>BNJS01001864.1_pt1 | contig 110935 bp, 157 predicted proteins | sample 8540461 | NCBI WGS metagenome assembly BNJS01 (sample SAMD00202454, study PRJDB9452) | human saliva metagenome | isolation source: human saliva | place: Japan | reverse complement strand
TTACAGTAGAACCTGAAAGATCCACTGTTCTTCCATTAACGGATACTTTGCCAGGCTTCTGCCCTGTTGATCTGAGGACCTGAGATTGAGTCACACTAGAATCAAGATTAAAGCGTTCATTGCCCCAAACACCAGGCTCAGCCTGTTGGATAGCATTGACCAAGTGGGCCATATATTTGGCATTTCGATAATGCCCAGCCCCCTTAGCCATTGGACGGTTGTCATCATGACCTAGCCAACCACCTAGAGTCAATCTTGGCGTCGAAAGCATGAGCCACATATTTTCATCTTCATTGGTTGTACCAGTCTTACCAATCCAGTCTGCACGAGCTAAGCTTGAATTGATAGAAGCCAAGTCCGTTTGGAAACTTGAAGTGATTCGAGATGAAATCACCTCACGAAGCAAACTCTGCATAATCGTTGCTGTTGCCTTCGAATACACTTGAACTGGTTTGTCTTGGAATTCATAGATTACTGTGCCATCAGATGATTCAATCTTAGAAATCACATGTTTCTGATGGTAGACACCGTTATTAGCAAGTGTTTGATAACCATTGGTATGCTGGGCAACTGTAACTTCAATACCACCGCCCATAGGCAGACTTTCGATACCGTACTCTGGAATCTCGTAACCCATTTTCTCCATATAGCTCTTAACATCGACACCTTTTTCACGAAGAATGCGATAGGTCCAATAGGCTGGAATATTCCATGAATAGTTTAAAGCATCACCCAAATTGACCATATCTGTACCTTTACTACTACCATGCACAATCGGACTACCATTTGCAAAATTTGTAGGATAATTTGACAATATGCTAGCACTTCCCATCAAACCTTGGTCAATGGCAATTCCGTAGGCCAGCAAAGGCTTGGTTGTAGAGGCTGGTGAACGCTTGGTGTCAAAGGCGTGATTGTTTTGGTTAGTCTGGTAATTACGACCACCAACAAAGCCTAGAACAGCCCCCGTTTTATTGTCCATCAAAACATTCCCTACTTCAGGCTGCCCAGTCGAATCATCTACCAAATGACCATAGTTAGCAACTGTATTTTGCATGGCCGCATGGATTTTTTTATTGATCGTTGTAGTAATTTTGTAGCCACCATTACTTAGTTCCTGCTCAGCTCTCTCATGATAAGCCTTTCGAATCGCTTCATTTTTCAACTCTTGGTTAGAGACATTGTCCTGTCGAACTAAATAATCATACATACGGTCTGTCGCTTCAGCCATAGCTGTAAAGTAGAGATAATCCCTCGAAACAACATTGACAGTACCTGATGGCAAGAAGTCTTGTTTGAGATTATAATCCTTGTACTGGTCGTATTCTTCCTGAGTCAGAGCACCCGTACGGTACATGTTGTACAGAACATCCTTGGCCCGTTTCAAACCAAGTTCTAAGTCTTCATCACTCTTTAACTCTCCAGTATTTTCATAAGGAGAATAAGTAATCGGACTCTGTGGCAAACCTGCTAGGAAGGCAGCTTGGGGAATACTCAGCCTGTTGGCATCGATACCGAAAATCCCTTCAGCAGCTTGCTGGGCACCTGCAATATTCTGTCCTTTATGATTCCGACCAAAGGGAGCAACATTGAGATAAGTCGTCAAGATTTCATCCTTACTCATACTGCGTTCCAAGGCAAGGGCATCAACAATTTCTGTAGCCTTACGAGCCAAAGTCGGAGCATCTCCAACCACTTGTTGTTTGATTAACTGTTGGGTCAAGGTCGAGCCCCCGCTAGATGAGCCCAAACCTGCAAAGGTTCCCAATGTCGCCCGAATCACAGCTTTGGGCACAACCCCGTTATGTTCAAGAAAATGTTCATCCTCAGTTGCAACGATAGCCTTTTTGAGATTGTCTGATATTTCCTCAGATGAAACAGAAGTTCGCAGTAGGTCACTCTCGATAGAAGCAATGACACTCCCATCTGCATAAACAATTTCTGAGATGGAAGAAATATTTTTAACCTGCTTGACCAAGTCCTCCGTTTGGGGAACCTTAGCCTTGTCAAACAAAGCAACTCCATAACCAAGAGCTAGACCAGCACCAAAAAGCCCACCGATAAAGCCTAGAATAAAGAGAGTATTCAAAATTCCCTTGATAGCAACTAAAATGCCCCCCAGGATAGACAGGATTTTCCCACCTGTCCCATCCGACTTCTTCTCTTCTGAGACTTTCACTGATTTTTTAAGATTTATTTTTGATTTTACTAGCTGGAAAAATTCCAGCATTTTTTGTTTTAATTCATTTAATTGATTTTGCATGGATTTCCTCACTCTATCTATTATACCATAAAAGGTAAACTTTCAATAAAATAGCCACTTTCTTCCCTATTCTACTAGGCTATTGCCCAAGTTTGTGATACAATAGGTAGAAATAATATTTTATAAAGGAGAAAAGACACATGCACATTTTTGATGAGCTAAAAGAGCGTGGTTTGATTTTTCAAACGACTGATGAAGAAGCTTTGCGTAAAGCCCTAGAAGAAGGTCAAGTTTCTTATTATACTGGCTATGATCCAACTGCTGACAGCCTTCACCTAGGCCACCTTGTCGCAATCTTGACAAGTCGTCGCTTGCAGCTAGCAGGTCACAAACCTTATGCGCTCGTTGGCGGTGCTACAGGTCTCATCGGAGATCCGTCCTTCAAAGATGCTGAACGTAGTCTCCAAACAAAAAGACACAGTAGATGGCTGGGTCAAGTCTATCAAGGACAACTTTCTCGTTTTTCTTGACTTTGAAAATGGGGAAAAATAAAGCTGTCATGGTCAACAACTACGACTGGTTTTGGCAGCATCAGCTTCATTGACTTCCTCCGTGATATCGGCAAAATACTTTCACTGTCAACTACATGATGAGTAAGGAATCTGTTAAAAAACGGATCGAAACAGGAATTTCATACACTGAGTTTGCCTACCAAATCATGCAAGGTTACGACTTCTTCGTTCTTAACCAAGACCACAACGTAACGCTTCAAATCGGTGGTTCTGACCAGTGGGGAAATATGACAGCTGGTACCGAATTGCTTCGTCGTAAGGCTGACAAGACTGGCCACGTTATCACTGTTCCACTGATTACCGATGCAACTGGTAAGAAGTTTGGTAAATCAGAAGGAAACGCAGTCTGGCTCAATCCTGAAAAGACTTCTCCATACGAAATGTACCAATTTTGGATGAACGTTATGGACGCGGACGCTGTTCGCTTCTTGAAGATCTTTACTTTCTTGTCACTTGATGAGATTGAAGACATCCGTAAACAATTTGAAGCGGCTCCACATGAACGCTTGGCACAAAAAGTCTTGGCTCGTGAAGTCGTAACACTTGTTCACGGCGAAGAAGCTTACAAAGAAGCCCTCAACATCACTGAGCAACTCTTTGCAGGAAACATCAAGAACCTTTCTGTCAAAGAGCTCAAACAAGGACTTCGTGGTGTGCCAAACTACCAAGTTCAAGCAGATGAAAACCACAATATCGTGGAACTGCTCGTCTCATCTGGTGTGGTTAACTCAAAACGCCAGGCCCGTGAAGACGTCCAAAACGGAGCTATCTACATCAACGGCGACCGCATCCAAGACCTTGACTATGTCTTGAGTGACGCTGATAAGTTAGAGAACAGAACTGACTGTTATCCGTCGTGGTAAGAAAAAAATACTTTTGTATTGACTTACTAAATTGTTCAACATTTACCTATAAACAAAGGAGTTAACCTCAAGAAAGGTAACTCCTTTTTGTTGTTAATAACTCTCATCTATCTAGCCTTAATAGACAGGCTGCGCAGTACAATGCGTAAGGTTGTTAGATTATGTAAGATAGAGAGATTTGAAGGACTGAGCCAATTAAATAAGCCAAAGCCAATCAAACTACTATTTACGACAACGGTATCTTGAATATTCTTCTTGATGAGTGTTTGCAAAGATGATGATAGCGAATCCAACTCTTGGAAGAAATCCAAACGATTATCTAACAATAAGATATCACTCATCTGCTTAGAAATATCTGCACTCTCATTCATCACCACACCGATATCTGATAGGGTTAGAGCAGCTGAGTCATTCAATCCATCCCCAACCATCAAAATAGTGTGACCTGCTTTCTGCAGTTCCTCTACTAACTCAAATTTTCCATCAGGTTTCAAGTCTGTATAGACCTGATCAAAGGGCAAATCTTTGACTAATTCCTCTGTTCTAACCAAGGTGTCCCCTGTTGCCAGAATCAATTTTTTCCCTTGTGCCTTAAGTTTCTCCAAGGCTGCTTTTGCTTCTTTTCTCAAAGGAGTATGAATGCAGAACATTCCAATCAATTCATTCTGATAAGCCAAGAATAAGAGATTGTAGTGACTCTTGTACTCTTCAATTAAAGCATTTTGTTCTGAACTGATATGAATCTGCTCATCCTGCATCAAGACATAATTCCCAATAAGAACTGGTTGGCCATCTATATGAGATTTGATCCCCTTGCTTGCAATATATTGGAGTTTCCCATGCATTTCCTCATGTTCAATTCCCTCTATCTCAGCTTGTTTGACGATGGCATTAGCAATAGGATGATAAATGTGTTCCTCAAGACAGGCACTGATTCTGAGAATATCTTCCTCACTATAGTCCCCAAAAGGTAACACCTTTTCAACTATAGGATAACTAGTTGTGATTGTTCCCGTCTTATCAAACAAGAAAGTATCAACTTCCAGATATTTCTCCAAAACATCCCCATCCTTAATCACCATTTCACGATTCAACCCCTCCTTGATAGCTGTCAAATAAGCTACAGGAGTAGAGATTTTCAAAGCGCAGGAGAAATCGACCAATAGGAAAGAAATAGCCTTAGAAAAAAGAACCTGTTAATAGGTAAGTCAGACCAGCCCCCAAGAAATTATATTTGACGACCTTATCCGCCATCTTGATGAAATAGCGTTGTTTCGTTTTTCTTATTTTTCTTCAGATTTCTTCATCAACTCAATCAGCTGTAAAATACGGCTGTTCATCTGATTATCGGTTACACGAATGCGCAACTCTCCAGTTTCTAATACTGTATTTGCACAAACCAAATCAGACTCTCTTTTTTCAACTGGAAAACTCTCTCCCGTCAAGGAACTTTCGTTGACCATACCTAAACCTGAAACTACTTGTCCATCAAACAGAATTTCATTTCCTTGAGATAGGACCAAGACATCTCCTATTTGAACATCGGAACTCTTGATACTAACAACCGTATCGCCCTGTACTAAGAATACGTCGCTCTCTTTTGCAAGAAGGCTTTGTTCTAAATCTGTTGCAGTTTTTTTCAAAGACCACTGATCTAAATGATTCCCCAAATCAAGCATAAACATGATATTGCTAGCTGTCTTGGATTGGTTCATAAACAAGGACAATAAAATCGCCGAACAGTCCAAGACTTCCATCGTTAGTTCCTTACGCGCTAGTGTTTGATAAAGCTTCTCTAATATAACCCAAAGCCTGATAACAAGTCCATATATAGCGAATAGGATACGGCACAAAACTACGAAAAAGTACACGCTTAATCGCTGCACCTGAAACAATAGAATAAGCACTCTCTTCTCTACGAATGGGAAGAGTCATCAACTCAGAAACTTTCCCTTTATCAATTCTTTTTAAAAAGGCTTCTGCATTATCTAATACAGAAAAGCCTTCTTTTTATGCGTAGAGTAAAGTGCTGTTGATCCATGTAAAAACTGGATAGACTCAATCCCCTTTTCATCTCTCGCCAAGGAACGAAGATAGTCTTGAATATCCAAGGTGAGTGAAAAAGAAGATGATAGTCGGATATGTTGGTATCCTCTATGTAGCACTTTAAAAGACATATTATTCTCCTATAAGGCTATCTAATTGCTCTTCCTTTTTCTCTTGCTCGTACAAATATTTGGCATCTTGCAAGACATCGTCTCCATGTTGCTTCACAACAGAAACAGATGCATCTAGCCCGTCTTTCAACTTGTAAGCCTTAGCCAAAGCTTTAGAATAACCTTTTTTAGCTTCCTTACTTGCTAAGATTTTCAAACCAAGGGTACCAAATGCGACACCACCCAAAAAGAGTGATGATTTTTTCGCAACTTTTGCAACGGTTAATACTTCTTTTAACATACTTATTTCCTCCTTATCATTATTATATAGCAATTTAGATATAAAAGCAATTTCATTCCATAAATTGGAAAATTAGTTTTATTTCTACTGAATCTCCCATCTACTTATTCCTAAAGTTGCTTTCATTTGCCTCTTTTGATACACTTAAACTATGAATACAAATCTCAAACCTAAACTTCAGCGCTTCGCTTCTGCGACTGCCTTTGCCTGTCCTATCTGTCAAGAAAATCTGACTCTGCTAGAGACTAGTTTCAAGTGCTACAACCGTCATTCTTTTGACTTGGCGAAATTCGGCTATGTCAATCTAGCCCCTCAAATCAAGCAATCTGCCAACTACGACAAGGAAAACTTTCAAAATCGCCAACAAATCCTAGAAGCCGGCTTTTACCAAGCTATTTTAGATGCTGTATCTGACTTGCTTGCAAGCTCAAAAACTACCACAACAATTTTGGATATCGGTTGTGGTGAAGGTTTCTACTCTCGTAAACTCCAAGAAAGTCACTCTGAAAAAACTTTCTATGCCTTTGATATTTCCAAAGATTCCGTCCAAATCGCTGCCAAGAGTGAACCAAACTGGGCAGTCAATTGGTTCGTTGGTGACTTGGCTCGTCTTCCTATAAAAGACGCCAGCATGGATATCCTGCTTGATATCTTCTCACCTGCCAACTATGGAGAATTTCGTCGCGTTTTATCCAAAGACGGCATCTTGATAAAGGTTATTCCAACTGAAAATCACCTCAAGGAAATCCGTCAGAAGGTACAAGACCAGCTGACAAACAAGGAGTATTCCAACCAAGATATCAAAAATCATTTCCAAACAACTTCACTATCTTATCCAGTAAAACTGCCTCTCTGACCAAGACTATCACAGCAGATCAGCTCCAAGCCCTACTCAGCATGACACCCCTACTCTTTCACATCGACCAGAGCAAGATTGACTGGAGCCAACTGACAGAGATTACCATTGAAGCTGAGATTCTGGTTGGGAAAGTACTATAATTGACACAAAAACCGCATTTCAAAAAGATCTGCGGTTTTAAATTTCAATTTTTAAACTATCTATCCGAAAAGTCTAAAACATTTAAAGCTTTTAGCTTCTCCATTTATTTTCGATTCGAAATAACAAACTTATCAATAAATAGTAAGTGAAATAAGGCAAGTGTAATTCCCGATAAGCACCCATGATAAGAGATTTCTTGATGGGTAAGGGGGTAAAGATTACTATTACCCGCCAAGAAACATGTCAAAATCACAAATAGTATCCAAAATAAATCAGTCCATTTATATTTTGAAAAATATTTTTTCCACATAAGAACACCTTCTTTCCTACAATCATATTATAATACTTTGTGTAAGCGAATACAAGGGATATGAGGGTAATCAACTACGAAGAAATATAAGGCTGAAGACAGTAAAAAAACCAGCTTTTTAAGCGCTGGTTTATTGTTTTTAAACTAGGTTTCTTATAAAGATTACTAACACTAAGCTTTTAAAAAAAGTTAGTTTTTGAAGCGCTTGGATAAATAGAATCTAGAAAACAGAAAAAAACTAAAAAAAGAATGTAGGGAAATAAACCTTACATTCTTAAAAATAACAATACATAAATGACAATGCTGTCATAGCCATCAATATTGCAAGAACTATTTTTCCAAATTTTTTTATTTTTTTCCAAAAAAATCTTATCAGGTAACAAAGCTTATTACAAGAAAGGTAATAAACAACACCAATTTAAGTGTATATATCATAAAAAAACACCTTCTTCCTTATAATTATATTATAACACTTTATGTAAGCGAATACAATAAATATGAGGGTGTTCAACTACGAAGAAAAAAATAAGGATGAAAGACAGTAAAAACCAGCATTTAAAGCCTTCACTGTATCTAGGATCTCCCTATTTTTTTAGACAAAATTGACTCAAATCCACAGCATTTAAAAAAAGCGAATTTCAATCGAAACTCGCTTTTTACAAAAATGTATTAGTGTGAAATTTGTATCTTATACTCAATGAAAATCAAAAGAGCAAACTAGGAAGCTAGTCGCAGGCTGTACTTGAGTACGGCAAGGCAACGCTGACGTGGTTTGAATTTGATTTTCGAAGAGTATTAGTTCAAGTGCCAGATATCTTCGTTATACTGAGCAATTGTACGGTCAGATGAGAAGAATCCTGCTTTAGAAATGTTAACGATGACTTTATCCAACCATGCGTCACGGTCTTCGTAGTCAGCCAACATTTGTTCTTTAACCTTGATGTAGTCTTCCAAGTCAAGAAGAGTCATGAACCAGTCTTTGTTGATCAATTCATTGTAAAGACGTTCCAAGCGCTCTTTGTTTCCAGCTGCAAGAACTGCATCGCTAACGATGAAGTCAACCAATGGTTTGATAGCTTCACGAGCGTAGAATTCGCTTGATTTGTAAGCTGCTTTTTCGTAAAGGTCGATAACAGTTTCTGAATCTTCACCAAAGATGTAGATATTTTCGTCTCCAACCAACTCAGCGATTTCCACGTTAGCACCGTCCATAGTACCAAGAGTCAAAGCTCCGTTCAACATGAATTTCATGTTACCAGTACCTGAAGCTTCTTTAGAAGCAAGTGAGATTTGTTCTGAGATATCACATGCTGGGATAAGGAAGCTTGCTGCAGTAACGTTGTAGTTTTCAACCATAACAACTTGCAAGTGTGGAGCTACTGCTGGATCGTTAGCAATAACTTCTGACATGCAAAGGATCAAGTGGATGATGTCTTGAGCGATTGTGTAGGCTGGAGCTGCCTTACCACCAAAGAAGATTGTGATTGGGCGAGCAGGGATGTTACCAGCTTTGATGTCAAGGTATTTGTGGATCACGTACAAAGCATTCATTTGTTGGCGTTTGTACTCGTGAAGACGTTTGATTTGGATATCAAAGATAGAGTTTGTATTGATTTCCACACCTTGGTGTTCTTTCAAGTGACGAGCCAATTTACGTTTGTTGTGAGCTTTGATGCTTTCCAATTTTTCTTTGACAGCTGCTTTGTCTTCATAAGACAAGAGTTTTTCAAGCTCATCTGCTTCATGGTGCCAACCTTCTCCAATAATCTCATCCAAGTAGTGAGATAGTCTTGGGTTAGCATGCATGAGCCAACGACGGAAAGTGATACCGTTTGTTTTGTTGTTGAATTTTTCTGGGTAAAGGTCGTAGAAGGCTTTCAACTCAGAGTTCTTCAAGATTTCAGTGTGGAGTGCTGCTACCCCGTTTACACTGTATCCATAGTGGATATCCATATGAGCCATGTGAACACGTCCGCTCTCATCGATGATTTGAACAGCTGGATCTTTGTATTCTGCTTTCACGCGACGGTCCAATTCTTCGATGATTGGTACCAAGTGAGGAACCACTTCTTGCAAGAATTCAAGAGGCCATTTTTCAAGGGCTTCAGCAAGGATTGTGTGGTTAGTGTAGGCAGTCATGCTACGAACGATTGAGATTGCTTCGTCAAGTTCGATACCACGAGCAGTCAAAAGACGGATCAATTCAGGGATAACCATTGATGGGTGAGTATCGTTGATTTGTACAACTGCGTAGTCAGCAAGGTCATGCAAGTTGCTTCCTTTTTCGATTGCTTCTTCGATGATCAATTGCGCACCGTTTGAAACCATAAAGTATTGTTGGAAGATACGGAGCAATTCACCTTGACGGTCACTATCATCTGGGTAAAGGAAAAGAGTCAAGTTGCGAGCAATGTCTGTCTTATCAAAGTTGATACCGTCTTTAATGATTGAAGAGTCAACTGAATCCAAGTCAAACAAACGCAAGCGGTTCTTAGTTTCTGTCTTGTAACCAGGTACATCGATATCGTAAAGAGTTGATGTCAATGTGAAGTGAGCAAATGGTACTTGGTAGCTACGGCTTGAGCGAACCAACCAGTTTTGCTCTGTCAACCATGCATTTGGAATTGTTTCTTGTTGGTTATTTTTAAGAACTTGTTGGAATAGACCAAAGTGGTAGTTAAGACCAACACCGTCACCATTCAAACCAAGAGTAGCAATTGAGTCGATAAAGCAGGCAGCCAAACGTCCCAAACCACCATTACCAAGAGATGGCTCCAATTCAACTTCTTCAACTTCAATCAAGTCTTTACCTGCAGCTGCAAGTTCTTTTTTAACATCGTCGTAAAGACCAAGGTTGATCAAGTTGTTTGACAAAAGTTTACCAATCAAGAACTCAGCTGAGATGTAGTAAACTTTTTTCTTACCAGTGTTAACTGGTTTTTTGCTACTTGCAAGCTTGCTGTAGTTAAGAAGAGCAAGGTAAAGCTCTTCATTGCTACATTCTGCAATGGTTTTATTGTAACGATTTTGTACAAATTCTTGTAGTGATAACATGTTTAAGGTGTCTCCTGATATTGTATTATTTCTTTAATTCTACCAAATTCTCATTGATTCGGCGATAGATTGTTGTCAAGTCAAGCAAGCCTTCCTCGACAGCTGGTGTCAATTGATCTTCAGTCATACGCCAAGACCAGTTTCCACCAAGGGTAGATGGGAAGTTCATACGAGCTACCTCATCCAATTCTAGCAAATCTTGCATAGTTGCAATTGCCATGAAGCTAACTGATGAAAAGACTGTACGAAGCATAGCATGTGGCACTGTTTCGTATTCTTTACGGTTCGTGTAGCGAGCCATGTATTCACGAGTCGCATCTTCGATCTCGTTACGGTACCAACCAAGGACCGTATTGTTATCGTGTGTTCCTGTGTACATAACTGAGTTAGCAGGTGCCAAGTGTGGGCTATCGATGCTTTCGTCTTCTGGGTTGAAGGCAAATTGAAGAATCTTCATTCCTGGGAAGCCAGTACGTTCACGCAATTCGATAACTTCATCAGTCATGAAGCCAAGGTCTTCAGCGATGATGCTTAGCTCACCAAGTTCTTCCTTAACGGCTGCAAAAAGCTTGTAGCCAGGACCTTTCACCCACTCACCAGGTGCTGCTGTATCAGAACCAGCAGGGATTTCCCAGTAAGATTCGAAGCCACGGAAGTGGTCAATACGAACGATGTCGTAGATTTTTGAAGCTTTCACGCAAGCGCTCAATCCACCATTTGTAGCCATCTTTGTCCATTGCTTCCCAGTCATAGATTGGGTTACCCCAAAGCTGACCAGTTGCAGAAAAATTCATCTGGTGGGCATCCTGCGATGCAAGTAGCCTTACCATTGACATCTGTCTTGAAGAGATGTGGATTTGCCCACATATCGCTTGAATCTTCCGCTACGTAAATTGGCATGTCTCCAACGATTTCGATATGGTTGTCGTTAGCGTAAGCTTTCAATTTCAACCATTGTTGGAAGAAGAAGTATTGAGTCACACGGTGGTAAACCAACTTGTCTGCCAATTGCTCACGGTAGCTTGCAAGTGCTGAAGCTTTACGAGCACGAGCATCTGCATCTGGCCATTCAGTCCAAAGCAAGATTGTCAAAAATGCTCTTTGATAGCCATATACTCTGCAAAGAGTTCAAGCCATGATTGGTTGTCTTGAGCAAATTTCTCAAAATCTTTAACATCTCCCACTTCAAGAAACGTTTTACCGCTTTTTTTCTAAAAGAGGACGACGTGCATAGTAAATTTTCGCATAATCAACTTCAGACGCATCACTACCAAAGTCAACCCCTTCAAGGTCACTTGCTTGTAACAAGCCTTGCTCCACTAAGATATCCAAATCGATAAAATGAGTGTTCCCTGCGAAGGCTGAGAAAGATTGGTAAGGAGAGTCTCCGTAACTAGTTGTTCCTAGTGGAAGGATTTGCCAGTAACGTTGTTTTGTGCGAACCAAGAAATCAACGAAGTCATAAGCACTTTTACCAAATGATCCGATTCCGTATGCTCCTGGAAGAGAAGAAATGTGCATCAACACACCACTTTGACGTTTTTTCATAATAAGCACCTCATGTGTTTATAGTTAGATATTACATTTTTATGAACGCAAACGTTTGCGCTATTACTAGTATAGCTTATTTTCTTGATAAATGCAAGCGGTTTTAAATAACTTTTTTGATTATTTTTTAAAAATTTTTTCTTCTTACTCGTATATATATTCTTTCAGGAAATAAACAAAATAGGAATAAGGGTTTCACTTATCTTATTAAGCAAAAAAATAAAATGAGAATCCTCTCTGCTTTTCCATTTGTAAAATTAGGCAATCGTTTTCTCAACTTTTTTTAAATTTAAAAACAAAAAGCTATTTTTTTGGGATTTTCTACTATTATATGACGATGAAGCGTTTACTTTTTTCACAATTTTTTTAAAAATTTTTACAAAAAATACTTGCAACCGCTTTCCGATTGTGCTATACTAGTCCCATAAAGGAAAACGTTTGCGTTTCCTCATTATAAAATTTGTTATTCTTTAGGAGGAATACACTATGTCATCTAAATTCATGAAGAGCGCTGCTGTGCTTGGAACTGCTACACTTGCTAGCTTGCTTTTGGTAGCTTGCGGAAGCAAACCTGCTGAAAAAGCTGCTGATGCTGGTTCATCTGAAGCGAAAGAAATCACTCTTTACGTTGAAGACCAATACAAAGCTTTTGCTGAATCAGCTGCAAAAGCTTACGAAAAAGAAGCTGGCGTAAAAGTGACTATCAAAACCGGAGACCAAATGGGTGGTCTTGACAACCTTTCTCTAGATAACCAATCTGGTAAAGCTGCTGACGTTATGATGGCACCATACGACCGTGTAGGTAGCCTTGGTACTGACGGCCAACTTTCAGAAGTTAAATTGAGCGACGGCGCTAAAACAGATGATAAAACTAAATCTCTTGTAACAGCTGCTGACGGTAAAGTTTACGGTGCTCCTGCCGTTATCGAGTCACTTGTTATGTACTACAACAAAGACTTGGTAAAAGAAGCTCCAAAAACATTTGCTGACTTGGAAAACCTTGCTAAAGATAGCAAATACGCATTCGCTGGAGAAGATGGAAAAACTTCTGCTTTCCTAGCTGACTGGACAAACTTCTACTTTGCATACGGACTTCTTGCTGGTAACGGCGGTTACGTATTCGGACAAAACGGTAAAGACTCTAAAGACATCGGTCTTGCAAACGACGGTTCTATCGCAGGTATCAACTATGCTAAATCTTGGTATGAAAAATGGCCTAAAGGTATGCAAGATACTGAAGGAGCTGGAAACCTAATCCAAACTCAATTCCAAGAAGGTAAAACAGCTGCTATCATTGACGGACCTTGGAAAGCTAAAGCCTTCAAAGACGCTAAAGTAAACTACGGTGTTGCAACTATCCCAACTCTTCCAAACGGAAAAGAATATGCTGCATTCGGTGGTGGTAAAGCTTGGATCATCCCATCAAGCACTAAGAACCTTGAAGCTGCTCAAAAATTTGTAGACTTCCTTGTTTCAACTGAAGAACAAAAAGCCTTCTACGATACAACTAACGAAATCCCAGCTAACACTGAAGCTCGTTCATACGCTGAAGGTAAAAACGATGAGTTGACAACAGCTGTTATCAAACAGTTCAAGAACGCTCAACCAATGCCAAATATCTCTCAAATGTCAGCTGTTTGGGACCCAGCTAAAACAATGTTGTTTGAAGCTGTAAGTGGTAAGAAAGATGCTAAAACAGCTGCAAACGATGCTGTAACATTGATCAAAGAAACAATCAAACAAAAATTTGGTGAATAAAAAATTTGTTCAAGGGGGGTGGAATTCAAATCCCCCTTTGAATTTATCAATAAAAAACATATATAGTTTAGGTTTTGATTAGAAACCAGTATCCTATGAAAGGAGTTATTATGGAAAAGCAACAACCTAGTAAAGCAGCCCTGCTGTCTATCATTCCTGGGTTAGGACAGATTTACAATAAACAAAAAGCCAAAGGTTTTATCTTCCTTGGTGTAACCATCGTATTTGTCCTTTATTTCCTAGCACTTGCAGCCCCTGAATTGAGCAACCTCATCACTCTTGGTGACAAGCCAGGTCGTGATAATTCCCTCTTCATGCTGATTCGTGGTGCCTTCCATTTAATCTTTGTAGTTGTTTATGTACTCTTTTATTTCGCAAATATCAAAGATGCACATACAACTGCTAAACACATTAACAATGGTATTCCAGTAGCACTTACCTTTAAAGAAATGGTCAAAGGAATCTATGAAAATGGTTTCCCTTACCTCTTGATCATTCCATCTTATATTGCAATGACTTTTGCGATTATCTTCCCAGTTATCGTAACCTTGATGATCGCCTTTACTAACTACGACTTCCAACACTTGCCACCAAACAAATTGTTGGACTGGGTTGGTTTGACTAACTTTACGAATATCTGGAGTTTGAGTACCTTCCGTTCTGCCTTTGGTGCCGTTCTTTCTTGGACTATCATCTGGGCTTTGGCAGCTTCTACTTTACAAATCGTAATCGGTATCTTCACAGCTATCATTGCTAACCAACCATTTATCAAAGGAAAACGCATCTTCGGTGTTATTTTCCTTCTTCCTTGGGCTGTCCCAGCCTTCATCACTATCTTGACATTCTCAAATATGTTTAATGATAGTGTCGGTGCTATCAACACTCAAGTCTTGCCGATCTTTGCTAAATTCCTTCCTTTCCTTGATGGGGCTCTTATCCCTTGGAAAACAGACCCTACTTGGACTAAGGTTGCCTTGATTATGATGCAAGGTTGGCTTGGATTCCCATATATCTACGTTTTGACTTTGGGTATCTTGCAATCTATTCCTAACGACCTTTATGAAGCGACTTATATTGACGGTGCCAATGCTTGGCAAAAATTCCGCAACATCACTTTCCCAATGATCTTGGCTGTTGCGGCACCTACTTTGATTAGCCAATACACCTTCAACTTTAACAACTTCTCTATCATGTACCTCTTCAATGGTGGAGGTCCTGGTAGTGTCGGAGGGGGAGCTGGTTCAACAGATATCTTGATCTCATGGATCTACCGTTTGACAACAGGTACATCTCCTCAATACTCAATGGCGGCGGCTGTTACCTTGATTATCTCTATCATTGTCATCTCAATCTCTATGATCGCATTCAAGAAACTACACGCATTTGATATGGAGGATGTCTAAGATGAATAACTCAATTAAACTCAAACGTAGACTGACTCAAACCCTTACTTACCTCTACTTAATTGGCCTATCAATCGTGATTATCTATCCACTTTTGATTACCATCATGTCAGCCTTTAAAAGCAGGTAACGTCTCAGCCTTTAAACTAGATACTAATATCGACCTCAATTTTGATAACTTTAAAGGTCTCTTCACTGAAACCTTGTACGGTACTTGGTACCTCAACACTTTGATTATCGCCTTAATTACTATGGCTGTTCAAACAAGTATTATCGTACTTGCTGGTTATGCTTATAGCCGTTACAATTTCTTGGCTCGTAAACAAAGTTTGGTCTTCTTCTTGATTATCCAAATGGTGCCAACAATGGCCGCTTTGACTGCCTTCTTCGTTATGGCACTTATGTTGAACGCCCTTAACCACAGCTGGTTCCTCATCTTCCTTTATGTTGGTGGGGGTATCCCGATGAATGCTTGGCTCATGAAGGGCTACTTCGATACAGTGCCAATGTCTCTAGACGAATCTGCAAAACTAGACGGTGCAGGACACTTCCGCCGCTTCTGGCAAATTGTTCTTCCACTTGTTCGCCCAATGGTTGCCGTACAAGCTCTCTGGGCCTTCATGGGACCTTTTGGAGACTATATCCTCTCTAGTTTCTTGCTTCGTGAGAAAGAATACTTTACTGTTGCTGTAGGTCTCCAAACCTTCGTTAGCAATGTGAAAAACATGAAGATTGCCTACTTCTCAGCAGGTGCTATCCTCATCGCCCTTCCAATCTGTATTCTCTTCTTCTTCCTACAAAAGAACTTTGTTTCAGGACTTACAAGTGGTGGCGACAAGGGATAATATATCCCCGCCACCCTTTTTCATTTTATACTCTTCGAGAATCTCTTCAAACCACGTCAGCTTCACCTTGCCGTAGTACGGTTACTGACTTCGTCAGTTCTAACCACAACCTCAAAACAGTGTTTTGAGCAACCTGCGGCTAGATTCCTAGTTTGCTCTTTGATTTTCATTGAGTATTAGCGATTGTTACTGTAAGTAATACCCTTACAACAAGCAATTTTTCTCCTAGACTTGAAATAAAGCACATTTCTCTATATAATAATACTCATATAGAAAACACCTTTTAGAAAGATACCTATGCTTCCATATCCATTTTCCTATTTTTCAAGTATTTGGGGATTTCGTAAGCCCCTGTCCAAACGTTTCGGACTCAACTGGTTCCAACTTCTCTTTACCAGTATCTTCCTTATCAGCTTATCTATGGTACCTATTGCCATCCAAAACAGCTCGCAGGAGACTTATCCGCTAGAAACCTTTATCGATAATGTCTATGAACCATTGACAGATAAGGTTGTACAGGATCTCTCTGAACACGCTACAATTGTTGATGGCAAATTAACTTATACTGGAACAGCTAGTCAAGAGCCTTCTATTGTGATCGGTCCAAGTCAAAGCAAGGAATTACCTAAGGACTTGCAACTGCATTTCGATACGAATGAGCTCGTCATCAGCAAGGAAAGTAAAGAACTGACCCGTGTCTCTTACCGAGCGATTCAGACTGATAGTTTCAAAAACAAAGATAGCTTGACACAAGCGATTTCTAAAGACTGGTATCAGCAGAATCGTGTCTATATCAGTCTCTTCCTAGTTCTCGGTGCGAGCTTTCTCTTTGGTTTGAATTTCTTTATCGTCTCTCTAGGAGCGAGTCTTCTCCTTTATATCACTAAGAAATCACGCCTCTTTTCATTTAGAACCTTTAAAGAGTGCTACCATTTTATCTTGAACTGTTTAGGATTACCAACTCTGATTACACTTATTTTGGGATTATTTGGCCAAAATATGACAACCCTCATCACTATACAAAACATTCTTTTTGTTCTATATCTGGTCACTATTTTTTATAAAACGCATTTCCGTGATCCAGATTATCATAAATAGGAGATTTTTATGCCCGTTACGATTAAAGATGTGGCCAAGGCTGCTGGTGTTTCACCTTCAACCGTAACCCGTGTTATTCAAAATAAATCAACCATTAGCGACGAAACTAAAAAACGCGTTCGCAAGGCTATGAAGGAGCTCAATTACCACCCCAACCTCAACGCTCGTAGCTTGGTAAGTAGTTATACCCAAGTTATCGGCTTGGTCCTTCCTGACGACTCAGACGCCTTCTATCAAAATCCCTTCTTCCCATCTGTCCTCCGTGGTATCGCCCAAGTCGCTTCTGAAAACCACTATGCCATTCAGATTGCAACAGGGAAAGATGAAAGAGCGACTTAAAGCGATTTCACAGATGGTTTACGGTAAACGTGTGGATGGTTTGATTTTCCTTTATGCCGAAGAGGAAGATCCCTTGGTCAAACTAGTTGCTGATGAGCAGTTCCCCTTCCTCATCCTAGGAAAATCCATTTCACCCTTTATCCCTCTTGTTGACAATGACAATGTCCAAGCTGGTTTTGATGCAACCGAATATTTCATTAAAAAAGGCTGCAAACGAATTGCCTTCATTGGAGGGACGAAGCGACTCTTCGTAACGCAAGACCGTTTAACAGGCTATGAGTCAGCACTCAAACAATACCAACTGCCTATTGACGGAAATTTGACCTATTTTGCAACGGAATTCTTAGAAGAAAAAGGGTATCAATTTAGTAAACTCCTCTTTCAGCATGATCCTCAGATTGATGCTATTATTACAATCGATAGTCTCCTAGCCGAAGGGGTCTGTGACTATATTGCTAAGCACCAACTGGATGTCCCTGTTCTCAGCTTTGACTCGGTCAATCCCAAGCTCAACTTGGCAGCCTATGTTGATATCAATAGCCTAGAACTTGGTCGTGTTTCCCTTGAAACCATCCTCCAGATTATCAACGATGCTAAAAGCAATAAACAAATTTGTTACCGTCAGTTGATTGCCCACAAAATTATCGAAAAATAAAAACCAGCTCGAGCTGGTTTTTTTGATCACTAATTATCTGTTTCAACGAACCGTCCCAAAATATGAACATTCTCCGAGACAGAGACAAAGGCGCTTGGATCCACCTGTTTCATAATCTGTTTAAATTCATTAAACTCTGCACGTGTAATGACAGTGATTAAAACTGCCTTTCTTTCGTGATTATAGGTTCCTTCTGCATCGTGGATCATGGTTGCACCGCGGTGCAATTTTTTATGGATTTTTTCAATTACCTTCTCTGGATGATTGGTCACAATCATGGCCTGCATCCGTTTTTGCTTGGTAAAGACAGCGTCTGTGACACGGCTAGAGACAAAGATGGTAATCATAGAGTAGAGAGCGTATTCCCAACCAAAGGTCAAGCCTGCTATCAGCATGATGGTCCCATTTACCAAGAAAGAAATACTACCAACATTCTTACCCGTTTTCTTGCGAATAGTCAGGCTGACGATATCCGTCCCACCACTGGAGATATTGTTTCGAAGAGCAAAACCAATCCCCAAGCCCATGACAACACCCCCAAAAAGGGCATTGATAATGGGATCCTCCGTCAAGGTCGCCACAGGGACAAACTGGATAAAGAAGGAACTCATGGATACCGTGATAAAGGTAAAGACGGTGAACTTATGGCCAATCTGATACCAAGCCAAGACCATCAAAGGAAAATTAATGGCATAGAAGGTCAGCGAAATCGGAATATGAAAACCAAACCAGTGATTACTCAAGGCAGAGATAATCTGTGCCAGACCTGTCGCACCACTCGAATACACATGACCTGGTTGGAAAAAGAAATTGACCGCTACTGCTGATAAAAAACCATAGACCAGAGAGGCCGAAATCTTCTCGTCATACTTCTCACGAGAGATACTTTGTAAGACACGTAAAATTTTTATCTGATGAGCAAAGCGGCGCAGATAATAGCGCCACCGCTTAATTCGTTTTGCTTGTTTCATCTTCTTCTACTTGTAAGCTGAGTTCCTCTAGTTGTTTGAGAGCTACTGTTGAAGGAGCTTGTGTCATTGGGTCAGTTGCCTTGTTATTCTTAGGAAAGGCAATAACTTCACGGATATTTTCTTCTCCTGCTAAGAGCATGACAAATCGGTCAAGCCCGATAGCCAAGCCACCATGTGGTGGGAAACCATAGTCCATGGCTTCAAGAAGGAAACCAAACTGGTCATTGCTTCTTCAGCTGAGAAACCAAGAGCCTTGAACATGCGTTCTTGAAGGTCTTTTTGGTTGATACGAAGGCTACCACCACCAAGCTCATAACCGTTCAAGACAATATCGTAAGCAATGGCACGAACCTTCGCCAAATCACCTTCTAATTCGTGAGCTGTTTCTTCCTGTGGAAGAGTAAACGGATGGTGGGCACTCATGTAACGGCCTTCTTCTTCAGACCATTCAAACATTGGCCAGTCAACCACCCAAAGGAAGTTGAATTTATCGTTATCAATCAAGCCAAGCTCTTTGGCAATACGTCCACGAAGGGCACCAAGAGTTGCATTAGCTACCTCAAGCGTATCTGCCACAAAGAGAACCAAGTCCTTATCTTCAAGAGCAAGTACTGTTGTCAATTCTGCTTGGATGCCTGTCAAGAACTTGGCAACTGGTCCGTTTAATTCTCCATCAACAACCTTGACCCAAGCAAGACCTTTGGCACCATATTGTTTGGCTACTTCCGTCATCTTGTCGATGTCTTTACGTGAATAGTTGTCCGCAGCTCCTTTGACTACAATTGCTTTTACAGCAGGTGCTTCTGAAAAGACTTTAAAGTCTACACCTTTGACCACTTCTGTCAAGTCCTGAAGCAACATGTCAAAACGCGTATCAGGTTTATCAGAACCGTAAAGAGCCATCGCATCATCGTATTTCATACGAGGGAATGGAAGCGTCACTTCGATGCCTTTAGTTTCTTTCATCACGCGCGCAATCAATCCTTCTGTGATATCTTGGATTTCTTGCTCAGTAAGGAAGGACGTTTCTAAGTCTACCTGAGTGAACTCAGGCTGGCGGTCACCACGCAAGTCCTCATCACGGAAACATTTAACAATTTGGTAGTAACGGTCAAAACCAGCATTCATCAAGAGCTGTTTCGTGATTTGTGGACTTTGAGGAAGCGCGTAAAAATGCCCTTTATTCACACGAGATGGCACCAAGTAGTCACGCGCCCCTTCAGGAGTTGACTTAGAAAGGAATGGTGTCTCCACGTCGATAAACTCCAACTCATCCAAGTAATTACGGATAGAGTGGGTCACCTTAGCACGAAGCTTGAGATTTTCCAACATTTCTGGACGACGAAGGTCAAGGTAACGGTAACGCAAACGCGTATCGTCATTAGCCTCAATGCCATCTTTAATCTCAAATGGTGTTGTTTTAGCTGTATTCAGCACTGTCAGAGCTGTTACATTCAACTCAACTGCACCTGTTGGCAACTTATCATTGGCTTGCTCACGCGCAGCGACCTGTCCAGTCACCTCGATAACAAATTCGCTACGAAGGCTCTCAGCTGTTGCCATGACCTCTGCAGATACTTTTTCAGGTTGATAACCAACTGCATGATTCCTTCACGGTCACGAAGGTCGATAAAAATCAAACCACCAAGGTCACGACGACGGCCAACCCATCCTTTCAAGGTCATTTCTTGTCCGATGTGTTCCTCACGAACACGACCAGCATACATACTACGTTTCATGTTTTCTCTCCTCTTTTATTCTGTTACTATTTTACCATAAAAGCGCAGGCTCTTCATGAAAATCATAAGAAAAGTTTGCCAGTCTTTAAAAATCAGGTAAAGTCCCTAAAAATTAGCGCCCATACAAAAATCCGATGAACTTCACCGGACTCTTTTATTTTGAATTTTTGCCTGCTTTACGCTTTTCAGCGATTTCAGCTGCCTTTCGAGGCAAGACAATTTCCGTTGTGTAAGCTGTCCCAAAGCGCAAGACACCTGCAATAGGAGCAAAGACAACTGCTAGATAGTTGTAGAAGAAATCGCCCTTAAAGGCATAAGCTAGCGCCCCAATGATGAAAAATAGAACAACTGCTTGAATCACTGCTAATAAAATTACTCGTTTCATGTGACCTCCTGACTCTATTATAGCATGAGTATCATCAAAAAGCCGATTAAATTATTCAAAGCGTGGAGAGAAATACTGTAGACCAGACCTTTTCTGCTAATATAAGCCAAGCCCAAACTAAAACCAAGGCTAAAATAGACAAAAAATTGTTGCACATCACCTGGGAAATGAATCAAGGCAAACAGAACACTGGATACCAGAAGAAAAATCAGAGTTTGTTTCCTATTGTCCTGCTTAGGAAAGAGGTAGCGTGCTAACATCCCTCTAAAGATAAGTTCTTCCGTCAAAGGAGCAAAAATAACGACCGCAAAGAATGAGAAAAGTGGTTGAGACAAGGTCAAGTCTATCGCTATTTGCTGATTTACTGAAGGATCATTTGGCAAGAAAAACTGGACAACCAGAGATAAGAACCAAACCAAGGCAGGAAGCCAAATAAATCGGTTGAAGCCACTCTTCTCAATACGAACAGGACCTTTCTGATACCATTTGTAAATGCCGTACACATAAACTCCAGCCAAGGCCACATAGAGCAAGGTCACAGCATAGGGTGAAGCGCCTAAGGCAAGCGACGTAGTCGCGAGCCCCTGAATGAAGCCATAGATGAATAAAAAGGATAGAATGGCTAGAAGAAACCAGCCGAGGTTTTTAAGTAATTTCATAAAGGTCTCCTATCTTGCTTTATAGCTGTTTTTCAATACAAAGAGGTTTGCTATCCCTAACACAAGTACCCATGCAAGTAACATACCGATGTTAGAAAAAGATATTTCTCCACCTTTTTTATTTAAAAGATTTACAATAGGACCAACGAACGAGTAATCCAACACTTTCTGAGCCGTATCATTTTGAAGAGCAATCATAGGTAAAAAAGAGACAATTAACACAGGGAAGATACTATAAACTTGCGCTTTAGATTGAGTATCTGACACCGCACCGATTAGAAGGTTGAGAAAAATAATACTAATAGTTGCTAGAAGCAAATAGATAACGTAGGCAAATAAATAACCAGATACATCTACTCTAAGATAGATGGGAAGTACAATCATAGCAAGCAACATTATCAGAATAGGGAGAACAAGCATACTGAAAGTATATTCTGTTGCTGTCACACCACTTAGAATGAGTGATTTGAGATTTCGTTTTTCCTTATCTTCTGCCATCATAATCGATACCATATAACCACTTCCCATGCTCAAGACCATCGTCAAGCTAGCAGATAGTAAAAATAGGCTCAATTGTCCATCCTTATTTGAAAATTCATTATATAGAACAGCAATACCAAAGACATCAATAAAGTCGCTAACAAAGTTGAATTGCTAATAAGAACTTGCACTCTTAACCATAGTAGGGCATTTAATTTTCTAAACATCTAACTTTTCTCCTGTTAATCTGATAAAGATCTCTTCTAAAGTCGGCTCACAAGAGTGAACCACCATCAAATCTGTCGTGTCTAAATGTGGTAATTCTTCAAATGGGACTATCTGTTCTCGTCCATCGTTATAAACCACACGTACTTTCTTATCCACATGGTACTTCTGGATAATATCTTGCGGACTTCCATACTCTATTAAGTTCCCCTTATTCAAAAGAGATAAGCGATCACAAAGCAGAGTTGCTTCATTCATATCATGCGTGGTCAGAAAGATAGTTGTCCCCGCCTGCTTTAATTCTTGAAGTAGGGTATGAATCATCTTAGATGTTGTAGGGTCTAAGCCACTGGTTGGCTCATCTAGAAAGAGAATCTTAGGAGCATTCAGAAGGGCACGAGCCAAGAACATTCGTTGTTTCATTCCAGTAGATAACTTTTCTGCGATAATATCTTTAGCATCTGCCAATCCAACCTGTTGGAGCACCTGATTTACTCTATCTGACTTGAGACCATATAACTTAGCATAGATGAGAAGATTTTTGTAAAGACTCATCTTTTCATAAAAACCACTGCCATCACTAACAATACCAATTTGTTCCAAATCATTTGAGGTTAAATCTTGAGAATTCTTGCCTAACAAAACTGTTTTACCTTGATCTGCAGCCAACTGACCTGTTAAAACATTAATCATGGTTGTTTTACCTGAGCCAGAAGGGCCAAGAAAACCAAAGATTTCACCTTCCTTAATCTCAAAAGAAATCTGATGAAGAGCTTTTTTGCTCCCAAAACTTTTGCTTACATTTTCAACACGAATCATAGAAACTCCTTTATTTGAAATAACGTTTCACCATAGGTAACTGCATCACATTGATATAAATATGGATTGCTCCGACAAACAAGAAGGCTAGTAACTGAATCTCTCCTGTCAGTAAAGAAAAGAGAGCAATCAGAAAGTAGAGACCTGGCAAGACATAGTTATTTAATTGGAATAAAATCCGAAAACTCTGTTCCAAATTAGCCTTGCGCTCCCCTTCATCGTAAGAATCGAAATGCTCCAAGATATCCTTTGGTGTAGAGAAAAACACCAAACCAATCTGACGAACAATCGCAATAGTCTTAAAAAGATAATTTGAGCATTGAAAACCAACACTAATCCCAAAAAGGAAAGGATAAGGTTATATGGCTTATATCGAGTACAATTACTTCACTTCCTGAAATGAAGAGAGCCAATAAAATCGCTACGCTTGCACTATTAAAAGCAATAGTTCCAAACTCGAGATTCCGATACATCTGCACATAATAGGCTTCATTCAGATCATCATCCATTTCCTCTTGATACAAGGAGTGAAATTTTCTGCTTTTCTTTAGGAAATTGAACGTCAAAAGAAGACTAATGAAACCTATCAGTAAACAAATAGCTGATATCCATGGTATCAAGACTTTCACATCTAACATAATTTCGTGGGATTCGGCACGTGCCTTAAACATCCCTACAAACATGCCCAAGAAACCTCCCAAGACAACAGACATTAAAAATAACAACAATCCACGTTTATTTTTCTTTTTCATATTCATTCTCCTTTTTCACTTGCTAGATTTTTGGATTTCTTTTCAATCCATTCAATTACTGGTATAAGGGCAAAGTAGACCCAAATAAATTGGTCACTCTGATAGGGATTAAACCAGCCTAAGTCTATCCCAATCAATAGAAACACGCTGACTAATAGAACTGTGACCACTACATAATAAATCACTTTGTACTTGTTCATCACTCGTCCTCCTCCAAGCGAAATACCGATTCGACTGTTTCGTTGAAAATTTGAGATATTTTCAAGGCAATGATAATGGATGGGGTGTACTCATCCCGTTCTAATAGACTGATGGTTTGCCTGGAAACCCCTGCCAGCTTGGCTAGTTCGGTTTGGTTGAGACCATCGCGAGCTCGAAGCTCTTTTAAACGATTTTTAAGCATTCCTTTCTCCTTTTCTCTTAACTTGCTTACATTGTAACACATCTTTTTCTTTTTGACAAGTATATTTGTCAAAAAGTTTATGATTTTTGTCATTTTGCAAAAGAAAAAGGTCAGGAGTAGGTTCCTGACCAGTTTTAAATACTATTAAAAGCCTAATTTTTCAAAGATTTCTGAGAAGTTTTGGCTGATTGTCTCAAGTGACACTTGCACTTCTTCTCGGGTTTGGTTGTTCTTGACCGTTACTTGTCCGCTTTCGACTTCGCTCTCTCCTAGGGTGATGAGGGTCTTAGCCGCAAAGACATCGGCTGACTTGAATTGAGCTTTGAGCTTACGGTTGAGGTAATCACGCTCTGCTTTGAAACCTTGTTGGCGAAGGGCTTGTACCAATTCCAAGGCCTTGACATTTGCTCCTTGACCCAAGACTGCGATATAAACATCTAGGGCGTTTTCGATAGGGAGGGCAACACCTTGCTTTTCAAGAATGAGAAGCAGGCGCTCTACACCAAGTCCAAAACCAAATCCAGCAGTTTCAGGGCCTCCAAAGTAAGAAACCAAACCATCGTAGCGACCACCCGCACAGACTGTCAAGTCATCGCCCTCAATCTCAGTGATAAACTCAAAAATGGTGTGGTTGTAGTAGTCTAGACCACGCACCATATTGGTATCGATGATATAATCTACTCCAAGATTTTCCAACATCTGACGCACAGCATCAAAATGAGCTTGACTTTCTTCATCAAGGAAGTCCAAGATAGAAGGCGCATTCTCTACTGCTACCTTGTCTTCTTTTTCCTTAGAGTCCAAGACACGGAGAGGATTTTCCTCCAAACGACGTTGGCTATCCTTAGACAAGGTTTCCTTGAGCGGTGTCAAATAGTCAATCAAAGCTTGACGGTAGGCCGCACGACTCTCAGGATTTCCAAGAGTGTTGAGGTGCAATTTGACACCTTGGATGCCGATTTCTTTCAAGAACTGGGCTGCCATCGCGATTGTTTCCACATCGGTAGCTGGATTGCTAGAGCCAAAACACTCAACACCAATCTGATGGAACTGGCGCAAACGCCCTGCCTGTGGACGCTCATAACGGAACATAGGGCCCATGTAGTAGAACTTACTTGGCTTTTGCACTTCTGGAGCGAAAAGTTTATTTTCCACATAGGAACGGACAACGGGCGCAGTTCCTTCTGGACGGAGGGTGATATGACGATCACCCTTGTCATAGAAGTCATACATTTCCTTAGTTACGATATCCGTTGTATCTCCGACAGAGCGACTGATGACCTCGTAGTGCTCAAAAATAGGCGTGCGCACTTCTGCGTAGTTATAGCGCTTGAAAATTTCACGGGCAAAGCCCTCAACGTACTGCCACTTGGCAGATTCAGTAGGCAAGATATCCTGCGTTCCTTTTGGTTTTTGTAATTTCATAGGGAATCCTCTTTAAACTTAATAGTCTTATTTTACCATAAATAGAGGGATTAAAACAGTGAGAGAAGAAAATCTCAAGAGAGTCTTTTCAGAAAATTCATCAAAAACTTGCCAAATTGTCAGAATTATGAGAAAATAGAGGATATTTATCACGTGGAGGGACTGTAATGAGAGAGGATATCAAAATCAATGACCGTGCTTTGGCCTTACAAGACCAAATTATCGAAAAACTAGAGAAGGTTTTTGATACAGATGTGGAATTGGATGTTTACAATCTAGGGTTGATTTATGAAATCAATCTGGACGAAACGGGTCTCTGCAAGATTGTCATGACCTTTACCGACACTGCCTGCGATTGCGCCGAAAGTCTGCCTATCGAAATCGTTGCAGGTCTGAAACAAATCGAGGGGATCGAAGATGTCAAGGTTGAAGTTACCTGGTCGCCTGCTTGGAAAATCACACGAATCAGTCGCTACGGCCGTATTGCCCTTGGACTGCCACCTCGTTAAGCAGGTAAATTACTTTTGAAGATGAAAAAAAGCAAGCCGAAGTTGGCTTGCTTTTTAAGTTTATTTTTTACCTGACTTGTCCATATTCCAGAAGTCTGTCACGGCTCCGCGTGAAGCAGATGATACGATATGGGCATATTTACCGAGGACACCACGACTGTAAAGCGGTGGCAAGGTTGTTTCTGCCTTGCGTTTTTCAAGTTCTTCTTCGGATACGGCCATGGAAATTTCTTTGGTATCTTGGTCAACCGTAACGATATCGCCTGTACGAAGGTAGGCAATTGGTCCACCATCCTGAGCTTCAGGAGCGATATGCCCAACAACTAGACCATAAGTCCCACCAGAGAAACGGCCGTCTGTCAAGAGGGCAACCTTGTCTCCTTGACCTTTACCAACGATCATTGATGAAAGTGACAGCATCTCAGGCATACCAGGGCCACCTTTAGGTCCAACGAAACGAACAACGACAACATCGCCATCAACGATTTCATCTGTCAGAACGGCCTGAATAGCATCTTCTTCTGAGTCAAAGACCTTAGCTGGTCCAACGTGACGACGCACTTTAACACCTGATACCTTGGCAACCGCACCGTCTGGTGCAAGGTTCCCGTTCAAGATGATAAGCGGACCGTCTGCACGTTTTGGATTTTCAAGTGGCATAATGACTTTTTGACCTGGTGTGAGGTCTGCAAAGTCAGCCAAGTTTTCAGCAACAGTCTTACCAGTACATGTGATGCGATCTCCATGAAGGAAACCATTTGCCAAGAGGTATCTCATAACCGCAGGCACACCACCGACTTCGTAAAGGTCTTGGAAGACATACTGACCAGATGGTTTCAAGTCAGCCAAGTGTGGCACACGCTCTTGGATCGTATTGAAGTCCTCAAGTGACAAGTCAACATTGGCAGCATGGGCAATGGCAAGCAAGTGAAGAGTGGCGTTTGTAGAACCACCGAGAGCCATAGTTACAGTGATAGCATCTTCAAAGGCTTCACGAGTCAAGATATCTGATGGCTTGAGACCGAGCTCCAACATCTTAACAACAGCACGTCCTGCTGCTTCGATATCTTCTTTCTTATCAGCTGATTCAGCTGGGTGAGATGAAGAGCCTGGCAAACTCATACCAAGAACTTCGATAGCGGTCGCCATGGTATTAGCAGTGTACATACCACCACAGCCACCAGGGCCAGGGCAGGCATTACATTCAAGACGTTTTACGTCCTCAGCTGTCATGTCACCGTGGTTCCATTTTCCGATACCCTCAAAAACAGAAACCAAGTCGATGTCTTTGCCATCAAGATTTCCCGGTGCAATAGTTCCACCGTAGGCGAAAATAGCTGGGATGTCCATATTGGCAATAGCAATCATAGAACCAGGCATGTTCTTGTCACAGCCACCGATAGCGACGAAGGCATCGACGTTATGACCACCCATAGCCGCCTCGATTGAGTCCGCAATGATATCACGAGATGTCAAAGAGAAACGCATACCAGGCGTTCCCATGGCAATCCCCCGTCCGCTACGGTAATTGTCCCAAACTGCACTGGCCAAGCACCTGCAGATTTGACACCTTCTTTGGCTAATTTCCCAAAATCATGCAAGTGAATGTTACATGGCGTATTTTCCGCCCAAGTCGAAATTACCCCAACAATCGGTGTTTCAAAGTCCTTATCTGTCATACCAGTCGCACGAAGCATGGCACGGTTAGGTGATTTTACCATACTGTCATAAATGCTACTGCGGTGACGTTTATCTAATTCAGTCATTTGTTCCCTCCCATTTCAGTTTTTACTATTATAGCACATTTTAAAAGCAATGAACAGAAGAAAATTCTTGAATTTTCAGAAAATTCTATACAGAAATATTTTCTTTAAAAATGTTACATTTATTTCTTGACTTTATAAATTAAAGTGATATCATTTAGATATCAAATAATAGGAGGTCATTCTTATGACTGAAAAACTAATCAATTCAAAACCAAATGGTGTATTCGCATTGATTCTCATTGAATTGGCGCTCGTACTCGGTATCTTTATATTTATAATGGGTGTTGGTTCGGAAAACATTTTTGGAATTATTATCGGACTTTTATTAAGCTTAATTGCAGGCCTAGCTCATGCTGGTTTAAAAGTTGTCAAACCTCAGGAAGCTCTGGTTTTGACCCTTTTTGGTAACTATACAGGTACCATCAAAGAACCTGGTTTTTACTTTGTTAATCCCTTCAGCGTAGCAGTCAACCCTGCAAATCACACTAGACTGGGACAAAGTGGTGATGTTAGCACAAAATCTCCTTTGTCAGGAATGAAATCATCAAATGGCAATGATGTAAGCATTGAAATTGGCAAAAAACAGATTTCCCTCAAGGTTATGACCTTGAGCAATTCTCGCCAAAAATCAATGATTGTCTAGGAAATCCCGTAGAAATCGGGATCGCGGTAACTTGGAGAGTTGTTGATACAGCCAAAGCAGTCTTCAATGTGGACAACTACAAAGAATATCTTTCATTGCAATGTGATAGCGCCCTCCGAAATATTGTCCGCATCTATCCTTACGATGTCTCTCCTAATGTGGATACTACAGGTGACGGGCAAGCAGATGAAGGTAGTCTCCGTGGTTCTAGTGAGATTGTAGCTAACCGTATTCGTGAGGAAATCCAAAGTCGTGTTGAGGATGCTGGCTTGGAAATCCTTGAAGCACGTATTACTTACCTAGCTTACGCTCCAGAAATTGCTGCTGTCATGCTTCAACGCCAACAAGCATCTGCCATTATTGATGCCCGTAAGATGATTGTGGATGGTGCTGTAGGAATGGTTGAAATGGCACTAGAACGACTCAATGAAGGGGAATTGGTCGAGCTTGACGAAGAACGAAAAGCTGCCATGGTTTCAAATCTCCTAGTCGTTCTCTGTGGCAATCATGATGCACAACCAATTGTCAACACAGGAAGTCTTTACTAAAGATGGCTGAAGCTAAAAAAAAGCAGATCCCCCTTAGACTCTCAACAAAGTTATACGCTGCACTCGCATCATGGGCAGAAGACGACTTTCGTTCAGTCAATGGACAAATCGAGTATCTCCTCACAGAATGTGTCAAGCAACGGAAAAAAGACGGAAAATACGTATCAGAAACCATTGACGAACCATTTGAGATTGATATTTAACACTTTCTCCTGTCTGCTAGGTCTGACAGGAGAATTTTTTCATCTTTTTTTGTCAAGTAACTTTACTTTACAAAAAAAATGTGTTATCCTAATATGGTTGATGAAAATCAGTAGATTGAATCGAATATAAATACCTAAAGGAGAAATCAAAATGGCAGTACCTGCACGTCGCACTTCAAAAGCGAAGAAAAACAAACGTCGTACACACTACAAAGTAACAGCTCCATCTGTAAACTTTGACGAAACTACTGGAGATTACTCACGTTCTCACCGTGTATCACTTAAAGGATACTACAAAGGACGTAAAATCGCTAAAGCTGCATCAGCTGAATAATAGAAGGGAGATACCATGCGCGTAAATATTACACTTGAACACAAAGAATCTGGTGAACGCTTGTACCTTACTTCTAAAAAACAAACGTAACACTCAGACCGTCTTCAATTGAAGAAATACTCACCAAAACTTCGCAAACACGTTGTGTTTACAGAGGTTAAATAATAGGTCATTACGTTTCAGTAGAAACGAAAAACCTTGATTTAATGCGATTCTTGAATTTCTAAATTTCAATGTATTGCAATATAAATCAACCGAATGACTACATTTTTTTGTGAAATAAATTAGATGTTCGGATATATAGAAAAAGGCTCTAGTCATATTGGCTGGAGCGTTTTTTTGTGTTGTTTAAGAAAAATTAGATGTTGGTTTTAGATAACTACACATTTCAGACTTTTTAAAACGAGATTTAATCGATGATAACTAGAAAGGATTAATATGTTTACAAAAAATAAATTTCAATACTGTATTTACGATCATGAGAGACTAGAACTTCATGATTTACAAAAGGAATATCAAAAGGATAAAGTTGGGACAAAACTTAAGTATGAAAACCAATTATTTTGTCCTGGTTGTTGCAAAGTGGATTTAGTGATAAATGAGAAAAAAGGGAAAATCTATCTATCGAGCCATCCTAAATTAGTTCATGGTGACGGATGTGAATATGCTTTGGAATCTGCTTCGAAAATAGAACTGAAAGAATATTATGAGAAAATTGATGCAGACTTAGCTGAGCAACTCTTAAATCGTATTTTGGAAGAAAAGGTTGCTAGAGCAACCCAGCCAGTTAACGCCAATTCTCTGCAAGATAATAACCAGGTTTCTGATGTAAAATTTGTTTTAAAGAATAAAGAAGGTATCAGAAAATATTTACCTCGCAGATCCCTTCTCCTAAATGAATTAGAAGAATCTGCACACCTGACTATGTACTATGGAGAATGTAAGATATTTATAGGCAAGACTGATAAAAAGTACTATCTACGAATGTTTCGAAACAATGATCATGCAAAGTATATCTGTAATTTAGTAATTCCTGAAAGAGTATATAGATATTTGGAAGATGAATTAAGATTTATCCCACAATCAGAAGATTTAAGTTTTAAAACATTCAAGAGCCAACGCAGTTCCTGTAAAGTTAGCCTTTTGTTTCAACTATGAAGAAAAAAACAAGAATATTATAATGGATACTTAAGTTTTTTTCAAAAATTACTTAGAGTAAAACAGATTAATTAATTTCAATCCAATGTCTGCTTGATTAGACATAATAAAATGTCAATATTTTAGTACGAGACTGAGCTTTTTTTAAAAAAATAGTTTACAATATAAATATAGACAAATAAGAAGGAGGAAATAATTATGGTATTTGTTCATAGATTTTATAGGTCAATGGTTAGATGAGAATAAGTCTGCTAATCAAGAAGAAACATTAGTAGCCCTAAAAAAAGGTAGTGGTATTGATGAATATCTTAAAGATGTAGTAACACGTGTGAAGTTTGAGATGGCATTAGAGGAAGGGTGAGTATCATTATATGATTCCTAAAGAAGTTGCTATTGAGGAAGCGAAGGATGATAAGTATTATCGATTGGAAACTGAATGGTTATGAAGGTTCGAATTCTTATACTGCATTTTTATGGTAACGGTTCATCAATATTTGTTAAAAGCCACCTTTGAAGGCAAAGGAGAAATAGCCCATATTTATGAGATACGACACTAAAGAAATTACTTTTAGAAGATTTGAAGGATGAAGTGCATATTACATTTCTTAGTGATTATAAACCCATGTTATTTACTGGCTAGAAAAATTTTGACGAGTTTAAAGGTAACAATTGATATTGAGGATCTTTACGGTTATATTATCGATTCTCCTGAGGTAAGTATTCCGATAACTGAAATTGAAATTTGAAAAAAATATAATAGTATTTAATTATTGTAGCTTTCTTTATAAAAAAAATTTTAAAGAGGAGTATTACCATGGGACTTTCGTATGCACCAGAGTATGTATGGACAGATCATTTTTGTTGAAAGAGCTAATGATCGATTTGGAATTAAAGAAGAGCAACTTCCTAAATGGATTTCTAAGCAGATAAATAGCTTGACACTATATGATTCAAGCGAGGGACAAATTCCAGAAAAAGCGAAAGTATATATCTGATAGTGGAATTATTTTTTTGTTTGTGATACGATTGAACATAGATTTATCACTTGTTATGAAGCGAATGATTGGATTGCTGATGGTAAAAAAAGATAACGATACATGATAATAATGTAGAGTTGTTTAAAGCAGGAAGTTGAAAAAAATTATCAAGGAAAATACTACTTAAAAAGATGCAAAAAGAAATGTTATTAAGTGTAAAGAGATCATTTGACTGAATTTAATCAAATTGCTGAAAAAAATTAATGACAGGAAGAGTTAGTCAACAAAAACTTTTGAGCTCATTAGTAAATTTCATTGATGAATTTCATGCAGTCAAAGATCTGCTGTGAGAGTGATTGAAACCAAAAAGAAATGATTTTTAAACAATGATTTTCAGTAATTATTTTTAGTTTTATTACAATTAAAAAAACACCGTCGAGAATCGTCATTCTACGGTGTTGTAATCTATTTTAAATGCAAGAAGTGACAGAAGGAAAAATATCTATAGCCATCTATTTGCATTTAATAGGCTAGGAGGAAGGTTCAAGAGGAAAAACTTGGAACTTTTATGATTTTTTTGAGGTTCTCAACCCTAAAGAAAGTGACTGAGGAAGTTTATGTGTAGCCACTCTTAGGCATAATAGGCAAGAGGAAGGTTTTCAAGAGGAAAAAAACTTGAAACTTTGAGTATCTCAATTGGTACACTACTAGTATATCAGATATTTTATAAATTTCGCAAGTAAATTGGAAGGAGTTTCGAATTATTCAATAAAAATAGTAGAGATTTGTAAATAAAAAAAGTTATTTTTGAAGAACAAGTATCAGAGGCATCTAGCTTATATTGTATTTATTATTCAGCACTGACATATATGTAAAGCAAGAACTATCTCTTGTATCTCCCTTTGTATCAATTTAAAGAACAATTAGTCTTTTTATTACTGATACGGAACCATTTGAGCTAATTGCTCGACAACAGTCTGTATAAACTTCGATAAAATCATATCCTCCATGTAAAAGCAATACTTTTTGGCTTTATCGAGTCCACCAGGTAATGTCTCTCCTCGTTTATAATGCTCAATGATTTCTCCAACTAAGTCTAGGGTGTGAGCTTCGTAAGGTGCTCCTAAATAACATTTTCGCTACAAAAACCTAGGAGAATTCCATTAATATCCACATCTGGGAATTCCGACTTGATTGTATTAATAATTTCATTTACTTCTTTTTTTATTATGAACATGTCCACCTGCATCTAGTTGATGAATAGCATCCATATATTCTTTAGATCGTGATTTTTCTTAGAAGCCTATCTAAACTCAATTTATCTATCTGTGGTTGTTTTTAAGTTAGAAGTCATGATATGGCTTTGCTTGTGTTTGTTTTTTTGGGATTGATATGGATTTAATATTGGTTTAGGCATCTATTTTTTTCTCCTAATTGTATTATAAATTATATTTTGCAATTTAAGATTCCTTTTAGTGGTACTCTCAAAAAAGATCTTCATTTAGAGAATTATAAAAATGGACACGAAACTGAGATTACAGTTACCGTGTCCAAATAATGAACTTATTAAACAAGTACTTTTCTTGTTTTAGGTCCACTTTGTTTATGAACAAGTCCCTCTCCACCGATTGGTTTTCCAGATGCAGGAACAGCTCTTTCTTTCCCCCAATCTCTAATAGCCTCAATTTTTTCTGGGCTAGTTTGAGAGAGTGGGACTACGTTATTGAAAGCAGTCATGATATTCTCTTCATTGAGAATAAAATTGTTATTAGCGATAGCTCGGTAAGCTAAATCTCTAACTGTCGATTCTAAATCAGCACCAGTGAAACCATCACTTATTTGAATGATATTATCAGCAAACTCTCCTTCAAATTCTAGACTTAAGTATTTTTTAAAATACAAAGCAAGTATTTCTTTTGCGCTCATCTGCAGTAGGTAAATCAACAAAGAATAACTCATCAAATCTTCCTCGACGGAGAAGTTCTGATGGAAGCATAGACACATCATTAGCTGTTGCCACTACAAAAACTTGTTTTTTGCATTCTTGCATCCAGAATAAGAATTGACCAACCATACGAGTAGATACACCACCATCATTAGCGCCACCAGTAGCTCCTGATAGCCCTTTTTCTATTTCATCAATCCATAAAATACACGGAGATACATTCTCAGCGGTGGTTAGAGCATCTTTGAGTTGCTGTTCAGACTGACCTACATAACTTCCTTGAACCGTTGCAAAATCTAAACGATATAATGGAAGTTTCCAGTTAGCGGAGATTGATTTAGCAGATAAAGATTTACCGCATCCAGGGACACCTACTAGGAGTATTCCTCTAGGCGGTTGCAAGCCTTTCTCACGTAACATATCTTTCTTTTCGGGGGTTAGCAGTTCTTTCTTTTCATTAAGCCACTTCCTTAATCCTTCAAGTCCTCCGATATCCTTTACAGAATCATCTACAACTATTTTTTCTAGACCAGAGATATCAGAGAATAGGCGATCTTTTGCAAATCTTATCTCATCTAAATCAGATTTTCTTATGCACTTATTTGCAATCAAAGCAGCAATAACGTTCTCTGCCTCGATTCTAGTTACCCCATTGAGAGCTGCAGCAGCTTCTCGAATATCGGAGTTGTCCCATTCAATCTGGATATCATTTCGATAGTCGTCAATGTATTCTTGAATTATTGAGTACATTTCCTCTTCGTTAGGTAAATCAATTTTTATTGTCATACCTTGCCGTTGAAGTTGATTCCAAATAGAGGTATTAGTAAAAACTATTACAACGCCCCCAGTTTCATTGGCTAGATTGACCAGTGCTAAGACTTGTTTAGAATCGCTATTTTCATTACTAAGATCTGGAACTTCTGTCAGTACAATAGTTTGGTATTGTTTCTTTTGCATTTGGTCCGTCATGTAATCTATTGCACCATAAACAGATTTATCATCGTTAACATTTTTACCAGAACTAAGATCATACACACCTTTGGTGAGAGTATGTACGTTGAATGGAAGTTGTAATTCTTCAGATATTTCCTTTAACATATCTAATGTTCTACTTGGCTCAATGGTATTGATAGCAATAAAAGGGAATTCTTGCAAGTGAATATCTTGTAAGAAGTTCTTTTGCTTTTTACTATATCGCTCATTTACTGTTCACCTTTATTTAAAAAAAGAATTAATTTTTATGATTTCTAATAATACTTGACATTTTCCCGCTTCGGTCCTGTTTTGCAGATTCTTCTAAAGATTTCTGCATACTATTAGCTTGCTCTATAACGAGATTTAAGTAGTGTTGTCGCTCTTTATCTGGAATTGCAGGAAGATTGATTGCTTCAGCTAAGAACGCCATTTCCTTTTCTCAACGAAAAGAATTGATTGAATGATTGCTCCCTCGTATCCTTGGGATTTTAGTAAATCATTTTGAAACTTATCTGAAGCTACATTCATACGGTAATTAACAGCGTCAATTAACTTAGTAGAGAAACGTTCTGCTACACCGTATTGCCATTCGATAGTCCCAGATTTCATCATTTTTAAAACTGATTCATCATCATCTTTGTTTTTAAAAATAGTTAAGATATTTACCCATTCTGCATATGTTTGTGGTTTGTTCATTATTTTTGCCGTTTCCTTCTGACTAGCAATTGTGGAGGCACGATATCCCATGAAGGGAGTCCCTCAGCAAACACGCTCATAGGTTCTTCGGTGATATCCTCTTCAGTATTAATGCTCTTAAATGGAGTGGTGTTATTAGATGATAGCTTACTATCGCCTTTATATTTTTCATCCATGTCAATTACCTCCTCAAATTTTAATTTTTCTATTAGATGATGCCAACTTGTTTACATATTGTTCAGGTCTTATTTGTTCGAGGAAATCAAGAACTTTAGTACTTTCAGCATCTTTCTCTGCAAATTCAATTCTAAAGTCTACAATTTCAGCTAGAGTAGCTCTTATAATTTGTTCACCATTTACTCTTTTATTCTCGTATTGTTCTTCAATTTTCTTGCGACTTGTTTCAATGTTTTCAATATTAGATTTATGCTTAAGAACCATAAAAACACCTGCTATAATAGCTATCAAACCTAAGAAAACATTGCCAGAAATCATCATCATTAAACCGATAACTCCGATAGCTATACCACCATATAAAAGGAATTTATCAAATAAACTTGGGAAGTAGTTTGACAAGGTTTGTTCTTTTTCAGTGTCTATCTGAGAATTAAATTTTTCAATCAACTCGTTTTCGTTTTGGCCATCTGTTGATTTATCGTTAAAAGTATCCACATTAATTTCAATTTCGTAAGGAATCTTCATGCGATTTTTTGCAGTAACATCATTATAAGCGTTTGTTACCCAATCACGAGAAAGAGCGAGTGCAAATTTTTGGGTAGATATACTTGAGTGAGAAGATTCGGGCTTCATTGCTGCATCTGTAAGTAACTGGGTGAAATCTTTATGGGTTTCAAATGCAGTCACTTCGATATTCATGTTTTGATGAGCACGGTTGTCATCTCCTCCGAAGTCAACCACAAACTGCTCGAATTTTTCTTGTTTTCGAAGAGCTAATTCTTCGTTGTCAAAATCAGTCACAAGTGTATCTAAAATATCATCTAATTGATTTTTGACGCTTTCTGTAGAACCTTTTTTCTCAAAAATATCGGTTAGGTAGTTTAACATTTGTTCATGAAGATGAGCCCCTTCAAGAATATCCTCTAGTATAGGCCAACTATTACTATATTTTCTTAGGTTAGGGTATAAATCTTCATCTAGTTCGCTTCTTTTTAAGTTAATGGCTTCGGACCATTGTTCTGTTTGCTGTTCAGTAAAACCAGGTTTTTCTTCAAGTCGACTGAGCCATTCATTCATTTGACGTGAGATGACTCCTTCGGTATCAGCTCCCAAAAGTCCACTCGCAAAGCATCTAGGATAATTATAGAATTTCTGTCGAGATTTTCTTCATCTTGATTAGCTAGATAACGTTGAGTCCACTTAAGGCATGCGTTCTTTCTATTAGCTCTTCTACAAATTAAGGCAAAGAAAAGGGAGGTTTTTTCATCGTTTCGTTTAATCCCTTCCTTGACTGCTTTTTCAGCTAACTCGGGTTTATCATTTATCCATGCTGCTAATGCAACCAAGCATGGAGCAAGCCAGTAACCTGGAGTTGATATCATTAGTTCTTCTGTTGCAGTGCTGATTGTTTCTTTTTTGACAATTCCTAAATCATCAGCTTGTAAAATCCCTGTGGTAGTACGACGAACAATATCATAATGACCATATTTCTTCTCAATTTCCTGACGGATTTTTACCAGTCGAGTTTCAGCTTGTCCTAATCTATTAGCTTTTTGTTGGATATTCACAAATTCATGAAATTCTTGTGCTAAACTACCAATCTCATCGTAAACGATTTGAAGATTTTCGTTTGCTACATCAACTCTAGCATCAATTGTTTCGTAATCCCTTCATGGATAGAGCGCAAGTTGTTCTCGATAGCTCGAAGATCAGCTTGATGTATTATTCTTTCAGCCATAATATCCCCCTTGTTAATGATTTCTAAATTAATTAGAAAAATTTGGCCATGGAATATTCTTATCTTAAAGAAGTAATTATGTACTGAAAAACAGGCCACAATTACACATGATTCAGATGAAATATCCCAGAATTATTTTAGTTTCTCCTTATAATAATAAGAATATCATAATTATTATTTTTTTATTCAACATACATTGAAAGAAGTGAAGTAAGCATTCAATTCGAATCAATACATAAGAAAAACGCTTATTTTAAGCGTTTTTGTATTGTTTTAAAATTTATTTAAGCATATATTCGTGAGCATATAATTTGAGTGCGCTCTCATATTTTGATATACTATACTTAACCCCAGATATATTGGGGCTATGAAAGGAGGCGCATATTATGTTGTGGTCCATTATTGTAGGAGGCTTTATCGGCCTTGCAGCAGGAGCAATCACTAAAAAAGGTGGCTCAATGGGAGTAATTGCTAATATTTTTGCCGGTTTAATCGGTTCATCAGTAGGTCAATCACTCCTTGGTACTTGGGGACCTTCACTAGCTGGTATGGCTATCATTCCATCTATTGTTGGTGCAGTGATTGTAGTTTCTGTGGTATCGTTCTTTTTGGGTAAAAAAGGTTAATTTTTTACTCGAAAGCAGACTATAGCTTTTAATTTATAATGACGGGTAAAGCTATGGTTTGTTGCACTAATTGAAAGGATTTTATATGTCAAAATCAAAGAAAATATTATTGTTTATTTTCTGTATTTTAATCTTGACAATTTTCCTTCCTATTTTGATAGATTACCACCAGGTTAGTGATTTAGGGATTCAATTGACTAGCTGGCGACAGACATCATTTGAATATTATCTCGCTAGATATGTATTTTGGGGGCTTCTAGGCCTGTCTATCTTAGTTTTATTATGGATGTTAGTAATCCTGTTTTATCCTAGACAATATCTGGAAATAAAACTTGGAACTAAAGACGATAAATTAAAACTAAAAAATTCAGCTATTGAAGGGTTTGTTCGATGTTTATTGGATGAACACAAGATGGTCAAAAATCCCAAAATTCAGGTACATACTCGGAAAAAGAAATGTTTCGTTTATGTAGAAGGTACAGCTGTTCTTTCAGATAACATTGCTAACAAATTTGAAGTAGTTCAAAACGAAATCACTCAAGGATTGAAAGAATTCTTTGGTATTGATCGAGAGGTTAAACTGGAAGTTTCAGTGAAAGAATATGACCCTCAAAAAGCAGCTAAGAAAATTGTTAGTCGTGTAAAGTAAGGAAGTAAAAAATGGAATGGTTTAAAAAATATCAATACCCAATTCTATGTGGTGTAGTAGGTATTATTCTAGCCTGCTTCATCCTATCCTTCGGTTTCTTTAAAACATTGTTCGTTTTAATCTGTGGAGCCCTAGGAATTTGGTTGGGATACTATGTACAGAAGAATTATTTAAATAAATAAAGGAGTTTCATATGTCAAACGTAGAAAAAAATGTAAATGTAAATACTGAAAAAAAAGATGTCGTTGTTTCTAAAGATGTTCGCGGAGAATTAACTTACGAAGATAAAGTTATTCAAAAAATCATCGGTCTTCACTAGATAGAGTCCCAGGACTATTACATGTTGACGGTGGATTCTTCTCAAATCTTACAGAAAAACTTGTTAACACTAACGATGTAACACACGGTGTTAACGTTGAAGTTGGTAAAGAACAAGTAGCAGTTGACTTGAACGTTATCGTAGAGTACAGAAAAAACGTTCCAACTCTATACAAGGAAATCAAAGACGTTATCGTATCAGAAGTTGCGAAAATGACTGATCTAGAAGTAGTTGAAGTTAACGTTAATGTTGTTGACATCAAAACTAAAGAACAACATGAAGCAGACTCAGTTAGCCTTCAAGATCGTGTAACTGACGTGGCAGAATCAACAGGCGAGTTCGCGTCAGAACAATTGTCTAGAGTGAAATCTGGTATCGGTTCAGGTGTCGCAGCAGCACAAGAAAAACTTAGTGAAGGCGCTGAATTCGTTCAAGAAAAAGTTGGCCAAGGCGTTGACAATGTTAAAGACGCTGCAGCCAAAGCAGAACCACGTGTTCACTAATTACTAATTTAGAAAAAATAAAAGGAGGACATACTTATGTCTACAGAAGAAAAATTCAACCAAGCAGCAGGAGCTGTTAAAGAAGGCGTTGGTAAATTGGTAGGTGACAAAGGACTTGAAAGCGAAGGAGCTGCTGAAAAAGTTGCTTCTAAAGTTAAAGAAGTCGCTGAAGATGCAAAAGACGCTATTGAAGGCGCTGTTGAAGGTGTTAAAAAAACATCTTTAAAAAAGACGACGCTAAATAATAAAATTTAGGTAATCTTGCTATTTTCCTTGAAAACACTCCCTAACCGGGGGTGTTTTTGTTATTCGTTTTTATCAATGCATGTTTTATAGAGAAAAAAAGAATACAGGACAAACAAAGTCCTGTATTCTTAAAATAACTTAGAACAGATATGATAATGATACGACTAACATGATTATAGCGCAAATTATTTTTATGATTTTTACATATTGTTGTTTGAACAATTTATCAGAGAAAAGACTCAAAAATAAGAGCAATCCAAAACACGGTAGTTCTTAAAAATAAAAAAATAGTCATGGTACATACTCCTTTCGTTATTTTGTCAAACCAATAATTAAGTTGAATAGTAATTATCTAATTTTCAAACATATCCATCTGCCCTGGTAAAGCCTTTGTTCTTTGATTATTAATCGGTATCTCTATCTATCTTTATTATAGTACAAACATCATTATTAAACCAATAAATGTATTTATTTTTTTACTGCTCCTATTTTTGAGAGCGCTTGAAATATGTTATAATAAAACTAGATTAATGTATAGGAGGCAAACCGTGGGAAATTTCATTGAGCTAGTCTTTCATCGTTTCTTTTTTTGGGGATGATTGCGACAGCTTATTTTTTTGGTTATTGACACTAGCAGGAGGAGTGGTCTTTGGTATAGCACCCGCTAGTGCAACTCTCATGAGTTTATATGCAGAACACGGTTATTCTTATCGTGCTTATCGTTTCAAGGAAGCATGGGCTTTGTTTAAGAGCAATTTTGTAAAAAGCAATCTCAGCTTCTACACCTTTATAGGGATTGACTTCATCTTGATTTATGGTTTGTATCTGATGATTCAATTGCCAAATCAGACTATTATTCACTTGGCAGCAACCTTTCTAAATATCTTTTTAGTAGCCTTGGTATTTTTTTGGCCTATACGGTATCTTTTAAAGTTGCAGGTTTACTTTTGAATTATCCTATAAAAAAACACCCTAAAGCTTGCCTTTATCGGAATTTTTATGAGCCTATCAGCTATGGCCAAGGTTCTTCTTGGTAGTGTCTTGTTGATTATTATTGGTTTCTACATGCCAGCCCTCCTTATTTTTGTAGGTATTGGAATGTGGCACTTCTTTATTAGTGATTTATTGGAGCCTGTTTATGAAAGTATTCATGAAAAATTGGCAACCAAATAAGACCAAACAATTCCGACTCCACTCACTTCTCAGAATCTATAGTCTGGTAATGATTATCATCATCTCCTGCTTTGCTCTCTTGATTTCTTATGCAGACTGGGATATGCGTGAAAGGGAAGCCAATCGTGTTGGCCAGCGTGTCCTAGCCCGTACTATCGATGAAGTTGAGTATTATTATCGAGAGTCAACCCGCCTAGCCCAGAGTTTAGTGGATAATCAAGCTCGGATTGAAGGGATTTACAAATATTTTAGCCTTAGTACGCCGGATTATTTTTACTGGCAGTTGGAACGCAAGGCGTCGCCTTATATTTCCGTTTCCATTTATGAAAATATTGATGATATATACGTGCGAAACGATTTTGTGACAGGTGTTTCGATTGTTCTACAGGATTCAACGGATGTATTTGTTTCCAAAAGAGAAAACCGAGGCGGACAGAAGATTCCAGCTGAGAACTTCAAACCAGATGCCAATAGTTTTGCGGTTCCAGTAGCTGATCCTATCTCGGACCAGCCTCTAGGGGTCATTTATATTTCCGTAGAACCAGAATTCCTCTATAAGGCGATTGACAACACCAGGGGAACAATTCCTGTAGCAGTAACTGTCATTGCACCATATGAAACAGATATGTTCTATATAGGGGCAAAAGGGACGAATGAATCTTGGTTAGTAGGAACAACAGCCCATGGTTATCAAGTTCGAGTAGCTGTACCAAAGGATTATGTTTGGAGTGGGACTTTAGCGAGTTCGGCACTTATTTTAGGTTTGAGTGCACTCTTTATCATCATTTTATATATGACCTTAAGAAGGACTTTTTCTGACTATCAAAGTCAGGTTGTGGACTTGGTGGACTCTATCCAAGCCATTACTAAGGGAGAGCAGACTAAGAGAATCGACACAGATAAGAAGGACCAGGAATTGCTACTGATTGCTGAGTCGACAAATGATATGTTGGATCGACTGGAAAGTAACATTCACGATATTTATCAACTGGAACTCAATCAAAAAGATGCCAACATGCGAGCGCTACAAGCTCAGATTAATCCGCATTTCATGTACAATACTCTGGAATTTTTGCGGATGTATGCGGTGATGGAAAATCAAAATGAACTAGCTGATATCATCTATGAGTTCAGTAGTCTCCTACGCAATAATATCTCTGACGAGCGAGAAACGACCCTCAAACAAGAAGTGGAGTTTTGTCGGAAGTACAGTTATCTCTGTATGGTTCGCTATCCAAAATCCATTGCCTATGGATTTAAAATTGATCCTGAATTGGAAGAAATGCGTATTCCAAAGTTCACCCTCCAACCTTTAGTGGAAAACTATTTTGCCCATGGAGTTGATCACAAAAGAACAGATAATGTTATCAGTATCAAGGCTTTGAAAAAAGATGGCTATGTCGAAATCTTGGTAACCGATAATGGCCGTGGGATGTCTGCTGAAAAACTAGCAGAAATTCAAGCTAAACTGGCTCAAAGAACCTTTGAACACACAGCAGATTATAAGGGGCAGCGACAGTCTATTGGGATTGTGAATATCCACGAACGCTTTGTGCTCTACTTTGGAGACCGATATAACATTAGTGTAGAATCTACCGAAAAGATGGGTGTTCAATATAGAATCACCATTCAGGACGAAGAGAAAGGATAAACATGTATAAAGTACTATTAGTAGACGATGAGTACATGATTACGGAAGGACTCAAGCGTTTGATTCCTTTTTGAAAAAAATGGGATATGGAAGTTGTCGCAACAGCTAATCATGCTGACGAGGCTTTGGACTATGTTCGAGAGCATCCCGTAGACATCGTCATTTCTGATGTCAACATGCCTGACAAGACAGGACTTGAAATGATTGGGGAAATGAAGGAACTCTTGCCAGAGGCGTACTATATCCTCCTCTCAGGTTATCAAGAATTTGATTATGTCAAGAAAGCCATGAACCTCAATGTTGTAGACTACCTTGTCAAACCAGTTGATAAGGTTGAACTGGAGCATTTACTTGAGAAAAATCCTTGGTCAACTTCGTGAGAAAGTGCATGAACCAGAAATGTTAAGTCAAAAAGTTAGACGACGAAGCATTTAAAGCACACCTATCTCAAAAAAAGAAAAACTGGTGGATTGGCCTTTCCCAAGAAAAAAACAAGGGGATTTTTGTTATCCCTTACTATGTTCTAGGTCAGGACTGGCAGATTGTGATTGCAGCTCAGAAATTCGACGGTCTACTTGTCATGCCTTTTGAGTCACCTTATCAGGCAAACTTTGAAAAATGGAAGTTTGATGTTGAGAAGGCACTCTTCTATGGAACTGTAAACCTCGATCAGTCTGAAAGTCTCTTTTTCTTATTATGAACCCATCTATCGAGTTATTATCCAGGGAAATCTTCAACAGATTATCGAGGAGTTGAATTTGCTTTGAGAAGATTGTGTTAGAAAACACACCGAGGGTATCCATCACCAAGCAACTCTTTACTCAGTTTGTTATAGACGTCTTCCATCTCTTTGAGCATTTGAAAGCAGACGACATGACAGATATTGTCAAGAGGATTCATGCTATTACTAACTTTGAAGACTTAGTGGCTTATACAAAAGAAACCTTGACGTCCTTCTTTGGTCAATATCGTATGAATGAAAATGTCGTCAGTGTACTTGAAGTTATTGGTAGAGACTATAAAAAAGAGCTTTCTCTCAAGGATATCAGCAAAGATCTCTTTATCAATCCTGTTTACTTAGGTCAGTTAATCAAGAAGGAAACCAATTCAACCTTTGCTGAGCTTCTCAATAAGCAACGCATCAAGGCAGCTCAGCAACTTTTACTATCTACAAATGATAGTATTGAGGATATTTGCTATACGGTTGGTTACAGTAATGTAGGCTATTTCTATAAGGTCTTTCGAAAACTATGTGGGAAGTCTCCGAAAGCATACCGTAAGCAGGTGGAAGTAAACTTGTAGGATTTGTTTTACTTGTTAAAATATGCTATAATAAATTAAAAATTATGAGGAGGTTACTTTTATGAAAAAGAAACCAATCTATCTATGGATTTTATTAGTCTTATCAGCGATTAATTCAGCCTTGGCAATAGTTGGAATATTCACTCCAGTACCTAGTAAGGACGCCCTTCGTGCTAGCCAAGAAAATGTTGGGACACTTAGTGCTCAACAAATAGAAGATGCTGTTAACTATGCCCACCAAGTGTCAGAGTCATCTCACTCTATTTTTAACACGATACTCATTATTCTATCCGCTATCCTAGTTGTAGTAGCCTTTGTTTTCTTAATTCGTAAGAACCTGCAGTTGGCGAACTACACTTATGTTGGATATGCCTTACTAGCTATTGTTGGACTAGTCCATGACAATATGAATCTACAAGATGCTATGCAATTGATTAAAGATGACACCCTACGTTTAGGAATGGAAGTCATGTCAAAAGCAACCACTATTATTTTCATCGTCATCAATGTTATCTTTTTGGGAATCGTCTTCTATAAAATATGGCGTCAGCAGAAAGAACTAACAGAATCTCAAGAGGAAGAACTCGTCTAAGAGTTGACAAAGGGTAACTATCAAGATACAATCTTGGTAGTTATTTTTTTGGATTCGAGAAAGAGGGAGGAAAAGATGAAAAAAATTTCCTTAGTTTATATCAGTCTGAGCGGGAACACGGAGAGTTTCGTAACACGTTTGAAAGCTTATTTGTTAGAGCAGTATAAGAATATTGATGTTGAGAAGATTGACATCAAAGAGTTGGTCAAGGAAGAACGAGGATTCTATGAAATGTCAAATCCTTTTGTCACTTTTTTACCAACTTATTTAGAAGGTGGCAATGGTGTTGACAATGGAGATGTAGAAATCTTAACGACTCCTGTAGGTGATTTTATCGCCTATGGTGACAATGCTAGTAAGTGTTTTGGTGTTGTAGGATCAGGGAATCGAAACTTCAATAACCAATACTGTTTAACTGCAAAGCAATACAGTCAACGCTTTGGATTTCCTGTACTAGCTGATTTTGAAATGCGTGGTATGTTGGGAGATATCAAGAAGGTTGCAGGCATTATTGCAGAGCTCTACGAACTTGAGGTTTAATAAGAGGTAGACTTTCTAAGCTAGAATGTTAGCCTATGGATCGTAGAATTATTTCAAAAGAGAACAGTTCAAATGAGTAAATTACAGAGATCATTTTTAAAGTATATAAAACGTAAACCAAGCTTCAAGGATATTATGCTATGCAGTGCCTTGCTACTATTAGCGATTGCTCTGCTACTGTTCTCTGAGAAAATTTTTGATGAAAATGTAGCACCAGTTGGAACCATGGTATCCTTAGGGATTGTTATCCTGGTAGGAATCTTAGCTGTCAGAAATAAATAAAAAGACTCGAGAAATGTCATCTCGAGTCTTTTTGTTAGTTGCGAATTTCGTCAACGATTTCTTTTGAAATGGGAATTCCTAAACGGTAACCTTTTGTTGATGTAGTCAATGACATCATTGATATTTTCTATCGTTTGGATTTTCTCTTTGATAGTTGCACGAAAATCTTGATCTTTCAATAGTTGGTCCTGAAGCAGTCTTTGAAGTTTCTCTTTTTCATATTTGTTGACAAGAAAGAGAAAAAGAAGACTGATAACAACTAGAATATAAGCATACTGGCTCATAAAAATTCTCCCTAGGTGATAAAGAAGTAAGTGGTTAGATAAAAGTAAAGTTTTTTATTTTTCGAGTGATAATACTGTAAGCGCCTAGCTACTTGTTATTTGTTTAGATGAATTAGTAAAGCGTTTAGACAAGTCGCCTCATTTACGACGTCGTGGCCCCTAAATCGATTATATTTAGGGAGCATGACTAGTGAAGCAGTTAGCTAGTCTGCATAAAAGCGCCTAGCGTCTAACAATTATGAATTTTAGTTACAGTCACTTGAAGATTACGACGTCTTTCGGTAGAAATCGATAATATTTCTATCGAAAGACTAGTGAGGCGCCTAGCCAAAGTCCGAATAGGATTTGGCGTTAGTTACTTAGCTTACTTAGTAATAAATTAATTTAATAGATCACGACATGCATCCAAATAAGTCGATATTATTTATTTGGATGCATTAGTAAGGCGTTTAGGCAAATCGCCTGATAGCGATTGCCGTCAAGAGACTAGGAACTTTAGTTTCAGTCTCTTGTAACGAATTACATCTTCTCTGGCGCCTCTACACCCAACAGACGAAGCGCTTCTTTGAGGACGACTGCTGTTGCATAGCTAAGGGCTAGACGGCTGTCACGTTCTGGACTTTCATCCAAGATACGAGTGTGGGCATAGTATTTGTTAAAGGCTTGCGCTAAGCTGATTGCAAATTTTGCTATGATAGAAGGTTCGTAGTTGTCAGCTGCACGTTTAATAATACGTGGGAAGTCTTGGATTAGCTTGATGATTTCCCAGCTTTCAGCATCGTTCAAGCTATAGTTGGCACCTGCTTCAGGTTTGAAATCAGCTTTACGCAGGATTGATTGGATACGAGCGTAGGCATATTGAACATAAGGGCCGGTCTCCCCTTCGAAGGATACCATAGCTTCAAGGTCAAAGTCATATCCATTTGTACGGTCAGTTTTAAGGTCATAGAATTTAATGGCACCAACCCCAACAGCATGAGCGACCTGGTCTTTGTTTTCAAGTTCAGGATTTTTGGCTTCGATCTGCGCTTTAGCACGGCTGATGGCTTCTGCAACAGTTGGTTCTAGCAAGATAACATTCCCTTTACGAGTAGAAAGTTTTTTCCCTTCTTTTGTAACCAAGCCAAACGGAACATGGACAATATCTTGGCTCCAATCGTAACCCATTTCTTGCAAGACAGCCTTGAGTTGCTTAAAGTGAGCTGATTGCTCTTGACCAACGACATAGATAGATTTGGCAAATTGATACTCATTTTTACGGTAGAGGGCCGCAGCCAAGTCACGTGTGATGTATAGAGTTGCACCGTCAGATTTCTTGATAAGAGCTGGGTGTTCAATTCCAAATTTCAAGATTAACAACTTGAGCACCTTCTGATTCGACTAAAAGTCCTTTTTCAGAAAGGATGTCTACAACTGCATCCATTTTATCATTGTAGAAGGCTTCCCCGTTATAGCTGTCGAATTCAACTTGTAACTCATTGTAGAGACGGTTAAATTCTACCAAGCTTTCATCGCGGAACCATTGCCAAAGGGCGAGAGCTTCCTCATCACCGTTTTCAAGTTTGCGGAACCATTCGCGTGCTTCTTCATCCAAACTTGGATCATTCTCAGCTTCAGCATTGATGCGGACATAGAGTTTGAGAAGTTCATCGATTGGATGAGCCTTAACTGCTTCTTCGTTACCCCATTTCTTGTAGGCAACAATCAACATTCCAAACTGTTTGCCCCAGTCTCCCAAATGGTTGACCTTGACAGTCTTATAGCCGATTTTTTGGAAGATATGTGACAAGCTATCTCCGATAACTGTTGAACGAAGGTGACCGATTGAAAACGGTTTTGCGATATTAGGGCTAGACATGTCAATGACAACATTTTCTTGATTGCCAATCTCTTGGTCAGCGTAGTGCTCTTTTTCAGTGATAACGTTTTGTAGAACTTGACCAGAAATGGCAGCCTTATCAAGGAAGAAGTTTACGTAAGGACCTGTTGCTACAACCTTTTCAAAAGCTTGGCTATTGATCTTTTCAGCAATGTCAGCAGCAATCATTTGAGGGGCTTTGCGTTCAACCTTTGCCAATGAGAAGGCAGGGAAGGCGATATCTCCCATATCTGAGTTTTTAGGTGTTTCTAGTAAATTTAAAATAGCCTCTTGGTCCAGGCTATCAATGACGCTAGCCAACTCGCTAGCAATCAATTCTTTTGTATTCATTTAAGGCTCCTTTAGGGCTTTTCTACTATTTTATCATAATTTACTACATTTTTTTTGAAAGAAGAGATATTTTTTGAAATATCCAGTTTTTTTGATATAATGTTCTTACTAAAAAAATGTAAAATGTTATAAATATGCACTTGAAAGGATCTTATGAGAAAAAGAGAACGTCATCAGCTCATCAAACGAATGATTACAGAAGAAAAATTAGGAACTCAAAAGGAAATTCAAGATCGATTGGAAGCCTGTGATGTCTTTGTGACACAAACGACATTATCCCGTGATTTGCGAGAGCTTGGCTTAACCAAAGTTAAGAAAAACGATGTTGTTTACTATGTGCTAGCAAATGAGACAGAGAAGATTGATCTGGTCGAATTCCTTTCACATCACTTAGAGGGTGTTGCAAGAGCCGAATTCACCTTGGTTCTCCACACTAAACTTGGAGAAGCATCCGTTTTAGCCAATGTAGTAGATTCAAATAAAGATGGGTGGATCTTAGGTACTGTTGCCGGAGCGAATACTTTGTTGGTTATCTGTAAAGATCAACATGCAGCTAAAGTCATGGAAGAACGCTTGCTAGAGTTAATGGAAGATAGATAAGGTCTTGAGAGCTTCTCTCAGGACTGTTTTTACAAGGAGAGAGTAAATGACTACTGAAAAATTATCACCTGGTATGCAACAGTATGTGGATATCAAAAAACAATATCCAGATGCTTTTTTGCTTTTTCGCATGGGTGATTTTTATGAGTTGTTTTATGAAGACGCAGTCAATGCTGCACAGATACTAGAAATCTCACTAACCAGTCGCAATAAAAATGCTGAAAATCCGATTCCCATGGCTGGAGTTCCTTATCATTCTGCCCAACAGTACATCGATGTCCTCGTTGAGCGTGGCTACAAGGTTGCTATCGCCGAGCAGATGGAAGACCCTAAGCAAGCTGTTGGTGTTGTTAAGCGCGAGGTTGTTCAGGTCATTACACCAGGAACAGTGGTTGATAGTAGTAAGCCAGATAGTCACAATAACTTTTTAGTGGCTATTGATCGTGAAGGTTCCCAGTATGGACTAGCCTATATGGACCTAGTGACAGGTGATTTCTATGTAACGAGATTATCAGATTTCTCTCTAGTCTGTGGTGAAATCCGTAATCTCAAGGCCAGAGAAGTGGTGATTGGTTACGACTTGTCTGAAGCGGAAGAACAGATTCTCAGTCGTCAAATGAATCTAGTGCTTTCCTATGAACAAGAAACATATGAAGACGTCCATCTGTTGGATTCAAGATTGGCAACTGTTGAAGGAGCAGCTAGTGGTAAACTTCTCAAGTATGTCCATCGGACGCAGATGAGAGAGTTGAATCACTTAAAACCTGTTATTCGTTATGAAATCAAAGATTTCTTGCAGATGGATTTTGCGACCAAGGCTAGTCTGGATTTGGTTGAAAATGCTCGCTCAGGTAAGAAACAAGGCAGTCTGTTCTGGTTGCTAGATGAGACTAAAACTGCAATGGGTATGCGTCTTCTACGTTCTTGGATTCAACGCCCCTTAATTGATTTAGATCGTATCATAGAACGTCAGGAGGTTGTGCAAGTCTTTCTGGATTATTTCTTTGAGCGCAGTGATTTAACGGAAAGCCTCAAGGGAGTCTACGATATCGAACGTCTGGCTAGTCGTGTTTCTTTTGGGAAAAGTAATCCTAAAGACCTCTTGCAATTAGCGACTACCTTGGGAAGTGTTCCGCGAATTCGCGCCATTTTAGAAGGAATGGAGCAACCAGCTCTAGCTTATCTAATTGAACAACTGGATGCTATCCCTGAGTTGGAAAATCTCATTAGTGCAGCCATTGCTCCTGAGGCTCCCCACGTGATTACCGAAGGTGGTATTATCCGAACGGGCTTTGATGAGACCTTGGATAAATATCGCCGTGTGCTGAGAGAAGGGACCAGCTGGATTGCTGAGATTGAGGCCAAGGAAAGAGAAAACTCTGGCATCAATACTCTCAAGATTGACTACAATAAAAAAGACGGCTACTATTTCCATGTGACCAATTCGCAGCTCGGCAACGTACCAGCCCACTTTTTCCGAAAGGCTACGCTGAAAAACTCTGAGCGATTTGGGACAGAGGAATTGGCGCGTATCGAGGGAGAAATGTTAGAGGCGCGTGAGAAATCAGCAAATCTAGAGTACGAAATCTTTATGCGTATCCGTGAAGAGGTTGGTAAGTATATCCAACGTCTACAGGCTCTGGCTCAAGGAATCGCTACTGTTGATGTCTTGCAAGGCTTGGCAGTAGTTGCAGAAAATCAACACCTGATTCGACCAGAGTTTGGGCAAGAGTCGCGGATTGATATCCAGAATGGTCGTCACGCAGTTGTTGAAAAGGTCATGGGAGCTCAGACCTATATTCCCAATAGTATCCAGATGGATGAAGATACCAGTATCCAGCTGATTACAGGACCTAACATGAGCGGGAAGTCAACCTACATGCGTCAACTAGCCATTACAGCGGTTATGGCTCAGATGGGTTCTTATGTCCCTGCAGAAAGTGCTCGTTTGCCAATTTGATGCGATTTTTACACGTATCGGAGCGGCAGATGACTTGGTTTCAGGCCAATCTACCTTTATGGTAGAGATGATGGAAGCTAACAATGCCATTAGTCATGCGACAAAGGATTCATTGATTCTTTTTGATGAGCTTGGTCGAGGAACCGCAACTTATGATGGTATGGCTCTAGCCCAGTCTATTATCGAGTATATCCATGAGCATATTGGTGCCAAGACTCTCTTTGCCACGCACTACCATGAATTAACCAGTCTGGAAGCTAGTCTTGAACATCTAGTAAATGTACACGTGGCTACACTTGAGCAAAATGGCCAGGTTACCTTCCTTCATAAGATTGAACCAGGTCCAGCTGATAAATCATACGGTATTCACGTTGCTAAGATTGCAGGATTGCCAGCAGATTTGCTAAAAAGAGCGGATGCGATTCTAACTCAACTAGAGAGCCAAGGTCAGGAAAATCCAATTTCTATCAATCAAAGGAATGTTATCAATGAGCAAATGTCTCTTTTTGATGAAAAAGAAGAAAATCCTATCCTAGCAGAGTTGGCCCAAGTAGATGTGTACAATATGACACCGATGCAAGCCATGAATCTCTTATTAGAGCTAAAACAAAAATTATAAGCAAAAACCCACTCCGTTTTGTGAGTGGGTTTTTAGGTCTTATTTTTTCTTAGCCAATAATTGGTTGATGTGGGCAACCTTTTTTGATTCTCTTTTATAGAGAACAACCCAGATGATGAGGTAGACGATGGCAAATTCTGGGATAAGTTGAAGGATGAAAGTCCAGTGAAGAGGGAACCAGCCTGCTAGGATTGCTAGAGGTACAAAACCTAGCAACATAAGGAAGAAGTGAGTGACAGTCGCACGAAGAAGACTCCAATCTTGGGCGAATAGACGGCTACCAAAACTAAAGAGGACTCCAATCGCTGACCAGATAAGTGTACAGTAGAGTAAAACTAGAGCACCGTGAACCTGATGACTGCTCATGAATTGACCAACAGGAGATTCAGGGCTGAGAGGTGCGTAGTTGCTTGGTGAATAGATAAAAGAAAAGATAATAGATAGGGTGAGGCCGATGAGGATACCAGTTGTGGCATCGTGGAATACTTGTTTTTTCATAGTTCTAATTTCTCCTTAATAGTTTTGAGGTAACGGCGAGATGAGTAGGTAAAACTTTCGTTTTTTAGATAGATTTCAATCAAGCCGTTAGAGGTTAGTTTTAGATGACTAATTGCATCAATGTTGACAATTTCCGATTGGGAAATTTGGATAAGGAAGCAGGTAGAATTTCACTTGCTTGGTAGAGACGAATGTCAAGTGCATAGGTTTGGCTATCCGTTTCGGCCAGAACCTTACGATTTTCAATGTATACACGCTGAATCTTGCTAATCTGAATCAAGTAGACCTGGTCTTGGAATTTTCCTTTAAGAGTTTCTTTTTGTTCAAGATTTTGTACAAAGTCCTGAACCTTTTGAACTCTAGGGGACAAGGTCGGTGCTTCTATGATGATTTGCTCTTCGGTGTTATTGCTGATCAATATCAAGTCTGAGTTTCATAATTTCTCCTTTATAAAGTTGTAATAGAGATCTCTTACTTACAAATCTATTAAACACCATTTTGTCGACAAATACAAGATGCTTTGTCTATGTGGTCGGTTGAAGAGTCTATCTGGTAGGCGAACGTTTTCAACTAAATTTAAGAGCAAAGAAGTCAAAAAATAAGAAGAAATATATTGACAAAAATAGAAAAAAAGTGGTACAATGTTAGACGGTACTTTTTACTTTTGGTCTCTCAAGAGTGTACAGGGACGTGCTGACAAATGTTGCAAAAGTACACACAGATGATAGCTGTCACCAAGTGTATCATCACCAAAAATAAAAAAACACAGGAGAATGTAGATGCCTACAATTAACCAATTGGTTCGCAAACCGCGTAAATCAAAAGTAGAAAAATCTAAATCACCAGCTTTGAACGTTGGTTACAACAGTCATAAAAAAGTTCAAACAAACGTTTCTTCACCACAAAAACGTGGTGTAGCAACTCGTGTTGGAACTATGACACCTAAAAAACCTAACTCTGCCCTTCGTAAATTTGCTCGTGTACGTTTGAGCAACCTTATCGAAGTTACTGCTTACATCCCAGGTATCGGACACAACTTGCAAGAGCACAGCGTGGTGCTTCTTCGTGGTGGACGTGTAAAAGACCTTCCAGGGGTACGTTACCATATCGTCCGTGGTGCACTTGATACTGCAGGTGTTAACGATCGTAAACAAGGCCGTTCTAAATACGGTACTAAACGTCCAAAAGCATAAGGAAAGGGGATAAAGAGAAATGAGTCGTAAAAATAGAGCTCCAAAACGTGAAGTATTGCCAGATCCGCTTTACAATTCACAATTAGTTACTCGTCTTATCAACCGCGTTATGCTTGATGGTAAACGTGGTACAGCTGCTTCAATCGTTTACGGTGCTTTTGAGCAAATCAAAGAAGCTACTGGTAACGATGCACTTGAAGTATTTGAAACAGCTATGGAAAACATCATGCCTGTACTTGAAGTACGTGCACGTCGTGTTGGTGGATCTAACTACCAAGTCCCAGTTGAAGTTCGTCCAGAACGTCGTACAACACTTGGACTTCGTTGGTTGGTAACAATCGCTCGTCTTCGTGGTGAACACACAATGCAAGACCGTCTTGCAAAAGAAATCTTGGATGCTGCTAACAACACTGGTGCAGCTGTTAAGAAACGTGAAGACACTCACCGTATGGCTGAAGCTAACCGTGCCTTCGCACACTTCCGTTGGTAAGAAATGATGCTAGGAACGGTAAGGATGCAAGGTGAAAATAGGAAACTGACGCAGTATTCGACGAATACAAGGAAGTTTATCTTTTTCACACAGCATCCCGTTCCGGCTCAAATCGGCTAACTAACTTTAGCCCGAGTACAATTCAACTTCCCATCTCACAAGTTGAAACCAACTAAACAAGATAAACATTGAGAACGGGTGGGTCCTGCCTATCCGTTTTTATTGAAATCGTGTTATAATAGAATAGAAATAAAAAATATAGGAGAAACAAACCTCATGGCACGCGAATTTTCACTTGAAAAAACTCGTAATATCGGTATCATGGCCCACGTCGATGCTGGTAAAACAACTACAACTGAGCGTATCTCTTTACTACACTGGTAAAATCCACAAAATCGGTGAAACTCACGAAGGTGCGTCACAAATGGACTGGATGGAGCAAGAGCAAGAACGTGGTATCACTATCACATCTGCTGCGACAACAGCTCAATGGAACAACCACCGCGTAAACATCATCGACACACCAGGACACGTGGACTTCACAATCGAAGTACAACGTTCTCTTCGTGTATTGGACGGTGCGGTTACAGTTCTTGACTCACAATCAGGTGTTGAGCCCTCAAACTGAAACAGTTTGGCGTCAAGCAACTGAGTACGGAGTTCCACGTATCGATTTGCCAACAAAATGGACAAAAATCGGTGCTGACTTCCTTTACTCAGTAAGCACACTTCACGATCGTCTTCAAGCAAATGCACACCCAATTCAATTGCCAATCGGTTCTGAAGATGACTTCCGTGGAATCATCGACTTGATCAAGATGAAAGCTGAAATCTATACGAACGACCTTGGTACAGATATCCTTGAAGAAGATATTCCAGCTGAATACCTTGACCAAGCTCAAGAATACCGTGAAAAATTGATCGAAGCAGTTGCTGAAACTGACGAAGAATTGATGATGAAATACCTCGAAGGTGAAGAAATCACTAACGAAGAATTGAAAGCTGGTATCCGTAAAGCGACTATCAACGTTGAATTCTACCCAGTACTTTGTGGTTCTGCCTTCAAGAACAAGGGTGTTCAATTGATGCTTGATGCGGTTATCGACTACCTTCCAAGCCCACTTGATATCCCTGCGATCAAAGGTATCAACCCAGATACTGAAGAAGAAGAAACTCGTCCAGCATCTGATGAAGAGCCATTTTCAGCTCTTGCCTTCAAGATCATGACTGACCCATTCGTAGGTCGTTTGACATTCTTCCGTGTTTACTCAGGTGTTCTTCAATCAGGTTCTTACGTATTGAACACTTCTAAAGGTAAACGTGAACGTATCGGTCGTATCCTTCAAATGCACGCTAACAGCCGTCAAGAAATCGACACTGTTTACTCAGGTGATATCGCTGCTGCCGTTGGTTTGAAAGATACTACAACTGGTGACTCATTGACCGATGAAAAAGCTAAAATCATCCTTGAGTCAATCAACGTTCCAGAACCAGTTATCCAATTGATGGTTGAACCAAAATCTAAAGCAGACCAAGACAAGATGGGTATCGCCCTTCAAAAATTGGCTGAAGAAGATCCAACATTCCGCGTTGAAACTAACGTTGAAACTGGTGAAACAGTTATCTCTGGTATGGGTGAACTTCACCTTGACGTCCTTGTTGACCGTATGCGTCGTGAGTTCAAAGTTGAAGCGAACGTAGGTGCTCCTCAAGTATCTTACCGTGAAACATTCCGCGCTCCTACTCAAGCACGTGGATTCTTCAAACGTCAGTCTGGTGGTAAAGGTCAATTCGGTGATGTATGGATTGAATTTACTCCAAACGAAGAAGGAAAAGGATTCGAATTCGAAAACGCAATCGTCGGTGGTGTGGTTCCTCGTGAATTCATCCCAGCGGTTGAAAAAGGTTTGGTAGAATCTATGGCTAACGGTGTTCTTGCTGGTTACCCAATGGTTGACGTTAAAGCTAGCTTTACGATGGTTCATACCACGATGTCGACTCATCTGAAACTGCCTTCAAGATCGCTGCATCTCTTGCCCTTAAAGAAGCTGCTAAGACTGCACAACCAGCTATCCTTGAGCCAATGATGCTTGTAACAATCACTGTTCCAGAAGAAAACCTTGGTGATGTTATGGGTCACGTAACTGCTCGTCGTGGACGTGTAGATGGTATGGAAGCTCATGGTAACAGCCAAATCGTTCGTGCTTACGTTCCACTTGCTGAAATGTTTGGTTACGCAACTGTTCTTCGTTCTGCATCTCAAGGACGTGGTACTTTCATGATGGTATTTGACCACTACGAAGATGTACCTAAGTCAGTACAAGAAGAAATCATTAAGAAAAACAAAGGTGAAGAATAATTCACCGTCACTCTAAAAGAAGTCACCTTGTGGCTTCTTTTTCTGTTTGGTAGAAATAGCTAAAATTGCCTCAAATATGGTAAAATAGAAAGAGTATATTGTGAGGAAAATGGATGTCAACCACTTTTGAAATTTTAATGAATCAGTTGGGAATTCCGCCTGAAATGAGAAATCATGAGGCCTTCTCCCAGGCTGAAATTGAACAAGTTATTGTACACAAACAAAGTAACATTTGGGAATTTCGTTTTACCTTTGAGAATATTCTCCCCTTTGAGCTCTTTTTAGCATTGAAGAAGGGATTGAAAGAAGAATTTTCAAAAACGGGAAATCAAGCGACTTTCGAAATTAAAACGAAAAATCAAGATTTTTCAAGAGAGCTTTTACAGGCCTACTATCGGGAGGCTTTTTCAGATGGGCCTTGTTCTAGCCAAGGATTTCGGACCATGTATCAGGATTTTCAGGTTCGATTTGAAAATGATCAATTGATTATTGAGGCCTCTGAAGCAGCAGATACAGAGCATTTCAGAAAAAACCATTTGCCAAATCTTAGCAAACAACTTGAGCTCTTTGGTTTTCCTAAGTTTAAATGCCATTTAGAGAAAATGAAGATTTGACAAAGGAAGAGCAGGAAGCTTTCCATTCTGAAAATCAAATGATTGTTCAGGCTGCCAATGATGAGACCCTTCGAGCTATGGAACAGTTAGAACAGATGGCACCGCCTCCTCCAGTTGAGGATAAACCTGTCTTTGATTTCCAAGCCAAGAAGGCAGCTGCTAAGCCTAAACTCGACAAGGCAGAGGTAACTCCAATGATTGAGGTCAATACCGAAGAAAATCGACTGGTTTTTGAAGGGGTTGTCTTTGATGTGGAGCATAAAGTAACTAGAACAGGTCGTGTCTTGATTAATTTTAAGATGACTGACTATACATCTAGTTTCTCTATGCAAAAATGGGTCCGAAACGAAGAAGAAGCTCAGAAGTTTGATATCATTAAGAAAAATTCATGGCTCCGTGTTCGTGGAAATGTCGAGGTCAATAATTTCACACGAGATTTGACCATGAATGTGCAAGATGTGCAGGAAGTAGTTCACTATGAGCGTAAGGACTTGATGCCAGAAGGTGAGCGTCGCGTTGAGTTTCATGCACATACCAATATGTCGACTATGGATGCTCTTCCTGAGGTCGAGGAAATCGTTGGAACAGCAGCAAAATGGGGTCATAAAGCAGTAGCAATCACAGACCATGGAAATGTTCAATCCTTCCCTCACGGTTATAAGGCCGCTAAGAAAGCTGGTATTCAGCTCATTTATGGAATGGAAGCCAATATCGTAGAAGACCGTGTTCCTATCGTCTATAACGAAGTGGAGATAGATCTTTCTGAAGCTACCTATGTAGTCTTTGACGTGGAAACGACGGGTCTATCTGCTATCTATAATGATTTGATTCAGGTGGCAGCTTCCAAGATGTATAAGGGCAATATCATTGCTGAGTTTGATGAATTTATCAATCCTGGGCACCCCTTATCAGCCTTTACAACCGAATTGACAGGGATTACCGATGACCATGTGAAAAATGCTAAACCCTTGGTTCAAGTTCTGAAAGAATTCCAAGAATTCTGTAAAGATACCGTTCTTGTAGCCCATAATGCAAGCTTTGACGTTGGTTTTATGAATGCCAACTATGAGCGTCACGGTCTTCCAAAAATTACTCAACCTGTCATCGATACGCTAGAGTTCGCTAGAAATCTCTATCCAGAGTTCAAACGCCATGGTTTGGGCCCCTTGACCAAACGTTTTGGTGTAGCTCTAGAACACCACCATATGGCCAACTATGATGCGGAAGCAACTGGCCGTCTGCTCTTTATCTTTATCAAGGAAGTAGCAGAAAAACACGGTGTGACAAACTTAGCACGATTAAACCTTGATTTAATCAGTCCGGATTCTTATAAAAAAGCTCGTGTCAAGCATGCGACAATCTATGTGAAAAATCAAGTAGGCTTGAAAAATATCTTTAAGCTGGTTTCCCTCTCTAATACCCAGTATTTTGAAGGAGTTCCACGGATTCCACGTACGGTGCTGGATGCCCATCGAGAAGGTTTGATCTTAGGTTCTGCTTGTACAGAAGGAGAAGTCTTTGATGCAGTCGTATCACAAGGTGTAGATGCGGCAGTCGAAGTAGCCAAATACTATGATTTTATCGAGGTCATGCCACCAGCTATCTATGCACCTCTGATTGCCAAAGAGCAGGTCAAGGATATGGAGGAGCTCCACTCTATTATCAAGAGCTTGATAGAGGTCGGAGACCGTCTCGGTAAGCCAGTTCTTGCGACAGGAAACGTCCACTATATCGAACCTGAGGATGAGATTTATCGAGAAATCATCGTCCGCAGTCTAGGGTCGAGGGGCTATGATTAACCGAACGATCGGTCATGGAGAAGCTGCCCAACCAGCTCCGCTACCCAAGGCACACTTTAGAACAACCAATGAAATGTTGGATGAATTTGCCTTTCTAGGGGAAGACTTGGCTCGCAAGATTGTCATTGACAATACCAACGCCTTGGCAGAAATCTTTGAGTCTGTTGAGGTCGTTAAAGGCGACTTATACACGCCTTTCATTGACAAGGCTGAAGAAACGGTCGCCGAGGTTAACCTATAAAAAAAGCTTTTGAAATCTATGGAAAACCCACTGCCAGATATCGTTGATTTGCGGATTGAAAAAGGAACTAACCTCTATCTTGGGGAATGGATTTGCCGTGATTTATCTAGCTTCACAGATGCTAGTGCAGCGCTCCAACGAACGAGGCTATTTGGTCGGTTCCCGTGGGTCGGTTGGATCTAGTTTTTGTTTGCGACTATGATTGGAATCACCGAGGGTTAATCCACTCTCTCCTCACTATGTCTGTGGTCAGTGTCAGTACAGTGAGTTTATTACCGATGGTTCTTACGGTTCAGGTTTTGATATGCCAGATAAAGACTGTCCAAACTGTGGCCACAAGCTCAGCAAGAATGGCCAGGATATTCCTTTCGAGACCTTCCTTGGTTTTGATGGGGATAAGGTACCTGATATTGATTTGAACTTCTCAGGTGAAGACCAACCGAGCGCCCACTTGGATGTTCGTGATATCTTTGGGGAAGAATATGCCTTCCGTGCAGGAACGGTTGGTACGGTGGCTGCTAAAACAGCCTATGGATTTGTCAAGGGTTACGAGCGTGACTATGGCAAATTCTACCGAGAAGCCGAAGTTGAGCGCCTAGCCCAAGGAGCTGCTGGTGTTAAACGTACGACCGGTCAGCACCCAGGAGGAATCGTTGTTATCCCTAATTATATGGATGTCTATGACTTTACTCCAGTACAGTATCCTGCAGATGATGTAACTGCTGAATGGCAGACCACTCACTTTAACTTCCACGATATCGATGAGAACGTCCTCAAGCTCGATGTCCTAGGACATGATGATCCGACTATGATTCGGAAATTGCAGGACTTGTCTGGGATTGACCCTAATGAAATCCCTATGGATGATGAAGGCGTGATGGCCCTCTTTTCTGGGACGGATGTGCTAGGTGTGACTCCTGAACAAATCGGGACGCCGACGGGTATGCTGGGGATTCCAGAATTTGGAACCAACTTTGTTCGAGGGATGGTTGATGAAACTCATCCGACGACCTTTGCGGAGTTGCTTCAGCTTTCTGGTTTGTCTCACGGGACAGACGTTTGGTTAGGAAATGCTCAGGACTTGATTAAGGCAGGGGATTGCGGACCCTATCAACCGTTATCGGATGTCGGGATGACATCATGGTTTTACCCTCATGCACGCTGGTCTAGATCCAAAGATGGCCTTTACCATCATGGAGCGAGTGCGTAAGGGCTTGTGGCTTAAAATCTCAGAAGAAGAGCGCAATGGTTATATCGAAGCCATGAAGGCCAATAATGTACCTGAGTGGTATATCGAATCTTGTGGAAAAATCAAGTACATGTTCCCTAAAGCCCATGCGGCAGCCTACGTTATGATGGCCCTTCGTGTAGCCTACTTCAAGGTTCACCATCCTATTTATTATTACTGCGCTTACTTCTCCATCCGTGCCAAGGCCTTTGATATTAAGACCATGGGTGCAGGCTTGGATGCTATCAAACGTAAGATGCAAGAAATTGCTGAAAAGCGTAAGAACAATGAAGCTTCCAACGTAGAAATTGACCTCTACACAACACTTGAAATCGTCAATGAGATGTGGGAACGTGGCTTCAAATTTGGGAAATTGGACCTCTATCGCAGTGATGCAATTGAATTCATCATCGATGGAGACACCCTCATCCCACCATTTGTTGCTATGGATGGACTGGGAGAGAACGTTGCCAAGCAACTGGTTCGTGCCCGTCAAGAGGGAGAATTCCTCTCTAAAACTGAGTTGCGCAAGCGTGGAGGACTTTCCTCAACCTTGGTTGAAAAGATGGATGAAATGGGCATTCTCGGCAATATGCCAGAGGACAATCAATTGAGTTTGTTTGATGATTTGTTTTAAGAGTTTGAAATGTCTTGTGTAGATTTGAGGTTGGCTAATAATGCTAAAGAAAAAAAGAGCAACACCCTGGAAATCAGGGAAAGTTATTTCTATATGTTTACGAAATGGCGTTTATGTCTTGGCGCAAATGGTGCGTGATCCCTATCTGGTATTTTTCAACCATTTTAACGAGGAAAATAATTGGGAGGGAGTGACCTTGAAAGAGGAGGATATCCTCTTTTGTAAGGCTGTTACTCGCCAGTTTCTACGCTACAGTCCTGTAACGATTGTTAAAGAAGTGACCCCCCCTGTTATATTATGAACTGCCTAAAGAATGGATTTATAGCCATATTGGAGGGCATCCTATGACTGTTTCGGTAAAGGGAAGGGAGCGCCAACTTGCTGGTTTTGGTAGACGTTGCTCTTTGGTTCTGGCGGATAAGGACAGTGGACAACCAGAAGATAATCCACTTATGGGACTTTTCCAAGCTTATATCATACCAGATATCAAAGAACAGGATTGGGATCGGGTAGGTCAGGCTGAACATATGTCTATTGAAGTATTTCCAACACTCAACGAACGTCTCTATCTTTGCTTTCTTTATGGGAAAAATATAAATCCAGAACAAGATATCTCTTTAGGAAAGCCCCTACTTGATGACTATGAAACCTATGTAGATATCCTTACAAATAGCCCAGAGGCTCGACGTCTCTATCTAGGGGAGGACGAAGAATAAGAAAGGACATTTCATGAAACTAAGAATTTTTGCGGAAGACAAGCCGGCTGAGAAGGTGTTTGAGTATCAATTGGAGATTGCTGATCAGACAATCCTTCTATCGACAGCACTCTTGTCAGGTACTATTGCACTAGCAGGGCTACTTTCTGCTTTGAAAGAAAAATAAAAATAGAAAAGAGAAACAAGATGGTTTTACCAAATTTTAAAGAAAATCTAGAAAAATACGCTAAGCTTTTGGTTGCAAACGGAGTGAACGTGCAACCTGGTCGTACCTTGGCTCTCTCTATCGATGTGGAGCAACGCGAGTTGGCTCACTTAATTGTCAAAGAAGCCTATGCACTTGGAGCCCACGAAGTTATCGTTCAATGGGCAGATGATTTTATAAACCGTGAGAAATTCCTTCACGCGCCGATGGAGCGTTTGGACAATGTACCAGAATACAAGATCGCTGAGATGAACTACCTTCTTGAAAACAAAGCAAGTCGTCTCGGTGTTCGTTCTTCTGATCCAGGTGCCTTGAACGGAGTAGATGCTGAAAAGCTCTCAGCTTCTGCCAAGGCTATGGGAATTGCCATGAAGCCGATGCGTATCGCAACTCAATCTAACAAGGTTAGCTGGACTGTAGCAGCTGCTGCTGGACTAGAGTGGGCTAAGAAGGTCTTTCCAAATGCTGCAAGCGACGAAGAAGCAGTGGATCTCCTTTGGGACCAAATCTTCAAGACTTGCCGTATCTACGAAGAAGATCCAGTTAAGGCTTGGGAAAAACATGCTGCTATCCTCAAGAGCAAGGCGGAAATGCTCAACAAAGAACAATTCTCAGCTCTTCACTACACTGCTCCTGGAACAGACTTGACACTTGGCTGGCCGAAGAACCACGTTTGGGAATCTGCCGGAGCGATCAACGCTCAAGGCGAAGGTTTCTTGCCAAATATGCCAACAGAAGAAGTCTTTACAGCTCCTGATTTCCGTCGCGCAGATGGTTATGTCACTTCTACAAAACCTCTTAGCTACAATGGAAATATTATCGAAGGCATCAGGTGACCTTTGAAAATGGTCAAATCGTTGATATCACAGCTGAAAAGGGTGATCAGGTTATGAAGGACCTCGTCTTTAAGAATGCTGGTGCGCGTGCCTTGGGTGAATGTGCCTTGGTACCAGATCCAAGCCCAATTTCTCAGTCAGGTATTACCTTCTTTAACACCCTTTTCGATGAAAATGCTTCTAACCACTTGGCTATTGGTGCAGCCTATGCAACGAGCGTTGTTGGTGGAGCAGAGATGAGCGAAGAAGAACTTGAAGCTGCAGGACTTAATCGTTCAGATGTTCACGTTGACTTTATGATTGGTTCTAACCAAATGGATATCGATGGTATCCGTGAGGATGGAACACGCGTACCACTCTTCCGCAATGGAGATTGGGCAATTTAAGGAGAAACTATGCTTGGAAGTATGTTTGTCGGTCTTTTGATCGGACTATTAGCAGGAGCTATCACCAATCGTGGAGAACGGATGGGATGCTTCGGAAAAATGTTCTTGGGTTGGATTGGTGCTTTCCTGGGTCAAATGCTTTTTGGAACTTGGGGCCCTATCTTAGCTGATACGGCTATTATCCCATCAGTTTTAGGAGCCATGATTTTATTAGCCATCTTTTGGAGAAAAGACAGCTAGTTTTAACTTGCTAGAACAGAAAAAGAGGTTGGAAATCTTCCAACCTCTTTTTTATGAGCTGCAATAAGACTGATATGCGGCTAACTTGGCTTTCAGTGACTGTTCCTTTTTATATTGCCTCAAGTATGGTACAATAAAAACATGAGAATTCAACAATTACACTATATTATTAAAATCGTAGAGACTGGTTCGATGAATGAGGCTGCCAAGCAACTTTTCATTACACAACCGAGTCTATCAAATGCCGTTCGTGACCTAGAAAATGAGATGGGAATTGAGATTTTTATCCGAAATCCTAAAGGAATTACCCTTACACGTGATGGGATGGAGTTTTTATCCTATACCCGTCAGGTTGTCGAGCAAACGCAACTTCTAGAAGAACGCTATAAGAACCCAATCGCTCATCGCGAGCTTTTTAGTGTGTCTTCGCAGCACTATGCCTTTGTAGTTAATGCCTTTGTTTCCTTGCTCAAGAAAAGCGATATGGAAAAGTACGAGCTTTTTTTGCGTGAGACGAGAACTTGGGAGATTATCGATGATGTCAAGAACTTCCGAAGTGAAGTGGGGGTTCTCTTTTTAAATAGCTATAACCGGGATGTTCTTTCGAAGATGTTGGATGACAACCATCTAGTTGCCCACCATCTCTTTATAGCCCAACCCCATATCTTTGTCAGCAAGACTAACCCTCTTGCTAAAAGAGACAAGGTGCAGTTGGCAGACCTTGAAGACTTCCCATATTTGAGCTATGACCAAGGTACCCATAATTCCTTCTATTTCTCAGAGGAGATTTTGTCTCAGGAACACCACAAGAAATCCATCGTTGTTAGTGACCGTGCGACCTTGTTCAATCTCTTGATTGGTTTGGATGGCTATACCATCGCGACAGGTATCCTCAATAGTAATCTTAATGGAGACAATATCGTTTCGATTCCACTTGATATTGATGATCCCATTGAACTGGTTTATATCCAGCATGAGAAAACTAGCTTGTCTAAGATGGGTGAACGCTTCATCGAGTATCTACTTGAAGAAGTTCGCTTTGATAAGTAATTTGCATAAATGAGAAGAGAAAAGAAGAATGACGACATTAAATACAAATGATTTTGACTTTCACTTGCCTGAGGAGTTGATTGCACAAACACCTTTGGAAAAGCGCGATGCCTCTAAACTCTTGATGGTCAATCGCCAGACTGGAGAATTTCAAGATCGCCACTTTCACTCTATTATCGAAATGCTAGAGCCAGGTGATGCCCTGGTTATGAATGATACCCGTGTATTGCCAGCTCGACTTCATGGTCAAAAAGAAGAAACAGGGGGCCATGTTGAACTCTTGCTTTTGAAAAATACAGCTGGAGATGAGTGGGAAGTCTTGGCTAAACCAGCTAAACGTCTCAAGGTCGGCACCCGTGTTATTTTTGGTGATGGTCGACTTAGCGCGGTTGTGACCGAGGAATTAACCCATGGCGGCCGTATTGTCCGTTTTGAATATGAGGGGATTTTCTTAGAGGTACTTGAAAGTCTTGGAGAAATGCCTTTGCCTCCTTATATTCACGAAAAATTGGCTGACCGTGAACGTTACCAGACAGTCTATGCCAAGGAGAGTGGATCAGCAGCAGCCCCAACTGCAGGGCTACATTTTACCAAAGAATTACTAGAGGAAATTCAGCAAAAAGGAGTTCATCTAGTCTACTTAACCTTGCACGTTGGACTTGGGACCTTTAGACCTGTTTCAGTAGATAATTTGGATGAGCATGAGATGCACTCAGAGTTTTACCAATTGTCTGAGGAAGCTGCAGCGACCTTGCGTCAGGTCAAAGAAAATGGTGGCCGTGTCATTGCTGTAGGAACAACCTCTATACGTACTCTAGAGACCATCGGAAGCAAGTTTGACGGCCAAATCCAGGCTGACTCTGGCTGGACCAATATCTTTATCAAGCCAGGCTATGACTGGAAGGTGGTGGATGCTTTTTCTACTAATTTCCATTTGCCGAAGTCTACCTTGGTCATGCTTGTTTCAGCCTTTGCAGGCCGTGAATTGGTCCTCGAAGCCTACCAGCATGCAATCGATGAAAAATACCGTTTCTTTAGCTTTGGCGATGCCATGTTTATCTACTAAAAAACGAGCAAATCAAAACTAGAAATAAAAGGGCTAATTCCTACTTGGATTAGCCTTTTTTCGACATATGATAGCTATTGAATTAAAAGCAAATAAATGATACACTGAAGACTATGATACAGCCGTCAAATATATGCAAAATCTGACGAGCTACTTTTATCTGAGTCTATTTCAAAGGAGATTTTTATGAAAAACAAAACATTACGCTATACGAGCCTATCAGTCCTGACCTTGTTGACTGCCTTGACCTTGGTTGCCTGTGGTGGAAAGACTGACAAGAATACGTCATCTTCAAACCAAAAGGAGACAACAAGCAAGGTGACTACAGAGTCCGCAAGTAAAACTGAAGCAGGCCAAAAAGAGGAGCAGAAGTCAGAAACAAATAGTGCGACAGAAGCTACAACCACTCAAGCAGAACAAAAGGAAGATAAGCAAAAATCACAAGAGGCTTACGCTAAGTTTGTAGGGACTTGGGAAAACTACGCGGGAACAACTGCAACAGTCACAGCAGATGGAATTGTAACGATCCAAAGTTCAAATGGAACCTTTAAATACGAGATGGGTCAATTAGAGGAAAAAGATGGCTACTACTCAACAGGTATTCATCTTGTCGGTGGTGGACAAGGGGCACGCCTGATCTTTACCCCAGCTGGAGTCCAAAACGAAGTGACAGGTACAGATGGCAGCCAAGATGTCTTGTCTATCGGTCAATCTGTAAGTGACAAAGATAACCAGTTTTACCGTAACTAAGAACATCAATCAGAAGTAAGGGTGGAGAAATGTCCTTGCTTTTCTATGTTCTCAAAGCATAAATTTTTTATCATTCAACTATACACGACGTTTAAGTTGGACGATAAACCTGCCCACTTTGAAGCGCAAGTACTAAATCGCTAACAACACAAAAGCCCTGATGTAGGGCTTTTTTAACTTGCTAGTATAAGAAATCAATGCCGTAGTTTTCTTTTAGATAGGTTGCCAACTCGGCTTTTTCTTCCTCTCTAAATCGACAGAGGCTAAGAGCGAGTCGCAATATCAGGGCACTTGTATTGATGATAACATTTGACTTAGAAATATCTTCTAGCTGGGTGACCTCTCTCAGATCAAAATCTAAATAGTAAGCTTTGCTGTTGGTATGGTCAGGGTCACTGACATCCACTTCAACATAAGATGCTCGCAACAATTCTTCTTTTGGGATGAAAATTTCCTTGGAAAAGAAGAGCCCAGGATAGACATAAATACCTTCAAAGGTGAATTCAAAGGAGAGTCTGCGACTAGAAAGTCTTTTGATGCCTGCAATCGTTGCATAGATAGCAGTGAAAAAGAGGATGGTTGGTACCACAGTGAGAAGACTGAGCTGAGAAAAGTCGATCAATCCATGCGCGAGAAAAAAGAAAAATTGAAAGAATATACCTACCGCAAAAACTAGATAGCCGACACCGACAAATTTTGAATAATAGATTTTCATAGAAACCTCCAGATATAGAATTGAACTCTCCAACGCTTTTTCAGTAGAAGTCGTAAAGATCATGCAGAGTTAAAATTTTAGGTATTCCCATCATATCCTATGGAGCGAAGTTCTGTCAACCTTTTAGCAAGATGTGGCTCTTAGCTATCTTATGACCTAGCAAGTTGGTTTATGGTATACTAGGATAATAAAATTCCAAAATTTGAAGACTTGTTTTCATAAATAGAAAGAGGTCAATATGTTTTTTCTCGGACGCCGTCGTGTCTTTATCGGCGAATGCAATGGTCAGGCTGTTTATTATGACCAAAAGACAGGAGAGGCTTTAGCTGCTCCAAAGAGTAAGTTGCTCAATACTGGAAAAAGCTGGTGAAACGAATTCTTTTATTCCTGAATTGGTAATTCTCTTACTAGCAGGTGGACCTGCAATTTCGGGCTTCTTTTCCCTCAAGTTTATTGGTGTCTATAACTGGTTCAGTCTAGCCTGTATTCTTCTATTTTGGTTGATGCAGTTTTCCTTGTTGGTTGCTATACTTGAACGAGCACTTTATAAAAATGTTCGAAAGGCCCAGCCAACGACAGAGAAAGTCTTTTTCTTTGCAGCATCTCATAATTTGTTTGTAAAAAACCAGTTTGATCCTAGACAACTGTCTGCTTTACCTTATCGATTTGCCCGCTTTGTAGTAAATATAGTGTCTATCTATTACTTTTTGTATTTCTTGATTCTTCCTCTAAAATTTGGCCAACCGATTGGTGATGAAGGCTATGGTTTGTGGTTTGCTGGCTTGTTATTCTTTTCAGTATTTCTTTTGTATAACCAAAACAATCCAGTTCGCTTTGTGAAGATTATGAGATTATACAGCCAAGGAAAAGTACGATTTAAGGAAGAAGTGGAACATTGAGAAACTATCTTGGGATTCTGCTAAATATCTAGAGAAAATCTTTTAGAAAAACAAAAAAGCCTTGTAAATCAAGGCTTTTTCCTGTTGTTTAGATGCCCCCTGCAGGCTCTTTGAAAGAAACTTAGAAAAATCTAAAATGAAATTATTTCAAAATGGGGTAAAAGCAAAATTTCCCTCCCTACTTTCTCAATTATTCCTAATTTTAGTTCCAAAAAGCTTCAATTCATAATCTAATTATAATATGGGTAATGGGTACTATCTTATTACATTCAGATTTTTGTTCTCTTCAAAAAGAGTTATGTGAGGCTTTATGGTTTAAATAGGTAAAAAGTTGAATTATAGTGAGTATTGTGTCGCAATAGGTACTATATAAATAATTAATGGAATGGATATAATTCTTTCCTACCTTTACAAGAAGGATTGGTTGCACCTTTTTTATCTAGCAATTATGGTTAGCTTTCAAGTTTAGCTAGTTTTTAAAAGCTCTGATTTCGACTCAATAAAACAAATTTCAGAAGTGCAAAAGACAAGATGGTGACATTGCTACAGTCAGTCGCCATGTCTTGCTGGCACAGGCTGTTTGTGCCGTCAGCTATTTACCAGTCAATTTGATCAAAGGGCTTAATTATTATTTTTGAAAGGTCTTTTATGGAAAAAATTCTTTCTTTAGGTCTGACAGGTAAGAAATTACTTGTTCAGGGTTTCTTGTTTGTTCTGCTAGGTCTTATCTTGATGGTCACGGGAACTTGGTTGCCAGTGACGGTTATTCGACTGGTTCTGTTTTTAGCTTGGATAGCAACGGTCTTAGATTTAGTATTACGTATTTTCAAAAAAAGTCAGTCAACGGACACCTTGGGAGTTGCACTGGTTAAATTGTTAGTGATGGGATATTTGCTAGGCTCGAATCTTGCTACTGATGTGCCAATTTATATTTTGGCTCTTGTGATTGGAATTTGTCAGATTTTTCATGCTAGTATCAACCTTGTCACCTATGTTCTCTACCGCAAAAACAAAATTCGACCTCGTTTTCGTTTCTTACTAGATGGTCTCGTACTAGTTTTTCTTGGTGGGACTAGTCTTTTGTCCTCTACGGGAAATTCTGTCTTTCAACTCTTTGTTTTAGGGGCTTATTTTTGCCTTTATGGTGTGTCCAATATCCGTGACGGTTTCTTATTTGAAAAGGAAATTGGGAAAAACCATCTCAAACGTCGTGTCAGAATGAGCTTACCTATTGCCCTAGCCGCTCTCATCCCTGCAAGTACTTTAGCAAAAATCAATAAATTCATGCAGGAAAATGCTGATGAGGAAGAGGAAATCTATCTTGGAATGGTGAAGTTTGGTAAGACAGCAGATCTTGAAATTTTCGTTCATACAGCGGAGACTTCTCTATTTTCAGCTATTGGTCATGTGGACCTTTGTTATCAAGGACGTGTGATTTCTTATGGAAACTATGATCCGTCATCTGAGACCTTATTTGGTATGGTTGGAGATGGTGTTTTATATTTTTGCGACCGTGATAAGTACATTGACTTATGTAAACGGGAGAGTCAAAAAACGCTATTTGGTTACGGAATAGATTTGACACCGGAAATGGAAGAAGCGGTTCAGGAAAAATTAGCTGAATTAAAACAACTAACGATTCCTTGGGAGCCAAGCGCAGATAAAATTAAAACGGAAGATGGTAAGGAAGACTACACCTACGCTTATAAAATCAGACATGAGACGGATGGGGAACTTTATAAATTTATCAAATCTAAGTTTAAATCCTACTTTGTCTTGTCCACAAACTGTGTGCTCTTGGCTGATACCATAGTCGGTCAAGCTGGAACAGATATCCTCTCACCAAAAGGATTTATCGCACCAGGAACTTATCAAGCCTACCTTGACCGAGAGTTTGAAAAACCAAATAGTATAGTCGTATCTAAACATGTTTATTAAGGAGAATTTATGAAGTTAGTTAGAAAATACACCCCGTTAATACTTTTTATAGGGCTGGTTGCTCTTGTAATTCTGAATGCATCGAGCTTTATATCAGGAGCAATCTCTCTCTTTGAAGTGACTTCTACCTTGATTTATGGTGCTGTTATTGCTTTTTGTGCTCAATGTTCCCATGAAAAAATTGAACAAATTCCTAGTTAAAATGAAGGTAAAGGCAGGGTTGCGTCGTCCGATTGCTATGGTGCTTGTTTTCCTATCTCTTATCTTAATCGTGATCTGTCTTTTGGTTTTGGTGCTTCCAACCCTTGCTCAGACTATTAGTCAGCTGGGAACAGTCCTTTCAACAGTCCTGACTCAACTTGGGTAAACTACTAGACAGCTCGGAATTTGTAACCAAAGACACGCTGTCAACTATCGTATCAGGAATTCAGGGACAGTCTAGCTCTATTAGTCAAGCTTTGATAGCCTTCTTATCCGGTCTGACTAGTAATATAGGAAATATTTTTTCAAGTATGATGAATGCCTTTCTGATTATAGTCTTCACCTTTTCATTTTTATCCAGTAAGGAACATCTGGCAGCAATGACGAGTCGACTTCTAAAAGTTTTATTTCCAGAGAAAGTGGTGACAAAGTTGACATACATCGGAAAAGTAGCACTAGAGACTTATGATCAATTTTTGATGAGTCAGCTGATTGAAGCAGTCATCATAGGAGTTATGATAGCGGTTGGCTACAGCCTGTTTGGACTACCTTATGGGGTAATGACAGGTATCTTTGCAGGAGTACTGTCTTTCATTCCTTATGTTGGTCCTATGATTGCTTGCATATTCTGGGAGCGATTTTTATCTTTACAGTAGAGTCCAAGTCAAAGCCTTACTTTCTATTGTTCTTTATCAAATCATACAACTGATTGAGGGAAATCTTATCTATCCCAAAGTTGTGGGTCAATCTATTGGCTTACCAGCCCTTTTCACGCTTGCGGCTGCTAGTATCGGAGGGAATCTTTTCGGACTACTTGGAATGATATTCTTTACTCCCGTATTTGCTGTTATCTATCGACTGGTTAAAGAATTTGTCGTTGCAAAGGAAAATCAGGTAGATTAAGAAAAACTAAATTTAATAAGATATACTGAGAAGAGAGTGAGAGATTCTCTTCTCTTTTATTTTTAAATACTTTTCTACAAAAAGCTATTAGACGTTAAAAAAAGCCTTGGTTTCAAGGCTTATTCCTGTTGATTTAGATGCCCCTCAACTGAGCTAAGCTAGAGGCAGCAACAAAAAATAGCTGAGAATGTAATTTCCCAGCTATTTTAATATGCCCAAAATGGCAGCTAGATTATTTACGAAAGGCATCAAGGATATAGGTAAAACCAGCAATTAAAAATGCAAAGGCAACGACATAAACGACAAAGATACTTGTAGCTACTGGATTGAACAAAATCACTAGACCTAGTAAAAATGCAAGCAACGCTATCCACATGATATGGTTGCCAATAATAGGGAAAATCAATCCCAGACGATTGCCTTTAAAGAAAGCTATAATAGCTTCTACAATTAACCAAATTCCTAAAATAGTTGGAATGACAACTGGCAGCGTCACAAAGCCATAGGCAACGAGGTAAAGAGCTAAGAGAAGATTAACAATCCCTTGGAAAAGATGAGCTGGTGAGCGAAGCTCTTTTGGTACAGAGAAATAGCCTAAAATAGCTGCTATAGAAGCAACCAGTAAACCAAATGCAATCCACCAGCTGTAAGCAACAAGATTAGCTACTGGGTCTGTAAATAGAAAGAGTGCTAAAAGGACAAAAATAACTCCTGCCAGGAATAGCAATAAACGATTAGAGAATTTCATTTCAATACCCTCCTGTTATATAGTATAGTTTGATAGTAAAATTATTCTACACCTTTTTATAGGAAATGTCAATAAACTAAATGGAAAATTTGGGAGTTTCAGTCTGATTCATGAAAAGAAAATCAGTTTTTATTATTTTGAAAATAAAAAGAGAAGATAAAATTTGTCTTCTCTACATGAAAATATTGTATGGCATCAAAGCAAAAGTAACTGGCTTTACACTATTTGTTAAGATGTAATTTGATTCAAAAAGAAAAGATAGATTTAAAAGTGGGGCAAATCAGTTATAGACAAACAAAAAAGCCTTTAACCAAGGCTTTTTCCTGTTGATTTAGATGCCTCCACCATGAATTTGTAAGAACTTTTCATATTGAAAATAAACAAAAGTGTTGAAATATAGCTGATTTTAGGGAAATACTTTTAGGTGTTTTCACTGTCAGGCTTTAAAAACGTGGCAAAAGTGGGGCAAAAACGAATGACTCACATTTGGTTTGAAAATCTATAATACCTAATGATTATGCCATACTAGATATATAGTGTTGTTATAAATAAATGTCAGTGCGAGTTCAAATCGGAGGATAAAATGGAAAAAAACAAATTAATGAAAAAGCCTTGGAAAAACCAAGGCTTTTTTTTAATGCTATAAACTCATTAAAAAGAACCCCCAGTTAGATTTGGAATATTTTTTTATTCTGTGTCACATAAAAAAATAAATAAAATGAATGGCTATAGCTAGAGTAAAAAAATGGTTGCAATACTCAACACTGTTATAGGATTAGAAGCGAAAAGCAAAGAGAGAATCAAGGCAGCCAGATAGAGTGTCGCTTGAGCACAGTAGTAACTTCTCGGATAGCGAAGATAGTTTTTGTTATAGGGCCCATTTGCTAGGACAGCAGCTTGGAAGAGGCCAATTCCGATATAAAAAGAAGCTGATTGCAACGAGAAGATTAGCCTCAGGGATTCAGGAGATAACCCATCGAAACTGTTATCAACATAAGCCCGATGAAAATAGGATAGTGACTATAAATTACAAATAATCCCTTTTGACTAGATCCTTCATCAATAGCATGGTCAAATTCGCCAAAATTAAAAACAAGAACAGGGAAAGCATGATAACGAAATTGAGAACCGAATAAATCGAGAAATTCTCGACTGTAAAGAAGCTAGCTAGCCCAACAACCATCTCTCCAAACGTAATAATCACAAGAAGGGAGACGCGCTCGATTAAATGGGGAAGATTTACCTGGAAATGCTCATCTTTAGTAATCAAGATAATTGGCACAATAAATGTTAGCAGAATACTAGCAATAAAGATATAGACTCCAACGTAAATAGGAAAAAGAGCTGCCAGATAGACTCCTAAACTTCCTAGACCTGTTAACCATAGAAAACCTTTGATACTTTCCCGATCAGTATTATCGGTTGATTTTCTAAAAAATTCAACCAAATATTGAAAAAATAAGGTAAGGGTCAATGTACCAACAGCCCAACAGGTATAATAGAACCATTGTTGCCAATTGTATCCAATCATATTGGACATAAAGAGCATAAGTCCCATGTTGATAAACATGATTACCATGTTAAATAACGAGTTTGTTCCATAGCGATTGGTATAAATGGTTTGAATCATCCAGGAATTGATGATAACCATGACAGAGATGAAGAAATCAAGTAAAGAATCCCAAGCTACAACACCGCTATGAAGAGGGTGAATTAAAGCAGTTGCTTTTGAAATTGCAAAAACAAACACTAGGTCATAAAATAGTTCTGAAAATTCTACACGTTTATGTTTAATAAGAGTTGTCATCTTAAGTCCTTTCTATTCTAGAAGTACAATTTATTATAACAGAAAATGGTAATGAGAGAAAAGGATATGCTTAAATAACTTCATGTGACGCGAATTGTAAAAACCTTGACTTCTTTTGTCATTTACTTGAAAAAGCAACCCTGACGAGTTGCTTAAAATCCTATTAAAAATTAACTGTGTCAGGATCATTCTGAGTTTTGATGCCTTGAATCTTATCCAAGACCGCCATATCTTCCTCTGATAAGTCGAAGTCGAAGATATCCAAGTTAGCTTTTATATTTTTAGGTGTCACAGACTTAGGTAGTGGCAAGAAACCTTTTTGAAGGCTCCAACGCAGAGCAACTTGTGCCACAGATTTACCGTTACGTTCAGCCACTGCTTCAACATCTTCATTTCCAAAAATACCACCTGTACCTAGTGGACTATAGGCTTCAAGAAGGATATCGCGCTCTTGGCAATAGGCAACTAAGTCTTTTTGGTCACAACCTGGAGCCAAGAGGATTTGATTGACATGTGGCACAATTTCAGCTGTTTCAAGAAGAGCTTCTAGGTGATGTTGCATAAAGTTAGACACACCGATAGCACGCACCTTACCTTCTTTGTAGGCTTCTTCCATTGCCTTCCAAGCGCCTGCATTACCAGACTTCAAGCATCATTCTCACGAAGCGCCTTTGGATTAGGCCAATGGATAAGCAAAAAGATCCAAATAATCCACACCAAGTCTTTCGAGAGACTCATCGATAGAAGTCTTAGCCAACTCGTAATCGTGCTTATCATTCCAAAGTTTGGTAGTTAGGAAAAATATCCTCACGTGCCAAATCACTATCAGCAATCGCCTTACCTACAGAAACCTCGTTACCGTAAATTTGTGCGGTATCAATATGTGTAACCCGCCTTAAGTGCGAAGCTAACGCTGTTATAGGCTTCTTCGCCTTCAGCAATTTGCCAAGTTCCAAAACCAATTTTAGGAATAGCAACCCCATTTGCAAGTGTATATGTTTCCATGATTTTCACCTTTTCTTTTTTTAATAGTACTATCTTAAATAAGATAAGGCAAAAATGCAAAGATTTGCTACGGCTATTATTATGAATAGTTCCTTACTTCTTTTTCCGCTGTTCGTAACAGCTTTTGGAGATATTATTACTTGGGAAGAGAATGAATTTGTTGGTATTGTAAAATACAATCTTCAAAACTGCGACATTATTATCAAGAGCTTGAAATATTTTCTTCAGTATTTAGATAACTCATATGTGACTGATAACTTTGAACTGGATTTATATAGACAGGCTGTGTTAAAACATGGTCCCTTGTCTTATAACCAATGTTTCGGTTTTGTTCCTTTACTAGCATTAGGAGGCTTTAAAGATGTGGAAAATATGGATAAAGTCAAAGTCCTGGAGCACATTTATCTCATGTACCAACTCACAGGCGGAGTGATGGACGATTGATAAAAAAGAACCACCCTCGCGGTGGTTTTTTCGATGAAAACGAGATGTTAGATAAATAGCGAGTCTTTGGATGAGACTCTCTAATTTGGTGAATATAAATTATTTGGTACAAAATTTGGTACAAAAAAACAAAATGACAAGCAAAAAAGCCTTATAAATCAAGGCTTTTTCCTGTTGATTTAGATACCCCCTACAGGGCTCGAACCTGTGACCCATAGATTAAGAGTCTACTGCTCTACCAACTGAGCTAAGGAGGCAAATAAAAAGCTGTATTGGTGCCGAAACTTCACGGTTTGTATTGAACCCGCGCAATTAAGCAGGTGGGCAACTCGCTCTAACTGAAGCTGTTTCCGTGTGAGACGGCCTACATGCTGTTAGAAGACTTTTGTTTCCCTAATAATACAAAAAATAGTCGGTCAACACTTGAATGTGAAGTCGTACACCACAGCGTTTCTATGATTATATGATACCACTTTTTCAAAAAAAATCAAGGGGGAAATGCAACTTTTTGAAAAGGATTTCACAAGTTTCGTAATTTATCAATGGTTTCCTTGCGTTGAGCCAGGGCCCGTTCGTATTTTCCACTATCTTCTGGAGAAAAGTAGTGATGGTCACGGATTTTTTCTGGTAGGTATTCTTGCTTGACCCAGTGACCAGGATAATTATGTGGATAGAGATAATTTTGGGCGTTACCTAGTTCCTTGCTGCCGCTATAGTGACCATCACGCAAGTGACGTGGGATTGGTAGATGTCCCGATGTTTTTAGGTCAGACAAGGCCTTATCTATAGCCACGTAGGCTGAGTTAGACTTAGGTGAAAGTGCCAGATCAATGACGACATTGGCGATGAGGATGCGGGCTTCTGGGAAACCGATTCTTTGCGCAGCATCCAAAGCAGTTACGGTATGAATCTGAGCTTCGGGATTGGCTAAGCCAATATCTTCATAAGCAATCACAGTCAAACGACGAGCTAGGCTAGGAAGGTCACCAGCCTCTATCAAGCGAGCAGCATAGTGGAGACTAGCATCGACATCGGATCCACGGATGGATTTTTGTAGGGCAGATAGAACATCATAGTGTCCGTCTCCATCCTTGTCCATAGTGATGTAGCTTCTCTGAAGACTATTTTCCATGATGTCGAGCGTGATGTGACGGACACCGTCATCATTTTCTGGGGTGGAGAGAATTGCCAAATCAAGCGAATTGAAGGCAGAACGGAGATCTCCATTGGTAGATGTTGCGATAAAATCAAGGGCATCATCATCTAACTCAACAGGGAAATCAAAACCTCGTTCAGGATCTGTCAGGGCTATTTGAATGGCCTTTTTGACGTCTTGATTGGATAAGGGTTCTAATTCAAAAATCTGAACACGGCTACGAATGGCTGGAGTGACAGAAAAGAAAGGATTTTCAGTCGTGGCTCCAATCATGATGACCAGTCCACTTTCCAAAAGAGGCAAGAGGAAGTCTTGCTTGGTCTTGTCAAGACGATGAATCTCGTCTAGTAGCAGTACAAGGCCACCTGAGAATTTAGCTTCTTCAGCAATCTCTTGGAGACGTTTTTACTATCAACAGTGGCATTGAAGGTTCTAAAGGCATATTTGGTCGTTCCAGCGATGGCTGAAGCGATACTAGTTTTTCCGATGCCTGGAGGTCCGTAGAGTATCATAGAGGATAGGCGATTGGCTTCCACCATGCGGCGGATAATCTTGCCTGGTCCAACTAGATGCTCCTGACCGATGACCTGGTCGATGGTTTTGGGGCGCATACGAAGCGCGAGATTGTCTGGCATAGCAGTCCTTTCTAACATGGATTTTCTGATACGAATGTGGTAATATGGTAGTATCTATTTTAGCATATTTCCGAGTATTCGGGGCGATTAAAGAGTCGTATAGAAAGAGGACAAAATGGCAACATACGGATTTTTTTAGATGTTTTTACAAGAAGAGTTGGACAAGAACTTTCCTTTTGATTATGAGATTAGCTGGGATAAGCGCAATCATGCGGTGGAAGTGAGTTTTCTGTTAGAGGCACAAAATGCTGCAGGGGTGGAGATGTTAGATGAAGACGGAGAGGTTTCGTCAGATGATATCCTTTTTGAAGAAGCGGTACTTTTTTACAACCCTGCCAAGTCAACAGTTAATGCAGAAGACTATCTCACAGTCATCCCTTACCTTCCTAAAAAGGTTTTTTTCTCGTGAATTTTTAGCTTATTTTGCGCTATTCCTTAAAAGATACTGCCGAGGTTGGGCTAGATGCCCTTATGGACTTTTTGGAAGACCCAGAAGCAGAAGAATTCGTCATGGAATGGAACCAAGAGGTCTTTGAAGAAGGAAAAGTAGGTTTGGAAGAGGGAGAATTTTATCCTTATCCGAGATACTAGGAAACTTTAAAAATAAGAAATTCAAAGAGAGGGAGCATGTTAGAAAAAGTAAACAAATTTTTTTATGAGAAAGTCAGATAAATCTGAGTTTTTACTTCTTCTCTTCCTCGCAATCGCTTTTGCGGATCTAGACTTTCGAGCGAGTATTGAAGTCTGGAACTCGTGACCGTGTGGATGAGGTGGGTCACTGTGTTGAGGATGGTGAAATCACACTATTTGACTTTTCGATAGACTTTTCAGAATTTGAGTTCATAGGTGCTTTCAAAATTGAAGAGGAAGACCAGTTTTAGCAACTATTAGCTCGTTTAAATAGTATTGACAATGCCATTCAGTCTTGTTTGGAAAGTGAGATGCAACAACCCATCCCTCAGTTTGCTAAGGATCTGGGCTATACTCAGAAGAGGTGGGAGAAAAACTTTTTACTTCCATCCTTGGATATTAAGTTTTGAGGAAAAATCCGCCTAATCTTCGCTATGTTGCAGATTATGTAAATGATGAGTTTACGGTTTATTTTGCTAAAAAAACATGGCAGATGGCAGGCGTACTGGGATGCAGAGTGCCAAAAAGGTAATCGAAGAAAGCTAGCTCAGTGTTTTTCCTAGAGAGTAATTGTTATCATAGAAAAGAGTCAAATATCATGGAATTATTGGATAGCAGAATGGATTTTCAAGGGTTGCAAGATTGCCTTGATTTGTGGGGATAAGGTCTTGACTATCTTACGTGATGACAAGGACGATATCCCTTGTCCCAACATGTGGGAGTTGCCAGGTGGTGGTCGTGAAGGGGACGAGAGTCCTTTTGAGTGCGCAGCGCGTGAAGTTCATGAAGAGCTGAGAATTCATTTAAATGAAGATTGTTTGGTCTTGGGGCAAAAATTTTATCCTAGCGTAATCTTTGAAGAGCAAGCAATCGGTCTTTTATGGTTGGGTCAGCTAAGACAAGAACAATTTGACAGTATTACCTTTGGAGATGAAGGGACAGGGCCTATAAGACTGATGCCTATTGAGGAGTTTTTTTGAAGTCTAGATCAGGGTCAGTGCCTCAGCTACAGGGACGAGTGCGCGATTATGTGGAGGAAAGTTTATGATAAGACTTGGGAAAGCAGGAGCAGAGGATTTAGAAACCATTATTGCCATTCAAAGAGCCAGTTTTAAGGCAGTCTATGACAAATACAAAGATGAATATGATCCCTATCTGGAGGACCGTGAACGAATTAAGTGGAAACTAGTCGAGCGTCCCAATAGCTATTACTACTTTGTGAAAGAAAACGAAGAGAAGATTGGTTTTTTACGAATTCAGACCAATGAAGAGTTAACAAATGCTTGGTTGGGAACAGCGGCGATTTTACCTCCCTATCAAGGAAAAGGGTATGGATCTAAAGGTTTAAGCTTGCTGGAAAAAGAATTTCCAACCATCACACAATGGGATTTGTGTACGGTGTTACAGGATGCAGGCATGGTCGCGTTCTACGAGAAGAATGGCTACCATCAAACCCATATCGAGCCTGAAAAAGAAGGTATGGATATGGTCTACATGAAAAAATTGATAGAGAAATAGAAAGGATGGTTCAGTTACATTTCTAAACTGAACCCGCCCTAAACACTGTGCCAAAAAGATAAACTTCTCTTAGACACAAACGTCTTCAGAGAGTTTCCTATTTTGGCTTTGTGTTTTACGGGCTTGGTATCTTAATGATGGAAACATGGCAAGAGTTAAAAGTTACAGTCAAGCGTGAGGGAGAGGAATTAGTTTCCAATCTCTTGATTGAGTTAGGTGCCCAAGGGGTAGCAATTGAAGATAGCATGGACTATGTTGGAAATGTGGACCGCTTCGGTGAGATTTTCCCTGAAATCGAGCAACAAGAAGAAATTGTGGTGACAGCCTACTATCCGGATACGGTTGATGTGGTAGCGGTTGAAGCGGATTTGCAGGCTCGTTTAGCAGAATTGACAGACTTTATGGATCTAGGAGAGGTCAAGATGGGAACGACTGCCTTGGCTGAGGAAGATTGGGCGGACAACTGGAAGAAATACTATGAACCTGCTCGTATCACTCATGATTTGACCATTGTGCCATCATGGACGGACTATGAAGCAACAGCGGGAGAAAAGATTATCAAGCTAGATCCAGGGATGGCCTTTGGGACAGGAACCCACCCGACGACTAAGATGAGTCTTTTTGCCTTGGAGCAGGTTCTTCGTGGTGGCGAAACAGTGTTAGATGTAGGGACTGGTTCAGGGGTTCTTTCCATTGCTAGCTCGCTTCTAGGTGCTAAGGAAATCTTCGCCTATGACCTGGATGATGTAGCGGTTCGAGTCGCTCAAGAAAATATTGAGCTCAATCCTGGCATGGAAAATATCCATGTAGCCCCAGGTGATTTGCTCAAAGGTGTGGAGATTGAGGCAGATGTTATCGTGGCCAATATCTTGGCGGATATCCTCATTCATCTGACGGATGATGCTTATCGCTTGGTCAAGGATGAAGGCTATCTCATCATGAGTGGGATTATTAAGGACAAGTGGGACATGGTCCGTGAGTCGGCTGAGTCAGCTGGATTTTTCCTTGAAACCCACATGATTCAAGGGGAATGGAATGCCTGTGTCTTCAAAAAAACTAAGGATATCTCTGGTGTGATTGGAGGCTAGCATGCAACAGTATTTTGTAAAAGGTTTGGCTAGCTCACCTGTCACGATTGAGGATAAGGAAACAAGCAAGCACATGTTTCAGGTCATGCGCTTGAAAGAAGATGACCAGGTGACCCTAGTCTTTGATGATGGGATCAAGCGTTTGGCGCGCGTGGTCAATGTGGAGGCTCGTCAGTTGGAGCTAATCAAAGAATTAGCTGACAATGTGGAACTGCCAGTCCAAGTGACCATCGCATCAGGCTTTCCCAAGGGAGATAAACTCGAGTTTATCACTCAAAAGGTGACGGAACTGGGTGCTAGTCAAATTTGGGCCTTTCCTGCCGATTGGTCAGTTGCCAAGTGGGATGGCAAGAAATTGGTCAAAAAAAGGTTGAAAAACTAGAAAAAATCGCCCTTGGAGCAGCAGAGCAAAGCAAGCGGAATCTTGTTCCAAGCATTACCCTTTTTGAGAAAAAGGCAGACTTTCTAGCCCAACTCGACCAGTTTGACCGCATCGTGGTGGCCTATGAAGAGTCGGCCAAAGAAGGCGAAAGCGCTGCTCTTATACAAGCTGTTGCTGGTCTTAGAAAAAGGAGCTAAACTGCTCTTTATCTTTGGACCAGAAGGCGGTCTTTCACCTGCAGAAATTGAAAGTTTTGAAGCTAAAGGAGCAGTCTTGCAGGTCTTGGGTCCCTCGTATCTTACGAGCAGAAACAGCACCGCTTTTATGCCCTGTCAGCCATCAGTGTTTTATTAGAATTAGAGAAATAAGAGGAAAAAAATGGAACAAAAACACCGTTCAGAATTTCCCGAAAAGGAACTTTGGGACTTGACAGCCCTATACCAAGACCGTGAGGATTTCTTGCGTGCGATTGAGAAGGTGCGTGAAGACATCAATCAATTTAGTCGTGACTACAAGGGCAATCTTCACACTTTTGAAGATTTTGAGAAGGCCTTTGCAGAATTGGAACAAATCTATATTCAGATGAGTCATATTGGTAATTACAGCTTTTATGCCTCAGACGACAGACTATAGTAATGAAGATTTTGCCAATATCGCCCAAGCTGGGATGGAGTTTCAAACAGATGCCAGTGTAGCCTTGACCTTCTTTGACGACGCCTTGGTGGCAGCAGACGAGGAAGTCTTGGACCGTTTGGGTGAGTGCCTCACTTGACGGCAGCTATTCGTCAGGCAAAAATCAAAAAAGCCCACTATCTAGGGGCTGATGTGGAGAAGGCCTTGACCAATCTGGGTGAAGTTTTCTACAGTCCGCAGGATATCTATACTAAAATGCGAGCTGGAGACTTTGAAATGGCTGACTTTGAAGCCCATGGCAAAACCTACAAAAACAGTTTTGTGACCTATGAAAATTTCTACCAAAACCACGAGGATGCTGAAGTTCGTGAGAAATCCTTTCCGTTCCTTTCTCAGAAGGACTACGTAAGCACCAAAAATACAGCAGCTGCAGCCTATCTAGCTCAGGTCAAGTCTGAAAAACTGTTGGCAGATATGAAGGGGCTACGACTCAGTCTTTGATTATCTTCTGGCTGAGCAAGAAGTAGACCGTGCCATGTTTGACCGTCAGATTGACCTCATCATGAAGGACTTTGCGCCAGTTGCTCAGAGATATCTCAAGCATGTTGCCAAGGTCAATGGTCTTGAGAAGATGACCTTTGCAGACTGGAAATTGGACTTGGACAGTGCTCTTAATCCAGAGGTTAGCATTGATGATGCCTACGATTTGGTCATGAAATCAGTCGCACCATTGGGGCAAGAATATTGTCAAGAAAGTTGCGCGCTATCAAGAAGAGCGCTGGGTGGACTTTTGCTGCCAATAGTGGCAAGGATTCTGGTGGCTATGCAGCTGATCCCTACCGTGTGCATCCATATGTCCTCATGAGCTGGACAGGTCGTTTGAGCGATGTTTATACCTTGATTCATGAAATCGGGCATTCTGGTCAATTTCATCTTTTCAGACAATCACCAGAGCTACTTCAACGCCCACATGTCGACCTACTATGTCGAAGCACCGTCAACCTTCAATGAATTGCTTCTCAGTGATTACTTGAGCACCAGTCTGATGATCCACGTCAAAAACGCTTTCTGCTCTTGCTCACCGCTTGACAGACACCTACTTCCATAACTTTATCACCCACCTCTTGGAAGCAGCCTTCCAACGTAAGGTTTATACACTGATTGAAGAAGGGGAGACCTTTGAGCAAGCAAACTCAACAGCATTATGAAAGAAGTTTTGACAGACTTCTGGGGAGATGCTATTGAGATTGATGATGATGCAGCACTTTGACTTGGATGCGCCAAGCTCACTATTACATGGGCTTTGTATAGTTACACTTACTCAGCCGGACTTGTCATCTCGACTGCTGGGTTATCTCCATCTGAAACATTCAGAAACTGGAGCTGAAGACTGGCTCAATCTCCTCAAATCAGGAGGTAGCAAAGACACCACTTGAGTCAGCAATGATTATCGAGCCGATATTTCACAGATAAACCACTCCGTGACACGATTCAATTTCTGTCTGATACTGTTGATCAGATTATAGCCTACAGTACCCAGTTGGGGAGAGTAAAATAATAGAAATCTCAGCAATATAACGATATTGTTGAGATTTTTAGAATGACATTACATTTATTTATTCTATATAATAAAATAATAAGATTGCCCTAAAAATAGCTGAACTCTGTACACCTAAATACACTTCTGAGAAGGAGTGATGTAGAGAGTACAGATGAAGAGTTACTCATTTTATTTTGAAATATAAGTAAATATGTTAAAATTAATAATGTAAACGTTTTTAAAGAAAGGTTAATTTTATGAAAAAGGAACAAGTGCTGATTGGTTTAGGAGTTGCAACTGCAATAGTAACTGCTCTTAATGGTCATGTCCAAGCAGATGAGGTTACAAATAAACAATCGACTAAAACTACCGTCAGTCAATCAGAGACCCAAAAGGATGTTGAAGTTTCAGAATCAGATGTAAAAAGTGCAGAAGTAAAACTGAATCAAACAATTGAGGAAGAAAAGAATGCTCAGAAGATTGTTGATAAAACGCAACAAGAGTATGCATCTGCTGTAACAAATAAGAACAAAGCAGATGACGCTTTGAGACAAGCTCAAGAATTTGCTAAGCAAGCTACACCTGAGAAAATTAAAAATGCAGAAAAGGATCTTGCCGCAAAACAAGTAACTGTCAAGAAAGCTGAAGAAAATTTGGCTGGAGCAAAACAAGGTGAGAAACAAGCTCAGACAAGTGTTGAGAACCAACAAACAGTTGTTAATAAGGCAAAAACTCAGGTTGATCAAAGAGCAGTAGACGTAAAAAAGGCACAAGACAAAGTAAGAGTAGCAGAGAATTCTTTTGATTGGAATACATTACGTGAGGTCCAACAAACTGCTGGGAAGTTAGAAGCGAAAGTGAAAGCAGATCAGGCTAAAGTAAGTTCTTTAACTAGTGAATTCTCAAAAGCACAACAAGAAAGAAAAGCGCTTGTAGAAAGAGGAGATAAGAACCGTTCTACTCTTTGAAAAAGAATTTAAAATCAGCTGGGAATGAGTTTTTAACAGTTACGGTCCGTCACGAGATTCAATCAAATTCTGTTAGCGAGAGTGATTCCAAGACTCCTCCACTTGAGGAAAAAACTTTCGTAGGAAGTGATGGGAAGACATATTATGTTGCTGCAAATGAAGATGTGAATTTTAGCGGAGAAAGAACAGAAACTATCGTTGTTCCATCTAAAGATTATGTCAGCGATCCTCATGTGGTTGATTATAAAAAGGTTTCTGAAGAAGTTCGTAAATACTTAATTGAATTGCGTAGAATCAATGGTATTGATATTCCAGTGCCAGCTGTGACTGACAAAGCCCTGAGATATGCAAAAGCGAGAGCAAATGAAATGGTGGCAAATAATAAATTGTCACATGATACAAAATTAAAAAATCAAGATTTTGGTTTTAAGGATGCGACTGAAAATGCAACAGCTGGTTCGGTTCCAGAAAAGAGCCTGTTAAGTGAAAAAGAACTTGCTTATAAAGCGGTCTTATCTTACTTTAATGATTATAGAAATGCCTCGTTATATGGCTCATCAGATCCAAAAGAAGCACATAGACGTAACTATGGTCATAGAATTCCATTGCTAGCAGCTTCTGGGACAGGGATGGCTGTCGGAGCATCCTCTAGCGAAAAAACAAGCTATGGTAATTATGGAGTGTTAACATTTATTAGTGAGAATAAAGATGTTTATGGAATACTTCCTTCTGGAGCTAAAGAATATAGTAGTTATTTTTTAGCAAGAGCAGAAAATAAAGATAGTAATCCAGATTATAGCGAATTTTACTTTAATGGGAAACGAGTAAAATTCTTACCTAAAATAACCTTCCGTTATGTTTGGAATGAAATCACACATCCTAAAAATCCAGCCTATACTAAAGCTAAAGATGCTTTGGACAATTTTAATCGAAAACAAAGAAATGAAGAGGCCGTAGTAAATGAAAAAATATCGTCTCTCAGCAAGAATCTGACCATTGCTAAAACTAATTTGAATAAAGATCAAAAAGAGCTGGGTAAAACGAAGAAACATCTTACAGATTTAACTAAACAAAATGAAGCTAAATTAAACGTTTTAAAATTAGCTCAGACTGAATTGAGTAAACAACAAACTATGCTGAATGTTGCTAAATCTGAACTTTCGAAGCAAGAATCTCAATTAAATCGATTGAAAGCAATCAAAAATAATAAATCTCATGCTAGTAAGAATGCGGAACAGTCATTAGTGACTGCTAAAAAGGATTTGTCAAAGGCGCAACAAGATGTCATTGACCTCAAAAATGCTCCAAGAAAACTCGACGATGCTAAAAAACAATTGATTAGAGCTAAACAAAAGGTTGATGAATCTAAAAAAGCACTCGATAATGCCAATGTTAAATTAAAACTTGCTAATGCTAAAAAAGAGGCTGCTAAAAAGGAATATACGAAAGTATCTGAAGCATATAAACAATATTTATTGTTAAAACAAAAAGCGGCTTCAAAAGGAAGTTGGATTCAATCCTCTGGTCGTTGGTGGTACAGACACAACAATGGTTCCTATACAACTAATGGTTGGGAACTAATCGACAGTACATGGTATTATTTTGACAGTTCAGGATGGATGCAAACAGGCTGGGTAAAAACAGGCGGTTCATGGTATTATCTTAATTCTTCAGGAGCAATGCAGACAGGCTGGGTAAAAACAGGTGGATTATGGTATTACCTCAATTCTTCGGGAGCAATGCAAACAGGTTGGTTTAGTGTCTCAGGGAAATGGTACTATGCATATGGTTCAGGTGCCTTAGCAATCAGTACAACCACAATCAGATGGTTATAAAGTGAATTATAACGGGGAAATGGATCAGATAGACAAATTAAAAGTTATATAATATTACTTAGTATATATTATTTAAGGTATTTTGTAAAGAATTACAAATGAATATAGGTTACCAATTATAACAGATTTTTGAGAACAATTTTAAAACAAGAATAATAGTCAACACCTTTTTAGAATGTATAGGTCGAATAGTTCACAATTTAAGAAAAAATTGAAATTAATTTTTTTCAATCATGTTTCGCAAGCACATTTCTTGAAACCCTTTCCTTCTTCTGATAGACTAATACATAGTTTGGAAAAAGGAGACTAAAATGAAAAATTTGTTGCTGAATTAATCGGTACTTTTATGCTTGTGTTCATCGGAACAGGAGCTGTTGTTTTTGGAAATGGTGTTGAAGGTCTTGGACACCTTGGAATTGCTCTGCCTTTTGGTTTGGCAATCGTAGTTGCAGCTTTCTCAATCGGAACTGTTTCAGGTGCTCACTTGAACCCAGCTGTTTCTATCGCTATGTTTGTTAACAAACGTTTGTCATCTTCAGAGCTTGTAACTCCATCCTTGGTCAAGTAGTCGGTGCTTCCTTGCATCTGGATCTGTGTTCTTCCTCTTGGCAAATTCAGGTATGTCAACTGCAAGTCTTGGTGAAAATGCCTCTGGCGAATGCGTGTAACTGTCTTTGCTGGTTTCTTGTTTGAAACAATCGCAACAGTTCTTGTTTGTTTTGGTGATCATGACTGTAACATCAGCAAGCAAAGGAAATGGCGCAATCGCTGGTTTGGTGATTGGTTTGTCATTGACAGCTATGATCCTTGCTGGCTTGAATATCACTGGACTTTCAGTAAAACCCAGCTCGTAGCTTTGGCTCCCAGCTGTCTTGGTAGGTGGCGCAGCTCTTCAACAAATTTTGATTTTCATCCTTGCACCAACGTTGGTGGAGTTCTTGCAGCCCCTTGTTGCTAAACTTCCTTGAACTGAAGAATAATTGAAAACTAGCCTTGCTTCTCATCTTGAGGAACAGGGCTTTTTCGTATCTGTTTATACCCAATGAAAATCAAAGAGCATACTAGGAAACTAGCCGCAGGTTGCTCAAAGCACTGCTTTGAGGTTGTGGATAGAACTGACGAAGTCAGCTCAAAACATGGTTTTGAGGTTGTAGATGAAGAGGCTGAGAAAAAGTCTTGGAATCAGAAAAGGCATAGTATCAGGTATTGAAAACCTTGATGCTATGCGTTTTATTGTGGGGGATATTTTATTGCATTTTCTCCTGAAATTGAGTTTTTGCCCAGCCTCAACCATACCTACGGCAAGGCGACGTTGACGCGGTTTGAAGAGATTTTCGAAGAGTATTAACGGTTGTCAATTTTCTCTGGATAAAGGTCGTGTTGGAAGAGACGTTGTTCTGCCAAGCCTTCATACTTGGTTCCAGGCTACCGTAGTTATAGTAGGGTCAGATTGAGATGCCACCGCGAGGAGTAAATTTCAAACCTCCAAGTAGCGAGAGTCTCAGCAAGTTGACCAAGTCTTTACCGATGGTGTTGATACAGTTTCTCGTGAAAAATCTCCGTGGTTTCGGTAGCTAAGAGAGGTAGAGTTTGAGGGATTTAGATTCGACATAGAGCTTGTCAGGAATGTAGGAAATATAAATCGTCGCAAAAGTCTGGCTGAGCAGTGATGGGACAAGCGAGGTAAATTCAGGGCAGTTGAACTGATAAAATAGTCATTTTCACATGACGATTGTCAAAAGATTCCAGGACTTCTGGTTGATATTCGAAATAGAAGTTGGCTCCTTTAGTTGCCGAGGAGGCTGAGGTTTTTCATTTCTTCTTGTTGTGACATGAGTCTTTCTAATCTTAAACACCAGCGTTGAGTTATCGTAGAGGAGGGTATGAAGTTGGGGAAGGACGCGAACATTGCCCAGCTGTCGTCAGCAGCGACACGTTCCCATAGTTCTTTGAGGCGGTCCAGTTGGTCTTGGACAATATTGCCTCTAGCCTTGGGCTCAGGATTTCCAGCAGATAAGAAGAGGACATCTGGTTGGTAGCGTTCTTGAATGCCTTTGGCAAAGGCTAGATCTGCATCATCAAAGACAGGGATGAAGGTGACCTTGTCTGGGTCTAGTTGAGAAAACGATAAAGTCCAAGGTCTCAAAGTTGACTTCCATCTTGATGAAGGAGGCTTTGGGACTCAAGGTGACCTGGTCGATGTCTTTCAACCAATGTTGCCAGCGAGAGCCTTGGTTTCAACGGCAAGAGTAACACCACGTTGCTTGAGCTTGGTGACTAACTCGGCCATATTGGCTGCTAGGATAGCTGGATTTCCTCCAGACAGGGTAACGTAATCGTAGCTTCCTAGCTTGTCTAATTCAGCAATCACTTCATCAGCTGTCATGCGAGTAGGCTTCTCAGAACCATCCCAAGTAAAGTCAGAATCGCACCAGTCGCAGTGGTAGTCGCAACCTGCAGTGCGGACAAACATGGTTTTCTGGCCGATAGCACGACCTTCACCTCTGAAAGGTTGGGCCAAAGATTTCAGAACTGGTAGTTTGAGGACACGTTCCTAGTCATCTAACTCACTCCTGTCTAAATTCTGCAAAGGCAGTCGGAGTTTCATAGAGGCGAACGTATTCCAAACGGAGACCGCGTTCGTCGGGCAACTCTTGACTCATGGTTTGGAAAATCCAGTAAACCATATTTTTCAGCAGTTGTGTTCATGTAGGGCAGGGTTTCATTGAGATAGCGATGATCCAAGTGGGGGCTCTAAGTAGTCCTTGTAGATAGCTTTGATGTCTCCGAAATCGTAGGTCATACCTCTATCATCTAAAAATCCACTGACAGCGATTTGCAGATGATAGGTGGACTGCGTAGAGGATTTGCATTTTCCTTCATAGTGAGAGAGGTGGTGGGCAGCATCGAAGGTAAATTCTTTTTGAGACTAAGGTCTCTGGGAGGATTGTGAGACAAGAGATTCCCTCAGTTTCTTGTTTGATTTCTTTGCAAAAACATCAGGCCTCTCCTTTCTGAGAGGGAGATAAACCTCTAAACCATGTTGGCGTAGATGGCAGGCAGGACAATCTCCACAACCAGTACCGATAATCCCATTATAGCAGGTCAAGGTCTTCTCACGAACATAGTCAAAGGCACCGAGTTGGTCGGCTAATTTCCAAGTTTCAGCCTTGTCTAGCCACATGAGAGGCGTTTGGATCACAAAGTCGTAATCCATAGCAAGGTTGAGCGTGACATTGAGTGATTTGACAAAGACATCCTGACAGTCAGGATAACCTGAGAAGTCTGTTTCGCACACTCCTGTCACGATATCCGTAATTCCACGCTGCTTGGCAAGGACTGCCGCAAAGGACAGAAAGAGATGATTGCGACCGTCAACGAAGGTATTAGGAACCTCTCCTTCTTTTTGCTCAATTTCAAATCTGAAGTCAAGGCATTTTCAGTAATTTGTCCTAGCAGAGACATATCTAGGATATGATGACGAATTCCTTGTTCCTCAGCGATTTCTTTGGCCACTTGAATTTCGAGATGGTGGCGTTGGCCATAGGCAAAGGTAACGGCTTCTACCTTTTCATAGTGTTGCTTGGCCCAGAAAAGGCAGGTTGTTGAATCTTGACCGCCACTAAAGACGACCAAGGCTGATTGACGTTTCATAGTACTCCTTCCAAAATGGGAAATGTTCAGAGCACGCAAAAAGCTCCCTAAAGGGAGCTAAAAAATACCAAGTAGAGGTTTTTTTTAGCGATGGCATGTCCCAAACATCGTAATATTCTAGTTACAGTCTAGCATATTTTTTGAAAAATGGCAAAGGGCAAGAAAAAAGAGACCAAATGAATGCACTTGGTCTCTCCTTTGATTAGCTCAATTCAGCAACGATGGCTTTGATTTGTTCAGCTGTGTGGACACCAGCCACTTGTTTAACAACTTGGCCATCTTTTTTGAAAAGAAGAGTAGGGATGGACATGATACCAAATGAACGAGCTGTGTTAGGATTTTCATCAACGTCCATTTTAACGATTTTCAAGACATCTTCTGAAAGTTCTTCAGACAATTTGTCCAAGATTGGACCTTGCATACGACATGGGCCACACCAAGTTGCCCAAAAGTCTACCAAGACCAATCCGTCTTTAGTTTCTTGTTCGAATGTTGCGTCTGTAATTGCTTTTGCCATAGTATTTCTCCTTTTTAATTATATTGGCTTAAATCTTGTTTCATGAGATAGAAGAAAACATCTCCGTAAGTCCCATGGTAGTCCAAATCATGTCCCTTGTAGGTTACTTTTTGGACAGGGTAATAGTCATGCGACACCAATCAGACAGGCATGTTGAGAACGTTCAAATTCATCGTATGACTCAAAGGTCATGGTTCTCTCTTGCTTGCTGGCATCAAGATAGGTGATTTTCAATCATAGGATTCTCCTCTAAATCATGTCTTCATTTTACTCCTTGAAAAAGGAATGTCAAGAAAAATGATTGCGCACAGCAAGTTTTTATAAAAATATTTTAGGCTAGCCAGTTTGATTTTCTTGCTAAGCTTTTCTTCAACAGCTGTTTGTAGATAAGTCAAGGTAGTCTGTCCTTCGCTTGTCAGGCAGATAAAAACTAGCTCGCTTTGTCCTGGTCGCAGCATCTCCGACTAAGTAAACCGCAGTTCTTGGCTTCTAGGCGAGCCACCATTCGTGAAACAGCACTAGGGCTCAGGTGGAGTTTATCTGGCAAGTCGATTTGTCGTAGGGATTTTGCCTTCAGCCTGATTTAGAAAGTGCAGAGGTAAAAATTCCTTGAGTGTCAAGGTTTGTTCACTCTGCTCAGCGATGGTCTCTTCTAAAAATAGCTTCTAGCTCTACTTGCCTACAGTTGAAGTCAAACCATTTTTTTCTAAGTAAGTCATGTCTATCTCCTTTCCTCTATAATAGTGTAATCATACTAGTGCATCTATGATGCTTGCGCACATAATTAGTATACACCTTTTTGGCTTGGATAGCAAGAAGGATGTTTCTTATATATTCCTTGAAATTTTTCTGAAAAAGAGTAAACTGGTATGCAGAGAAGTCTATTTGTGGAGTTTAGGATGAAGTTATATGTTCAGTTAATGATTCTCTTTTGTGATTTCTCTAATCGGTGAGGGGATCTCCAGTTTTTTTCATTTGCCCATACCAGGAAGTATCATCGGCTTGATTATTCTTTTTCTTGCCTTGCAGTTCAAATGGCTGCGCACCCGCCATGTCAACATGGTTGGGAATTTTCTCTTGGCCAACATGACCATTCTCTTTCTACCTCCTGCGGTTGGAATTATGGAAAAATTTGATGTGATTGCTCCCTATCTTCTGCCGATTGTTTTGATTGTCTTTTTTGCAGCAGTGATTAATATCATCTTGATTGCGCTTGTGGTTCAATTTATCAAAAAACGCTATGAAGGTGACTACGAAGAAAGAGGTACCAAATGAGCGAATTTGTATCTAATCCCCTATTTGGAATTGCTTTATCAATCTTAGCCTATCTTGGGGGAATGATGATTTTTCAGACGCTATCCTCATCCCTTGACGACTCCCTTACTGCTATCAGCTATTTTTTATTATTATCTTTTTGAAAGGTGACTGGCATTTCCTACCAAGATTACTACCAAGGTGGGGTTTATCTTAATAACTTGATTGTTCCTTCAACAGTGGCTCTAGGAATTCCCCTTTATAAGAGCTTCCACTTGATGAAGCATCATGTTAGAAGTATTTTGCTGGGGAGCCTCTTAGCTGTCATCGTCAATACCTCTTTTACAGCCCTAGTCGCAAAAATCTTTGGCATGGACTTTTTCCTAGCTATTTCTCTCTTTCCTAAGTCAGTAACGACCGCTATGGCAGTAGGGATTACAGAAAAGTTGCAAGGCTTGACTACCGTGACCCTAGTAGTTGTAGTAGCGACGGGGATTTTGACCAGCGTTATCGGACCAACGCTTTTGAAATGGCTCAAGATAGACGATCCAGTAGCTGCTGGACTAGCTCTGGGTGGAACAGGTCACGCCGTTGGAACGGGAACGGCCTTTCGCTATGGACCAGTTGCAGGTGCTATGGGAGGATTAGCTATCGGTGTTACAGGTATTCTCTACGTATTTGTCAGTCCGATCGTAGCCAATTTGATATTGAGTTAACTAAAAACCCAGCTCTAGTAACTGGGCATTTTTATTACAAATACTTAGCTTATAGATACAAGTTCAGAGTCTATTCACTTAGGAATCAAGGTCATAGCTTCAAGGAGCTTTCAAAAGATTTGATGTAGATTTTTCTGGGCTAAAGTACATGGTGAAATTAATTGACCGTTATGGAATAGAGATTGTCAAGAAAGGTAAGAATTGGTATTATTCTCCAGAACTAAAACAAGAAATGATTGTATAAAGTCTTACTTGAAGAGTCGTTCACGTAAGTGTCAGCCTTGATTATGCTCTCCCAAACCAAGGATGCATGTAAGATGCATGGATATATAGTCGATACCGTCTAGTACTGTTGAGAACAAAGCTCTTTGAGAAAAGAAATTAATAGAATTAGCTCAATGATCTACAAGATGATAAATGCTCAGAACCAAGACTGCTGAACTGATCGAGACCAAGATGAAGGCCCCCAAGAGTTTTGGCCAAGAATAATCTGGTGCTCGGAAACTGGCAGTTAGAGTGAGATAGCCTTGTCGGTCATAGGCACTACCGCAGAAGCGACGGATGATCAAAAGTAAGGTTGAAAATCCACGCGTAATCATCAAGTCCACCAAACACGAGTGCTAGAAAAAAGCTAGAATAGTTGATTTGATTTGATAGGAATATCGTTATAAGTCCTAGCTTGAACCCTGACACAGGCAGAAAAGCCAATACAGCTCTCATAGAGATAAATACCATTTGTTAACATTTTAAATTCATAACGAACTAAATTCCAAAAACATAATAATCTCCTTTATCTAGGCTTTGAATTCATGACGGAAGAGTTGGTCGATAGACTCTCCAGACTCATAGCGAATATCATCAACATTTCCTTGACGGACGACTTTTCCATCCTTGAGGAAAACAATCTCATCCAAGATTGGTTCGATGTCTGAAATCAAGTGAGTTGAAATCAAGACAGTCGAAGTTGGAGAGTAGTTGTTGATGATGGTGTTCAAGATATAGTCACGAGCTGCTGGGTCTACACCCCCGATTGGTTCATCAAGCACGTATAGACGAGCATCACGACTCATGACAAGGATCAACTGAACCTTTTCTTTGTTCCCTTTTGAGAGTTTCTTGAAACGGCTATTTTCATCAATACCAAGGTCACGAAGGAGACCTTGAGCACGTTCCAGATTAAATCTTGGTAGAAGGTCTTGAAATAAGTGAGAGCTTCCTTGACCTTCATCTGCTCGTTGAGATAGGTCGTATCAGGAAGATAAGAAACAATTGCTTTAGTTGCTGGGCTTGGCTCCATGCCATTGATAAGGATACGTCCTTCCTCTGGCTGTAGCAAGCCGTTGATTAGTTTAATCAAGGTTGTTTTTCCAGAACCGTTTGGGCCAAGGAGGCCAACGATTTTTCCAGCTGGAATTTCAAGGGAAACATTTGTAAGAGCAGGACTTGCTCCATAGGATTTTTGACACATTTTCAAATGCTAACAAAGGTCATAGTTTAAACTCCTTCAATATAATCTCTCAAAACAGTCGGTAGTTCTTCTTTTTCATAGCCAAATTCTACCATGCCTGTTACAAACTGTTGCAGCTGTTCTTCTGACAGTTGCTTACGGGATTGGAGGATCAAGTCCAAATCCTCTGTGACAAAGCGTCCAGATGTCCGCTTGGTATAGACGAAAGCCTTCTCTCTCCAAGTCCGATAGGGCACGCTGGATGGTGTTGGGATTGACACCTGCCTCGCTTGCTAATTCTCTAACGGTTGGAAGCTGTTGATTGGGCTCGAGTTTATGGGAAATAATCTGCAATTTGATTTTCTCCATAATCTGCAAATAAATGGGTTTATTGTTATCAAATGTCCAAGACATCACGATCTCCTTTCTAATTACCTTTGTGTTAATTCAATAATACAACAAAACAAAAAACTTGTCAAGCCAAAAGGAGAATTATTTTGGGAATCTCTTAAAAAATGGTATAATGAAAAGAAAACGACAAGGAGGGAAAAGGCATGCGTTGTCCAAAAATGTGGCGCTACAAAAATCAAGTGTGATCGATAGTCGCCAGGCTGAAGAAGGAAATACAATCAGAAGAAGACGTGAGTGTGAAGAGTGTCAGCATCGTTTTACAACCTATGAACGTGTTGAAGAGAGAACACTAGTTGTGGTCAAAAAAGATGGTACACGGGAACAATTTTCAAGAGATAAAATCTTTAACGGGATTATTCGTTCAGCCCAGAAACGTCCAGTGTCTAGTGATGAGATTGGCATGGTGGTCAATCGTATCGAACAAAAACTCCGTAGTCGCAATGAAAATGAAATTCAGAGTGAGGTTATTGGCTCCTTGGTTATGGAAGAGTTGGCAGAGTTAGATGAGATTACTTATGTACGTTTTGCCAGTGTTTACCGTAGTTTTAAGGATGTGAGTGAGCTTGAAAGCCTACTCCAGCAGATTACACAATCCTCTAAAAAGAAAAAGGAAAAATAAATGAAGCCAAATGACCGTTTTTCTTTTGTAAAGAATAATCGGGTGTCGCAAGATACCTCATCAATGGTGCAGTGCTACCTCCCGATTATCGGTCAGGAGGCGCTGAGCCTCTATCTTTATGCCGTAACTTTTTGGGATGATGGTCAAAAGGAGCACCTCTTTGCAGCCATGCTCAATCATCTTAATTTTGGGATGGATAGTCTTTTTAAAAGGCTTTTTAAAAACTCTGACAGCCATGAAATTGGTGACCCTCTATCAGCAGGGGAGGCCTATAACTTGTTACTCCATTCTCCCTTATCAACTCAAGAATTTTTTTACAACATACAGTTTATCGGACCTTATTAGAAAAAAATGATTGGGGATAGTGCGGTTGCAGCCATGAGACAGGAAAGGTGTTGAAGGGGAACCTATCTCGGTGGCCTTGAGTCAAATCTTTCCTCAGTTATCCGAGTCTGCGAGTCAAGAAACCTCTAGCAGTCAGCCTGCAGCAGATGATTTTGATTTGGAGCATTTTCGTCAGCTCATGGCCCGTGATGGTCTTCGTTTTCAAGATGAGACTTCGGATGTTTTGACCTTGTTTGCAATAGCAGATGAGCAGAAGTGGACCTGGTTTGAGACTTATCAAGTAGCCAAAGCGACAGCAGTGTCGCAAGTGATTTCTGTCAAACGCATCCGTGAAAAGATAGCGCAAAAGCCTGTGACTTCTGACTTTAGTCCCAAGGAAGCAACCATTATCCGAGAGGCTAAGAAAAAGACAGCCTTGCAGTTCCTTGCTGAGATTAAGCAGACCCGCAAGGGAAGTATTACCCAGACTGAACGGGACCTGCTCCAGCAGATGGCGGCCTTGGGCTTGTTGGATGAAGTGATCAATGTTATCTTGCTCCTGACCTTTAATAAGGTTGATTCGGCCAATATCAATGAAAAATACGCCATGAAGGTGGCTAATGACTACGCCTATCAAAAATATCCGTAGTGCCGAGGAGGCTGTTCTCCGTATTCGTGAACGTGGCCAAAAAGCAAAAAAACGCAAAAGCAGAATCAGACCCAGCTGCCCCAGCAAAAACCAATGTGCCTAAATGGAGCAATCCTGAATATAAGAATGAAACTAGCGAAGAAACTCGCTTAGAACTAGAACGTAAGAAAAAAAGAAATGTTAGCTCGATTAGAAAAAAAGGAGGAGACTAGATGGAAAGTGTCGGAGACGTACTCAAAGCGTCAACCAAGCCGATTTCAGTATCAGGATTTGGTCCAGCAAATTGTGAAAGACCCTGATGTTGCAGCCTTTATCCAGAAAGAATCTCTCAGTCAGGAGGAGTTAAACCGTAGTATTTCCAAGTTTAACCAATACATCACTGAGAGAGATAAGTTCCTCCGAGGAGATACAGACTATATCGCGCGTGGCTACAAAGCCTATCCTAGTCATGAACCATGGCTATGCAGATGTCTCTTATGAAGAGACTCCAGAGCTAATCGCGGCAGAAAAAGAAGCGGCGATTAAAAACCGTCTCAAGCTAATCAATCTTCCAGCTAGTCTTAAAAAAAGCTAGCCTAGCTCAAGTAGACTTTGGATGATTTGGGGCGCTTGCCAGTTTTTTTGAAAAAGCTCCTAGCCTTTGTGGAGCAATATCCAGCTATTCGAAAAGGTCTCTACTTATATGGAGACTTTGGTGTGGGTAAAAGTTTCATGGTGGCTGCCCTAGCCCATGATTTGTCAGAAAAACGTGGCGTTTCATCAACTCTCCTCCACTATCCGAGCTTTTGTCATCGATGTCAAAAAATGCCATCGGTGATGGGCAATGTCAAGACCTTGGTGGATGAGATTAAGCTGGCTGAAGTCTTGATTTTAGATGATATTGGTGCCGAGCAATCAACAGCTTGGGTGCGTGACGAGATTCTGCAGGTCATTCTCCAATATCGCATGCAGGAAGATTTACCGACCTTCTTTCACCTCCAACTTTCAACTTTTGAAGATTTGGAGAAGCATTTTTGCTAAAGGGAAAAATGGAAATGACGAAACCTGGGAAGCTAGACGCGTCATGGAACGCATTCGTTATTTAGCAGAGGAAACAAGACTTGAAGGAGAAAACCGCCGATGACAGAAACAATCAAATTAATGAAGGCTCATACTTCAGTGCGTAGATTTAAAGGAGCAAGAGATTCCCCAAGAAGACTTTAAATGACGATTTTGTCAGCTGCCCAAATGGCTTCTTCTTGGAAAAAAATTTCCAATCCTACTCTGTCATTCTTGTCAGAAGTCAAGAAAAAGAAGGATGCCTTATTTGAGTTAGTTCCTCAGGAAGCGATTCGCCAGTCTGCAGCCTTTCTACTCTTTGTTGGGTGATCTAAACCGTGCAGAAAAAAAGGGGCTCGTCTCCATACGGATGTTTTTCCAACCTCAAGGGGTGGAAGGACTCCTCATCACTTCAGTAGATGCGGCGCTTGCTGGGACAAAATACCTTGCTTGCGGCAGAAAGCCTAGGCTATGGCGGAGTGATTATCGGTTTGGTGCGTTACAAGTCTGTTGAGTTAGCAGAATTGTTCAAGCTTCCTGACTATACCTATCCAGTCTTTGGGATTGCACTAGGTGTGCCAAATCAAAAACATGATGTAAAACCAAGATTGCCACTTGAGAATGTTGTCTTTGAGGAAGAATACCAAGAACAGTCAACTGAGGCAATCGAAGCCTATGACCGTGTACAGACTGAATATGCAGGTGCGCGTGCGACTACAACTTGAGTCAACGTTTGGCAGAGCAATTTCGGCAATCCAGAACCAAGCTCGACTCGAGAAAAATCTTGAGCAGAAGAAGTTATTGTAGAAAGTGAGAAAACATGGCCTTACCAACTGTTGCCATTGTGGGACGTCCCAATGTTGGGAAATCAACCCTATTTAACCGTATCGCGGGAGAGCGCATCTCAATCGTAGAAGATGTTGAAGGTGTAACGCGAGATCGTATCTATGCCACGGGTGAGTGGCTTAACCGTTCTTTTAGTATGATTGATACTGGGGGGATCGATGATGTCGATGCGCCTTTCATGGAACAAATCAAGCACCAGGCAGAAATTGCCATGGAAGAAGCAGATGTTATCGTCTTTGTCGTGTCTGGTAAAGAAGGAATTACAGATGCGGACGAATACGTTGCCCGTAAACTTTATAAAACTCATAAACCAGTTATCCTAGCCGTTAACAAGGTTGACAACCCTGAGATGCGAAATGATATCTATGATTTCTATGCTCTTGGGCTTTGGGCGAACCACTACCAATCTCATCTGTTCATGGTATTGGGACAGGGGGATGTACTGGATGCTATTGTTGAAAACCTCCCACATGAAGTTGAAGAAGAAAAATCCAGATGTTATTAAATTCAGCTTGATTGGTCGTCCAAATGTTGGAAAATCTAGCTTGATTAATGCTATTTTGGGAGAAGATCGCGTCATTGCCAGCCCTGTCGCTGGTACCACTCGTGATGCCATTGACACCCATTTTACAGATGCTGACGGCCAAGAGTTTACCATGATTGATACGGCTGGTATGCGTAAGTCAGGTAAAGTCTATGAAAAATACTGAGAAATACTCGGTCATGCGTGCTATGCGTGCTATTGACCGTTCAGATGTAGTCTTGATGGTCCTCAATGCCGAGGAAGGTATCCGTGAGTATGACAAGCGTATCGCTGGATTTGCCCACGAAGCTGGTAAAGGGATGATTATCGTGGTCAATAAGTGGGATACTCTTGAAAAAAAGACAACCACACCATGAAAAAAACTGGGAGGAAGATATCCGTGAGCAGTTCCAATACCTGCCTTACGCACCGATTATCTTTTGTATCAGCTTTGACCAAGCAACGTCTCCACAAGTTGCCTGAGATGATCAAAGCAAATCAGCAAGAGTCAAAAATACCCGTATCCCATCAGCAGTCTTGAATGATGTGATTATGGATGCTATTGCTATCAACCCAACACCGACAGACAAAGGGAAACGCCTCAAGATTTTCTATGCGACTCAAGTGGCAACTAAACCACCAACCTTTGTTATCTTTGTTAACGAAGAAGAGCTTATGCACTTCTCTTACTTGCGTTTCTTGGAAAATCAAATCCGCAAGGCCTTTGTTTTTGAGGGAACCCCAATCCATCTCATCGCAAGAAAACGTAAATAAAAAAGTAGAATCTGGAATGACATTTCCAGATTTTTTTGATAGAATGAAGCTAAAGAAAACGCTATCGAAAAGAGGTGTCGATAATGAAACTGTCGTTTAATCAATTGATACTCTTATTTCCTTGCTTTTGCTTTTTCTATTGGATAGACAATGCTGATAGAAACAGTAAGTTTTTCCCCATCATCTACTATTTCTACTGGATTTATTTTTCCCTTTTAGCTCTATTTAGCCTGGATTTGACAATTTTTTCATTCTTATTTTTCCCTCTTGTTCTGAAACATGTATCAGATACGAGTGCTTGGGGTGTTTGGTTGCTGTTGATAGTCCTATCTCTAAGCAGTGACTGGCTAGACTACATCTTCTTCAAAAAAATGTTTCGTTTGAGACGGGAGTTAGGGAAATCTAAAGGCGGAAGGCATTGATTTATACTCTTCGAAAATCAAATCCGCAAGACCTTTGTCTTTGAGGGAACTCCAATCCACCTAATCGCGAGAAAACGGAAGTAGTGATTATAAAAAACGATAGAACATCAAGACTTGTTCTATCGATAATCTACCCCATCAAATCATTTACAAAAGATGTGAACAGGATTTGGTTTGTAGTATATTATTGAAATAGAAAAAGGATGGAATGATTTTCCATCCTTTTTTATAGCGGAATAAATCAATATTCCTAGGGGGACAATATTTATACTCATACTCAATTATTTTCAAAAAGCAACCTTGTCCATTGTCTGCTGACAGTAGACTTTAAAACGCTTTTTTCCAGTCCTAGAATAACTTCTTGAAGCTTATCAATGACAGCTTCCAATGTTTGGAAAGCCTTATTTTTAAAACCTCGTTTTCGAATTTCTTTCCAGACTTGTTCAATAGGGTTCATTTCTGGTGTATAAGGTGGGATAAAAGCCAATTCAATATTACTTGGAATCTCTAAGGTACTTGATTTATGCCATATAGCATTATCCATGACAAGTAAAATATAGTCATCTGGATAAGCTTGTGAGACTTGCCGTAGAAATTCATTCGTCCACTCAGTATTACATCCTCCAGCAATAAGGAAGAAGGAATCTCCTGTCTGAGCATCTACTGCCCCATAACAATAGCGATATTCTCGCATATAATGACTAGGAATGCTAGGTCGAATTCCTTGAGGAGCCCAACAAGAACTCATCTTACTGATCCTCCCGAAACCAGCTTCATCTTGGTACATCAATCGTACTTTGTTATAAGTCCCCTCCTCTTTAAAGCGCTTACTTAAGGTCTCGAATGTAGATTTTATTTTTAGACGTCTCAATTGTCTGAGCGTCTGCCTTCTTGGGATGTTCAGGTCGAGGAGTGACCGTTCGCCAACCATGGCGTTTCAGGAGATAATAGAAACCATCACGTGTGGAAGTGCGACCAATCTCTTTTTGATAGGCTTCAAATAACTGATTGACAGTTACAAATTCTCCAGCCTGAGCAGCTTCTATATGACGTTTTAGGAATGCTTGTTCCTCTTCGTAAGTCATATATTCTCGATGACGTCCACCACGGGTTTCTTGAAGAAGAGCTTCTAAACCAAACTCCTTATATTTTTTTCAAATTCCTCCAAACAGTTGTTTTATTACAATCTAGCAGATCCATGATTTCCTTATAACTCTTTCCTTTTGAGCGAAAATAAATAATCTGTAGACGTTTGTGATATTTGGCGTACGATGAATCTCTTAGGAGTTGTTCAATTTTTTTGTGTTTCTTCGTTTGTAAGTTTCATAACTACTATTATAAGATGTTTTTTTGATTTTAGTCCAGTATCAATGAAAATCAAAGAGCAAACTAGGAAGTGAGCCGCAGGCTGTACTCTGAGTACGGCAAGACGAAGCTGACGTGGTTTGAATTTGATTTTCGAAGAGTATTAATCTTTCTTACCTTTTTAGTAAGAAGGTAGCCGATAAGGCTAGGCTGAGACTTGCCATAAAGAGGAGAGGGCTAGCTTGTTCACCTGTGGCTGGGAGTTGTTTGTCATTCGTAGAGACCTGATCATTGGCTTCATTACTTTCAACCAATGGTTTTGTGGTTTCTAGGTTTCTTTTCTTCCATATGAGCTGGTACAGGTTTAACAGTTGAGCCTTCTGTCTTGTAAACAATAGCGTAGGTGCTCACGTCAAAAGTAATAAACTCAATCATACCGTCTCGAATGGTGAATTCTTGTGGTTTTAATTCATTTGTTGAAGTTAATTGATAGAGTTCTTGAACATCACTTGAAATTGGTAGTCGAACGAGTACAGCACCTTTTGGTTGAACTGGCTGTCCATCTTTATCCTTGAGTTGAAGAGTGTAAGCATCGTATTTCTTGCCCAAGAGTTCTTTTGTTTTCAACTTTTTGACTATCGAGGAAGATTGCGCCTCCTAGTTCAGTTGTTCCACTAATAACTTGAACTCTTGTAGTCTTGTCTTTCAATACTTTGAGTTTAAACTCAGGAACTGTGTTACTTGGCGCGGCTTGACCACTACCTGTCCCGATAGGGCCAGTGTATTCAGGTCTTTCCACAGTAGGTGCTTTCTGATCCCCAACTGTTCCGACAGGACCAGTGTATTCAGGTCTTTCCGCAATAGGCGCTTCCTGTTCCCCAGTTGTTCCGATAGGACCAGTGTATTCAGGTCTTTCCACAGTAGGTGCCTCCTGCTCCCCAGCAGTTCCGATAGGACCAGTGTATTCAGGTCTTTCCACGGTAGGTGCCTCCTGCTCCCCAGCAGTACCAATAGGTTTGGTATATTCAGGTCTTTCCACAGTAGGTGCTTCTTGATCCCCAGCAGTACCAATAGGATCTGTGTACTCAGGTATGGTTACTACTGGAGCAGGCTCATCCCCTTTTACTTGTTTGGATTTTTCTTCCACTGGACTAGTTTCATCCTTAGGAAATACTGTTACAACAGAGCTGCTGATTGTTTGTTTCCTTGGATAGCATAAAGCTTCTATCGGATTGCCAGCTTTACGATCTGTAGTTTCAGGGAATGTCTAGTTGGACCTTGTTATCCTTGATGGTTAGAACAGTTTGCTCGCCTGATGTGACAAGGTGGTCATCATCGACTTTTTCTGAGTAGAAGAGGATCTTTGATACCAGGGAAGGTTACAGCGACTCCATCCCAATTACCAGTTGGTAGGGTTAAGGTAACAGTCTTATCTTTGGACTTAATAAGATCAAGGCTTGGACTATCGAGAGACACAGATGGTGCCTTTTAAGATATCAAAGGAATCAAGAGATTTTTCTTTCGTCCCTTCTGGAGAATCTGGATCTACTTTCAAAGTTAGGACGTGATCACCATCAGCTAGATTGGTGAAATTCGCCAATCAAATGCACCTTTTTCAGTCGCTCCTGGAGTGTAGAAAGTCAAGAGCTGGCATCTCTTTTCCATCCAGTGTGACAAGTGCCTTGCCTAGTGAGGCTGTTTTTTTAATCCATAGATTCGGATACCTGTTCCAGAGAATGGGAATGGTTGCAGTGGCTTCAGAAGCAAGGCTATCATCAGCGTTGATGTCTGCGTATTTTCTCTGTAGAAGCATAGAGTTCTGCATCGCTCCAATCCTTTAAACATGGAACCATACTGGATACGAGGGTCACGGTCGTCGATTTTCTCAACTGTTTCTCCTTGTCCTGGGAAAGACCTTTGAAGTAATCTAAGGAAATTTTTTTGAGCGTTCACTTCTCGTCCTTTATGTTCGCGTTTAACAGTGATGGTCATGAGGTGAGGGACCTGAAGAAAGATTTGTATAACGACCGATTAGGACACCCTTTTTCAGTTGCTCCATGCTGTATAGAAAGTCAAGTTCTCCAACAGATTTACCATCGATTTTAACGTCAGCAAGTCCCAATTGAGATGACTTGAGTCCGTAGATTTCAATACCAGGTCCATTGAAAGGAATAGTTGCAGTCGCATCCTTATCGGAGTAATTTCCCATTTGAGATATCGGCGTATTTCTCTGTTCCACCAAAGAGTTCTGAGTCAGCCCAGTTTCCATAAGCAGAGCCGTACTGGATGCGCTTTGTCACGGTCATCCATCAACTCACTGAAGGCATCGATAGAAGCAGCGATCTGAAACTGGTGTTGTACGATCCCCAGCATAGCCTTAACGCTATAAGTATAGGCATGACTAGAATCAATCGAGCGATCGATAAAGTGAGTTTGGTTGGTGATAAACTCACGAACGCTAGGAGTTTGACTGTTTTCATCCTTGCTTTCTCGTCGGATGACATAATGAGTTGCTCCCTCAACTGTGTTAAAGTCGAGTTCAGCTGTGACGGAATCTTTTCGAAGGGCTGATAAGCGAGTCACTCGTCCAGGGAAGTTTTCAAAGGTAATGACATCACCCTTTTTGAGTCGCAAGTTGGATACGGTTATCTTTGAGGGCGACTAGCTTGAACTTCCTTTGCCATTAATCTTGATAATACTAGATTCGATATTTGGATAGTCTACGACTAAGTCTCCACCAACATTAGAAAGGAAGGACAGCGTTTCAAGATTTTTCTCTTTCCATTTCATGCTGACTTCAAAGTTACCACGAGCGACTAAGCCTGAGACTTGCCCGTCTTTCCAAGCATCTGGAAGGGGCTGGTAATGGGGCAATGTAGCCTGTGTGAGACTGAAGGAGCATTTCTGCCATACCGCTGGTTGCGCCAAAGTTCCCATCGATTTGGAAAGGTGCGTGGGTATCCCAGAGGTTTTCTAGGGTTGAAGATCTGAGCTGTTCTGCCAACAAACGGTGGGCACGATTTCCATCTAAGAGACGAGCCCAGAGGTTGATTTTATTGGCTTTAGACCAACCAGTTCCACCATCTCCACGGTGGTTTAGGGTTGCGCGTGCAGCTTCTAGATATTCAGGCTGATCCTTGCCAAATAGAGTACCTGGGAAGAGCCCAACCAGATGAGAAACGTGACGGTGATGGTTTTCAATTCCTTCGTTAGTGAATTGTGGGCTGTCTTCCTCATACCATTCCTTGATACGGCCATCTTGGTTAATATGAAGTGGTTTAAGTTTGTCAAATTTAGCCTTCACTTCTGTCACCAAATCTTGGTCGACCTTCAGATGATTGGCTGCTTCCATATAGTCGTGGAATAGCTGCCAAACTAGAGATTGGTCAAAGGTATTCCCAATCGTGATAGTTCCATGTTCTGGCGAGTAGGATGGAGAAGAAACCCAACGGTCACTAGCCTTGTCGTAGTGCAAGAAGGAATTCCAGAACTTAGCTGTTTCCTTGAGCATTGGATAAATCTTTTCTTTAAGATAAGTTTCATCCTTGGTGAATTTGTAGTAGTCATAGACGTTTTGCATCATCCAAGCATTGGCAGCAGGAGACCAACCCCAATAGTAGTTCCAACCAGGAGTAGTCCAGCCGAAATGGTGTCGCCTGAGTATGAACCAGCCAACCATTTTTCTTGACCCTTCTTTGGACTCGATACCTGCATATTCTTTAGCAGCTATACGGCCATAGTAGCGCATGTCATCAATATAATTAATCATTGGCTTAGCCGTTTCTGCGAGATTACTCATGTAGGCAGGCCAGTAGTTCATTTGTAGGTTGACATTGAGGTGGTAGTCTGAGTTCCAAGGTGGATTGTCTACTGCATTCCAGACCCCTTGCAAGTTGGCAGGGAGGGCATCTGTCCGGTTACGAGAAGAACTGATCAGTAGATAACGTCCGTATTGGAAGAAGAGTTCTTCTAGTTTTTGCCCTTTTGTTGGATTATAGGTTTGGAGAGCTTCTTTTGTAGTTTGGTTAGACTTGCTGCCGCCGAGGTTTAGTTGAACACGATTAAAAAGGCTTTGGTAATCCTTGATGTGATCATTTTTCAGAGTCTCATAGTCTTTGGATTTAGCAGCTTCAACGATAGATTTGACAGTTTTTTTCTACATCAATATCCTTGCGGTAATTGGTTTTTCGGATTTTTGAGCAAAAATTAGTCTTGGCACTAAGTAGCAGTGTTGCATAACTTGCTCCTGTGACAGTCAAATAACCATCTTGAGCAGTGACTTTGTCCGTCCGTCTTGATACCAAGATAGGAAGCAAATTTCAGACCATTATCTTTGACAGTTCCCTTGAGTAAAATACCATTAGAATCAACGCTAACAGTCCCTTGTTTGTATTTAGAATTCTCCCAAGAATAGTCTCCGTTAGCAATCAAATCTTCAGTCAAGCTATTCCAAAGGGTAAAATCAAGCGTCTTATCTCCCTTTTTAGTCAAGTGGGTAACAGTGACGTCGTCTGGATAACTAGAGAAGGTTTCTCGTTTGAAACTTGTCCCATCTTGGGTATAGGAGGTAGTTGTGATAGCTTCAGAAATGTCTAAGCCACGATGATAGTCAGTAACATTTTCCAAGCCCTTCTTCTGGTTATTAAAGACCATGAAGATATCACCGAAGGCTAGGTAGCGACCGTATTGGGCATTATTTGGCCCAACCAAATTTCTCTCTGCTAGTTGTTTGGCTTTTTGACGGTCACCGTTTTCTAAGGCCTTACGGATTTCAGCTAAGACTTTGTAGCGGTCCTTGTAGTTTCCTCCGTTGTAGTCTTGACTATCTGGCTGTGGGCCTCCAGACCAAAGTGTTTTTTCGTTGTACTGGATTCTTTCTTCACCGATGAGTCCGAAACCTTGGCACCCATTTCTCCATTTCCGACTGGGAGAGCTTGTTTTTCCCAACCGTCATAAGAAGGAGCAGTTGGTTGGTTGTAATGTAGTTCGTAATGTTCTTGCTTGTTCACAGGAAGTTCTGGTTTCTCGCTCTCCTTATTGTCAGCAGGGGCGGTAGTAGCACTTGTCTCTGACTGACTACTAGTTTGAGGTAGTTCTGCCTCTGGGTTTGTTTGCTTTTCAGCTGATTCAGCTACAGGCTGAGTCTCTGTGTTAGAAACAAGAACTTCCTCTACCTTCGTATCCGGTTTAGCAGAGGTTTCAGTAATGGTTGCCTCACTTTCCGGAATCTCGACACCATCAGCAGCAACACCCTGTGCTGCTAAAAACACAGCACCAAGTAAAACAGAGGCAGCTTCGACACTTAGCTTGCGGATGCTATACTTACAGGATTTTTCCCAATATCTCTTATCCACAAAATTCTCCTTTCTTAAATCTGTAAGCGCATACATTGTCTTTTAAAAAAATAAGTCTTGCAGAAATATGTGTGATTTTTTTCAGATAATCTTAATATAACAAATAAACAAAGCTATTGCAAGGGCTTACAGGAGAAATGACTTTATTTTACCAAATTTTAGTTCTTTTTAATTCTATTGAAAAAGATCAGAGATAAAAAATAATCTGAGTAATTACCAACCCTTATGAAAGCGTAACTCAAACTAGTCAGGCGTAGGACTTTATGGTATAATATAGAAGATTCAAAGAAACAGGAGAAATGTTATGAACCTTATTTTAGCAATTGTATTGATTCTTTTGGCTTTTCTAGGAGGAGCTCTTGGAGGTATGTACTTGGTGCGCAAGCAAATCGAGAAAGAATTTGCGGATAACCCACGTTTGAACGCAGAAGCAGTTCGTACTCTGTTGAGTGCAAACGGTCAAAAGCCAAGCGAAGCTAAAGTACAACAAGTTTACCACCAAATCATTCGCCAACAAAAAGCAGCCCTTGCTAACAATAAAAAGAAATAAATAGGAAAAGTCTGGGATGAAAGTTCCAGACTTCTCACTATGTTTGACTGATATTTAGAGACAAGACTTTTTCCTTGCATTCTATTGATAATTGATTATGATTAAGAGGGAGACAGTGGGGAGCTACCCATTCTGTCAGCAATTTCAGAAAGAAATGAATAATAATGAACTATCAATCAGAAAAAAATACTAGAAAGAAGACTGTATGGATAATCGACCGATTGGTTTTTTGGATTCGGGCGTTGGAGGTTTGACGGTTGTACGTGAACTCATGCGCCAGCTTCCCCATGAAGAAATCGTCTATATTGGAGATTCGGCACGGGCTCCTTATGGTCCCCGTCCTGCTGAGCAGATTCGTGAATATACTTGGCAACTGGTCAACTTTCTTTTGACCAAGGATGTTAAGATGATTGTTATTGCTTGTAATACAGCAACGGCAGTCGTCTGGGAAGAGATTAAAGCTAAGTTGGATATTCCGGTGTTGGGTGTGATTTTGCCTGGTGCATCAGCAGCTATCAAAGCGAGTCAAGGTGGGAAAATCGGTGTGATTGGAACCCCGATGACGGTAAAATCAGATATTTATCGACAAAAGATTCATGATCTAGACCCAGATTTACAAGTGGAAAGCTTGGCCTGCCCTAAGTTTGCTCCCTTGGTCGAGTCAGGTGCTCTATCGACCAGTGTGACCAAGAAAGTTGTCTATGAAACCTTGCGTCCCTTAGTCGGAAAAGTAGATAGCTTAATTTTGGGCTGTACTCATTATCCACTCCTCAGACCCATTATTCAAAATGTCATGGGGCCTAAGGTTCAGCTGATCGATAGTGGAGCTGAGTGTGTGCGCGATATCTCAGTCTTACTCAATTACTTTGAGATTAACCGTAGCCGAGATGCGGCGCCCCTTCAACATCGTTTTTATACAACTGCAAATAGCCAAAGTTTTTGCCCAGATAGGAGCAGAATGGCTGGAAAAAAGAGATTCATGTGGAGCATGTAACATTATGACAAACAAAATTTATGAATACAAGGATGACCAGGACTGGTATGTTGGATCCTACAGTGTTTTTTTGGTGGCATTCGGACTTTGACGGATGATGAGTTAGAGTTTTCCGCTATTTGATTTGGCCAAAAATCTTTCGAGATGAGGAGCGAGGATTTCCACTTTCAGTTACTGTTTTACGATATGGTTCAGCCTATCGCTTACTCTCTTTGTGGTAGATATTCTCAACCAAGAAGCGAATCGAAACTTGGAAGTCATCCAACGTCAGGGTGCCCTACTCTTTAGTTGAAAATGGTCAACTCTTGCATGTAGAATTGCCTAAAGAAGGAGTCAATGTTCAGGACTTCTTTGAGACAAACAAGGTCAGAGAAACTTTGCTGATTGCGACTCGTAACGAGGGTAAAACAAAGGAATTTCGAGCAATCTTTGACAAACTAGGTTATGACGTAGAAAATCTCAATGATTATCCAGACCTACCTGAAGTGGCTGAAACAGGTATGACCTTTGAAGAAAAATGCTCGCCTCAAGGCTGAAACTATTTCTAAATTAACAGGCAAGATGGTTTCTAGCAGATGATTCTGGACTCAAAGTCGATGTGCTTGGTGGATCTACCAGGTGTCTGGTCAGCTCGTTTCGCAGGAGTAGGGGCAACTGATCAAGAAAATAATGCCAAACTCTTGCACGAATTAGCTATGGTCTTTGAACTCAAGGACCGTTCAGCTCAATTCCATACAACCCTGGTCGTGGCTAGCCCAGGTAAGGAAAGCTTGGTTGTCGAAGCTGACTGGCCAGGCTACATTAACTTTGAACCTAAGGGTGAAAATGGTTTTGGTTATGATCCACTCTTCTTAGTAGGAGAAACTGGTAAATCATCAGCTGAATTAACCCTTGAAGAAAAAAATAGTCAATCCCACCGTGCCTTAGCCGTTAAGAAACTTTTGGAGGTATTTCCATCATGGCAAAGCAAACCATCATTGTAATGAGCGACTCCCACGGAGATAGCTTGATTGTAGAGGAAATCCGTGACCGCTATCTGGGGAAAGTTGATGCCATTTTTCACGATGGTGACTCGGAACTTCGTCCAGATTCACCCCTCTGGGAAGGAATCCAGGTCGTCAGAGGAAACATGGATTTTTATTCAGATTATCCAGAACGTTTGGTGACTCAACTGGGTCCTACCAAGATTATCCAGACTCATGGACATTTGTTTGATATTAACTTCAATTTTCCAAAAAGCTTGATTTTCTGGGCTCAAGAGGAAGATGCAGATATCTGTCTTTATGGGCACTTGCATGTTCCAAATGCTTGGATGGAAGGGAAGACACTCTTTTCTAAATCCTGGTTCTATTAGTCAACCACGTGGAACTATCAGAGAATGTCTCTATGCCCGTGTGGAGATTGATGATAGCTACTTTAAAGTGGACTTTTTGACACGGAACCATGAGGTCTATCCAGGCTTATCCAAGGAGTTTGCTCGATGATTGCCAAAGAGTTTGAACAGTTTTTACTGGAGCAAGAGGAAACCTTTTTAACTCCTGCTGAAAATTTGGCTGTACTCATTGATACCCACAATGCAGATCATGCAACTCTCCTCCTTAGCCAGATGACCTATACCAGAGTGCCAGTAGTGACTGATGAGAAAGAATTTGTCGGAACCATTGGACTTAGAGACATTCTGGCCTACCAGATGGAGCAGGGCTTGAGTCAGGAAGCCATGGCAGATACGGATATCGTACATATGACCAAGAAGGACGTAGCAGTTGTCAGTCCAGACTATACACTGACGGATGTTTTACATAAGTTAGTGGATGAGTCTTTCCTACCAGTCGTTGACAAGGATGGTATCTTTCCAAGGGCATTATCACACGGAAAGTCAATCCTCAAGGCTGTCAATGCTCTCTGCATGATTTTAGTAAGGAATATGAGATTCGAAGCAAATGAGAGAAGGGATTTCAGCATTTTTTTAGAAGAAAAAAACAAAGGTTTGTCTAGTAAATTCTAAACAATCCTATAAGTATGACTTGGAGCAGTTTTTAGATTTGATTGGAGAACGAATCTCTGAGACAAGTTTAAAAATCTACCAAGCTCAACTATCAAATTTTAAAATCAGTGCCCAAAAGCGTAAGGTTTCTGCTTGCAATCAATTTCTTTACTTTTTATACCAGAAAGGGGAAAGATTAGCTACCTTTTTATCGTTTAGAATTGCCGAAAACAGGCTGAGAAAAAGCAAGTTCAGTCAGAACTTTTAGACCTCAGTTCTTTCTGGCAAGAAAGTGCCTATCCAGAGGGACGCTTGTTGGCCTTACTGATAGTTGAATTGGGCCTCTTACCAAGTGAAATTCTAGCCTTAAAAACAAGTGATGTGAACCTAGATTTTCAAGTGTTGAGAGTCAATAAAGCTTCTCAACAAAGAATCTTGAGCCTTCCCACAAACTTTGCTTGCGGAGTTAGAACCCTTGATGGGGACAGACCTACCTCTTTGAAAAAGGCTGGGAAGCCCATACTCTCGTCAATGGGCCTTTCGTCAGTTAGAAGCCTTTTCTAAAGGAAAAAAAGGCTTTTTCAGACTTTATCTGCTCAAGGATTGAGAGAACAGTTTATATTAAGACAAATCGAAGAAAAGGTTGACTTGTACGAAATTGCTAAAAAATTAGGGATTAAAGACAGTCATGACCTTGGAAAAATATAGATAATGGATATTAAATTAAAAGATTTTGAAGGGCCTTTGGATCTTCTTTTGCACTTGGTTTCAAAGTACCAGATGGATATCTATGATGTACCGATTACAGAGGTTATCGAGCAATATTTAGCCTATATCTCGACATTACAAGCCATGCGTTTTAGAAGTCGCAGGTGAGTACATGGTCATGGCTAGTCAACTCATGCTGATCAAGAGTCGTAAGCTCTTGCCGAAAGGTTGCAGAAGTGACAGACCTAGAGGATGACCTGGAGCAGGACCTCCTGTCTCAAATCGAAGAATACCGTAAGTTTAAACTCTTTGGGAGAGCAGTTGGAAGTGAAGCACCAAGAACGAGCTCAATATTACTCAAAAGCACCGACAGAGTTAATTTACGAGGATGCTGAACTTGTGCATGATAAGACGACGATTGATCTTTTCTTAGCCTTTTCAAACTTGCTTTCCAAGAAAAAGGAAGAATTCTCGCAAAAATCATACAACCATTCTACGAGATGAGTATAAGATTGAGGATATGATGGTTATCGTCCGAGAAGCCTTGGTTGAAGGTCAACAATTATGCTTGCAGGATTTGTTTAAAGAAACCAAGGATTTACAAGAGGTCATCACACTCTTTTTAGCAACCTTGGAGTTGATTAAAACCCAAGAAATTCTCTTAATTCAAAAAGAGAGCTTTGGAGATATCTATCTCCTGAAAAAGAATGAGGAAAATCAAGTAGAGCAGAGTCGATCTTGATAGAGAGGAAATATGAGTACTTTAGCAGAAATAGAAGCGCTCTTGTTTGTAGCAGGCGAAGAGGGGATTAGGATTCGCCAGTTGGCTGAGCTCCTATCTTTGCCACCGACTGGGATCCAGCAAAGCTTAGAAAAGTTAGTCCAAAAGTATGAAAAAGACCAGGATTCTAGTCTAGCCCTGATTGAGACAGGTGGTGCCTACAGATTGGTAACCAAGCCTCAATTTGCAGCTATTTTGAAAGAATACTCTAAGGCACCCATCAACCAGAGCCTATCTCGAGCTGCCCTTGAAACCTTGTCCATCATTGCTTACAAGCAGCCTATCACACGGATAGAAATTGATGCCATTCGTGGGGTTAACTCGAGTGGGGCTTTGGCAAAGTTGCAGGCTTTTGACTTGATTAAAGAAGACGGGAAAAAAGAAGTGTTGGGTCGCCCCAATCTCTATGTAACTACGGATTATTTTCTGGATTACATGGGAATAAACCATTTGGAAGAATTGCCAGTGATAGATGAGCTTGATATTCAAGCACAAGAAAGCCAACTATTTGGTGAAAGGATAGAAGAAGATGAGAATCAATAAATATATTGCCCACGCAGGTGTGGCCAGTAGGAGAAAAGCAGAAGAGTTGATCAAGCAAGGGCTTGGTGACGGTTAACGGCCAGGTGGTACGTGAATTAGCAACGACTATCAAGTCAGGCGACAAGGTTGAAGTTGAAGGGCCAACCCATCTATAACGAAGAAAAAGGTTTACTATCTGCTCAATAAACCACGCGAGTGATTTCCAGCGTGACAGATGACAAGGGGTCGTAAGACGGTTGTCGATCTCTTTGCCCTAATGTGAAAGAGCGTATCTATCCTGTAGGGACGTTTGGACTGGGACACGTCAGGTGTCTTGATTTTGACCAAATGATGGGGACTTTTACAGATGAGATGATTCACCCTCGTAATGAGATTGACAAGGTCTATGTTGCGCGTGTGAAAAGGATTGCCAACAAGAAAAATCTTCGTCCTTTGACTCGAGGCGTTGAGATTGATGGCAAGAAAACCAAGCCAGCTGTTTATGAAATTCTTAAAAGTGAGATCCAGTTAAAAACCGTCTCAGTTGTACAGTTGACCATCCATGAAGGGACGCAATCACCAGGTTAAAAGATGTTTGAAGCTAGTTGGGTCTCCAAGTAGATAAAGCTGTCTCGAACTCGTTTTGGACATCTAGACTTTGACAGGACTTCGTCCAGGAGAATCACGCCGTCTCAATAAAAAGAAAATCAGCCAACTACACACCATGGCTGTAACAAATATAAATAATGAAACGAATCTTTAATTGCGCCAGTGCGCTTTTACCAACGCTTTTATCTCGCCAGCCTTTTCCACCGTCTTGCAGATTTGAGCCTAGTTGTTTCAAACTATATGATTCAGGCTATTGAAAAACATGGATTCAAGGGAGTTTTTGATGGGCTTGGCTAGGATATTACGTTGCCATCCTTGGTCTGAAACAGGGTAAAGATCCAGTACCAGACTACTTTTCATTAAAAGCGAAATACAGAGAAGAAGGATCACATTT
>BNJS01003011.1_pt1 | contig 110993 bp, 179 predicted proteins | sample 8540461 | NCBI WGS metagenome assembly BNJS01 (sample SAMD00202454, study PRJDB9452) | human saliva metagenome | isolation source: human saliva | place: Japan | reverse complement strand
GGCCTCCTGTTGCGCCGCGTGTGTTCAACCCGCTCAGCAGTTTTCCTCCGGACGGTATGCCGTCACGCACCAGACATCGTGGGTACGGCGCGTGCGGCGGCATTGCTGGTGGCTGCGCCGCGAATTTCCTGCTCGTGCGGATTGCGTTGCGCCCGATCCAGCGTTTGTTTACGTCGCCTTGTGCAGGCATAAATTTTATGAAAGTGTTTTTGCGCGTGTTGTGGCTGGAGAACAGAGCCGGGCGCGCAATACGAAGGGTGCCTCGCTGCTGATGTTGTCAATGCCTTTCTTCCCGAACGGAGGTTGAGGACGTAGCGTACGGTGCCGTCTTCGGCCGCATGGATGCTGTCGGGAAATCAGGGGGTGTTTGACCGAAGGTGGGGAAACGTAGAGTTCGAACCATTTTGTGCCTTCGGCAGGAAGAGGCAGGAGCTTCTTCCGCTTCGGTGAAGGTGCGGCGCGTTTGATGTCGGCCTCGGTTTTCACATATAGCAGTGAGCTGTTTTCGTTTGTCTCTTTCAGGCTGAACCTTTCCGCTTGGGCAGAAGAAGCGGCGGCAAGCAGGAGGGGCGAATGAAGGCGGCGTGTTTTCTCGGCATGTCATTTCCTTGTGTGGGAGGTTGTGCGTGCCCAGTTCTAGCACCAGCGGCGGTCAGCAGACAAGTTTTTGCCATGCACCGTGGGGCGATTACATGCTCGACGAAGCGTATAATCCGCCGCTTTTGATTTGAGGCGATGAAAATGAGGCGGAGCAGTATCTCGATGTAACCGGGCTGAAAATGCCCGCTGCTGCCTGCCGATTACGAGGGCGAGGCTTTGGCCGCTCTGGCCTGCAGCGACGTTTTGACGGTCGATGCCTACGGATGCCGGCGCGCCGGATGATTTGCCGCGTTTCTGCCGCCAAACCGGCCATGTGCTGCTGGCTTCGGAGGAGCGGGAAGGTGTGTTCAGGCTGGTTCTCCGGCATAAATAGGCTGCGGCGGATAAAGGTTCAGGCCGTCTGACCGGGACAACGGTGTTTCCGGACAACGGCTGAACCGTGTGGCGCGTTTCGAAAACGCCGTTTCAGCCCGCAGGCCTGCGCGATGCTGGCGGCGAGTTCTTTCCACCGATTTGTGCGTGGTGTTGGTGAACGGGATGTCGAAGCGGCGGAACATGGCCTGCGCGTCGGCCACTTCCTGCTTTGCAGGTGGGAGATGCTGGCGTAGTTCCGAATTCGGGGCGGCGTTCTTCGCGGATATCGGCCAGGCGTTCCGGGCGGCTGATGGTGAGGCCGTAGATTTTATTGCGGTACTGTTTCACCATCGGCGGCAGGTCCGGGTTTGTCGAGGTCGTCGGGCGTGAGCGGATAGTTGGCGGCGCGGATGCCGTATTGCAGGGCGAGATACAGGCAGGTCGGGGTTTTGCCGCTGCGCGACACGCCCATCAGGATTACGTCGGCATCTTTCGGGTCTTTGTCGCTGACGCCGTCGTCATGGTTGAGGGTGAGTTTACCGCATCAGTGCGGGCATCGTAGCAGGCGGTGTCGGCGATGCCGTGATTGCGTCCGACTTCGTGCCGCGCCTGGTGCCCAGTTCTTTTCAATATGCCGGAAAGGCATCGACTCAGGTGCAGCCCGCGGGCTGTTGCGGATGATGTCGCGGTTTCTTCGTTGATGATGCTGGAAAAACCAAAGGCCGCATGGCGGTCTGATTGCGGCGGTTTCAATGATTTTTACCATCGCGCGGGCTTTGTCAGCGTATCGACGAAGGGTAGATTGGAGCGTTTGAATTTGCCACTGAAATTGGTCGAGCGAAAGGCTTCGCCCATGCTCTCGGAAAGTCGAGGCCGGTGCGGTCGGAAATAAAAAGGCGTGTCTGCGCGACATAATGATCGGCTCTCTTTTCGCTGTCTGGTTTGGAAAAACGGGCGCGGATGATACAAGATGCCGTCTGAAATTGAAGTGCGGGATGGATGCTACATGGTGCTACATGAAATAGTCAAATATAATTTGCGCCTATTAAATTTTCTTTTTAATGTCAGCATAAAATTTCTTTGTTGTGCGTAAAATTTGTGATTGAGGGGTTTGCAATATCATTTAACTATACAGATTTGGTGGTCGCTACATCGGTGTTACATTTGTCCGGGCGGATTTTGTTTCACTCGACTACATGAGGACGCGCCTGCAGTTTTCAGATGGCTGACGCACGGGCCGTCTAGACATGACACGAGGCACAGGCTGGTACAATGCCGCGCTGGATCCTTTACCTTCAACCTTTATTTTTGACGGACGACACAATGGCTGAAAATTATGTTATCTGGTTTGAAAAATCTGCGTATGACCGATGTGGAGCGCGTTGGCGGAAAAAACGCTTCCCTCGGCGAGATGATTAGCCAACTGAGCAGCAAAAAGGCGTGCGCGTGCCGGGCGGTTTCGCCACAACGGCGGAAACCTACCGCGCATTCTTGGCACACAACGGCCTGGGCGACGTATTTCCGCCGCGCTGGCCGCGCTGGATGTGGACGACGTGAACGAATTGGCGCGCGTCGGCAAAGAAATCCGCCAGTGGATTTTGGAGCGCCTTCGAAGAGCTGAACCGCGCGCGGTTGAAAAGCTCTGGAACAAAATGACGGCCGATGCGGGCGGACACGCAGTTTCCGGTGCCGTGCGCTCCTCCGCCACCGCCGAGGACCTGCCGGATGCCTCTTTTGCCGGACGGCAGGAAACCTTCCTACAATATCATCAACGGGCTGGACAACGTCGAGAAAGCCATGAAGCACGTTTTCGCTCGCTTTACAATGACCACGCCATTTCCTACCGCGTCCACAAAGGTTTCGCGACGATATCGTGGCCTTGTCCGCAGGCGTGCAGCGCATGGTGCGCTCCGACAGCGGCGCTTCCGGGCGTAATGTTTGCCTGGATACCGAGCGGCTTCGATCAGAGTCGTCTTCGCGACCTCGTCCTACGGTTTTTAGGGCGAAATGGGTGGTTCAGGCGCGGTAACCCGACGAGTTCTATGTCCATAAACCGACTTTGCGTGCCGGTAGGCCCGCCGTGCTGCGTAAAACCATGGGTTCGAAACTGATTAAAATGGTGTTTACCGAACAGGCTCAGGCAGGGCAAGTCCGTGCGGGTGGTGGACGTTCCGCCGAGCAGCGCAAACAATTTTCCACTCAGCAACGAAGAAATTACCGAGTTGGCCAAATATGCCCTGATTATCGAAGAACATTACGGACGCCCGATGGACATCGAATGGGGCCGCGACGGCGTCAGACGGTAAAATCTATATCTTGCAGGCGCGTCCCAGAGACGTTAAATCCCAAGAGGAAAGCAGCCGCAGCCTGCGCCGTTACGCCATTCCGGCGAGAAAAAGTGTTGGCCGAAGGCAGACCATCGTCAGAAAAGGTCAGCCAGGGCAAAGTGCGCCTGTGAAAGACGCTTCCGAGATGGACAGCGTGAAAGACGGCGACGTGCTGGTTACCGACCAGACCGACCCGATTGAGCCGGTGATGAAACGCGCAGCCATCGATCTACCAACCGTGGCGGACGTACCTGCCACGCGGCGATTATCGCGCGCGAATTGGGTATTCCGGCCGTCGTCGGCTGCGGCAACACTCTTCCGTCCTGCAGGAAGGCGGGAAGTAACAGTTTCTTGTGCCGAAGGCGACACCGGTTTATTTACGACGGTTTTGTGAATCGTGAGTCAACGACATCGCTTTGGACAACATGCCCGCATCGCCGGTGAAAATCATGATGAACGTGGGCAATCCCGAGTTGGCCTTCTCGTTCTCCGGCCTGCCCAGCGAAGGCATCGGCTTGGCGCGCATGGGTCATCATCAACCGCCGATCGATCCACCCCAAAGCCCTGCTCGAGTTTCGAACGTCAAGACGAAGACATCCGCGAAATCGAAGACCGTATCGCCGGTTATGCCTCGCCGATCAATTTCTATGTCGATAAAATTGCCGAGGGCGTGTCCACGCTGGCGCTTCCGTATTCCCGCGCAGGTCATCGTGCGGATGTCCGACTTTCAAATCCAACGAGTACATGGAGCTTGATTGGCGGCAGCCGTTACGAACCGCACGAAAGAAAACCCATGTTGGGCTTCCGCGGTGCGGCGCGTTATGTTTCGAAGACTTTGCCGAATGTTTGCCCTGCGATATGCCGTGCCTTGAGCGCGTCCGCGACGACGTAGACTGACCAACGTCGAAATCATGATTCGCTTCGTCCGCACCTTCGCTGAAGCCGAAGCCGTGGTAGCATTGAAAGCCAACGGCTTGGAGCGCGCAAAAACGGCCTGCGCCTGATCATGATGTGCGAAGTGCCGAGCAACGCGCATTCTGGCCGAGCAATTCCTGCAGTATTTCGACGGCTTCTCTATCGGCTCAAACGATATGACCCAGCTGACTTTGGGTGTGGACCGCGACGGCAGCGGCCTCGATACTTCCTCTTTCGACGAGCCAATCCTGCGGTTAAAGTTATGCGCATCTGGCCATTTCCGCCTGCCGCAAGCACAACAAATACGTCGGCATCTGCGGCAGGCCCGTCAGACCACCCGATTTTGCCAAATGGCTGGTGGAAAGAGGGCGTCGTGCGTTTCGTTGAACGATACCGTAATTGAAACTTGGCTGTATCTGTTGCCAAAAGTAAAGAAAATAAGCGGATTGGCGTAGAAAAGCCACTGCATATCGGAACGGTGTGCGTTTTCGGTACAATCAGCCCGGCTGTTAGTGAGAGCGGCGGGCAAAGGGAAGGCCCGTCTGAAAATACGGCGGGATTTTCTCCAGCGGTGTTTCGGACGGCCTTTTGGGTTTGTGGTTTTTTTTGGTTTTGGGTTTTTTTGGGGTTGGGTTGGTGTGGGTTTGTTGATAATCGTCTGTCCGGTGCCCGTTCGTGCCGCGCCAACCGTCAATTCAGTGGCTGGTGGCGCGCAGGTCTATCGCTAACGCGTCCGACCGGTTTCTAGCAGATACCGAAATCTGACTCTGCCCGCGGTAAGAGCCGCGCCATTTCGCGCCGTACCCAGTTGTTCGGCATCGCCCAACGCGCAGCGTCGCGCGTGCGCCCGATGATTTTTCATCGTGCGGCGGCGAGGCCGACTGCTTCCAGCCAATTCGCGGTACATGGCCGTTTCCGCTTTCGCGGCTTGATGCCGCCCTCCGCGGAACTGCCACGAATGCTCGCGCACCCGCTTGCAGAAGACACGGTTTTGACCGTTGATGAGGATGATGCCGACAATGGGGCGATAGCCTTCCCTGTCGCATGATTCCGCCCTCGCTGCAAATTTTCAAAATCGGGCGATTTTCTTAATACGGCCGTCTGAAAAGCAAGCGGCGGCGTATCGATAACGTAACAGGCCGTGTTATGTCAGCAAAACGAAAGCGCTTTGCATCGTACGGGCTTTTGCCGTTTTAATGCGCGGCAACACCGTTAAGAGAGAGACGATTCAGGATCGCGGCGGGGTGCGCCGGGACCGTGTGAAAATACGGCTAGAGCGGAATCATTTTTCCCCAGCGGAACCTCAGCCGGCTGCAATTGGGCCGGAAGATGCCCGGTTGCCGCACACTCCAGGAGCACACCCATGACACTACCGGCGATTCGATGCATGAGGCGCCCACACTGCTTGCGTATGCAGCCTGCGGCGGATTTCAGCAAACATCCGACGGCGCGGATACACTGCCGCAGACAAACAGCCTGCCGCCACACTCAATATTTTCAACTGGTCCGGATTACGTCGGTACTGACACTGTTTCCGCATTCGAAGCGGCAGAGAGGCGTTAAGATGCGCTGCGATTTCTACGACAGCAATCTGAAGCCTTGGAAGCCAAACTGCTGACCGGCAATTCCGGCTACGACCTGGTTGCCCCCTCCATCTCCAACATCGGCCGCCGAAATCAAGGCCGGTGCCTATCGAAATCGATAAGCAAAATCCCGAATGCAGCAACATCGATCGAACTGCTCAAACAGATGGAACAGGTCGATCCCGGCAACGACCGCCCGTACCGTATTTCTGTCATCCAACACCCTGGCGATTAACGAAGCCAGAGTGAAACGCGCTTTGGGCGATAAATGGCCGGAAAACAGCAGATGGGATTTCGGTTTTCCAGCGAATACACCGCCAAACTGAAACACTGCGGCATCAGCTTCTTCGACGGCCCGACCGAGCAATATCCGCTGGCCTTGAAATATCTGGTGCACAACAGCGAAGAAGCGGCCGAGCATTGACCGCCACCGGTGTCGATGAGGAAAGTGCGCGGCGACATCAAACGGCTTTACCTCTTTCGGGTTACATCGACGACATGGCATCCGGGCGGCCTGGCCGTACGCCATCGGCTACGGCGGCGGTTGAACGTGCCAAAGACCCGTGCTGCGAAGAAAGCGGGCAACGGCGTGAAACTGCGCGTGCTCACCCCGAAAACCGGCGTCCGGACTTTGGAGTGCGATCCTTCATGATTCCGCGTGATTCGGCCAACGTCCTCAACGCCCATAGGCACATCAACTACACCCGCTTCAGGCCGACGTGGCGGCGACGGCAATCTCGTCTTACCTACGCACCGGCGAGAGAGCAGAAACCGGCGCGCGGGCTGTGCGGCCGAGCATACGCCGCCGACCCGTCGGTCTTCCGCGACGACAGTCCGGACCAACAGCTTCACAATCGTCACCTGCCCAAATCGCGGAAACACAGCCGACTGCAAACCAAACTGTGGCGGATTGAAAGCAGGGGCGTACTGCGGGCAACAGACCAAAGAGGCCGTCTGAGAAAACGCTTTTTCGGACGGCCTCGACAACTATCAACCTTCAATAAAACGGAGTAACAGCCATGGCGGGAAAAGTGAGCAGCAGGGCCATCTTGGTAACCCGGAGCCTCCGCAAAGGCATAGGCGCGGAAGTGGCGGCTGCTGCGCGGCCGAAGCGCGACCGTCATCCTGGTGGCGCGCCGCCAGAAACGCATGGAGTGTACACGACGAAATCGTTGCCGCCGGTTCGCCCGAACCTTTTTGCCGTCTGCTTCGACCTCCTCACGGCAGAAGAAAATGAATTCGCCCAACTGGCCGCCTAGGCGAAGCCACGGGCGGGCAACTGGACGGCATCGTACACTGCGCGAGCTGCTTTACCGCCTTGTCCCGCTCGAATTCCAAACCGTCGGCGACTGGGTGAAACAATACGCATCAACACTGTCGGCCCGATGGGGCTGACCCGCGCCTTCACCCGCTACTGAAACAGTCCGACGGCATCCGTCCTCTTCGTCAGCAGCCACGGCGAAAAGCGCAGGCCTACTGGGGCGGGTTCGGCGCATCGAAAGCGGCAGATGAACTACCTCGCCCTCAGCATTGCCGACGAATAGAACGCTTCGACAACCTGCGCGCCAACATTTTGATTCCGGCGCGGTAAACTCGCCGCAGCGGAAAAAACCCACCCCGGCGATCGAAAAGCGAACGGCGTGAACCGGCCGACATCATGCCCGCCTTTCATTTTATTGGCTGAAAGCGAGCAGAAACGGCGAAACGGTTTGTTGTAGGTAGCGAAAAGGCCGTCTGAAAACGGCTTAACCGTTTTCAGACGAGCTCCGACAAAATAAAGCACCCATACGGCTTTGCCGTTTTTACATTTAGCCGAAAAGCATGAAGATTTTAGAAAGCATTTTGCCCGCCTAATGGTTTCAGATCAGCCTGTTCCTCAGCCCGCCGTTTCCGCACCCAAGCAGAAGCCCGCCGCGGGCGAGCTGACAGGATGCGCATTGCCGACGAGTCGGACAAAATGATGCACGGACTTTTTGGGGCAATGCGGCGACAGAAAAAGAGGTTCGCGATCAACGCGCGGCATCTGACGGGCACGGGTGTGGACACAATGATTCTCAAAGCGCGAGGGCAAGCGTCATCATCAAACAATACACTTGGACTTGACGAAAAGGCGGCAGGCGTCCGAGCAGACCGTTACCGATTATCGGGTTGTGGACGGCAGAACAACAGCGGGACAGGCAAAGAAATCGGCAGTCAGTACCGATCAAAGTCAGGATAGCTGTTTTGTCGATAACTCTAAAGACCGAAGTGTGCTGGAACTGACCGACGAAGGGCAAGCGGCGATCGGATGAGTTATTTCAGGCAAAGATGCAGATTCCTCAACATGCTGGAAAATGCGGCACCAAAACAATAAGCGCAAACAGGCCGTCTGAAAACGCCGAACCGGTTTTCAGACGGCCTCTATTATCATCGACAGCGGAAACCGACGCGCATGGCAAAAGCCCCAAAACCATCTACCAATGCACCGAATGCGGCGGCGCTTCCGAAAATGGCCAGAGCAAATGCCCGCATTGCGGCAGGTGGAGCTACGCTTCAGGAAAAGCCTAGCCGCGCCCGAACCGAAAACGCCCGTTTCGCAATCTTGGGCGGCGGACACCTCGACCGATCCAATCCCCTCTCCGCCGTTACCGCCACCGAAGTGCCGCGCAACCCGACCGGCATGGGCGAACTCGACCGCGTATTGGGCGGCGGTGTCGATAGTGCAGTTATCCTGTCAGCGGCGACCCTGGCATCGGCAAATCCACGTTGCTGTTGCAAACCATCGCCAAAAATGGCGCAAAAGCCGTAGCGCTGTACGTTTCCGGCGAGGAATCCGCCCAACAGGTCGCCCTGCGCGCGCAGCGTTTGGAACTGCCCACCGAAGCGTGGGAACCTGCTTGCCGAAATCCGCATGGAAGCGATTCAGAGCGGCGTTGAAACAGCATCAGCCCGAAGTCGTCGTCATCGACTCCATCCAAACCATGTATTCCGACCAAATCACTTCCGCCCCCGGCTCCGTGTCGCAGGTGCGCGAATGTGCCGCCAACTGACGCGCATGGCGAAACAAATGGGCATCGCCATGATACTGGTCGGTTCACGTTACCAAAGACGGCGCGATTGCCGGCCCGCGCGATGCTGGAACGCATGGTCGATACCGTGCTGTATGTTCGAGGGCGACCAACGATTCCAACTACCGCGTGATACGCGCCATCAAAAACCGCTTCGTGCGGCAAACGAACTGGGCGTGTTCGCTATGACCGAAAACGGTTTGAAAGGCGTGTCCAACCCGTCCGCCATTTTCCTCGCCAGCTACCGCGACGACACGCCCGGCTCGTGCGTCGGGTCACGCTGGGAAGGCAGCCGTCCCGCTTCGGGTCGAAATTCAGGCATTGGTCGATGACGGCACGGCTTCACCCCAAACGCCTCACCGTCGGCCTCGAACAAAACCGCCTCTCCCATGCTGCCGCCGTCACTCCAACCGCCGGCGGCATCGCCTGCTTCGACCAAGACGTCTTCCTCAACGCCGTCGGCGGCATCAAAATCGGCGAACCTGCCGCCGACCTCGCCGTCATCCTCGCCATGCTCTCCAGCTTCCGCAACCGCCCGCTGCCGAAAAATGGTCGCCTTCGGCGAAAATCGGCCTAACGGCGAGTCCGCTTCGTCGCACGCGGACAGAGAGCGGCTCAAAGAAAGCGGAAAAACTCGGTTTCAGAACCATCGTCCCCAAAGCCAATATGCCGCGCAACGAAGAGTTTCGAATCTAAAAATCTTCGGCGTTTCCAGCCTTCGGAAGCCATCGAAATCTGCCGCGATGCGGAAAACGCGGCGTAGGTTTCGACAGGGGCATCAAAAGGCCGTCTGAAAAGCTTCGGACTTCGTTGAGTCGGGCTTTCAGACGACTTTTGATATCTGCCGATCTGCTGAAGGTTGGCCTGCTTGGGCGACGACAAATGTCCGGGCAGATACGGCGGACTAAGTTTTGGCCGTCGGCGGCGGGGTAACGCCGCATCAGTTTCAACAGCCCGCGCGCATGGGTAGCGGCGCAGCCGGCTGCCAGCATCATGGCAGGATAGAACAGCAGAAGCCGTAAGGATCGAGGCTGTCGGGGAATGAGCAGCATCAAAAACAGGCCAATGGCGGCAATTTTCCAGCACCGTGCCCAAATGGCCGTTTTGCACTGTGCGGGCAACGTGGGCGGGCAACAGCAGCGGCCAAACGGCGGCGGCATACAGGGGCGCAGAACGGCTGTTGCAGGCGGGAGGCCTGCCCGTTCAATAAGAGGTTGATCCGGGCGTTCGACGGCGAGCCAGTTTTCGGTTTGTGCTCACTCGAGGTAGGGCGGCATTGAACCACAGCAGGATGGCGCAATAGGCGGCCGCGATGCCGTTTTCGGGCAGCAACTTCTGATCATTCAACGACCAAGACATGGCGAGCAGGCCGGTTACAGACAAGCTGATTAAAAGCCAGCCGTATTTGTGTGCATTGAGGCGGATAATATAGTAAGTCCATGAAAAATAGAATAATGAGGGAAAGACGATGACGGCAAAGTCCGGATTGTCGTGCAAGGGGGAAAACTGTGAGGCTGCGGCGGCAGCAGGCAGGACGAACAGGATGGCAACCGCCATGGCCGGGCGGTATTTGAAATCAACCAAAGCCGCTGCCATTTTTCCGTTTGTGCGAAATGTACGCTCATATACAGCGATTGATTGTGGAGCGCGGAGGTCAGGCTGGCGGCAAAGGGAGACGAGGAGGCGACAATCAGCAGACCGAAAAATGTTTCGTTCGGGGCGATGAACGACAAGGTGAACAGCAGCAGTCCGAGGATGACTATCCACGCCCCCGTAGCCAGTTTTCCCTCCTTGCAAGAGGTCGTAGAGTGAAAAATGGGACAAGGCGAGGCTTCTCGCTGCTCTTGGGTGGTTTCGGACGATAAGTTCGGCCAGGATAAAACGGCAGCCTAAGCCGGCAAGCTGTTACTGAAAAATCCGGGCCGTTTGCCGAGGAAAGCGGTCGAAGGCGCGGTGTGAGGGGATGGGGTCGGGTTCGGCATTAAAAGCGGGTTCGCCGTCGGAGCGGGCAAGCGGGCGGGAGGATTGCGTTTTCCGCGAAAGTTCTGCAGCCGCATCATTTCGACGGGTGTGAGAATCCGGCCGCTGTCTTCGTGCCAGCCGAAATAATCCGACCATTCAGCCACAGCGGCGGGTCGTAAATCGTGCCGGCGCGGAAGGCGGCGCACATATACGATGCTCTTCGCGCTGCCGCCCAAAGGCATTTGGTCGAGCATGGCGAAATTTGTTCGCGGTGTTCGCAGCGGGCTGTCGCAGCCGCCTGTTCAAACCATGTTTTCCAGCCAGGTTTCCGAGCTCTTGGAACGTATTGCGGCGCGAGACCGTCTGAAAAACCTTCGGCCGTATCGGCCGCGCTTTCTTGGGGCCAGCCGAAAGTGTCCGACCATTCCGACCACAAGAGGGGGTGGGTAATGTCGTGTTTGTGCAGGAAGTCGAGGCAGTAGCGCGACATTTGCCCGCTCTCGGCTAAGGACATTCCGTCCAGTGAGGCGCGGAATTCGCCAAGCCTGTGTAGCAGCCCTTCGCTGCCCGCTTCGTTGAACCATTGCTCCAGTTTGGATGATAGGTATTCGGGGCTGTGTATGTTGCGGCCGTCTGAAAAGGCTTTATTTGTATCGGAAGCGGCGGATGTGCCGTCAAACGGACTTTCAGACGGCCTCTCGACGGTTTTTCATCGCCGTTGCCGTTGCCGTTTTCCCAATCAGGGAATGGCGGATGTGCCGTCTGAACAACCGGTTTGCCCTGTTTCGGGTTGTCCGTCGTTTTCAGGCGGCCATATATCGCCGTCGGCATCTTCGTCTTCATCGTCTGCATCGATGCCAGATGAGGGGCGACGGCAGAGCGTAGTCGAAGGCTTCGCGCAGTTGTTGGTGAGCTGCCGCGTCGTCGTCGGGGGCGGGTGGTTTTTCAGTTGTTTGGCGTAGGCGCGTTTGATGGCGCGTTCGTCGTCGGTGGGTTCTATGCCAGTATTTTGCCCAACAGTCCATATTGCTTTGCTTTTTAAAGGGAAGGCCGTCTGAAAGTAGAGATTTTTGTCTTCAGACAGTGACCCGGTTAGAGACGGGTTAGTTAATCAGTCTTTTTCAAGCCTGTCCGGAAGGGCTTATTTTCCAGTGTTGCCCTGCGCGTCTGTTGCACGGCCGTATATGCGTTTGTCTATCTCTTCCGCCAGCGGCGAGGCGGCGGTGAAGCGCGCGCAGGCTGGACGATTTTGCCTTGGCGGTCGATATAGCCGTAGCGGGTGTTTTTATCGTGTTGCCCGTCGGAACGGTTGGACAATATCGCTCAAAGCCGTGCCGGAAATCGGAAATCTGGCCGAGCGAGGGGCGGCAGGATTTGGCGGCCTTTGCCGTCGGCCAGCCCCCATTGCCGTTTTGTTTGAACGGCAGGCGGTTTTTCGGACCAGCGAGCCGACATCTTGATAGCGCGGGGCAATCAGGACGCGCCCTTTCAAATCAGCAATGCCCATTTGCCGTTCTGCCGCGCGGAGGTGGGTGAGGCGGTAATGTTCGTACAGGCGGATTTGCTGCCACACGAATGGAGGCGGATACGGCGGGTGTGCCGTTCGGTCTGATTTCTATCAGGCCGTAGCCGCCGTTTCGTTTGGCGGCGGCGTGATTGACGGTTGACGAGTCGATGTCTTCGTATTCGAACGGCAGCATGGTTTGACCGTCGTATCCGTCATCCCCATTTGCCATTTGAATTTTGCAGGATGTAGCCGTGGGTTCGGCGCATTTGCGTTGCGGTGAAAGCGGTGTCGGAGCGGCGCGGCCGTCGGGGAATACGATGCGGAACGAGCCGCCGCGTCGGACCAGATAGGAGTGCGGCGGTTGTTTGTCGAAGCGGAAGCCGTCTTGCTGCATTGTGTGCGTGCGGCAGACGGTTTCCTTTAAAAGTGCTAACCTGCCGGCGCCGTCAGCGGGCGGATGGAGAAAGGCGGAAACGGCGGCAGACGGCAACAGGATGCAGAGAAGCTTAATGATATTTTTGGTCATGTTCGCTACTTGGTGGGAGATGGATTGAAGGCCGTCTGAAAATAAAGCAGACGGCCGGGTGTTTCGAACAGCCTTATCTGCGCCGCCCGCTCTCCGGGCGAGACCCATATCGGCCCATTTCACAATGTTGGCCACCTCGGCAGGATTCAGTTCGTAAAACTGGCCGCGCTCAGGCGGTTGGGCGAGCCGATGGGGCCGAAAGCCGATGCCGGACCAGGCGGCTGACGCGTCAGGCCTCGACTATTCGAATATGCGCGCGTACTTCGCGGTTGCGGCCTTCTTTAATCACGACGTTGTACCATTTGTTTACGCCTTCGCCGCCTTGTTCGCGGATGCGCTCCGCTGGCCAAGCCGTCTTCGAGCATGATGCCTTCTTCGGTCAGCATCCGCATTTGTTCGGTCGTCAGGCCGCCCAGCGTGCGCACCATATTCGCGTTCCACCTCGAAGCGCGGATGGGCGAAAACGCTGCACCAGTTCGCCCGTGTAGTCAGAATCAGCAGGCCGCTGGTGTTGATGTCCAAGCGGTAGATGGCGACCCAGCGGCTGCTGGCGGCCTGCGGCAGGCGGTCGAAGACTACTGACGCGGCGCCTTGCGGGTCGTCGCAGGGGAGACGATTTCGCCTTCTTGTTTGTAATACGGGATGATGCGCGGCGGGCGGTCTGCCCATTTGAGTTTGATGATGTTGCCTTTGACCAGCGCTTGGTCGTCGGGCGTGATTTTGTCGCCCAGCTGCGCGGTTTGCCGTTGACCGTTACCCAGCCGTTGTTAATCCAATCTTCCATTTCGCGCGCGAACCGGCGCCTGGGGCCGCCAGCACTTTTTGCGGGCGTTCGGGTTCCATGCGCGACAAATCGCTGCGGCGTTCTTTCAAATCGCGCGCGTTCCGCTGATTTTGCGGTTCGGGTTGCGGACGACCAGTTTTTGCTTGGCGGCATGCTGCTTCGGTGCTTCGGTGCGGTTTTCAAAACGGTTTGACGTTTTTGTTTTCGACATTACCTCTGCGCGGCGGACGGCCTGATGCAGAGCTTTTCGGGACAGCCTTTTTGCCTTTGCTGCCATGTTTTCAGACGGCCTGTGGCTGTTTTTCAGTTTTGGCGGACACGCCGTCGCGCCGTGTCGTTTTGCTGATTGTTTTTGTGGTCATAATGTTCTCCAACCCGCTGGACGGCGGTTCTTCTGCAACTTGCGCGGCAGGATGGGTTAAAAATAGTTTTGGCGGGTATCACTTGGGACGGATACGGATTTTGCCTGTTACGGTTCTTTCTCCGACTGCGTGTCCAATCCGTCAGTTCGTTGTCTTCTGTTCGTCTACGCCGTCTTCCGGGAAATCACTTCCGGGGCGGGACGAGGTTCCGCCCAAATTTGGTCCAGCGGCGGCAGTTGTTCCAGCGTTTCCAGCTGCGGGTCGCTCAGGCGGGTCAGCGGTTTGCCCACAGGCGCGGGAGCGGCCCTATGCTGTCGCGGTGTGCCGATAACTTCTATCCAGCCCGCGGTCTTGCGAGGGGTTGCATGATGTTTTGCGAAACTTAGCCCGCGCGTATGTTTTCGATGTCGCCGCGCGTTGCGGGCTGCTGGTAGGCGATGATGGCCAGTGTTTCCATTACGGCGCGGGAATATCGCGGCGCACGCGCTGTTCTGCGGGCTGCCAGAGCCGTTCGAGTGCTGCTTGCGCGGTCGAACCATATCGGCCTCGCGGGTATGCCAGTTGCAGCGCGGTTTTGCCGGCTGGTTTTCAAAGGTGGCCAGCACGTCTATGAGCTTGTCGGCCGACAGCGGCGGCTGCGCACGGTTCGCGCATGGCTTTTCGCATCAGCGGTTCGGTTTAGGGTCCAGCAGGGGCGGCTTCGATCCGTGCTCGTCCGAAGCGTGTCTCATTCATGCATGTGTTTTCGGTTTTCAGACGGCCTTCCTTGTACTACTCGAGGCCGTCTGAGTTTCCAGTGCGGTTCGGGCCGTCTGAAAAAGCCTGTTTGTGTTGCCAGATGCGGCGCGAGTTTTGATGCCTTCCGGCGGGCGGAAGTCCAGCCAGCCTGGTGATTTCGCAATGCCTGTTTGCAGGCTTTCGCGCCGTTGTCAGGAAACGGCGCACCGGTTGCAGTGCGGCAAGGGTGCTGCCGTTTGCAGGTGATACCGTTTGCGTTATTCTGTGCCGTGCCGCAACAGCGGGCCCATTCACGGCTTGCAGCGAATATGTGTTTTTCCGCTACGCGCTCACGTCGGCATCGTGTGAAGTAGGTCGGGGCGTAGCCCAGTTCGAGTCGGCAACCGCCATTTGCGAATCGGCGCAGAGGCGGCAACGTCGTTCTTCAGGTGCAGATTTCCCGAGAGAGTGCTTCGGCCAGCGCGTCGTCTCGTTTCGGATGCGGGTGCTTCGCGGGCGGTCAGTTTCTGGCACCAGTTCCTGATTCGGAGGTACGGAGGCCGCTGAAGAGGGCTCTGCCGCGGTTGGGGCCAGCCGCCCAGCCATTCGGCGCGGTGCAGGGTTTTGAAGTTTCGGTACTGCCCGTACCATGATGCGTCGACGGCTGACGAACGGGACCAGAATGCCGCGCAGTTCGCTCTGCCTTTGCGCGCGCGCTGCGTGCCAGCAGGAGCGACGCGGCCGTAACGTCGGCTGACTGCGAGCCCTCAGGCTGCTTTCACGCCAGGGTACGGCATTCAGCGGGAAAGGCGGGTTCGTCGGTTGATCGCGCTGGTTGCGGTCGGACATGGTGCGGACGGGCCGTCTGAAAGCTGGTTTGCAGGTGTTGTTTTCAGGCATGGCGCGGTGTCGATAAAGCCGTTGTTGTACACGTCGTATTTCAGTTCGGTAAAGCAGACGTCAGGTTGTGGTCGAGCGATGTCTTTCACCAATTCGGGCGTTTCCGGGTAACGGCCTGGTAGCTGTTGGTTCAGGTTGGCCTGGCTTGCCCGATGGCGGTTGCGGACGAGCTTCCACGTTTTACACGGCATCGGTCAGGTGAGGGCATCAGACGCTGCATCAGGCGACGATCACTTCTTGGCTCCGACAGGCAGAACAGGCAGAACTTGTTGCCCGGTACGCCCTGCGGATTCAGACGTTCGCGATTGACGGGATGTCGGCCAGCGGGCACGGCACGTGCTGCTCGGCGGTTTCACCTCGGTTTCATTCGGCGATAGAGCGTTTGCGCGGATCGAGCGTTTGTTCAGCGACGGTCTGCTTTTTCCTCTATGTCTTCGGTACGATGTTGCCTTGCGGGCACGTATTTGCGCGTTCAGCCGGTCTTCTGCAAGCAGAACGGTGGTGTCGGTTTCCGGTCAGCTCGCCGTAGTGCGGCGGCACTGTGCCGGGCCAGCTCAACGCTCCATTTTCGCGGCCTGCCACCGTTTGAATTCGGCGTGCAGGTGGTGTCTGTTCGTTTGTGTCGGTGCGGGAGCTGGTGGCGGTGTGCGCTTCGGCTGCTCAGACCGGGCGGCTCCTCGCGTTCTGGCGCGCATTTTGTTGTAGTTTCCATTTCATTCGGGTTGTTTGTTCGACACGTTATCTTCGTCAGTACGACATAATGCCGCCCATATTTAACAGAATGCTAGAGGGTGTTCGGTGATGCAGATATCGAGACGTCGTTTGGGAGTGTTGGAAGGAAGCCAATGAGGCGTTGATGCAGAACAAGGTGCTGATTGCGGCATTCAAAGGCATTCTCCGCGGAGGGCTGCCGGCTTGGAGCTTTGCGCATAGATGTGGTGGAGATCCGTGCAGCTGGCGATGCGAAGATACGGTAAATGAATATGGTTCTGACGAAAGCAGCCCGTGTCGATTTGTTCATCATGAGCGAAATTCACTTATGCGTTTTCGTAGAAAAAGAAACAGATATCGCGCTAAAATAAAACAGCGGTGCTAGAGACTGAATAAAAATCAGATAAAGGCTCTAATACATGCTGAGCATGAGATGGTTGGCAACAGCATTGGCTTGTTCCGCATTCTTTGGCTGCCTGCGCGGTCTGAGAGCAAAAGCCAGGGTCAGGAATCGGCTTCGGCGGGTACGCAAAGGCGGCGGAGAAGGTTTACCGTGTTGCCATGAATGCCGTTGCGCCGTAGAATTTGCATGGACGGTGCAAAGACAGCATCCAAGGCTTTGATGTCGATTTGGTCAATGCCACTAGCCGCAGCGGGTAATTTCAAAGTGGAATTCAAGCATCAACTCGATGGGACAGCCTGTTTCCCCGCAGTGGGCAACGACGATGTCGATATCTTGGCTTCTGCGGTAACCATGTACCGGCGACCGCAAACAAACCATGGATTTTTCCGATCCATACACAAAATCACTCCAGTAATTTTGGTGCCGAGGGTAAAACCATCAAAATCGGCTGAGGGATTTGCACAGGTGAATAAAGTAGGTGTGGTAACCGGTACGACCGGCGACTTGGTCGCCAGCAAAACCCTCGGTTCGGACAGCACTAAAATCGCCCGTTTTGAAAACATTATTTTGCGTAACCAAAAGAGCTGGAAACAACGGCGGCTGGATGCGGTAATCAGCGACAGCGCGGTAATTGCCAACTACATCATAACGGCAGCAAAGGCTTTTCTATGGTTGAAAATTCCCGATTTTACCGAGGAAAACTATGGATTTGCCGTACGTAAAGGCGATCAGCGACAGTTGCGATGTTGAACGACGCACTGAAAAAGTACGCGAATCTGGCGAATACGATAAAATTTGCCGATAAATATCCAAATAGAAGGTTTGATTACCGGAATACCCTCGATTGAGGCCGTCTGAAAGAAATATTTTCAGACGACGCCTTGTATCTGAAACAGTCTGGATGAGCACAACAATCAAGCGGCACAGCCGAAAATACTCAATTAAGGAATAAAGCATGACGAAAAGACCGTTATTTACAACATTGAGATCGAATCATCATGCAGGCGGCGGAGCTGTCAGCGGCAGTGTTTATGCCGATAAAAACTGAAGCAGGTTTTTATTTCCAAACAATCCGCGGACAAACGTCGATGCGCCAAAGAATCGACCTAGTGACATCGGGCAAAAAGCTCATGGACGGGCAATTTACTCCCACGATCTCAATGCCAATACGGAAAAATTGTCCTGCGCGAGTGAGGACGTGATGTACGCGCGGCCTGAGCGGTTACAACATGACAGCAAAGCTTTATCTGGTTGGGGAAAAATGGCAAAGAATTTCTCCTGTTCAACGGCGATACCGATATTTCTTGCGGGCAGGTGGATTCAACCAGTGAGCTGACTGCTCCTGCAAGCTCGTATCAAAACGATGAGGAGGGAATAAAAGTTACCTGGGATGCTGTAACTTCCAATATTTCCGACGGAAAAAGCAGATCAACGCTATTATTTGAGCAAATTCGATTTTGACTCCCCTCTGTTTCTATGGAAAACATCAAAGCTGCCGAGGAAGGGAAATTCCTTGTTCAAATGAACAATTTGAAAATACAGCACGGATACCCTTATGGGCCAGGCTGTAAAACCGCAGAACGGAACCGCGATTTTTCTCTAGGCTCATTCAAAGTAGAGAGCCCGGACTTTAATTTGAAGGTAAATAATATCAAGAGTGAAAGCGAGCAAACGATTAAAGACAGCAAGTTTACGTTTGCCAGCCGCAACACCATTGGCGATATCGAGGGTTAATCAGGCTAAGTTCGACCGCATGCAGCAAAAACTTCAGCCTGCAAGATTTGAACAGGGAGGCTGATTGAACGTGCCAACGCCTTCTTTGAGCGAGAAGGACAAGAGTGCGTGAGTCCGGAACAATCACAGACCGAAATGAAGGAAATTGTCAAACTGCTGCTGAAATCCGGCCTCAAGGGTGAACGGTAAAAGGCAATCAGATTTACTTGGACGGCGGCATGGCGAAGGCCGATGCGGATGCCTCATTGCCGCCTATTGCCTATGAAAACGACCAGCAGTTGAGACAGGCCGTGATGGAAAAATTGAAAGTACAACGCGGCTGTCGAAGTCGATAGAGAAATTTATCGAAGGAATATTGAAGCTGATGGCTGTTTACCGGAATGAGCGATGGTTCAACCGATGTGAGAGGCAACCGTGAAAGAATTGGCTACCGCACTGAATGGCGAGTTACGGCCGACAAGCTGATTGTCAAACGCAGTAAATAAGCAGGTTGGTTTCGTTTTAATTTCGCCAATCGACTGTCCGACTGACGAAAACTTTGTTTCAGACGGCCTGTTTGCGAATAAAATAGGCTGTTTAATCAATAATATGGTAATCCATGGCGGATTGATTTGATACTTACGATGTACGGCTGCGGCAATCAGATTGCCCGTTTCAGTCGTCAAATTCTCTGCTGTGGATGCCATATTACTGTTGAAAAATAATGAAGGATATTTTGTGAAATCTTCAAAAAATTATTTTTGCTGTTGGCTTTAGGATGGTGCAGCTCGGCGTACGCTTCAGCAACTCAAAAATTACCCGCTTGGATGAGACAGGTTGTTTGTCCAAGCCTTTACAAATCAAGCGCGGCGGTGCGGTATATTATTTTTGACAGCCCGACAGATACGGGTTTGTTGCTTTCATTTGAACCAATCAGTCCTGATGTGGTGGTGAAAAATCCGAAGGGCAAAAAGGTTGCATTGGAAGTGGGAAGGTTGGGTGATAATGACGAAGGCGGATTTAGCTTTGCAGAAATCATAGATAAAGGACGTTACACCATTCACTTTCCGCGAGCAGGGAAAAATAGAGTCTTTGTGCATTAACGGGGAGTTAGGAAACATTGCGGCGGGCAGGCTGGAAAGCCAAAGCGGCAGATTGCTAATCCGCTTATATTGTTTTTATTCCGAACCACATTGAATCGAAGGCCGTCTGAAAATATTTCAGACGGCCTTTTGCTATTGCCCGCATCAGTTCGAAGAAATCGTTGTTGTCCTTCGAGGGCTTTGAGTTTGTCCACCAAAAATTCGGTGGCTTCCAAATCGTCCATCGGGTGCAGGGAATTTCCGTAACAGCACATGCGTTGCAATTGGTCGTTCGGTACCAGCAGTTCTTCGCGGCGGGTGCCGGATTTGTTGATGTTGATGGCGGGGAACAGGCGTTTTTCGGCCATGCGGCGGTCGAGATGCAGCTCCATATTGCCCGTGCCTTTAAATTCTTCGTAAATCACATCGTCCATACGGCTGCCGGTTTCACCAAGGCGGTGGCGATGATGGTCAGTGAGCCGCCTTCTTCAACATTACGGGCGGCGCCGAAAGAAGCGTTTGGGGGCGGTGCAGGGCGTTGGCATCCACGCCGCCGGTCAGGATTTTGCCCGATGCGGGGACGACGGTGTTATAGGCGCGGGCAAGGCGGGTAATCGAGTCGAGCAGGATGACCACGTCTTTTTGTGTTCCACCATGCGCTTGGCTTTTTCAATCACCATTTTCGGCCACTTGGACGTGGCGGGTGGCAGGGTTCGTCGAAAGTGGAGGAGACGACTTCGCCGCGTACGGAACGGCTCATTTCGGTTTACTTCTTCCGGGCGTTCGTCAATCAGCAGGACGATGAGTTCGGCATCCGGGTAGTTGGCGGTGATGGCATGGGCGATGTTCTGCAGCATCACGGTTTTGCCCTGATTTGGGCGAGGGCAACCAAAAGTGCGCGCTGTCCGCGTCCGATCGGGGAGACGAGGTCGATGGCGCGGCTGGTGAGGTTTTCTTCCGCCTTGATGTCGCGTTCCAACGAATTGTTTGGTTGGGAAGAGCGGGGTAAGGTTTTCGAAGAGGATTTTGTGTTTGCAGACTTCGGGGTGGTCGCCGTTGAGTGGAATCGAGGCGGACGAGGGACAAAAATAGCGTTCGTCGTTTTTCGGTACGCGAACGGTGCCTTCGATGGTGTCGCCGGTGTGGAGGTTGAAACGGCGGATTTGGTTGGGCGAGACGTGAGTGTCGTCCGGGCCGGCGAGATATGAGGTGTCGGCGCTGCGCAGGAAGCCGAAGCCGTCGGGCAGGATTTCCAGGGTGCCGGAGCAGTTGAAATCTTCGCCTTGGCGCATCAATTGGCGGACGATGGCGAAAACCAAATCTTGTTTTCTCAGTCGGTTGGCGTTTTTCGATGCCGAGTTGTTCGGCCTGTTCAGAGTTTGGAAATATTTTGGGTTTGTAGTTCGGAGACGTGCATAAGATTGTTTTTTAGAGTCAGTATAAGCGGAAATACGGCGCGTGAGGCCGTCTGAGTGGTCGGAGGGTGAATAGTGATGGTTTTGTATTTGGAAATATGGAAATTGAATTTTTGAAAAATAGGGAACCGCCGACGGAAGCGGCGGATTAGCGACCTGCATTTGTATGGTGTGGGGCGGGTTGTCAAGAAGGCCGTCTGAAAAATAACGGTGCCTCAAAGCGTTGAAATACCGTGGCGGCATTCGGTTCGGGCGGTATGTTTTTCAGACGGCCTGTCGGGACAAGGATGCTATTTGGGTTGGCTGTAAAGTGATTAGACATCATTTTAGGGTATTTGATTTTTGGTTTGAGTTTACTAATGAGAATGCAGCTTTACCGTACGGCAGGTTTGTTGTCGCCGAGATTTCCTTTACACTGCCTCCCTATCTGCATATTTGATGAAAAACAAAAATTTTCAAAAGGAACCTCCATGACACCTGATTCTTCCCGCTATTACGGTACCGTCAGCCGCCTGCTGCATTGGTTGATGGCTGTTTGTTTTGTTGTAATGCTGGTAACGGCAATTATTTGGAATCTGACCGAGGCCGACTGGGTCGGCAGTCTTTACAGCCTGCATAAATCGTTTGGCTTTATTTTGATGGTGTTGATCGTCGTCCGTATCCTGTGGGCGGCTGCCATATGGGCAAACGCCCGCCCGCCGACAGTGCGGCGGCCAAGATAGGGGCATTTGGCATTGTATGCGCTGATGTTGTTTGTGCCGCTGGTCGGCATGATTAGGTCAATACGGCAGCGGTCGCGGGCCGTTGAAGGTGTTTGGCTTGCAGGTGATGCAGGGGTACGCCGGAAAAAGGTTGAATGGATGGCGAACCTGGGCAGTATATGCTGCACGGTAGATAAGCAGCTGCTGTTTGTTTTTGGTGGCAGGGCATATTGCGATGGTTGTGTGCACCGTATGCAGGGCAATGATGTGTTGCCGCGTATGTTGGGCCGCCGTTCATGTACCGCCCTGGTTTTCGAAAAGGCCGTCTGACGGATTTTCGGATTTTCAGACGGCCTTTGTGATTACAAGTATTGAGATTCATAGCCTGATGATTTAGAGGCTAAAGCATATCGGCACGTTTGCCAGGCCGGAATGCTGAACGGGAACAGGGCGGGGCTTATCAGGCTTACAGGTTTTTCCGCATCGGTTCGCAGCCTACGGTTACCGAGGGTTGAGGCGCAGTTCGTCGCTTGCCAGCGAGATCGTAACCGTTGAGGCGGTAGAAGCTGACCGAGTTGTTGGAGGCGTAAAGTTTGATAAAGCTCCAGGGCGGGCCTTGACGGCGAGCGTCTCCGCTTTATGGAGGGCGGTGCCCAGCCTTGGTTGTGGACGAAGGGATGGACGTACAGCGCGTCCAGTTGCGCCTCTTTCAAATCAAGCTGGAAAAAGCCTTGGATGTTGCCCTTGTATTCAGCCACCCACAGTTCCCGTTTCGGATCGGACAGGGTTTCCAGATAGCTCTCGGGAGCAAGCAGTTCGCGCCATGCTTCCATACCACGGGATCATAGCCGTGGCGGCAGGGTGTATTGCACGGCATATTCGTGAACATGATAAATGTCGTAGCAGTCGGCGAGGTTGTGCCGAACGTAGAAGGGTAAGGATGCCATGGTGTTTCCTGTGTATTTCAGTTTTCAGACGGCCTTAGAATATGGGGAATGTGTTTGAACTGTCTGAAAAAGGCCGTGCAGAGGCGTTTCCGCATCGGCGGTACTGATTTTTCAGACGGCCCGGTTATGTTTCAGGCCGTCTGAAAAGATTTACAAAAGCACTGTGCAGTTTTTGAGCGGCGGCAAATGCGTCGTCTGCATCGGCGGACAAAACGGTGAAATGCCCCATCTTGCGAGCCTTTCCGCGAGGCTTTTTTGCCGTAAAGGTGCAGGTGCACATTCGGATGGCTTTGCAACGGCAGCCAATTTGGTTCGCCGCCGTCTTCCTGCCAAACGTCGCCCAAAATATTCGCCATGCAGCATGAAGAAAGCAGCTTGGTGTCGGCGGGCGGCAGGGTTGCACATAATGCGTACCTGCTGCTGAACTGGTCTGCGGCGCAGGCATCCAGCGTATGGTGGCCGGGTGTGCGGGCGCGGGGCGATTTCGTTGACGACCAATTCATGCGTGTCGCCGACGACGAACATTTCCACCGCCAACACGCCGACATAGTCCAATTCGTCCGCCAAGCGTTGCGCCATCTGCCGCGCCTGTTGCTGCACGTCGGCACTCAGCCGCGCGGGGACGATGGAATAAGCCAGATGCCGTTTTTCGTGGATGTTTTTCGGCGGGGTCGAAGGTTTTGCACGTTTTTCATCGTTCAGACGACATACGATAACGGAAATCTCGCCGCGCAAATCCACCATTTTTCTAAAACAGCAATCCACGCCGCCGTGTTCGGCAAACGCGGCTTTGAGTTCGTCCACCGTTTTGACGCGGATTTGACCTTTGCCGTCGTAGCCCAAAGTGGCCGTTTTTCAGAGATGCCGGGCAGGAATTGCGCGCTTTCTTCGCTGATGTCGTCTGAACAGCAAACCACTTTGATACGGCGCGGTTTGCAGCCCCTGCTTTGCGTATCCACGCTTTTTCCTGAATACGGTTTTGCGCGATGGCGACGCAGTCGCCGCTGAAAACATTGTATGTTTTGCCAAAAAGCGCATCGCGTCGGCATTGACGTTTTCAAATTCAGTGGTAACTGCCGCGCATTTTGCCAATTCGTCCAACGCGGCTTGGTCGTCAAACGGCGCGCACAAATGGCGGTCGGCAAATTCCGCCGCCGGCGCGTTCGGATCGGGGTCGAGAACAGTTACTTTGTAGCCCATGGTTTTGGCGGCAACGGTAAACATTCTGCCTAATTGGCCGCCGCCAGGATACCGAGCATGGCTGGCGGGAGGATGGTGGATTTGTTCATCGCAAGGAATATTGGAAAATCTTTTCTGATAGTATCTAAGAAATAACTTTCTTTGAAAGTAAAGAAGCCTTTCATGTTCAGGATAATTCGTAAATATTGTATTAATTTTTATTAATAATTGTTGGAATATTAGAATCTTCTGGTACAAAATGTATTTTATATCTGAGGTTCAAAAATTTAGTGAAACAACTTTTTCGTACAATATTTGAATCCTGTAATTCTTCATTATTATTAGCTAAAAATTTGGTAAAAATTTGAGGAAAAGGTTGTTTTCATCTGAAGCAGGAGTGCATATCTCACTCACATTCTTCATCAAAAAATTTTTCGTTACCTCCTTCCCATTTACTTTCATCTTTCTCTCAATGGTTTCAAGAATTTCATAAGCTGAATTATGGTATTTTGATTAGTCTTTTCAGTTGTATGCTCTTCCAGAAATCTATTGATGCTGTTTTAAAAGAAAACTTTGAATCAAATTAGGAATGATGCTGTTATCTGATAGGTAAAATAAGTTTAATCTCTTTATTCCCCACTCCTCTCGTCATGCCAAGACCAAAGCCACCATAAAAATCTGTATGTGCTGTAATTTTTGGATAGTGGAATATCACACACAAGACATCAGGTAGCTATTGAACTGATATTATATTTTATCAATTCTTTTAGTGAAAGAGTTTCCCCAAAAGTTGTCTTCTTCCTGTTTCTCTAATTCATTTTTAAAATCTTTTGGAATTAGCCATTCAATATCTTCAGAACAATATCTAGGCCAAAATCCATTTTCCAATATCTAATAGATATTCCTCTTTGGGAGTAAAGTGAAAGCAAAGAGGTTTTGATTTTATAGTTGCCATTTGCAAAGTATTTACTTGAAGTTAAACATATTTCAATTTTCTCAGAATAATTTAGTGAACCTACCTATCCAACCCTTCCTGCACCATCTGCGCCGCTAACCACTGCGCAGGCTGTTCTGCGTTTCCTGCCATTCGGAGGTCGGGTCAGAGTCGGCGACGATACCTGCGCCGCTTTGGACGTATAGCGTGTTGTTTTTCACCACGGCGGCGGTGCGGATGGCGATTGCCAAATCCATGTCGTTGTTGAAACATGCGCCGACGGCGCCGCCGTAGATGCCGCGTTTGCTCGGTTCGACTTCTTCGATAATTTCCATGGCACGGACTTTGGGTGCGCCGGAAGTCTGCGGCGAGGGAAAAGTGGCGGCGAGGATGTCCATGTTGGTGACGCCCTCTTTCAGACGACGCTCGACGTTGAAACGATGTGCATCACGTGGGTATATTTTCAATCACCATTTTGTCGGTTGCTGACTTCGCCTGTTTTCGCTGATGCGGCCGACGTCGTTGCGTCTAAATCGATAAGCATGACGTGTTCAGCGATTTCTTTGGCGTCGCTTAATAAGTCCTGCTCATTGGCAGGTCTTCGGCGGGGGTTTTGCCGCGCAGGCGCTGATGCCGGCGATGCGGGCGGACGATGACGTCGTCGCGTTCGCGGCGAACGAGGATTTCGGGCGAGAGCCGACGATGCAAATCGCCGAAATCGTGAGTAAAGAGAGATAAGGCGAAGGGTTGAGCGTGCGCAGGGGCGCGGTAGAGGGCGAGCGGGCTGTCGGTGAATTCCATGCTCATGCGCTGGCTGGGGACGCTACATACAGTCGCCTGCGAGATATGGTCTTTTGATTTTGTTGACGCAGGCTTTGAACGGTTCTTCGCCGAACTCGCTGACAGCTTCAGTGTGTTTGCTGCCGAGCGAGGCGGGATGGCGCAGCTTTTGGCGCAGTGGGTACGGATGTCTTCGAGGCGTTCGCGGGCGCGTTTCGTAGCCGTCGGGCTGCGAGGGATCGGCGATAAACGATGAGGTGGTTTACCGCTCAAATTGTCGATAACCGCCAATTCTTGCGACCAGCATCAGCAAAATATCGGGCGTGCCAAGCGGATCGGCTTTTGGCGGTGTTTTTCAGGCAGTGGGCGAAGTGTTCGAAATTGTAGATGGTTTCGTAACCGAAGTAACCGACAGTCCGCCAGTAAGCGCGGCAGACTTGGGATTTCGGGCGTTTTCGAAGCGGTTGTGGAAGGCTTCGATAAAAGAGACGCAGGATTGCCGTCGTGTTGCTCGACGATTTCGCCGTTTTGATAAACATCGACGTGTTTGCCGCTGGCTTTTGAGATAGTGGCTGCAAGGCAGGCCGATAAAGGAATAGCAGCCGAAACGTTCGCCACCGACAACGGATTCGAGCAGGTAGGTATCGCGGTTGGCGAGTTTGAGATGAGGAAAGCGGCGTATCCAAGTCGGCAGGAGTTCTTGCACGAGCGGGATGCAGTTGTAGCCTTGGGCGGCTTGGGCTTATACTTGTTTGCTGATCATGTTTCCTCCGTTGAAGCGGATGTTTCAGACGGCCTACCAACGTATAGGTGCGGACAGGCCGATTATGGCTTCAGCGCGGTGGTACTTCGTTACGCTATTCGAACCGGCTCGATTGGCGGCCGGGTATCGTCAACGCGGTTATCTGTTCAACGTGCAATGGATGTCAAAAATGTGAAAGTATAACAGTTTTATCGCTTGATGGTGAATGAGGCCGTCTGAAAGGAAAGGAGGCCGTCTGAAAAACGGATGATTCCTTTTCAGACGGCCTTCTGTACGACCGGCCGTTTGAGATCGACGGCTTCTTCTTTTTCTCTCTGACGCGGCCGATGTTCTCCGGCTGGGGGCCGAATAACAGCAACAGTGGGCTGGCGACGAGTACGGAAGAATAAACGCCGAGAAGACGATGCCGATGGTCAGTGCCATGGAGAAACCGTGCAGTGCCGCACCGCCGAACGAAGCATGGAAATAACCATCGCCTCGAGTAGAGCCATGGGTGATGACAGTACGGCTCATGGTGGCGGTGATGGCGTTGTCGATGACTTCCGGCACGGTGTGGTTACGCATCGCGCCTTTGCGGAAGTTTTTCGCGGATACGGTCAAACGACCACCGATTCGTTTACAGAATAACCCAACACCGCCAGCACGCCCGCCAATACGGTCAGGGAAAATTCCCGTTGGAAGAGGGCGAAACGGCCGAGTGATGATGACGTCGTGCATGTTGGCGATGATGGCCGAGACGGCGAAACGCCATTCGAAACGCATCGACAGGTAGATGATGATGCCGACCACCACCATGCCCAATGCAATCGGGCCGTTATGCACCAACTCGTCGCCGACTTGCGGGCCGATGAATTCCATGGCGTAGTTTGGCGGGCATCCTGTTTTCAGGATGTCGCCATGGTTTGAGTTGAAGCTGGGCCGATGTGGTGCATAGCTCGTTCGGCAGGCGGATCATCAAAGTGCTTGTTGGTTCCCAATGCCTGAACCTGAATTCTGATTTCAGGCTGTTTGAGGCTATCGCGCGCTTTATCGACTTCCGCACCTTGTGCGTATTCGACTTCCATAACCGTGCCGCCGGTGAATTCCACCGAATAGTTCAGGCCTACAAGGAAAAAACACAGCGGTGAGTGGTGGCCAACGAGATGAATATCGTCAGCGCCGTATTTCATAAACGGGATATCGCGTTTGAAACGGAATAGTTCCATGGTTTACTCCTTATCCGCAGCCACGGCTGGTTTGATATCGCCGCCGATGGAGATGCTTTGCGGTTTGCGTTTGCGTCCGTACCACAGATTGACGAACATACGGGATACGACGACCGACGAGAACATTGAGGTCAGAATACTAGACAGTGCACCACGGCAAAGCCGCGCACCGGGCCGAACCAAACAATAGCGGGGCGATACCGGCAATCAGCGAGGTGATGTTGGAATCGACAATGGTGTCCCAAAGCGTGTTTGTAGCCCTCAAAGATTGCGGCCTGCGGTTTGGCACCGTCGCGCAGTTCCTCGCGGATACGTTCGTTAATCAACACGTTCGGGGTCGATTGCCATACCAGCGTCAATGCCGTGGCGATGCACGGCGGGGTAAGGGTGGCGCCGAGAAGACAGTGCGGCGACCAGCAGCGGGATGATGGCGACCAGCGCAATCGCGGAAAACACACCCATCAGGCTGTGAGTAAACCACCGCCATGACCAGGGGCGACGGCGGCCGACACGACGTGGAGATCCACGCCTTTTGCGATGTTTTCCGCACCGAGGGCAGCGCGATGGTGCGCTCTTCAGCACGATTTTCCATCCCGGCGCGGCCAGCGAACCGGCACGCAGCAGCGGGAAATATCTTCGGCTTCGGCAGACGACATGCTGCCGGAATAATGCCGTGCCGGTTTCGGAATCGGTTCGTTGATTTGCGGTGCGGTGACGACTTCGGATACGCACGGTCGATTAGGACCATCGCGTGTGTTTGCCGACGACGTTGTTGCGCGTCAGGTCGGCAGATGGCGGCACCGGAGTTGTTGAGGCTGACGCTTACTCCGGGTTGGCCTCGTCGCGGTCCGGGCTGTGTCTGTCGTCGATGTCTTCCCGTCAGCTCGACTTGCTGCTAATCGGCGGGACTGCGGGCATATCGCCGGAGGTGTACAGCTTAGTTCCGTAGCCCTCGGGTACGTTGCCGACCAGAGCCGCCTGGAGGGCGTTGGTGTCGTCGCTCGCCATGCGGACTTCCAGCGTGTGCGGTACGCGCCGATGATGTCTTTGGCTTCAGCCGTGTCTTGCACGCCGGGCGGTTGCGACGATGCAGGTCCACACCCGCCTGCTGGATAATCGGTTTCTGCACCGCCGTTCGTTCACACGGTTGTGCAGGGGTGTTGATGTTCTGCCGCCACGGCCTGTTTGCGGATGTTGTCCACGGCCTGTTCCGAAAGGGTGAGAATCAGGCGGCTGCCGTCGCGCTGGTGAAGCGTGGCTTCGCATGTTTTTGAGCGTCGAGCAGGATTTTGTTCAGTCGCTACCGTCTTGGAAGGACGGCCAGGCTGTTATCGTTCTGCACATCGAATGGTGCCGACGCGGATCGCGGCGCAACTCGCGGCGGATGTCGCCGGCGTGGCGGTCAGAAGTTTCTGCATCGCGGCCTTCATGTCCACCTGCCATGGGTGATGCGCACCGCCCGCGCAGGTCAGGGCCGAGGAACATCGGGTTGGCACAGTTTGGTTCGCCATCCACTCAGGGCGTGTTGGCGGGGATTTGGTTGAGGCGGTGATGTAGCCTTCGCCCAAGGTGCTTTCAATCACCAGACGCGCCTTCATTTGGGTTTGCAGATCTTTGAAACGCACTTTCAACGAGCCGTTGGCGATGAACATGCCGTCGTCGGGAAATGTTCGCCATGCAGGGGCTTCGCTGACGCGCGCTTCGGTTTGGCTGTTGATGGCGAGGAGTTGGCGGTTTGGTGAAATCTGCACCGCCAAGTGTCGCCGAAAATTCGGCGAGGGTGTGAAACAGGCCCAGGCCGGTACGGCGAGAACCAGCAGTATTTTCCACAGGGATAACGGTTCATAATCAAACCTTCGGGATGAGGCCGTCTGAAAATTCGGTTTCAGACGGCCTGTTCAGAATCAATCTTCTGACGGCTTAGCCATCGGTTCTTTTAGCCGCCACGGCATGACGTTCCACTTCGACTTCGACGTTGCGCGCGATTTCGACAGTGAAGATTTTTCTGCCGACTTTGGTGATTTTGCCGAGGTAAACCGGAAGAGTCACTTTGTCGCCGGTTTTTCAGTTCGGCCAGCATGGCTTGGTGGGCTTTCAAATGCTGCGGACGCGGGATCAGAAAATAAAATACCACTAAAAATCAGGTGCCAACGGGGCAAACGACTATCAATCCGCCGGGTTGTGCGGCATCTGCGGCATAAGTTGGTCCAATCATGGTTTCTATCCTTGGTTTGAGAAATGGCGGCGGCATGCTGTATGCCGCAGGAAAGACGAGGTATTTTAAAGGCCGACGGGATTTTTCCAGAAATTTCGCCTTTTGCCGCGGCAAAATCGGAAAAAGGTGCGGATAGAGGGCGGCTGCGGCTCGTTTCAGGCCGTCTGAAAAGGGTATAAACAGACGCTTCGATTGAACACGAGACGGCCTGAATGCCGAGACCGATGAGGGAGCAACCATGAATACCACCTTCTCACAATACCCGAACACCTGCCGCCGCCATAATCTGCCGCGAGCTGGGGCGAAACGGCGGCAACCGTCGTTTCCGCCTGCGTACCAGAATCAGCCGGCTGGTGCGGTTGGGCGCGCTTGCTGGCGTGTCGGTACGGCGGGCAGCGGCGGCGTGCGGGGCGAAGAACAGAGCTCGACGTGCTGGCCAATGATTTGCTGATAGACGCGCTGCGGCAGAGACTCGCAGGTAGCGGGGTTGGCCAGCGAGGAAGACAGCTTCGTCTCCTGCCATGAAAACGGCCCGCTATCTGGTGCTGTGTCGATCCCTTTGGACGGTTCATCCAACATCGATGTCAATATTTTCACCGTCAGCACGATTTTTCCATCCTGCACAAAGCCGAAGGCGGACTGGATGCGGCCTCTTTCCTGCAAAGCGGCGAAAACCAGGCGGCGGCGGGCTATGTGCTGTACGGCCCGCAAAACCCAGTTGGTGATTACCTTCAAGCACGGCGTGTATGTTTTCACTCTGAACGAAGGCGGCGATTTCGTCTTAACGCAACAAGAGCCGCAGGTTCCGGTGCAAACCAAAGAATTCGCCATCAACGCATCCAACCAACGCCACTGGCTGCCGCCCGTTCAACAGTATATCGCCGAACTTTTGGCAGGTGAAACCGGCGTGCGCGCAAAATTACAATATGCGCTGGGTGGCCAGCGCAGTGGCCGAAGTGCACCGCATCCTGATGCGCGGCGGGGTGTTTATGTATCCGCGGGATAAGCGCGATCCGTCCAAAGCCGGGCAAGCTGCGCCCTGATGTAGAAAGCCAATCGATGGCTCTGATTATGCGGCAGGCGGGCGGGGCGGCCAACAATGCCGTTCAAGATATTCTAAGCATCCGCGAAGAGCCTGCATCAGCGCGTCGCCGTGGTTTTGGGCAGCCGCGAAGAAGTGGATTATGTGAACAGGCTGCATCAAGGATAACGGCTGCGTCGGGCATAAAAGGCCGTCTGAAAACGGAAAACCGGTTTTCAGACGGCCTTTCTATCCAATATCGGTGAAGAATCCCGCTTGCGGCTGCCTGTCGTACATCAATTTACATCAGCTACTCAGTCTGCATCAGTTTCATCATTCATCTACCTTAGTTTACGGCTTCGGAGACGGTGGCACCGCATTTAGACTGCAGTAATCGAGTCGGAACAGGAAGTGCACTGCAAGACAAGAGTAAACAGCTATCCGACCCGATGCCGACGGGTGTCCATAATTCATCTTTTGGAACTCGTGGCTGGGGACCAAATTCCTGCGATGATTATCAGAATAAAATTGTATGCCTCAAAGCCTAAATATATCATCAAATATTATTTGCATAGAAACTGCTGTCTGCCGAAAGTTGGAACACCGTTATCACGTCATCGGATGAAATACGCACAAATGATTGTGGTTCCGAAAATTAAAGAAAAATTTCGGAATCCTCATTCTTTTCCTGAAGAGCCGATTGCGCTATCCATGGCGTCTTTGTCGGTACCAGTTTCGTATTCATGTTTGTTTGCCCTCCCCAGTTCAGAAGTCCCATTCAAACATTATGCAGCCGCCCATTTTCGTGCCTCTAAGCGCTTTCTACCATCTACTGAATGGAGGAGACTGCCGTCGAGTTTTCGTATTCCCTTACTTCATGTGCAGGCAAGCTACCGTTTAGAATTCCCTTTTGCTTTCGATTTAGTGCGTAGTGTGGCGGACAGGCCGGGTCATGCGCCGCACATCCGGCGCTCCTTGCCCTCAACACCTTTTCAGCGGATGAGAAACGGGACGGAACGGCCGTTGCCGCGCAAGGCCGTCTGAATCTCAAGCCGTTTTCAGACGGCCTCTTTCGCTTACGCTGACACCTTCGTGCGCGGTGCGGAGGCGAGACTTCTTCTTTCAGCCCCGTGCGTGCCTGATAGTTTGCCGCCAGATGCTGTTTGACGGGTTCGACCAGGTGGTGCGGCAGCAGGGCGACGATGCAGCCGCCGAAGCCGCCGCCGGTCATGCGCACGCCGCCTTGCTCGCCGATGATTTCGTAGTACCAGTTCCACCAGCGTATCGACGGCGGGGTGGGTGATTTCGAAGCCGTCGCGCATACCCGCGTGGCTTTCGGCCATCAGGCGGGAGAGGGCGGGGAACGTCGTTGCGGCGGAGTGCTTGCGGCATCCAGCGTGCGGCGGTTTTTCTTCGATGACGTAACGGGCGCGGCGTGCAGCGGTTTCGTCAAACCTGTTTTGCCGGCCTCAAATTGTTCCAAAGGTCAAGTCGCGCAGGGCTTTGACGCCGAAGTGGGCGGCGGCGGTTTTCACATGGCTGGCGGCGGGTGTTGTATTCGCTGCCGACCAGGCCGCGTTGTACGTGGGAATGGATAATCATGACGCTGAGCGTGTCGGGGACGGGGATGGGCGCGGTGTGCAGGCTGCGGCGGTCGATGAGCAGGGGCGTGGCCGCGTTGTCCGCACGCGCTGGCTAGTTGGTCCATGATGCCGCATTGGCAGCCGACGAAGCGGTTTTTCGGCGTATTGGCCGATTTTTGGCCAGCATGGGTTTGTCGGCGGGCGGGTCGAAGGCCGTCTGAAACGCTGGGCGACGGCGACTTCCAATGCGGCGGACGAACTCAAACCCGCGCCCTGCGGCACGTTGCCGCTGACGGCGATGTCGAGGCCGTCTGAAAAGGGAGAAACCGTGTTCGCGCAATGCCCAAAACCACGCCGCGTATGTAGTCCGCCCATTGTTTGCCGGAGGATTCGATGAGCGGGCGAGGGAAAAGTTCGTCGCTTTCGCCGTAATCGGCGGCATATACGCGCACGGTGTCCGTGCCGTTTTTGGCGGCGGCGGCGCGAGTGGCGAAATCGATGGCGCAGGGCAGGGACGAAGCCGTCGTTGTAGTCGGTGTGTTCGCCGATCAGATTGACGCGCGTGCCGGGGTGCGCGGACGGTGAGTCGGGCCGGCGGCCAGATTGAGCTTTTCAAAGATTTGTAGAGAGGTTCGCAAGGTTCTTTCGGTTGGTGTTTGTCGGGATGTTGTTCGGTTTTGCGGGTCAGGCCGTCTGAAAACTATCGCGGTGATTGTTCGCGCAGCATGGCTTTGATTTCGGCGAGTTCCCGATGAAGGCGTTCGATTTCGTCTTTGCTGACGGGCAGTTCGCCGTCTTTGGTTTCCGGCCCGGCCTGTTTGTCCGTTTCTTCGCCGTCCGCGCCCAAGTTTGCCATGGTGTCCACAATCACGGCGACGAACGGGTTGAGCATCACAAAGGCGGAAACCAGGATGAAACGGGACGAAAAAAACAGCCATGCGTGCGGATACACTTCCATCACCGGGCGGACGATGCCGAATAAGGAGCCCAACGGGCAGGCTTTTTACAGGGGCGCGTATTGTATCAATTTTTCAGACGGCCTGCATGGATTGGGGCCGTCTGAAAAATAATGACACCTGAGCCCGGCGGAGGCTTCAGCTTTCGGCAAACCGTTCGCGCGGCAACACCCATTTTTGCAGGTTTTTGAGTTTGCGCGGCGGTACGCGAGGTAAACGCGATTTCCGCTCCGTCTTCGAGTGCTTCGTAAATCGGCGGGATGTCGGTGATGCCGACCAGTTTCCGTGCACATCCTGCTGATGTTCGTTGGTGTAGGACGTTTCGTTTTCCCGATGCGATGCGCAGGGTTTTGTCAGTAGAGCTTCCAAACTGCTGTCGGCGCGGATAAGCACAGGTGTTTTTCATACGATGGGAAACGCGCTTCCGGGTCTTGCACGGACGGGCTGCCGGCAAGGGTCAGCCGCAAGAGGTAGGAGCAGTAATACCAACCGGTCGGCGAGCGGGTGTTCGGCATAGTTTTTCCTTTCTGTGAGCGACGGTGCGGGCATGGTGGCGGGACGGTAACGGCGCATACCATACGCAAACCGCCACCGCAGTGCAAACGAAAATCAGGTATTTGCTTGTTTGCTTCGGCGTTTCAGGCAGTTTGAAACCAGACGGCGGGTACTGACGGGGCGGTGTGCGTCGTCCGGTTATGCGGGTCGGTGATGAAACCGTCGAAACAGCCTGAATCTTTCAGACGGCCTCGAGGCCGTCTGAAAATATAGTGGATGAAATTTAAACCAGTACGGCGTTGCCTTGCCTTGCCGTACTATCTGTACTGTCTGCGGCGCTCGTCGCCTTGTCCTGATTTAAATTTAATCCACTATATCTGCTCGGCGAGTTCTTGCAGCCGGATGCGGATTTCTCTGTCTTTCGAGGTCGCGTCCGCCGACTCGGTGCTCCACCGGTAGTCGGGTGCTTCGCTGCCAAGTCCGGCGGCTTCGATGCAGATGGGGCGGTAGGGGCCGAATGTCGGGGTGGCCCGACATTGATTTACAGACAGTGACTCGGTGTTTTCCGATGTCAGCGGCGTAAACAGAGCTGCCGTCCGGGTCGCGGGTTTTGACAGGGTTTCGATGCGGCAATCGGGGCATTTGGGCTGTTTGCCAACCATTGTGCGGTTTGTGTGCAGAATTTGGCGGTAACGGTCGGTCGGGTTCATCGCACGTTTACTGAGGCCGTCTGAAAAACGGAAGGTAAAAACATACGTTCAGACGGCTTGTCCGCTGTGTTCGAAACAAGGAGTAATCGGGCTGCTGTCCGTTGTCGTGCCAGCCTTCGGGCAGCCCGCTCAAGCGGTTTGGAGTAATAACAGCGGCGATGATGACGCAATAGGTCAGCCTGACAATGATTTTCCGTTGTCCGCTTCAATCCGATTGCTGTATTGCTCCGCTTGTTGTTTCGGAAGGAAAGGCGGTGAGCATGGTTTTTGGCAGTTTGGCCCGAAGCATTCTTCGTAAAGACATGTGACGATGTGCAGCGTTTCGGCGGGGGCATCGCCGTGATGAGGGACAGCGGTGATTTTTGACTGCGTTTTTCAAGTCGCCGTCATCGCGCCGTTCCTGTAGGGCTCTTACCCGATGGCGGCCAGATAGCGCAGGCGGTCAGTTTCGAGCCTGTTCGGGGTCGGTGTACGCGCCAAACAATAGGTCTTCCATTCTTCGGAAATACTGCGGGTCAGGATGCGGATGTCGAGGCATAGTCGGAGGCTTTGTCATTCGCCGCCTGTCAACCGCCGGATGACAGGATAGCGGTTGCGCCGCCGTTTGTGCGGCAGAATGCGGTCATTTTGAAGCGGCGCGGTACGGTCAGGACGGTCGCTGTCGTTTTTCAAAGTAGAGTTCCACGCCGCTTTGCAGATATGGGCGGATGCCTAATTTGTCGCTTTGTTTGACGAAGTCGATGCCGCGTCGGTTCAGCCAGCGGATGACGCGCGGCAGGCTGAGTCTCACGCGACAGCGGCGGCGTTTGAGCGCGATGTGCCGCCCGCCATGCAGTTTCTCCGGGATGAAATGGTCCGGGAATAGATGTGGACGAGTTCCCCGTCGCCGAAAGTGGAATTCGATGTTGCCGTAGAGCCAGATATCGTCGGCGATGCGGCATTTTCCATCGGGATCGGGAAAATTGTTGAGTATCCATTCTTTCGTTTGGCCGGGTTCGATGCAGTCGAAACGGCACGTCGCGCAGGAAATCGAGCATGTCGATGCTTATCGGGCGGGGAAGCTGCATGTTTTTCAGACGGCCTGTTTGTAATGTACGTCTGACAGGGCGGCAAACCGTTCGGCGGCTTGTTCGGGAGTCAGGTCGCGTTGGGCTTCGGCCAGCATTTCGCTAGCCGACCATGAATTTACGAACCGTGGCGGAACGCAGAAGCGGCGGGTAAGTGGGCGTGCAGCCGCCATTCAGGGTGTTCGCCGCCGTCGAAGGGTGCGCCGTGCCAGCCCATCGAATAGGGGAAGCTGGTTTGGAACAGGTTGTCAGTGGCGGGAGGTGAGCTGTTTGAGTATCTGCGCCAGTGTGCGGCGTTGGCCGTCGTTCAGGTCGGTGATGCGGCGGATGTCGCCTTTGGGCAGCACGGGGTTTCAAACGGCCATGACGGCCCAGTAGAGGGACGACAGCCCAGCCAGTCGTCGTTTTTCGGCCACGATAGCGTTCGCGGCGGGCGGCTTCTTCTTCGGCGTAGTCTTGCAGCAGGGGCGCAGCCGTTTTCGGCGAAATAGCGGCTTTGGGCGGACATCGGCTTTGGCGGGCAGGTCGGGCGAAGTCGCCCGCCCAGATTGTAGCCGTGGGGGTGGGGGTTGGAGCAGCCCATGACTGCGCCTTTGTTTTCAAATATCTGCACCCAGCGGTAGGCCTGCCCCAGTTCTTCTGCCTGTTGCTGCCAAACGCGGATGACGGCTTCGATTTGTTCGGGCGGCAGTTCGGGCGAGGGTTTTGCCGTGGTCGGGCGGAAGCAGATGACGCGGCTGACCCCGCGCACGCTGGCTGGAACAGCGGTGGCTGCTGCTGTCGGAATAGGCGGGGTGTCGGGCAGCAGGGCGGAAAAAGTCGTTGGTGAAGACGAAGGGTTCGGTGTAATCGAGGTTTTTGCTCGCCGGTGATGCGTTTTGTTGCCCGGGGCAAAGGTAGCACGACGGGTCGTGCGCGGGTTTTGGCGGCGGTGTCGGCCGCTTCCTGTTGTCCCTACCACGGGCGTTTGGCGCGGTGGAGACGAAGTATCCATTGGTCGGCAAAGGGGGTTTGTAGCGGCGGTGCGGGTGGTCTGCGGGATGGAACATGGTTGTATTTGCTGTGTTGTGGTTGGGGTAATGGCACGGAGGCCGTCTGAAAAAGGCGGTCAGTGTACGGCGAACGGCAGGCGGCGGACGATTTGCTGTGCAGCATCGCGGCGCATTTCCTGCCATATCATGGCTTCTTCTTCCTGTTTGCCCAAGATTTCCGGAATCGGCATATTCAGGGTGCGGCGTACTTCGATCTGCATCGGTTCGCCGACGGGTTCGCCGTTGCGGGAAACTTGATGCGCGGACGCGCAGGGCCAGCTGGTATTCGTTAATCATGGCGGCGCGCGTGATGGTGAGCACGTCTTTTTGCTGTTCGACGCTGTTCACGGTAACGGAAGCCTGGGCTTGGGCGGCGGAAACGAGAGGCCGTCTGAACGGCGCAGGGCGTTTCCAGCGGCACTGCGGTTCTCCGCCTGAATGTGCCAGTTTTTATAGGGGCAGGCGGTCGTAGGGCGAGGCTGCCTTTCAGGTGGAAGCCGCAGGCAGTCAGCAACATGGCGGCGGCAAGCGGGAAAGAGTTTGAGTGTTCGTAGGGGATTTCCTGTAACAGGGCCGTCTGAAAACCGGTTTTCAGACGGCCTTTATGTCTCGGGATGCGGCAGGTGCGCATTCTACCGCAGTTTGTACGGACGGAAAAAAACAGGCGCGGCAGATCGGATACGGTTTTCAGACGGCCTGAAATAGATTATATTTCTCAACATTATTTGTTAATGTTGCCACGCGGGAGAGGAGTTATGTATTGGTTTTATCGCAGCCGTTGCCGTTTTAGTGGTTGAAATGTTTGTCGGCACCCTGTACCTGCTCATCATCAGCGGTGCCGCCCTGGCCGGTGCGAGGTGCGGCCTCGCTTCTGTTTGACGGCTCGGCCGTGCCGATATTGACGGCGCGCCGCCATTTTCGCCGTCGGCCTTTTTGGCTGCACGGCTTTATCAAGCGCCGCCGCATCGGCTGATGGAAGCCGGCAATGATTTCGGATATCGGTCAAACCGTGAAAATCCTGCGCCGCGTGAGCGAGGGCAATGACAGTTTCTTACCGGGGTGCACCACCTGGCGGGCGCGCCCTGAACGCCCGAGCCGCTGCCGAGCCTTCCTTCGCCGTGATTGGCGGCAAAGAAGGCAATATATTGCTTATCCGCTAAACTAAGGAGATATTATGGAATTTTTGGGTTTGCCGCGTGATTATTTCTGGCCGCAGTCGTCATATTCGGCTTTAAGGCCGTCTGCAGTCATGCCGCAGCAGGAGGCGCACGTCGTCGAACAACGGGCAGGTTCCACAGCGTATTGGAGCCAGGTTTGAACTTTTCTGATTCCCTTCCTCGACCGTGTGGCCTACAAGCACACGCAGAAGAAATCCGCTGGATGTGCCCAGCCAGGTGTGCATCACGCGCGACAACATCCAGCTTACCGTGGACGGCATCATTTATTTCCAAGTAACCGATCCGAAGCTTGCGTCATACGGCTCCAACAATTATGTGCTGGCGATTACGCAACTGGCGCAAACCACGCTGCGTTCGGTCATCGGACGGATGGAAATGGACAAGACCTTCGAAGAGCGCGGGATACCAACCGCGCAGTGGTGGCGGCATTGGATGAGGCTGCTGTCTCTTGGGGCGTCAAAAGTGCTGCGTTACGAAATCAAAGACCTGGTGCCGCCGCAGAAGTTTTTGCGCGCCATGCAGGCGCAGACCACGGCGGAACGCGAAAAAACGCGCCCGTATCGCCCAGTCGAAGGTTTGAAAAATCGAACAAATCAACTGGCTTCCGGTCAGCGCGAAGCGAATTCAAAAATCCGAGGTGAGGCGCAGGCGGCCATCAATGCGTCCAACGGTGAGAAAAGTGGCGAAAATCAATCAGGCGCAGGGTGAGGCCGAAGCCATCCGCCTGGTTGCGCAGGCCAGTGCCGACGCCATCCGCACCGTGGCCGAAGCGATACGTACCGAGGGGCGGCGATGAGGGCGGTGAAACTGAAAGTCGCCGAGCAATACGTCGAAGCCTTCGCCAAAACTGGCCAAAGAAAGCAATACGCTGATTATGCCGGCAAACGTGGCCGACATCGGCAGCCTGGTTTCCGCAGGGATGAAGATTGTCGAAGGCGCGAAAGTGCCAGCAGTGAGAGGCGCAATAAGCAGGTAGCCGGCGGCAATAGGAAGGCCGTCTGAAAACCATGTTTCAGACGGCCTTTTACTATTTTGATTGCTACGGGCAGATGATGACGCTTAAGCTTCGTCAGGCTGTTCGCTGCGGATAATCAGCAGCGGCAGATGGCTGAGCGCATCACGGTTTCGGCAAGCTGCCCATCAAGAGGTGCATCAGGCCGGTGCGGCCGTGCGTGCAGCACCAGCAGGTCCGCGCCCTGTTGGCTGGCATAATCGACCAATTCCTGCGCCATTTCGCGCGCGCCTTTGTTGGCCAGCAGCAGGGTGGGTATTGACGCCGGAGATGCCCGGTTCCGCGCCGTTGGTGATTTCCACGGCTCGGAAAGCACCTCGTTGCCGTTAGCGTGGCGAGCTTCTTCATAACTGGCCTGTTGCAGGAATTCAGGGAGCCAGACCATATATTCGGCGGGGTTGGCCACATGGACCAAAAGTCAGTTTCGCTTTGCCCGCGGCGGCACGCTGCAGGCATGTTTCAACGACATTGACGGAAGTTTCGCTGCCGTCTACCCGCTACCACCAGATGTTTATACATAACACAACCCTCCTTCGTAGAAATTATTAAGATTTCGTTTACGGACGCGCACGCATGCTGAGTATAATGCAGCCTGCGCTCGAGTGTGCAATTTTTCTATTTTGTTTTTGATATGCAACAATGAACGACAACGATTTTTCTGCCGCCGTTTCCGAACGCCGTTTCGGCGGAATCGCCCGCCTTTACGGGTGCGAAGACGCCTTAAACCGCTTTGCCGCCGCGCATGTCTGCGTGGTCGGCGTGGGCGGCGTGGGTTCGTGGGCGGTAGAGGCTTTGGCGCGTTCCGGCATCGGCGCGTTAACCTGATCGACCTGGACAATGTGGCCGAGTCTAATGTAAACCGCCAGCTGCATGCGCTGACCTGCGATTTCGGCAAGGCCAAAGTAACCGCCCTGCACGAACGCATCCTGCAGATCAACCCCGCCTGCCGCGTTACCGAAATCGAGGTTTCGTTACCGAAGACAACCTGCCCGTGCTTTTCAGACGGCCTTTCGACTTCGTTATCGACGCCATCGACCAAATGCGCGTTAAAGCGGCGATGGTCGCCTATTTCGTCCGCCACGGGCAGCCTTTCACTATTGAGCGGCGGTGCGGGCGGGCAGAAAAATCCTGCCTGATTCAAACCGCCGACCTGAGCCGCGTTACCCCGACCCGCTGCTGGCAACCTGACGCTACACCTTGCGGAAACGCTACGGCTTTCCCGCGCGATACAAGGAAAAATGCGTGTGCCCTGCGTGTATTCGCTGGAAAACATCACGCCGCCGCAAACGGCGGAAGCCTGCCGCCGGTTCCGCGCCGCAAGGACTGTCGTGCGCGGGTTACGGCGCGAGCATGTTGGTAACCGCCTCTTTCGGCCTGTATTGCGCCCAAAGCCGCATTGGAACGCATCGCGTCCAGGTAAGGCGGAAGGTAAAAAGGCAAGGGCGGCTTGGACTGGCCGCCGCAAAGCGCGATAATAAAGGCAGGGCCGTCTGAAAACAGAAAAATTCATGCGCCGCCCCCAGAAAACGAACACATACCGCCGCCGTCCGATACCGTTTTTGCAATCAAGGGTGTTGCGATGAAATATGCTGTGAAATATGCCGTACTTGCCGCCGCCGTTTTTGCTGTCCGCCTGCGCCCTGACACCCGAACAGCAGGCCGAACGCGAAGCCGCCCGCATTCGGGCGCGCAAAACCTGCAAGTCGGGCTGGCCGCCCAATGCGACCCCGAAACCGCCCGCCTGATGCGCCGCCAATTCGACGGCGATACCGGTTCGGGCGAAAAAGGCAGAGGCTTTCCGGCTGGCCTACCTCGACAGGGTAAACGACAAAATGTTCCAAGCCTGCTACAAAATGGCCTGGCAGAGCTATGCAGCCCAAGTCGAATTGGAAGACATGCGCCGCTACCGCTATTACGACGACTGGTGGTACGGCCCGCGTCCGTGGGGGGCCTTGGTGGTGGTAAATTGACCCGACGGGCGAAAGCACGGATAATCCGCCCGTTTACCCATCTTTTTCAGACGGCCCAAACTCCAGGCCGTCTGAAACCTTCCTCAAAGCTACGAAACATGAAAGCACGAACTCCTCCTTCCCGCCGGCGGCCTCGAGACGTATGCGCGCCGCCTACGACTACGCAGCGCAGACGCCGTTTATGCCGGCAGCCGCGTTACTCCCTGCGCGCCCGCAACAACGAATTTGCCAAACTCGACGTCCTCGAGCAAGGCATTAAAGCGCACGAGCGCAACAAAAATTCTTTTTGACCGTCAACACCTGCCGCACAACTCCAAACTCAAAACCTTCGTCGCCGACATCGGGAGCCGCTGATTGCCATGAAACCCGACGCGCTGATTATGGCGGATCCGGGTTTGATTATGACCGTGCGCGAAAAATGGCCGGAAATGCCGATCCACCTGTCCGTACAGGCCAACACCACCAACTACTGGGGCGTGAAATTCTGGCAGAACATCGGCGTCGAGCGCATCATCCTGTCGCGCGAATTGAGCATGGAAGAAATCGCCGAAATCCGCCAAGAATGCCCGACATCGAACTCGAAGTCTTCATCCACGGCGCATGTGCATCGCCTACTCCGGCCGTTGCCTATTGTCGGGCTATTTCAACCACCGCGACCCCAACCAAAGGCACCTGCCAACTCCTGCCGCTGGGACTACAAAGTCCACAACGCCACTGAAAGCGATGCGGGCGACGCCCAGCTTCTGCAAGGTTTCAACTGAAAAAAGCCAGAAGCCAACAAAACTTCAGAAGGCATCAACGGTCGAAACGCCATCCCTACGCCGACAAAGTCTTCCTGATTGAAGAGTCCAACCGTCCCCGGCGAAATGATGCCGATTATGGAAGACGAGACACGGCACCTACATCGCAATTCAAGACCTGCGCGGCATCGAAGTTGTTGAAAAACTCAGCCAAAATCGGCGTGGACAGCCTCAAAGTCGAAGGCCGCACCAAGTCGCTCTACTACGTCGCCCGCGTCGCCCAGTCCTACCGCAAAGCGATTGACGATGCCGTCGCAGGGCCGCCCGTTTCGACTATGCTTTGCTGAGCGAACTCGAGAGGCCTCGCCAACCGCGGCTACACCAGCAGCTTCCTCGAACGCCGCAAACCCAAGACTATCAAAAACTACCTCAGCGGCCATTCCACCGCCAAAAACAAAGCCAATACGTCGGCCACGTTGCGAAATCGACGCCGAAGGCTGGGCAGCGGTGGAAGTTAAAAACCGCTTTGCCGTCGGCGATCACTGGAAATCATCCATCTGAAGGCAGCAAACCGTTACGCTGGAACAAATGACCCGCAAAGGCGCAGCCGTCAGAAAGTCGCCAGGCGGCAGCGTCCAAAGTCAAAATCCCGAAATATGCGGGGCAAAGAAAAAGCCCTGATTGCCGGGTTTTGAATCCTAAGCGCGTCCGGCAACGGCAAGAAGGCCGTCTGAAAACCGCAGCAACGGCTTTCAGACGGCCTCCATATCGTCAAAACAGCTCAAAAACAAAATGATGAAAAATCACCAAAATCTTTTACTTTCGATTCCTCGCATATGCTCGACAGCCGACAGCAGTGCAAAAAGCCTGCGCAGCCATGCCCTACAAACTGGAAATCACCGTTTGCGGGCAGCCCCATCGAAGGCGGTGCGAAAGACGGCATGGTGATGGATTTTTCCGACCTGAAACGCACGGTCAAGCAACACATCATCGAACCTTTCGACCCGCCTTCATCTATCACGGCGGCAATGAACGTGAAAGCCAAATCGCCGCGCTTTTGGAGGTTGGAACATGAAAACCCTGCGCCTTCCTTCCGCACCACCGCCGAAAACATGGCGGTCGAAATGTACGGCCATCTGAAAAACGCGGGCTTGAACGTGTCTAATGTCAAACTGTGAAACGCCGACATCGTGTGCGGAGTATGAAGAGGGTAGGGAAATATCTCGGACGTGATATCGATATAGTAAATTCAAATAAGGCATGCCCAACCGCGTCATTCCGCGCAGGCGGGAATCAGAACCATGGTTTTTCAGGAATATTTAAAAAGTGCAGCAATTCCAAATCCCTGGATTCCACCTGCGCGGGAATGACGTGTCAGTGGCGTTCTTCTTTGAATTTACTGTACAAACTCAGTTTTTCTCCTGCACGGATTCCCTGCTTTTCAGACGGCCTTTCATACCAACACACCCATTAAAGGAACACCATGAAACTCCTTTCCACCCTCTTAGTCCTCCTCGTCATTGCCGAACATTTCTACATCGCCTGGTTCAAAATGACTTGGATTCCCAGACAAAAAGGCGGCGGTGTCGGCGGTATGAAAAATCAGCGTCGCCCCGAAAATCCGCAATACCGCATCGTTGAAATTTTTCGAGAGCCTGCAAGGCGAGGCTGGAGTCACGAGGCATGCCTGCCGTTTTTCGTCCGCTTTGGGCAAATGCAATCTGGCGTGCGGCTGGTGTGATACCGATTATTTGAAATTCGGCATGATGAGCCTGTCCGACATCTTGGGCCGTCTGAAACCTCACCGCCCGCAATATCATCATCACCGGCGGCGAGCCGACCATGCAGCCACATCTCGATACGCTGCTCGACGCGCTCAAAGGCGGAAGGCTATTTCCTCTGTATCGAAACCAACGGCCTCAAGCCCGCACCGCCGCACGTCGACTACGTCGCCACCAGCCCCAAAGCCTGCTACGCCGACAAATATGAAACAAACTGCATCGCCGAAGCCGACGAAGTGCGCATCGTGGCGGACGGCGATGTCGTTGCGTTCTGCGAAAACATGGAACGCAAAATCCGCGCGCGCCATTACTACCTTTCGCCCTGCGAACAAAACGGCGCGATGAACATCTACGACACCATCCGCCAAATCGGCATCTCAAAACAGCCGCCCCGACGCGCCCGTGCATTGGCAGTTGAGCGTGCAGACGCACAAATGGGCGGGGATAGAGTAAAAGGCTGTCTGAAAAACCTTTTCCACCGTTCAGACGGCCTTTGCCGTATCATCGCGGGCAAACCCGAAATCCGAAAGCCAGTGTCCAAACGGCCCGATAAATCCTTAAGCAAACCCGAACGCATCATGCTGGTCGGCGCGATGCTCGATGCCGACTACACCGGCGCGAACGAAAGCCGCGAACGCGCCTTTGCCGCCGCAATGGCCGAAGCGGAAGAACTCGTCCGCGCCACCGGAGGGCGAACTCGTCTGCCGTCAAACCGCCAAACGCGACCGCGCCCACCCGCCCTGTTTGTCGGCACCTGGCAGAAAGCCGAAGAATTGGCGCAAACCGTTCGCGAACGAGCAAATTGAACTGGCCGTGTTCAACCACGAACTCACCCCACCAGGGGCAGCGCAATCTCGAAAAAGCCCTGCAATGCCGCGTACTCGACCGCGTCGGCCTGATATTGGCCATTTTGCCCAAAGGGCGCAAAAGCCAGGAAGGGCGATTGCAGGTCGAACTGGCGCAGCTGACCCACCTATCCGGCCGCCTGGTGCGGAGCTACGGTACCTGCAAAGCCAAAAAGGCGGCATCGGCCTGAAAGAGAGCCGGGCGAAACCCAACTCGAGAAACCGACCGCCGCCTGATCGCACCAAAAATCACCGCCCTGGACGGCTCGAAGCCGTCCGCCGCCAACGCGCCACCCGCCGCAAGGCGCGCGAACACGGCAGCCTGCCCACCTTCGCGCTGGTCGGCTACACCAATACCGGCAAATCCAGCCTGTTCAACCGCCTGACCAAAGCCGACGTCTTGGCCAGAAAACCAACTCTTTGCGACACTCGACACCACCGCCCGCCGCCTGTATCTCAACCCGTCAGCCAGCATCATACTCACCGATACGGTGGGCTTCGTGCGCGACCTGCCGCACGGCCTGGTACGCCTTCTCCGCCACGCTGGAAGAAACCGCATTGGCCGATGTACTGCTGCACGTCGTCGATGCCGCCGCATCGAACACGAACGGCAGATAGACGACGTGAACGAAGTATTGCGCGAAATCGGCGCGGGCGGCGTACCGCAAATCGTGCTGTATAACAAAACCGACCTGCTGCCGCCCGAAGAACGCCGTTTCGGCATCCTGCGCGAGCTACACAGAGGGCAGGGCGGTGGCAGCCAATATCTCGGTTAAAACGGGCGAAGGTTTGGATGTGTTACGCGAAATATTGGCCGAACACGCCGTTTCAGACGGCCTGAACATCGTTTGACATTACCGTTTAAAAACCCTTTTAGTTGGGAAACCATGCATGAAACGCCTGCTCAAATACCTGCTTGGTGCAACCGCCGTCCTGATATTGGCCGCACGTCGCCGTCCTGTATACGCGTTCCCGAATGGCTGAAACAGCGCAATCCGTGCCGCCGAAGCCGATTTGGCTGCTGGCCGCGCCGCCCGCCGCCGCCGTAATCTCAAAAACGGCATGAGACGCATTGTGGCTGCCAATACCGCACAAAGACGATGCCGAACGCGCCGATTTGATGCGCCGTTTCGGCGAAGTGCTCAAGTACAACCCTGACACCTCTGCGCGCCATAGCGAGATTAGCGGACAGATACCTACTGCCGCCAATGACGATGTGACCTTTACCGGTACGGCGGCGGAATACCTCACAATCGCGCCAACCTGCCCAAATACCGCGCCGAAGCGGAAAAACATGCCGAACTGTTTGCCAGCGTGGACAAGACTGGCCGATTACGACACTTTCGCCCCGCGCAACTGGCCGAACGATCAAGAAGATTTTTACGAAATGGGTTTCCGCGCTGAATGGCTTCTCCGCAGTCATGGCGCGCCGCACTGGACTGGGCGCAGGGGCGGGGAAGACCAGAGCCTGGCGGCGTGTCTGCCTGACTGTCAAAACCGAGCCGCAGCCGCTTCACGGTAGTCGGGCCTGATTTTTCCCGCGATCGGAAACGCCGTCATCCGCCGCAACACCGGCCTGGCAGCGCAAATGCCATGAGCGAATGGGCAACCGCCTGCCCGCCGAAGTGCGGCGGCATGTTCGATATATTGGACGGAACAGGACAAAGCATTTGTTTGCCATGCGGACGAATTCCACCAAGCGGGTAATGATCTGTACCGCAAATTGGACGGCAAGGTGTGCAGATGATGCAGGTATCGGAATGGCGGGAACTTATGGCTTTGGGCGACGACTCGCAAATCCGGGCGGCCGACTTCGCATTGTGTTCCTACCGCGCTTTTGATGCGGCGCAAGCCTCGCCTGTAAGCGCGTCGATGTATCCCTCCACTGCAGGCGAAGCCGCCGCTGCGTTTGAAGGCTGATCAAAAATGCGGCGGCAGCCGCAGCCGTCTGAAAAACGTTTACCCAAAAATGGGCGTGCCTGGGCAGCAACGTATGGCTGCCTGACCACCGATCACCGCCCTGCCTTCTTTTTGACGGATACGTCTCCCGCCTGCAGACACCGCCATGCCCGCAGCGTGCCTTTAACGCGGCCTTGGCGCTTATACCGCCTGCCCGCGAAAGCGCCGCCGCGCCGTCCTGGATAAAGTTTTTGGCCGAACATTTCCTCGCCGTACCAGATTGGGGATGGAACGAAAAGGAACAGGTGATTGATTTCGATGTCTGTAGTTTAAACAAGATTCCCGACATTCCGTTTTCATCCTGATGCGGAAGATAAGGCTTTCAGACGGCCTCTGAATATAGAGGCCGTCTGAAAATGAAAACGAACGGGAAAACCCGTTAAAGTGATGTGAATTTTGGCTGAAGCGTGAAAGATTGAACCATGAAAGCAGCCTTATCTGTTGCATAACATCGCCCGATCACATTGATTTTGTTCGATAACGGCAAAGACAATTTTTGCGGATTTTCATCAGGCGTTTTTACAGGTTTGCAAAGTTGAAAAGCGAACATGAAAATATATTTGCCTTGTTTGGCACGGATGCCTTTTTACCGTGCGCGGCGGGCAGCCGGCCTTGCAGGATTGGGACAGCAAAATTTATTTCTCCCTTCCTTTGCCTTCTCCTTTTGGATTTGGCCGACGGTTTGCGGCGTGATGCCGGTCGGCACTCCCGAACCGGTTGCCGCTGAAGGCTGCAAAGCCCGGTTTGCCGATAAAAACGACAACGCCGGCTTGTCGCAGCCCTTTGATTTTGCCGCTCAAAACGGCTGGGAATCATGCGATTGTTTCTGCTTTGTGCATCTGCCTGTTCAGCGAACGGGAGCAAGAGCGTATGAAAGGAAATTTGAATTAGCGTCAGGGCTTTCAGACAGCTGATCTACGCAGGAGGCCGTCTGAAAAAGCGGTATAGTAACAAAATCCTGAAACCGGCAACGGGTTTCAGGATTTTTGCGATCAGGGCAGCCTACATCCGGCTCAATTCGCGCTGCAGGGCCTGGATATTTTGACGGCGGTCTTGGATGCTGGCCGTGAGCTGGCTGGCGCGGTTTTGGTTTTTCTGCGCGCGGGCGGCACTCAGTTCGTTTTGCGCGGATGCCAAAAGCCTCAGCTGTTCGTTGGCCAGTTCTTGTTCCAAAATGGTACAGCGGCCGCTGCTGCCGAAGGCTTGGGCAGGCGGCATCGGCGGTTTGCAGCGGGGCGCGGTACGTATCGGCGCGTTGGCGGCGCGGTTCCGTACTCATGGAGGCGCGCCTCGGCGATGCCGGAGCAGCCTGCGCGGCCGGTTCGCGCGGCGGCGGTGCAACGCGCGGGGCGATGCTGGTATAGCGCTGCCTATCCTCGGCAGGTCGGGCGTATGGCAGTTGGCCGACGGGCGCGAGTGTAGACGGTTACGCCGCCGACGTTGCATTCGTACACTTTTGGCCCCGGCGCAGCGAGGCGGCGGATATGGCGGCGATGATGCTGTATTTGATGATGCTGTTCATAAGTTTATCCCGGAATTCTGTTTCAACGGCATGGTTTATCTGTTCCAATTCTTCCTGCCATGCCAGCCAGTTTTTCCTCTTGTTTTTCTAATTTTTACTTTAGTTTCCGCCAATTGGGCGAGGGTCTGCTGCACTTTGGCTTTAATGGCATCGGAATAGGCGTCTTCCTGTGCCAAAAATGCTTCTACAGGCCGTCTGAATTTCGCTCAGGGCGGTGATTCTCTTTTCGGCAGCTGATTTTCTGCTGTAAGGGTTTGCTGAGGCGGGCTTTTTCCTGGCGGATTTGCGCTTCGACGCGCTTTGAGCGTCTTTGCGGTTTTCGGCTCGGGAGGATGCGGCGGGCGCGGCGGCGGCGTTTTCTTGCGCCAAGCGGTAACGGCGGTAGTCTTCCAAATCGCCGTCAAACGTTTTCAGACGGCCTTGTTCTGTCAGCAGGAAAGCTGTCGGTGGTGGCTTGAGGCAGGCTGCGGTCGTGCGAGACGACAATCAGCGCGCCTTTGAAAAACTTTGCAGCGCGAGCGTGAGTGCGTGGCGCATGTCCAAATCGAGATGGTTGGTCGGTTCGTCCAGCAGCAGCAAATTAGGCTACTGCCACACAATCATCGCCAACGCCAGCCGTGCCTTTTTCGCCGCCGGAAAACGGTTCGGTTTTTCTGCAGGGCGGCATCGCCGATAAAGTTGAAGCTGCCGAGGAAGTTGCGGATTTCTGTTCGCGCACGTCGGGGCTGAGTTTTGATGTGCCACAGCGGGCTTTGGTCAGGACGCAGGGTGTCGAGCCGGTGCTGGGCGAAATAACCGATATTGAGCTTGTCCGGAGCGGACAATCCGGCCGGACAAGACATCAGTTCGCCCGCCAGCGTTTTTGATAAAGGGTCGATTTGCCGCTGCCGTTTACCCCCAAAAGGCCGTAACGCGCGCCGCTTTCCAGCGACGAGGTCGATGCCGTGCAAAACGGGCTCGCCGCCGTAGCTCGAAATCGGCTCTGTCCAGTTGCAGCAACGGATTGGGCAGGTGGGCGGGGCTGTCGAATTCAAACGAAAACCCGCTGTCGAAGTGTGCTGGTGCGATGCGTTCGAGCTTGTCCAAGGCCTTCATGCGGCTCTGTGCCTGCACGGCTTTGGTGGCCTTGGCTTTGAATCGGTCGATAAAGGATTGCAGGTGTTTGATTTGCGCCCTGCTGTTTGAGAGGTAGAGCCGCCCTGCTGTTGTGCCAAGCGGCGGCGCGCGTTCGGCCCTGGTAAAAATCGTAATTACCGCCGTAAAGCGTGAGCTTTGATCGGAAAGTTCGACGGTCTGCGTCGTGGTGGCGTTGAGGAAAATCGCGGTCGTGCGAAATGATGATTTGGGTGCAGGGCAGGCCGGAGAGATGGTTTTCCAGCCGCAACACGGTTTCCAAATCGAGATGGTTGGTCGGTTCATCCAGCAGCAGGGCAAATCGGCGCGGCACATCAGTGCCTGCGCCAGATTGAGGCGCATCCGCCAACCGCCGGGAAAAGGATTTGACCGGCTCGGTCTGTGTTCTTCTTGGGAAAAACCCGACCGCTTAACAGTTTGGCAGCGGGCGGGGCGCGCTGTAAGCATCGATTTCTCCAATTTGGCATGATATTCGGCCCTGTTTCATGCCGTCGTTTTTCGCTTCGGCTTCGTGTAAGGCCGTCTGAAAGCTGCAATTCCCGTCGCCCTGCAAAAACATAATCCAGCGCGGATATGTCCAGCGCGGGCGTTTCCTGGGCAACGGCGGCGGTTTTCAGTGTTTCGGAATGGAAACGTCGCCTTTGTCGGCTGTGATTTCGCCTTTGAGCAGGGCAAAGAGGCTGGATTTGCCGCTGCCGTTTTCTGCCGATCAGGCCGACGCGGCGGCCGGGGGAGGGAGAGGGCGGCTTGGTCGAGCAGCACTTTCAGGCCGCGTTGCAGGGTGGGGTTTTGATTTCTATCGCTGTTTGAAGCTTGGGCGGATGGAGGCGGAAAAAGGCGGCATTTACCGTTTCGCCGCCGTTTCTAAAACAAAGCATTTCAAATTCGTCAAAAGGATGCGTATAATGGCGCGGTTTTTAACCGACAAATCGTTAGGAACACCATGAGCATCCAAGAGCAAATCAGAAGTCGTTACCACCCATCCCATCGTGTTGTTGCGGACGGTACGAAGCAGTTTCCGCAGTGCGGTTTTCTTCCCGCGCGGTGCAGCTGCGTGAACGGCGGACAGGCGCGCAATGTGCGTTACGGTCAATGTGTTGGAAAAACGCCGAAGTGCGCCAGGGCATTAAGGAATACAGCGATTGGCCGACCATCCCTCAGCTTTATGTGAACGGCGAATTCGTCGGCGGCGCGGACATTGCAGGAAAATGTATGACGCCGGCGAGTGCAGGAGTTGGTTGCCGCCAAGTAATCCGGCGACGGAGGCCGTCTGAAAAGTTTCAGACGGCCTGTTTTCTATCCGGGGCGATGGTTTTATGCCCCGGCCGGCGAACTCGGCAGAGGGCGTGGATTGCTTTTTGGATTTTGAGAACTAAGGTTAAGCGCAAAGGAAGGATATGTGGTCGTTTGAAATGATGGCCGCCATGCTGGCGGTCAGGGGCGGTGGCCGGTGTGATTGCGGGGATGTTCGGCGTCGGCGGCGGCACGATTTTGGCAATACCGCTGGTGCTGTGGATTTTGCAGATGCAGGGTGCGGAAAACTTTCAATACGCCCAGCATATCGCCATCGGCACGTCGTTTGCCGTGATGGTGTTCACGTCGTTTGCCAGCGCGCGGGCGCAGTATAAGCGGCAGGCGGTGGATATGGACGTGCTGCGCGCGATGGTGCACCGGTGTGTTGTGCGGTGTGGCGGCGGGGCGCGGTGGTGGCGCAGTATGCCGAACAAGGTTTGCAGGTTTTCACGCTGTTTATCGCCGTCCTCGCCGTGCGTGCGCTGCTGGGCATCAAGCCTGCGCCGGGAGCGGCAGTCTGCCGGGCCAGCGCGGGCTGTTCGGTATGGGCGGGCTGTTCGGCCTGCTGTCGAGCTGGATCGGTATCGGCGGCGGTTCGCTGACCGTGCCTATTTGACTTTCTGCAATGTGCCGGTTCACCGCGCCGTCGGCACTTCGGCCGCTTTGGGCTGGCCGATTGCGGCGGCGCGTCGCAATCGGGACTATGCCTGGGCGGGCTGGAATCAGGGCGGTCTGCCTGAGAGGTTCGGCAGGTTTCGTCTATCTGCCTGCGGTAGGCATTCTGGCCGCAGCCACTTTGCTGTCCGCGCCTTTGGGCGTGCGCCTTTCCCACAAGCTGCCTGCCGACAAGCTGAAAAAGGGTTTCGGCATCCTGCTGTTGCTGATTGCGCTGCGGATGGCGTGGAAGATTGTACAGTCGTAGCCGTGCCGCCCGGTATCGGAGGTTGGCGGTAAAAAGGCCGTCTGAAAAGCCGGAGCAACAGTTTTCAGACGGCCTTTTGCCGTGTCGTTCAATCGTCCAGCGGTTTCCATTGCCAGTAAAAACCGTTTCGGCTGCCACTGGCGCGCGGTAACGAGTTTGGCCGTCAGTTCGAGCAGCCACGCGCCTTGGCGGTCGGTGCAGAGCGAGTGGATGCCGTGTGCGCGGACGCGGTTTTGCACTTCGGCGGTCGGGTGGCGGTAGCTGTTGCCGAAGCCGCTGGAGGCGATGGCGAGAGTCGGGGAGACGGCGTTGAGGAATGCGCCCGACGACGAGCCGCTGCTGCCGTGGTGCTCCAGCACCAGCGCTTAGCTGTACAGGCTTTGGCCGTAGCGTTCCAGCAGTTTGCGTTCTCCTTTGATGTCGGGTCGCCGGTTACGATAAACGCCGTACCGCCCGCCACGGCGCGCAGGACGCAGCTTCGGGCGTTGTCGTCTGCGGCTTCGCGCCTCGACGTCGAGGAGTTCGAAAATGCACGCCGATCCCATTCCCATTGCCGGCCCGGTGCGGCAGTTTTGCACCTGCATCATGCCCAAAGCCGCCGTAAAATTCAGGCTGTCCGGCCAGCACCTCACGGGGCTTGAGCGCGCGGGCAATCAGCGGTGCGCCGCCGTCGTGGTCGGTATCGTGGTGGGACAGTAGTAGGGCATCGAGGCGGTGTCACGCCGTGCGCGTGCAGGGCGAGGGAGGTCTGCATCTGAGCCGCGCCCGCCGTGCCGGTATCGAACAGCAGATGATGAGAGGCCGTCTGAAAATACACCGCCAAGCCTTGTCCGACATCCAGCACAGCCATTTTCAGACGGCCTTCCTTTGGCGAGGCGGGCGGTATAACAGGAAACCGGCAAAACGACGGCTGCCCACGGGCGCAATGCCGCACCGCGGCGGCAGCAAACGGCCACCGCCGCCAGTGCCGACAACAGCAGCGGCCACGGTGCGGCGTAAACCCATTCCGGCGCGATTCCGCCATCGCGGCCAAAACGTGCAAAGTATGCTGCCCCAGCCAGGCCGCCGCGTATTGCAGGGGGTGAGAACGGAAAGAGGAGGCAATTAAGGCCAGCGGCACCAGCAGCCAGGAAAACCACGGAATCGCCGCGGCATTGGCCAACGGGCTGGCGGGCGGCAGGGCGGAAAACAGAAAACCCACCGCCGGGAGGGAGGCCAGGTGGCCGCCACTGCCCGCGCAAGGGCCGAAATCCACCATGCCTTGCACGTCGCCGTGCGGCGGGAGTCCGCCACAAGAGCGCGGCCACCAGTCGAACGACAACCAGCTGCCTGCCGCATGCGGCCGACGGGTCGACAGCAAAAATCAGGGCCAGTGCCGCCCACCAGCCGCGCGCCAGGCCGAAGCCGTGCCGCCCAGACCCAGGCTGCCGCAACGGAGGCAATCATCAGCATCGATCGCGAGGGGTGGGACGGCAAACCCGGCCAAGCCGCTGTAAACCAAGACCGCCGCCGCACCCGCCGCCAGCATCCAAACGCGCGGGAAGCCGCCTCGGCGCGGCGGGCAAAAGGCAGCAGGCGTTTTTCATCAGCCAGGCGGCCAGCAGGGCCACCATGCCAGACATGCAGGCCGGACACGCTGATCAAATGGTTCAGCCCAACAGGCGGAACACCTGCCACCAGACCGCCCGACAGCGCGTCCTGCTCGCCGATGGAGAAAGCGCGCGCATCAAAGGCCGCGCCGTCGGCAACTTCGGGCGGCAGCCGCTGCCGCTCGAGCGGATGTGTCCGCGCAGGCGCAGGAGGCCGTCTGAAAAACCGTTTTCCCCTGTCGGCTCAGCAGCTGCCGTTCCGTTCCGGCCGTCGCCGATGCGTCTATGCCGTTGGGCCAGCCCATGCCTCGCGGCTGGAAAGCCGCCGATGCTTTTCCTCACCGATAGGCGGGCGCATTTTCAGCTTCAGCCGCCACACGCTGCCGACAGCCATTCCCGCCGTTGATAGTCGGACAACTGCGCGCGGTAACGCCTGCCGCCAGCCGTTTTCGCTTCGGCTTCAAGCGCACCCGCCGCCCGTCGTCCTGCGCCAAACCGGCCGCCCTCACCGTCATTTCCACCGCCTCGCCCTGCCGTTCCAAAAGGCCAGCGGGCGGCCAAAAGCCTGTTCCGTTCGCCATACGCCGTATGCCGTCCCGCGTCAGCAGCACGAAACCGCCGTGCGTCGGAAAGGCGGCGCAGTATCGGCACGGCACGACGCCCATACCGCAAACAGCCAAAACGGCGGTGCGGCAGGCAGGAGCACGAGGATAGCAAAAACGCCCGCACAAAGGCGGACGGCAGATAAATCGGCATCGGATTTTCCGTATGGGAGAGCCGTCTGAAAACGAAACGGACGCGCTGTGCTTTCAGACGGCCTGATTTCGATTGAAAGGCGTGTCCGACATCACCGTCGGGCTGGCGTCCGTTTTCAAAACGGCAAACAGGGCCAACAGCGCGGGCAGGCTTGCCGCAACTTCTGCCAGCAGGGGGCTGCGGATAGCCGGATTCCGCGGCTGCCCAAAAGGCCGTATCCAGCGAGACCAGGGCGCAAGCCGCCCATAATACCGCCAGATTGACGGCACATGCCGCCGCCGCAATATTGCGCGGGAAAAAGCTGCATCAATGCGGCAAACGAAAACCCCAAGAAGGCAACGGCGAGCGAGTTCAAATCGCCGCTGCCCGCCGATTGCGGATATGTCCGGCTGCCGTCTGCTGCCCGCATCAGGGGCAGGGAGGCAGGCTGCTGCAGGAAAATACCAGCCCGCAGCAACATTGAAAAAGGGCGAAAAACAGGAGGATTTTTTCATTTTTCAAAAAGCGTCCGGCCTGAGGCTGCTCTGATGCAACGAGGGGCATTCAGGCGTTCGGCCGTCGCCATACAAGGCCGTCTGAAAGGAAACCGATTCGTTCGGCATCAATCGCCCATTGCCGCCAGAAGCTCTGCCTGATGTTCGGCAATCAGGGCGTTGGTGATTCTTCAAATCGCCGTCCATCACAAAATCCAGCTTGTGCAGGGTGAGGTTGATGCGGTGGTCGGTCACGCGGCCTTGGGGATAGTTAGCAGGTGCGGATGCGCTCGCTGCGGTCGCCGCGCTGCCGATGAGGGATTTTGCGTTCGGCGGCTTCTTTGGCTTGGGCTTCGCGTTTTTGCGCGTCGTTCAGGCGGGCGGCGAGGACTTTCATCGCCTGCGCCTTGTTGGCGTGTTGGCTGCGGTACGTCTTGGCATTCAACCACCATACCCGTCGGCAGAGTGGGTGATGCGGACGGCGGAGTCGGTTTTGTTGATGTGCTGACCGCCCGCGCCGGATGCGCGGAAGGTGTCGATGCGCAGGTCGGCGGGGTTCAACTCGATGTCTTCGAGTTCGTCCGCTTCCGGCATGAGCAGCGACGGTGCAGGCGGAAGTATGGATGCAGCCTTGGCTTTCGGTGGCGAGGGGACGCGCTGACGCGGTGGCCGCCGATTCAAATTTCAGACGGCTGCACGCGCCGAAGTCCGACGATGCGGGCGATGACTTCTTTATAGCCGCCCAGCTCGCTTTCGTTGGCGGAAACGATTTCGACCTGCCAGCGGTTTGCGTTCGGCGTAGCGGCTGTACATGCAGCAAATCGCCCGCGAACAGCGCGGCTTCGTCGCCAGCCCGTTCCGGCGCGTACTTCGATGAAGATGTTTTTGTCGTCGTCGGCATCTTTGGGCAGCAGCAGTTTTTGCAGTTCGGTATCGAGCGTGTCGATTTTGGCTTTTCGCCGCTTTCGATTTCTTCGGCAGCAAAGTCTTTCATTTCGAGGTCGGACAGCGTTTCTGCGCTTCGGCCATGTCGTTTTGCGCCTGCATGTATTGGTGGAAGGTTTCGACGACGGGGGTGATTTCGGCGTGTCTCGCGTGTGAGCTTGCGGTAGTTGTCCATGTCGGAGTCGCTTCGGGCGAGCCGAGCAGGGCGGTTACTTCTTCCAAACGGTCGGACAGTTGTTGTAATTTTTCGATGATGGTGGGTTTCATGTGGGTCTTTCTTTGAAGGCCGTCTGAAGGTTTTCAGACGGCCTGTTGCGGATCAGCGGATTATAACCGATTGTTTTTCCGTGTTGCCGATTAGGGCTGTTTGCGGGTGGTGATTTCTGCCGCTTTTTCCCTTCAATACGGGATGTAGCTGCTGTTGCGGTACATCGACGCTCCTTCGGCGATGCCGCGCTGACGGCAGCCAAAATCACGCGTGTCGCCCTGTTTGTAGAAAGGCGATGTCGAGTTTGTGTTGCGCGAACCAGTTTTTCCTGATGCTCGAAAATCCGCGCCCTGCGGGTGAGGGGCTTCAAATTCTTCGCGGCTCCAGACGCGGGTGGGGCGGATGGGAGCGCGTCGAATTCCCTTTTTCGCTTGGGGGAACGTAGACGGTATCAGCATGATGTTTTGCAACGTGTCGTGCGTATCGTCGAATTGAAAAACGATAATCGAACCGTCCGACGTCGGGCATCGAGTAGGCATTGTTCATCGGCACGGGCGTGCCGTTGCCGTAACCTATGGTGCTGGAGCCCGCCTTTGGCAAGCTGCGGATGCTTTTCAGCGCGTCGGCCACCGTGGCACTGCCCATGGTCAGGCCGTAGGGGCGACGGATTGTCGGGATGGAGCGGCCTGTTTGCCTGCGCGTCGGCGGCGGCTTTGACAGCAGCGCTGTTGTCAGATGCGGGTGGTTTCATCGGCTTCAAGAAAGAACAGGCGGCCAGTATGGCGCAGGCCATCAGGGAATATGGGTATTTCATGGCGTTTTCCTTGTTGGTCGTGCGGTTACTTCTCTACCGGCAGGCCGAAATGCAGGTAGCGCTGATTTCGGTGGCTATGCGAGTAGCGCGCGGCGTGCGTTGCGGAAACCCTGCTGGATCAGGTAGGGGTTCGATAACGTCTTCGATGGTGTCGGTGGATTCGCCGATGGCGGCGGCGATGTTTTTCAGGCCGACCGGCCCGCCGCCGAACATGCAGCACCGCTCGAGGAACTCCTGTCCATCACGTCCAGGCCGACCGCGTCCACATCCAGCATCGACAGCGCGGCATCGGCGGTTTTCGCGCTGATGCTGCCGTCGCCCTTCACTTCGGCGTAATCGCGCACGCGGCGCAGCAGGCGGTTGGCGATGCGCGGCGTGCTCCCTGCTGCGTTTGGCCACTTCCATTGCGCCGATTCGTCCATGTCCAGCTGTAAAAGGATGCGCCGAACGGCGGACGATGGTGGCAAAATCGGCATGGTTGTAAAACTCAAACGGGCGACGATGCCGAAACGGTCGCGCAACGCGATTGGTCAGCATACCCGCGCGGGTGGTCGCGCCGACCAGCGTGAACGGCGGCAGGTCGATTTTCACCGAGCGGGCGGCCGGGCGCTTCGCCTATCATGATGTCGAGCTGGTAGTCTTCCAAAGCGGGATACAGGATTTCCTCTCCACCACAGGGCTGAGGCGGTGGATTTCGTCGATGAAACAATACGTCGTGCGGTTCGAGGTTGGTCAGGAGCGCGGCCAGATCGCCCGCGCGTTCCACGCACCGGACCGCTGGTTTGGCGCAGGTTCACGCCCAATTCTTTGGCGATGATGTTGGCAACGTGGTTTTTGCCCAAGCCCGGCGGGCCGAAAGCAGCGATGATGGTCCGAGTGCCTCGCCGCGTTTTGGCTGCCTGGATAAAGATTTCAAGTTGTTCTTTGGCCTTGTGCTGGCCGATGTGAGTCGGCCAGCAGCTTCGGGCGCAGCGCGTGTTCGAGCTGTTCTTCTTGGGATGACGGGGATTGCGCACTGATAATGCGTTCCGGCTTTGGCGGCGGTGAGGGTTGTCGGTGTGCAGCATGGGAAAAAGGTTCGGTCGGGCAAGGGCGTATGATACCTGAAAACGGAGCCGACGATGGGAGGCGGCGTTCTCTGAGGACAAAACACGAAAGCCGCTGTGGAAATGCCTTTCAGACGGCCTAATAAGTGAAAAGCGCGTAAAATCCTTCTTTTTGATTTCGGGAGATTGAGATGGGAATTGTCCGCGGAACAAATGCAAAGCCGCTCGACCATATCCAAAGCTGCTACCGGCGTTGGCTGGAGCTGCAGCCCAAAGCTGGAAGCAGCGCAGGGAGGAATGGCGGCAGGCGGCGGGGCTGATGGCCGAGCTGGATGCTTTTGCGCCAAAGAGGGATCATGGCATTCAATCAGGCCGTGAAAGACGGCCTCAGAACTCGACAAGAGCGCACGGAGGGTGAATACCGCGTTTTGAGCGAAGACGCGCTGTACAACGCTTTCGGCGAACAATGCAGTGTGGCCTGGCAATGGATGAGGCTGGCCGTGCAAAGCCTCGATCCCGCAAACCGCTGTTTCTGAATACGGGCCGTCTGAAAGCGGCATAACCGGAGAGATATGACAGCCCAAACCGTCTTATGTTTGATCTCTACTGCCGTCGAGGCGCATGAGTGCGCTCGCCTGTTCGCCCAACCTGCCGAATTACAAAAACTGTATCAACCAACGGCGGCGGTCTATGGAAATGCAGCAATTTCAAGGCCGGATGCAGCAGGAGCAATCACTCGACCAGCAACAGCAGCACCTTATCGGCCTATCGCACCGTATGATCCGTATGCGTTTGAAAAAGCGACTGTCAAAGCACGGCAGGTTGGCCGGTCAGTGATATTGCCGTGGCCTTCAGTCCGTCCACAGGGGGCTGTAGGCGTGTCCGCCCAGTATCGTGGGCGCAGTTGCAGCCAAACGTACGCAGCAACCTATGTTGGCTTCACCAATTTGCTCGGCTTCCTGTATCGATCGAGCCCTCAATCTGAAACTGGGGCGGCTTTACCTACAAGGAAATGGACAAAACCCTCCGCAAATACGGCAAAAGCGATTGCAAAATCGTGAGAGGAAGGGGAACAGCTGGAAGAAAACCTGATTGCCGTGATTCGCGGCGGCAGCTGGCAGACGGTACGTACACTTTATTGAGCTCGCACGCGGCGACAACGGCACTCCGTTTTCCCAACAGCCCGAATTTAAATCGCTGTTATGCCGAAGCGAAGCGCAAAGTTGCGACGTCATCGGACAGTTCGGCTATCGGACGGGTGTGATTGAAAAATAAATTCATGCTAAAAGGCGGTAGGTTTATTCAAACGCGGCGGCAATGTATCGCCGTTGTTTCGGTCGGTTTTGGCTTCTGCTGCATTTTGCCCTGCTCGGGCGAGGATGATGCAGCCGATGTCGTGATCCTGTGTAATGAGTGAAGGAGTTTCTGAAATGAGACGCCGCGCAATACTGGCCGCCGCCTAACGCTGGCCGTCGTCCGTACCTTCACTTTTGCCGCGCCGTCCGGCGTGCCGGAAAACCCGCTGGCGGATAGCGGGGGTTGACGGCAAATCCGCATCGGGCACATTGGTTTTTCGACCGCGCGTCATCGCGCCTGCATGCCGATGCTGGGATGCAATATGTTGTCAGTAGGATACCGCGTCCAGGAAGGCCGTCTGAATGTTTCCCCAGCCGTTACCACCTTGAAAGCCTGCGGCCAGGTGACGACGGTGGAAGAAAAACTGTCCGGGCGCGCTGTCCGCGACCGCACGTTATCGGTTGCGCAGGAAACACCTGCCGCGAGTTGGTGTTGGCACGACAAATACGGCAAGGTGCGGATTCTGGCGGTGAAAGAGGCTGAAGGACGCCGCCTGCGCCGAGGCTCGCTCGAATAAGGCTTCGGGCGGCCTTCAGGCCGAGACCTTTACGAAATACCTCTCTTCACCTTTTCACTGACAGCCGGAACCCAAACACAGGTTTCGGCTATTTCCCCAATCACTCCTAATTCTACCCAAATACCCCTTAATCCTCCCCGGACGCCCCATAATCAGGCATCCGGGCCGCCTTTTAGGCGGCAACAGGCACACTTAGCCTGTTAGCCGCTTTCAACAGGTTCAAACACATCGCCTTCAGATGGCTTTGCGCACTCACTTTACACAGACCAAAATAGGCTGCCCGGGCGTAGCGGAATTTACGGTGCAGCGTACCGAAGCTTTGTTCCACCACATAACGGGTCTTCGATAAATAGCGGTTGCGTTTGGTTTGCACTTCCGTCAGCGGACGGTTGCGGTGGGCTTTGCGCATAATGCCGTCTAACAACTGATGCTCTTCCAGATGTTGCCGGTTTTCCTTACTGTCGTAGCCTTTGTCGGCATAGACGGTCGTACCTTCGGCAATACCTTCCAACAAAGGGGACAGATGGTTGCACTCATGGACATTGGCGGGGGTGATGTGCAGTTTCTCGATATAGCCTTCCTCATCGGTACGGGTATGTTGTTTGTAACCGAGTTTGTAGAGGCCGTTTTTCTTTGTCCAGCGGGCATCGCTGTCTTTACTCGGTGTGGTTTGTCCGCTGACTTGTCCTTCTTCATCAACTTCTATGGCCTGACGCTGTTTGCTGCCGGCGGTCTGAATAATGGTGGCGTCAACGACGGCGGCGGATGCCTTCTCTACTTTTAGGTTTTTTTCGGCCAGTTGGCAGTTAATCAGTTCCAGCAATTCGGACAGGGTGTCGTCTTGCGCCAGCCAGTTGCGGTAGCGGCATAAGGTGCTGTAATCGGGGATGTTCAGTTCGTCAAAACGGCAAAACAGGTTGAAGTCGATGCGGGTGATGAGGCTGTGTTCGAGTTCGGGATCGGAGGCTGTGCCATTGTCCGAAGCAGGACGGCTTTGATTTCATGGACAACAGGGGATAGGCGGGACAGTGCGGTGGTCCTCGGAGATAACGGGTTCTTTGACGGTTCAGGTATTGTTCGATCGGCTGCCAATCAATCACCTGATCCAACTTCAATAATGGGAAGCGGTCGATGTGTTTGGCGATCATAGCTTGTGCGGTTTGTTGGAAGAAGGTGCTCATAAGAAATCCCTAAATGTCTTGAGGAAGTAGGTAAAGGGGAGTTTGGGGGAGGCCACAAAGGTCTCAAGGCCGTCTGAGCCGCCAAACGGATTGGGTTTGGCGGCACTATTTACTGATCCGTGATGGCTGCGGAAATATGCCCCTCTTCCACCCGCGCTGCCGAAATCGGGCAGGCAGCGAAGAACGTATTCGCCGCCGTCTTTGTCTTTCATTTCCAGTTTCCCACTATGTTTGAAGCAGAATTCAGAGCGGGGTGGCCGTGCCGACCGGGCTCTTGTCCGGCCTTATCGGCCGGAACAAGAGCGGCGAGGGCAGCAGTGGAAGAAATGAGGCGAAGATGTTTCATGGATTTTCCTTTTTCGGGTTTTGCTGCTCCGGCGTTGCTCGGATGCTGATAAAACCGCTCGGCGGTGCTTCGGCCAGAATGCTTACGCCGAACACGGCGGTGTGTGTTTCGTTCGAGACGGTAGTCTGAAAACAGATCGACGATGCTGCCCGCCGCACCGCTTTTCGGTTCCAGTAGCACCGTAGACCACAGTGCCACCGCGCCGCCTGTATCAGGGCGAGAGCGCGCACATGGCGCAGGGTTCGAGGGTGATGTAAACATCGCAGCCGTCGAGGCGAGCAGCTGCCGGTCTGCCGGCCCGCTTCCGGCCAAGGCGCGCAGTTCGGCATGGCCGCCGATGTGTCGCAGTCGACGCGACCGCGGCGGTTGATGCGCCGTCGATGGCACTTCACCGTTGCGCACCACCACACCGCGCCGACGGGCGCTTCGCCCACCGCCGCTGCCGCCGCTTCGGCCTGATGCGAGCAAAGCCGCGCCAAAAGCGGTGCGGCCTCTCCGGCAGGCGGCGGCGGCAGGGCGACGGGCGGGTGGTTTTTGACGGCGGCGAGCAGCGCGGTTTTGTCCGTGTCGGACAGTTGCATGACGTCGCAATCTCGGCTGGCGGCGGCGAGCTGCCATAGAGACGCTGCGGGTCGGCGTACGGCCCGATGCTTTCAACAGTAGGAAGGTTTTGACCGCGCCCGTCCGTCGCAGTTCTTCCTGACTGCGGATGCCGAGGCGGTGCGGGCCTGGAGGGTGGACGGGGCGAAGGGCGGGGTGGTGAGCATGATGTGTCGGTGTGTGCTTCAGACGGCCTCGGGCGGAGGTTCGGATGGATGTCCGGGCCGTCTGAAAATGAGTTTGCAGTAATAAAGGAGGGGCAAACGGCGGTTTCAGACGGCCTCGCCAACGCCCTGTGCTTTCAAACCGCCTTTTGAGGCCGCTGAAGGGGTCAATCGACTCTATCGCGCGGGACGAGGGAGTTTCAGCGGGCGGGCGTAGTCGGTGCAGTCTCGGGCTGCGGGTCGTAAGACGCGGGTCGTTCAGCGGCGCACGCCGAGCGCGGCCATGGACGCGGGCTGGTGTTTTTGCCGCTGACGTACCGGAGGCGGTAGAGGCTGTGGCCGCCCTGTTTCCGCCAGTTCGATGATGGTATAGCTGTTGGCACCGCCTTCGGCCTGCCGCGTGAGGTAGAACAGTTCGCCGCGTTCGAGCCGCGAACGGACGTGCAGCGGTGGGCAAGGCGGTGCGGGTGGGGGCGAGAGCTGCTTGCAGGTCCACCGCGCGGCTTTGGAACAAGGTTTTGGTAGGCGCGGCGGCTTTTCGGGGCGGTGGGCAAACAGGATGACGCCCGCCGTGTCTTTTGTCCAGCCTGTGCAGCGGGGTGAAGTTTTCGGGATTCAGGTGCTGCAGTTCGGGGGCGCAGCCGCAGGCGAGTGAGCAGGGTTTCGCGCGAGAAGCGTGCCGCGATGACGGGCAGGAAGTGCGGTTTTGTCGGCCACAATCAGGTGTTCGTCCGATGTGCAGGATGTGTTCTTGAAACGGCACGGGTTCTTCTTCGGCGGCGATGGCTTCGGTAGTAGTAAACCGTGCCGCCGGGGCGGAAATGCGGCGTCGACGGCCAGCGCGTGCAACTTCGTCGAAGCCTGGCCGTCTGAAAGCCTGCCCGCCCAGATTTCATGACCGATGTAGGGAAGCGGCGGCAGAGGAAGTCGAGCAGCAAAAGTGTCGTGCAGTTTTTGTTGCACGGCAGGGTGGAGATAGCTCGGTTTGATGCCGTCGATCAGCGGCAGCGGGCGGTTTTTCATGGCCGCCATTGTAACCGAATTTCAGACGGCCTGTTTTGCTGCTACAATCCGCGCCTTTTTTGATAACGGTTTCGGCACAGGGGCAGGGATGATCAGGAAAAACGGCGGATTTTCGTCCTCATACAGGGAGTACCATCGGCATGGTTCAAAGCGGACGGGGCTTGCTGCCGGATGCGGCCTTGGCGGAAAAAGGCCTGCTGCCGTTTTCAGACGGCCTCTCTTTCGGTGCTATATGTTGTGCGCCGCTGATTGGTTCGTCCGCCGTAACGCTGCGAAAACTGGCGCGACTGGCTGGCCCTGCTGTCGGAAAAACTCGCAATACGACGGCGTGCTGGTGCTGCACGGCACGGATACGCTGGCCTACACGGCCAATCTGTTCGCCCTCGCGCTGCACGGTTTGGACAAACCGCTGGTGCTGACCGGCTCGCAATGGCCGTTCGGCGCACCGGGCAACGACGCGCGCGCAATCTAGCGCACGGCCGCCGCACTCCGCCTCGGCCTGCCGCAGTGCGTCATCGCCTTTGACGGCAAACTGTTCCCCGCCGTCGGCAGCAGCAAGGTCAGCACCGAAACGTAAACGGTTTGCCAACCCCGATTTCGCGCGTTGGCGCAATGGTCGGAAGCAGCGGATGAGCCTGCGGGACGGTTTGAGGCCGTCTGAAAAAGCCGTCGGCGGATTGCGCGCGGAGCGGATAAACCCGCCGTGTCCGTGTCCTGCCACGCCTGATTCCCGGCGGTTCCGTCCGCCATATCGCCGCCGCCTTGCGCCGGGCGGGGCGGATGCCGCGATACTGCAAAGCTACGGCCACGGCAACGCCCTTCGGACGACGGTTTTATCGATGCCGTCCGCAGCTTCACCTCGCGCGGCGGCCTGCCGTCAACATCAGTCAGGGTGCAGCAGATGCGCGGCGGCGTTTACGCCCAAGGCGACGCGCTGCGGCAGGCGGGCGTGGTCGGCGGCGGCAAATGCAACCTCGAGGCAGCAAGCGTGCTGCTGACGCTGCGGCGGCAACGCCTGGACGGCAGACCGGCTGCGTGCCGGCTGCGCGCTGGGCCTGACGGATGCCTGAAATGTTTTCAGACGGCCTCCTCATGGTTTGAAGGCCGTCTGACCAGAAAATATCGGGACTTTTAATGTTTCCAGGCAGCCAGCATCTTGGCCAGCACGTACATCAACAGTCCCGCCGAGCCCAAAACGGCAAACACAATCCCTTTTTGCGCGCGTTCGGGCAAAGCCAGTAAACAGCAAGGCTGAAGCTGAAGAACATGGCTGCACGCCCGCACCAATTGCCGGTCTTTGAAGCGGTTGAGGTATAGCTTTCGTTCATCACCACATACATCTGCACAAAGCCGCGCCGCACATCGAAAAACGCCCGCAGGCAGGAAAAACAGTCCGAGCAGTTCTTATTCATCTGGATAGCCGTCTACGACAGCGCGATTATAGCCGAAAGCGCCCGCCGCCAACGTTCAGACGGCCTTTTCTTTCACATGAATTAACGTATCCTTATATCACCTGGCTTCTGGGCGTGATTATGTGTTCGGCATGGGGCTGACGCTCAGCCCGTCGGACTTCAAAATTTTGAGGACAACATCCGAAATCCGTGCTGGCGGGCGTGGTGGCGCAGTTCGTCATCATGCCGCTGACGGCTTTACGCTTTGGCCGTACGCTACGCTGCCGCCGCCCGCGATTGCGGTACCGGCGTGATTTTTGGTCGGCGCATGTCCGGGCGGGACGGCGTCGAGGCGTGATGACCTTCGCGCGGGCAACGTCCGCACTGTCGGTGGCGGTAACGTCGGTTTCCACACTGCTCGCGCTGCGCACAGACCCCTCGCCATTTTCTACCTGTTGGCGCATCAGTGGCTGGACATTTCCCGCTTCCGCCATGCTGATGGATATTTTGAAAATCGTCATGCCGCCGATTGTGCTGCGTGCTGCAAACCTTTCCCTGCACCGGCGAACCAGGCGGTGGAAGGCGTATTGCCCGCTGGTGTCCGTCGTCGATCGCCTGATTATCGGCGCGGTGGTGGCTTTGAACCACACCAAAATTGCCGAGGCGGGCGGGCTGATTTTCGGCGTGGTGATGCTGCTAACTGCATCGGCTACCTGCTGGGCTTTTTGCCGCCAAGTTCATCAAAACTGCGCGACGCGCACGCTGGCCATCAGTCGGGATGCAGAATTCGCCTGGCCGCCGGTTTGGCGATGAAATATTTCGATCCGATTGCCGCCGTGCCGGGCGCGATATTCAGCGTGTGGCACAATATTTCCGTTCGCTGCTGGCTTCCTATTGGGCCGGGCAAAGGCCGCAGGAGGAACGGCACGGTCAGGATGGGCCAGGATAAACAGGCCGTCTGAAAAAGAGTATTCCATACCGACAGGAGCATAGGACAATAGCGGAAGCCCTTTATTTCCGAGAGAAAGTCAGTGAGCTGCGGCAGAAAATCGCCGCCCTGCACGGCGTTTGAAACGGGCGTTTCGACCGGCGGAGATGACCGCGAAAACTGGGCATGGCCGTGTGTTTTGTGCAAACCGGAAGAAGCGCGGTACCGGTTGTTGATGGTGAGGGCGAGCCCGCTTTATCCGCTGGCGCAGTTTTACCTGCCGGATTTGCCGTATGTGCCCGAACAACTGAGCCATATTGACTGGCTGACCGTGTTTGTCGGTGAAGAAAATCCCCAAAATTGGAAGAATTCGGAACTAAAACGTGAAATGACGTTCTTGGAACATATCGGACGGCACGGCAAGGGCTGGCCCTGATCAGGGAATACACCGCCGATGACGAACTCGTCCATTATGAATATCGCCGATCCAAACGGTTCGCCCAAACCCTTTCCGCTCAAACCCTGTCTTCCTTGAACAGGATTTTTCCCATCTGGGACGGCGGAGGCTTGGATGGACATTTGGAAGATGAAATCTGCGACTTTGAAGACGATGACGACGAAGCAAACTGCTTGAGCTATTACGACGACATCGGCACCGAACACGACTACCGCCACAAGTTCGGCGGTTATCCGTCTTTCTGCCAGTCGGGCATTTGCGAAAATGCCGACGGTCGCCTGCTGATGCGCGATCATTTTGAACTTTATGTTTCAGATTTCCACCGACAGCAAGGCTTGTTTCAACGTTATCGATAACGGCAGCCTGATGTTTTCCCGCAATCCGAAAACGGCGAATGGTCGCTGTATTACGATATTGAGGCCGTCTGAAAGCCGCCCGACAAAGGAAACCCCATGAACCCGCTGATTACCGATTCCTCTTTATCCGACAGCCGCAAGCCGGTGATTGTCGCGCTGGATTTTGCCGATGAGGCATCGACCATTCAATTCGTCCGCCGCCTCGACCCCTCCTGTGCCGTCTGAAAATCGGCAAGAGCTGTTTTACCGCCACAGGCCGCAGGCTGGCGGAAAATTTAATCCATCAGGCACCAACTCTTCCTCGACCTCGAAATACCACGACATCCCCAACACTGTGGCCAAAGCCTGCAAAGCCGCTGCGGAAATGGGCGTTTGGATGGTGGATATGCATGCATCGGGCGTACCGCCGCATGATGGAGGCTGCCGCGGAAGCGATGGCAAACTGTCCGGACGAAGCCGCTATCCGGCGTTACCGTGCTGACCAGCATGGAACAGGCCGACTTGGCTGACGGGCGTGGATGTGCCGATTGAGGGCAAGTGTTGCGCGGTTGGCGCGGCTGGCGCAAAGAGTTCGGTTTGGACGGCGTGGTCTGCTCCTGCGCACCAGCGCCCTGCGCGGCGCGCTCGGCCCGAATTTGTCTTGGTCACGCCCGGCATCCGCTTGGATACCGGAAAGGCAACAGCGACGACCAACGCCGCATCGCGACGCCCGCCGAAGCCTTGGCGGCGGTTTCGACCTATCTGGCAGATGGGGCGTCCCTGTTACCCAGCCGCCGATCCGGTAGCCGTAGTGCGCGAGCGAACCGGGTGCACAGGCCGTCTGAACGGGCTGAAACGGCTTTTTCTGCCGCTTGTGCCGCCGGTTTGCCGCAACTTGTGTCCGCTTTATTGTTTATTTTCACGCATAGTTTTCACGAATCAGCTTTTCAGACGGCCCTCCCGACTGGTCAGCGCAAATCTGAAAGAAAACAAGGAGGGCGCAATGACCTTTACAGCGAGCAGCTAAACCCCGCCTGCAACAGGCGCGTGTATTGCAGGTGGGCGACGTGATGCTCCTCGACCGCCATTGGTCTCGGCGGACATGTCAACGTATTTCGCCCGAAAGCCCCCGTCCCCGTGGCCAAAATCGAAAAACCGAACACTGCGCGGGCGGGCGGCCAATGTGGCGCGCAACGTGGCTGCACTCCGCGGGCAGGTCGTATCACGTCCGTCGGCGACGACGAAGCGACGACCGCCTGAATGCACTGATGGCGGAGCATGGGGTTGAAAACAGTGCTGATACGCGACCAAACATCGCTACCACCGTCAAACTGCGCGTCGTGGCGCGAAACCAGCAGCTGATCAGGCTGGATTTCAAGACGCGCCGACACACGAAGTGCCGATGGCAGTAAAACCGCTTCCGCGAACTGTTGGCCAGAATGCGACGTCGTCATCCTGTCGGATTACGCGGCAAAGGCGGGCTGACCCATGTGGTTTCCTTTATCGAATGGGCGCGGCAGGCGGGAAACCGGTTTAATCGACCCGAGCGACGACTACGCCAAATACACCGGCGCAACCTCTGCTTACCCCAACCGCGCCGAACTGCGCCAAAGTTACCGGCAGTTGGAAAAACGGGCCGATTTGCAGGAGAAAAGCCTGCGCGTTGCGGCGCGCAATTTGATTTGCAGGCACTGCCCTGACGCGCAGCGAAGGCATGACCCTGTTCGCGACGGCGAACTCACTCACCAGCCGACACAGGCGCGGGAAGTGCCGATGTTTCCGGTGCGGGCGATACCAGTGATTGCCGGCATGGGTTTGGGCAATGGCGGCAGGGATTGATTTTCCCGAAGCCATGCAGCTGGCAAACACCGCCGCCGGCGTGGTGGTGGGCAAACTCGGTACGGCTGTGTTCGTTTGACGAATTGGCGCAATCATTGTCAAAGTAACGTAATAATCGGGTATTTTTGTTGCATCATTGCGGCTGCCCTGCCTGAAGTATCCCGTACCGGCGGCAAAAGAAGATGCCGCAGCTGGACAATTAACAAATATTTAAAGGGAATACTAGATCAAATGCCAGTAAGCATGACCCGCTTGGAAATTCGAATTGGGACGACAGTCAAAGCCGTAAAACTCGACATGACCGCCGTAGGCTGTGCCGCCATGGTTTGGCGGACAAAAATGCCAGCCGTCACGCGTGATGGACCCGAAACCGTAGTGGATGAGCCTTTTCGCTTTCAACGGCTTTGGATACGGCAACGTCATCGGTTGTTTATGAAATCGCGCGGCAATTTCCGTTTTATACGCTTGCGTGCGCGGCATCGGCGAAGATTTCAGCAATACGTGGCTGCGCGAATACTACAACGGCGTGCAGCCAGCGCCGTTCGGAGCATAAAGTGTCGGAAAATATAAACAATAAAGGCAAAAGCTGGTTTAGCCGATGGTTAGGGGAAGACAGTGCCTGGGCTAAAGGCGCGTTTCGGAAATGTTTCAGACGGCCCGCGCTTTGCCGCCTGTTGTGTACACCGCCTCCGATTGAGATTGCCGCCGTCAGGCGGTACAATCGCGGCGTTTTTATTTTTGTAGAAAGAAATATAGAGTCTGATTATGAAATTTTACCGTCTTCTACACATCCTGCTGGTTTGGAAGCAGCGGTACGCCCGTTCGAGCAAGCCGGACTGTTGTTGGAAAACGAAGCGGGTGTTGCCCGTTCAGAAGTCTTCGACTGCCTGTTTGCTCACGAAAACTCGGTTCCACCGGCTTGGGCACGGCGTGGCCGTACCGCACGCTCGATTGGCTTCATTGAAAAGGCGGTTCGCTGTCTTTATCCGCAGCAAAGAGCCGATTCTTTGATGCGCCCTGACGGCAAACCCGTTTCACATGGTTATGGTATTGCTGGTTCCCGAAAAATGCCGCAGGCACGCATTTGGAAGTCTTATCCAAACTCGCAGGAAAATTTTCAGACAAAGGCGTGCGCGAACAGCTGATGCAGGCTGGCGATGCTGCGGAATCCTGCGGATTCTGACGGAGTAATAATGCCGAGCATCTCCGGCACGCAGCCTCTATCAGGACAACTCAGCACAAAACTCCAATTGGCTTTGGCGGCAGGTGCGGCGGGTGCCGACAACCGTATCGAGTAGAGGCGACAAGCCGGTTTTGGCTTTGGTCGGCCATTTGAATATCCACCCTAATCAGGTTCAGGTTTTGGGTGTAGCCGAAGTCGATTATCTTAGCCGTATGGAAAGCGGCGATTTGGTCTGCTCGACCAGCTTTTTCGAGTTGCCGATGTCGCTGGTCATCGTGGCAAACGACTTGCCCGTGCCGAAGAGTTTGCGCGACTATTGCCATACCCACAGCGTTCCTTGCTGACTTCTGCTGGAAAGTTCGTATTTGATGGATGTGCTGCGGTTATCTGCAACGCACCTTGGCAGTTTCTACGGTTAAGCACGGCGTATTCCTAGATGTATTCGAAATCGGCGTCCTTTGACCGGACAGTCGGGCTTGGCAAGCGAATTGGCTCGAGCTGATTTCGCGCGGCACAGCCTGGTGGCCGATGATGCGGTGGAACTGCACCGTACCGCGCCGGAACTCGGAAGCCGTTGTCCGCCGATGCTGCGCGACTTTCTCGAAGTGCGCGGCTTGGGCATCCCTCAATATCCGCCATATTTTTCGGTGAAACATCCATCCGTCCGAAAAAGTCCTCAACCTCATCATCAATCTGGTTGCGGCCGACGACGATTACATGAAACAAATCGACCGTTTGAGCATCCGCAGCGAAACCGAATCCATCCTCACGTCACCGTCCGCCCGGTTACCTCCCTGTGGCTGCAGGCGCAACTCAGGTGCTAGTGGAAGTGGCGGTACGGAACTATATCCTCCAGCTGCGCGTGAAAAAGGACAGTATGAAGAATTTTTAGAACGGCATCAAAGTATTATGAAAGAGCAAGAGGTCGGGCACGAAAATCATCCTGACTAGCAGCCTCGTCCGGTTCGGGCAAGTCTGGCACTGCGCCTGTTGAAGATATCGGCTACTACCGCATCGACAATATGCCTATGGAAATGATGCCCGATTTTCGTGCGCATCACATTTTGCGGCAGACGTCGAGCACTTGGCCGTCAGCGTGGACATCCGTTCCCGCCCGAGCATCAGTGAAATCGACAAGCAGCTTGTCTCATCTGCGCCGGCAGGGCACAGCGATGGAACTGCTGTTTTGGAGTCGGACGAAGCCGTATTGATGCGTCGGTTTTCCGAAACCCGCCGCAGCCGTCCGCTGGCGGACTGACGCAATCCCTGCAGGAGGCCTGCGGCAGGAGCGGGAGATGTTGGTACCGCTGCGCGAAAGGGCATACTGCATCGACAGTTCGTCGATGAATTCCCAGCAGCTTCGTTATGCGTGCAGCAATGGCTGAAGGTAGAGCGCAGGCCTGTTGTGGTGTTTGAGTCTTTCGTGCTTTAAATACGGCGTGCGCCGACCGACATCGATTTCCTGTTTGATATGCGCAGCCTGCCCAATCTCTTATTACGACACCGCCCTGCGGTAGCTTCAACGGTACGGAAGAGCCTGTCCGGCAGTATCTCGACAGCCAGCCTCTGGTGCAGGAAATGGGTAGGACATCAAACGCTTTATCGCCAGCTGGCCGCCGCGATGCGTAGGAAAGAGCCGCAGCTACGTTACCGTCGGCATAGGGTTGCACTGCGGCTCAGCACCGCTCCGTTTCACGTTTGCGAACGGCTGGCGGAACATTTCAGGCCGGATTATCAGGTACTGGTACGGCACCGCCAGCTCAACCTAGGCGCGTAACCGGCGCAGCGGATAATCAGACCGCAGAGGCCGTCTGAAACAGGCCGTCCGGCGTTTTCAGACGGCCTTCCCATATTCAGAAGCAGAGAACCGAAAAACATGGTAATCAATGGTCGTCCGGCCACATGCACAAGGCCAAAAGCGATTATCGAACGGCTCAGCGTCGATATGGTGATAGAAGTGCTGGACGCGCATGCCCGCATCCAGCGAAAAACCCTTGCTGGGCAAACTCGTCGGACAAACCCAAACTGAAAATCCTCAACAAAACAGGATGGCCGACCCCGAGCGCACCGCCCTGTGGCTGGCTGAATTCCAGTCCGTCTGAACCAACGCTATCGTGCGTTGGACGCTTCCGACCGGCACACGGCACAAAAGCGATTGCCGCCTGCCGCGCCCTCGTGCCGAACCGCAAGGCGTGGATAAACCCCTGCGCGTCATGATTTGCGGCATTCCCAACGTGGCAAATCCACCCTGATTAACGGTATGCTGGGCAAAAATCGGCCAAAACCGGCAACGAACCCGGCATTACCAAAGCTGAACAACGCTCAGTCTTGCCGACGATTTCTGGCTCTACGACACCCCCGGTATGCTGTGGCTGAAAATCATCGTGAAGAGGGCGGTTACAACTCATGCTGCCGGCGGCGCGGTCGTCACGCAACGCACGCATGAACGAAACCGTCGCCCTCGAACTCATATCGATTACCTGCCTGCCGCCACTCGCCGCAGTTGCAGGAAACGCTATCAGGCCGACAAAAACGAAAAGCAGCCATTGGCGTGACGAACAATGGTTGGAATGGATAGGGCGCAGGCGCGCGCACTGCTGGGCGGCGGACGCATCAATTACCAAAAAGGGCTGAAAACACCCTGACCGACTTCCCGACGGCCCACATCGAGCTGCATCACCTTGAAAACCCCGAACCAATGAGACACAATGACAGCCGCCCAACGGCTCGAAGCCGAACAAAGCCGAACGCGAACGCCGCAAGGCCGAACGCAAAAGGGAAGGCCGTCTGAAAAGCAGGGGAGCCGATCTTCTTTAATCGCACTAATATTTTTCAGACGGCCTCCAACTTAATCCGAAAACATACCGTTTGTTCTATTCGAATAACCAGAAACAAAAGGAATCAAACCGTATGTACGCCGAACTTCAGTCTCCCGAATTGTGCCGCGTCCAGCGCCATTACAGCTTTACAGTGTTGCCGGCTGATGCCGCAAGCTGGGGAGAGCATCCTTTTCCGAAGCCAGTCAATGCGACCGTTTGGCCGCCTCATTGGCCCGAGGCGGCTATCAGGGTGCAATCCATCCGCATCGTAGTCTAATCCGTTCGGCGAATACCCTCGACACATCGGACATAGCGGCCTCAAAAGCCGGTTTGAACGGATTCGCAATATTCTGACGCGCATCAATCAAAACAGCAGTTTGCGCATACGGTTTTGCACCTCGGGAGCATGTACGGCGGCTGAAAATCGCCTTTGCCCGAACTGATCAAAAGACCTATGGCGACCTCTCTGCAACGCCTGTGCTACCGTACATGCCGATGCGGAAACTGCCTGCCCGACAACGAAACCATCCTCCGCTGCGTGGAGTGCCGTCAGGAACAATCGGCTGCATCACGCGCGCGCGGCGAAGGCAATTTCAACTTTTTACCGTCAATTTCAACTGCTCACCGCTGATAGCTCATGTTACCGGCAAGCTATCATAGAGCTAGGGAAACTGCCTGCGGTCGGCTTTGAAACGACCTGCCGGCTGCCGTGCCTTGCGCCGCCTCAAACAACCTTTCGGCATGAAATCACACCGCTTATTTTCAGACGGCCTCAATGCCATGCGCGAAAGCACCAGCAACACTCGGGCGCCGATGCGGTGCAGCAGCAATACAGTACCGAAACCCGCTCGGCGGGTTGGCACATGCAGGTACGGGATACCTCCGCCGCCCCGTCGAAAAACTGCGCTGATGGTCGAACTCTCACCGCCCGTTGCGCGCGCGCATTTCGGGCGCCGCAGGTACGGTGGAAGCGATCGGCTTTGCTGACCCGGCGACCAAATCCACGCACAATCGTCCGTGCAGTCGGTTTTTCAGGCCTCATGCTGGCGTGCAACCGAAGACCAGGTTTGGCCGAAAGCAGCATCATGCCCGCTTTCGGATTACACGACTGGCTGACCTACGTCAGCGTGTGCGTGGCATCGGCCTGCAGTACCGTCCCCATTCCCGGAGACATCATCGCCGCAGCGAAATCGCCCGCCATCATGCGCGACACGGGTACAATGGCTCTTTCGCTCGAACAAACCGCCCACCGTGCGCGTATTTCCTCGTTCCTAGGCTTTGCAGGCCGGAGAGCGAACCACGTCTCGAGTGCGGATTTGTGCAACTGCGCCGTCCTGCTCGTACGCTGAATCGTTCAACCTTTCGGACGGCCTCCAACTCATCGAGAAGGGCCGTCTGAAAACCGAGAAAGGAAAGTGAGCCATGCTCTTAGGAGCCGGGCCATCGACCACGTCGCCACACCGCGCAACGCGCGCGCGCTAGCCACCGTCCCTCGCTCAGCCGCCCTGCTGGCTGAAACCCACGGCGCGGTGGACTGCATCACTCTTGCACTCCTGCGCGAAGACCGCCGCCATCCACTGAAAGACGACGACGTCGCTGGACATCGCGCCCGCGCCGTCCGCGTAATTCCACATCAACCCCGAAATGGCACTGACCGGAAGAAATGTTCGAACACGCCCTGCGCGGTACGGCCGAAAGAAGTCTGCATCGTGCCCGAGCACGGCAGGAAATCACCGCGAAGGCGGCTTTGGACGTACTGGGGCAACAGCAAAACATTGACCGATTTCACCTGGCATCCCTCAGCGAAAGCCAGCATCCCGCGTCCTCCTCGTCGACGCCGACGAAGCGCGCAAATCCAAGCTGCCGCAGACATCGGCGCACCCGCCGTCGAACTGCATACCGGCGCCTATGCCGATGCCGCGATGCCGCCAGCGAACGCCGCCAACGCCTCGCACACGAAGAAGGCGCGTATGTTCGCCTCCGGGCGCGGCCTCATCGTCAATGCCGGGCACGGCCTCCAACATCACAACGTCGCCCCGATAGCCAAAATCCGCCGATAGCCGAACCCAACATCAGACACGCCCTCATCGCCCAGCACCTCTTCCTCGGCCTGCCCGCCGCCATCGTCCAAATGAAAGAAGCCATGTTCCGCGCCCGACTAAGCATCTGAACACGAAACAGGCCGTCTGAAAACACCTCAAGCCGGCCACCATCCTTTCAGACGGCACCTCCACACCGCCGCACAAAACAAGCGATTCCCCACTCAGCAGACCATGCAAAACCAATCCCTGCACGACCCCATCCGCCACATCGCCCGAAAGGCCAAATCGGTAGACGAAATCATCCGCCGCTGCGTCCGCACGTAGCATCTGCAACGCACGTCTGTTCCTCACCTACCGCCTCAGCGGCAACGAAGCCGACGGACGCGGCCGCATCTACCAAATCAAAGCAACCGCTGGAAAACGAAGCATGCGCCGCCGGCAACCTGCGCCGCCACCTCGACCACTGCCCCACCTGCTGCGCGCCTGCGAAAAGCGTCTGCCGCCAAAGTCGAATACGGCAAACTGGCCGAAATCGGCCGCGACGAAGTCGCCGAACGCCGCATGCACAGCAGCGACCGCTGCGGCAGGAAACCCAACGCGGCATACTGCGGCGGCTGGATTACCGCCCAGCAACTTCACCCCCTTACTGCATCGGACAACACAGCTGTCCCCTGCTTTCGCCCGACGCACTCAAAAACAAAATCCTGCCTGCGGGAAGCAAAGCAGGTTTCATAACCCGACAACGAACACCCGCGCCAAACCTCATGCCCGAAGGCTGCGTCCAACCTGTCCTCTCGCTCAATATCAACCTGCGCCGCTGCTCGCATATTGACAGGCTCGGCATCCAAACCCACTATTCCCATTTTTGCTGGCTGCTGCGGTGCTATTAATCCGCACAACGGCGCAAAAAGCGTGATTGGTTTGGACGATGGCGCGCCGCAAACATCGAAGCCTGGATACCCTGCCGCCCGACGGCATAGCTACCGTAACCACCGCCTGAGCGTGTAACCGTCGAAGACTACGCCTACCACCTGCAAACGACCCCTGAATAGCCGAGGCGGGCCGCCCGTAATCAGCGCATATCCAAAGACATCGTCGAAATCCTGAGCAGCGAAAGCCACCGCCCGAATGCCATGATGCACAAAAGGCCGTCTGAAAAATCGTCACCACCCGCCCTGCACCCAGCAATAAGGCCAAAACTGCTGGCAAGCGTGGAAAAACCTGTTCGCCTGACTTCTCGGTATCCGCTTTACCCGCCCGCAAATTCCGGCCACGCTGGTGGCGCGCGGCGCACTTACGCATCAGCCCAACCCCAAACCGGCATGTCTGAAACCGAAAACTTACCGCCTTAAACGAATCCGCAACCGACATCATCCTTTTCGGCCAACATCGGCTGTATCGCCCAATTCTCGGCGGCGGCAGAAACCCCCGTGCGGTAATTGGACAGAATATCTGACCGAACTGCTGGCTTGATTAAACCGCGGAATGAAAAGAAAGGCCGTCTGAAAGTTGTCGGTGGTATTTGCTCGGCAATGGAGTAATCGCGGGCCGCCCGAATTTTCTGGGACGGCTCAGAACGGACGGTGAATCTGGCGACAGAATCTTCGCTGGCTGGAGTGTGTTCGCGCTGGCCCGCGCAGTTTTATCTTCAATACCACCGAATTTATCCTTGATTGCGCTGTTGAGCGATATCGGGCGTGCTTCGCATGCTGCCCTGCTGAGGCCGGTGTGATGATTACGGTGTATGTGTGGGTAGGGTTTCGATAAGTCGCTGATGCTGATGATACGGGGCGACGCAGGAGTGCAAGGTGTTGCTGTTGGTTTTGCTGGCGGCGTTTGCAGGCGTCATGTGTTATCGTTTTTGCCGGCACTCACTGTTTTGCTGGTCGCGCCGCATCAGGGTCGCCCTGACGCACGCGCTGTTTTGGCCGATTACGGCGGCTTTGGTGGCGTGATTGCGCCCAAGGGTAAGTGGGAATCAGGCTTTGAGCCTGTTGAGTATGGGAACGGTGCGGCGATGGTGTTGGGCATCCGTTGGGGCGGATGGCGGGTCAGGCGTACGGGCTGGCGGCTGAGCTTCCGTTGATCGGGATTGGTGGCGGCTGGACGGCGGCGGTGTTAGTTAAAAACCCCACCCAAGCTGCCGAGTATCAGCGGTTCGCTTTGCCAGCCTGCTGCTTTTTGCCGCGGCGCAAGAGTCCGTAGTTGTTTTGCCTTACCGGTGCTGGAGGATAACTGCCCATTTCAGCGTTTACAGGTTATATCAAGCTGTTCGCGCTCAGACGGTTGCCTCGCCGCAGCGGGCGACGATGCTGCTGCTGGTGTACGGGCGCGTCCGGTTTTGCCAGTCGCATTGTTCGGACGTTATCGCTTCCGCAAAGCCGTTTGTCTTTTTCGCCGCTTTACGCTGATGACGGCAGTGAGGAGTTTTACAGCCGTCGGCCGCGTCCCTGGGTTTTGACGAAGAAGCTTTTGGGCGTGGGTACCACTGCGCTCAGTTTGGCGATGGTGTCGCGCGCGCGGGTTTGCCGACGATGTGACGGATGTAGCGACGTCGATTTATTCTTCACAGTGCCAACGTGGGCATAGGCGGCGGCGCGTTGCTCGACGCTGCTGTGCAGCAGTTCGGTTTGGGAACACGTCGGCTTTGCCGGCGCGGCTTTGGCGGCGGCCGCGCTGCCGTTGTGCTTTTTGCTCGTCCGCCGGGCGGATTTGCTGATACTTGACGTTGATGTTTGAGGCCGTCGAAACTTTGTTTTAGCTCCGCAGAAACTCGGTCTTTCTTTCTGGAAACTTCGTTTTAGCTTCGCCAGCAGAAACCCCCGTTTTCAGACGGCCTTTTTGCGTTTTGAGGTTTTGCGGTGGCTTTCAGGATCGGCCTTATTTTGGCCTGCGGTGGCCGTCGTGGCAGGATTTGTCGCTTGCGCTGACGTTGTTGTAGGCGGCGGTGATGCCTTCGGAACGTCATTGCTCCGCGATTGGGCGTTCAGCCTCGTCCCACAATCGCCGCGGTGATCCGCTTTCCCTGCGTTTGAAATCATCCGACAGCCTTCCATACGGCGGGCAGTGCGTCGCCGTTGCCCCTGCGTGGTCGTCGCAGCGGTCGAACGGTCGCATTTTGGGTGCAAAACGGGCTGCTCAGTTCTTTGGAATTTGCCTTTGGCTGAATGTTTCGTCGCCTTTGACCATTTTCTATAACGGCGAATTCGCGCATCATACGCTTGAAGCGCGGCGGTGCGTCTCGCGGAAATCGGCCTCGTTCGCGGCGGGGCCAGCCCTTGTCCGGCCGCAGGCCGCCAGCGTTAGCAGCTGCGCTGCTGCGGCAAAACGGTACGGAGATCTCGCGTTCCTCTTCGGTATGGTTTTCAGCGCGCATCATGGCCTGAAAACAGGGCGGCAAACGGGTCGCCGCCCAACGTCGCTGAGCGAGAAAAATGACGCGGTTTTGATTACCGGCGCATCGGCGGGCTGGCATGAAGCGATGCAGGACTTTTGTACGGGCCGAGTCATCGCAAGGTACGGCGCGGCTCGGCGTATGGATAAATTGCGTGGCCTGGCGCCACGAACCGGGCGGGTCGTCTTTATCCGTCTCGAATTGACGCTCGACCGACAGGCCGTCCGTTGCGGCGGCGTTGTAAGCCTCGCCGCCGCCGTTTGGCAGAAACTCGACTGCCTGATTAACAACGGCGGCCTGGCTTTTGCAGGATGCGGCGACCGCGCCGTTGATTTCGCGCTGATTGGGAAACGATGATTGAAACCAACGCTCGGATTGGCGTACCTGACCCGTCTGCGTTGCCAGCAGATGACGGCAGCGGCGCGACGCTATGTCATCGGGCTACCGGTTCGATCGTGCGCACTTTATCCTTATCCGGGCGGCAATGTCTGACGGCGTATTTCAAGCGCCTTCGTCCGCCGTTTTACGCTCAATTTACGGGCGGACGCAGGCACAGGGTGCGGTGAGCACGGTGGGAGCCGGGCCAGTGCGGCGGAACTCAGCTTTCTAGCCAATGCGCTTTACGGGCGACGACGGCAGGGCGGCGAAGGTGAGCGAAAACGCCAGCTGGCGCTGCCGTGAGACTGCGGATGCGGTGCCGTGGCTGGGCTTCCGAGGCCGAAGCGGACGCCAACGTGAACGCGATTGAAACTCGCGCCGACGGCGCAGGCTTCTCGGCGCGCTGCTGCCGGGTGTGGCGGGAGGCATCAGGCCGCTGCGGTTTCAGGAAAGCGATCGTGCGGGCCGTCGAAAGCAGGTGTTTTCAGATCGGCCTCGACGGCGGATCGGCCTGCCTCGAACCGCCTTTTGTCTGTACGGCACGGGCGGAACCGCGGCTCAGGCCGAACGCTGAATCTGCCAAACCGCTTCGTGGAGGATGACGTGCGCCGCCTGAACTTCTGTTTTTCAGACGGCCCGTTTGTTTTTCCGAATGGATGTCGGGCAAAGCTGGCTGCAGCATCCGGCAAAGGAATGGATAGGCCGGTTTTCGGTCCGAAGCCGCGTGCAGGGCTTTTTGTTCAGACTTCGTCCGGCTGAAAACATCAGCCTTTGGCGGCTACTATCCGGCCGACGGTCCTGACGACGGCTCCGTGTGTGCGGGCCGATTTCAACTGACCGTGTCGCCTGCCTCGCCGTGTGCCGAACAGGGTGCGGCGCAGGGTTTCGGGAATCAGGTGGACGCAGAACGAGTCTTCGCCGACGCTGCCGATGTCAGGCTGCATCCGTCGAGGCCGACGAGTCTTTGGGTGGCAGGATGGTAGGGTCGGAGCGCGGCGGCAGGTGCGCGAAGCGCATCGCAGCAGCGTGCCTGGTGCGCGTCTGATGCGGAGGATTTGCGGTAGGCGGTGATGTGGTTGCTCATCGGGTGGCTGCCGCCGATTTCGTCGCCGAAGCGGGCGGCGCGTTCGAGATTAGACCAAGTCACCCGCTTCAGACGGCAAGTTGGTTTTGGTCCAGCGTCTCGGCCATCAGGTGCAAAACGGGCGGTGCGCCGTCCGTTTCTGTTACGGTGAGGCAGCAGCCGTTGTGGGGCGACGGACGCGCCGGTTTGCAGGTCGCCGGGCCATGTCCTCGGCAGCAGTCTCGACCGTGTGGTGTGAAACTCCAGGCGGCTGTCTCGATGGAAACGACGCGCCCCATGCCTTGTGCTCATGCCCTGTAAACATAAGGCGTTTTTCTCGGTGGTTGTGGCGGCGAAATTAAATTCTTTAAACCGGCAGGAGTTGCCTCGCCTAGTCCTGATTTTAAATTTAATCCACGCCACAACTTATGGCGAATTCCGGCGGTCGGTTCTGGAGCGCAGCAGTATGCATGCGCCTTCACCTGCGGCGCGCGCGCCTGGCTCCGCCTCCCGCCGTATCGAAGAATAGTTGGCGTTGTCGCAGCGTTGCCGTCGGCATACGCAAAGCGGGCGGCCGCCGCGCTGTGTTTCACGTGACTTGGCCAGGTCAGTCGCCCTTCGGCGGTGCAGGCGTGCGACGACGATGCCCGGCTTCTCGGCACCTCGTCTCCCCGTAGACGGCGACGCGCGGCTGGTCAGCCGTTGCTGCCCGAGCAATACGGCCAAGCCGCGTTTGACTTGTCCGCGATACTGGGCGCGGGCGACATTTCCTGGCCGGGTAGCAGCCTTTTTGGCGCACGCGCCCATGGTGTGCTGGTTGAGCATTTGGGCGACGCAGCGCTTTCGTCGCCTCGAAATCCACGGGAAGCTGCCATGGATTTCGTGCAGCTGCCAGGCGTTTTCCGCTTCGCATCGTAGGCGGGCAGTTTGTCTTTTTCACCGGCCAGCGGGATGCGCGCCGTGGGGCAGGGTGCACTCGATGAGGCCGCCCGAAACGCAAACGGGAAGAAAGGTGCGGTTCTGGGCGGGCAGGGCGGTGCGCCTTCGTTCAGACGCCTGCCGCGCCGTAGCCGGAGCAGGGGGTTCGAAGATTGCTGCGCGCAGGACGAACATCCGCAGGCGTTTGCACAGGGCTTCGACGAGGTCTGCCGCCGTCAGCAGCAGCAGGTCTTCGCCGCGGTTGAACACCAGCATGTTGGCGATGACGCGGCCTTTGGGCGTGTTGCGGTGGCATAGCAGGCTTCTCCTTCGGCCAGTCCTTCGATGTGGCTGGACAGTTGGCTGTGCAGGTAGGAGGCGGGTCTTCAGCGCGCTGACGCGGATCAGGCCGAAAAAGGGCAGGGGCGGAAGTGCAGGAATCCTCGGCTGTTTTGGGTATGGGGTGGAAACGCGGGCGCTTGGGTGAGGGAAGGCCCAGTCTAGGGTGTTCCGCGTTTCAGACGGCTCTGTGCATCATCAGGCTTAAACGGCGGAATCGGAACGCTCGCCGAGTGCGGATGCGGATGGCTTCTTCCACCGGAAAGATAAAAGATTTTTGCCGTCGCCGATTTTGCCGAACGGGCGGTTTCGATGATGACGTCCACCGCCTGATCGACTTGGTCAGTCGCGCAAAACCAGCTCCATTTTGATTTTCGGCAGGAAATCGACGGCGTGTTCCGCACCGCGGTAGACTTCGGTGTGGCCTTTCTGGCGGCTCGAAACCTTTGACTTCGGTCACCGCCAGTGCCGGTGATGCCGATGTCGGTGAGTGCTTCGCGCACGTCGTCGAGCCTGAAGGGTTTCGATGATGGCTTCGATCACGGCTGGCTCCTGTGTGCTTTTGATTTGGCAGGGCGGAAATTATCATACTCGCCGCAACACTCAATCGGGCAGGGCGGGCGGCCGTCTGAAAAAGGCGACGGATGCGCTTCTTCGGCGTATAATCCGCCTCTTTCCCAACCGCATTTGAGAGCTGAATTACGTCGTTGTTTTGCTGCGCGGCATACCGCCCTTTCCGATTTCCGTGTTGAAAAACTTCTTGCAAAAGCAGTCGCACTCGGTCCGCCCGAAGTAAAACGTGAAAAGCGAATTTTTGGTATTTTGTCGGCAGCGAGAAAGTCACTGGATGCCGCGACTGTTGAAAAAACCGTGCTTTTGTTGGCGGCGCAAAGCGTTGAAGAAACGCCTGAAGCGCGCGAGGGTTTGCATTATTTTTGGTAACGCCCCGTTTGGGCACATGATTTCGCCGTGGGCTTCCAAGGCGACCACATCGCGGAAAACTGCGGTTTGAAGGCATAGAGCGCATTGAACGCGGCATGGCGGGATGTGGCTGGAAGGTCGTCTGAATGATGAACAGAAACAGCAATGGGCGGCTTTAAGCAGCACGACCGCATGACCGAATCCGTGCTGCCCGATTTTCAGACGGCCTCCAAATTATTCCACCATCTTGAATCCGGAAACCTTCTCTACCGTCGATGTTTTGGCGGCGGTAAAGAGGCTGGTTAAAGCCAATACTGAAATGGGTTTGGCACTTTCGCCGATGAAATCGATTGATCTGGCTTGAAAACTATCAGGCTTTGCAGCGCAATCCGTCCGATGTGAGCTGATGATGTTCGCGCAGGCAAACAGCGGAACACTCGCCGCCATCAAAATCTTCAACGCCGATTTCATCCTCAACGGCGAAAAAGCAGACCGAAATCGCTCTTTCGGCATGATCTGCGACACGCACAACGCGCATCCGAAGGCACGGTCGCTCGCCTATAAAGACAATTCGTCCGTGATTGAAGGCGCGAAAAATCGAGCGTTTCCATCCGAATGCGGCGGAAAACTACGCTACCGTTTCCACCGAGGAAGACACGCATATCATCATGAAAGTGGAAATGCATTAACCACCCGACCGCCTATCGCGCCGTTTGCGGGCGCGGCGACGTGTAGGGGCGGCGAAAACTACGCGACGAAGGCGCAACGGGCAAGTGTTCGCGCCCGAAAAGCGAGGCTCGACGGCTTTTACCGTATCCAACCTCGCACATCCTCGACCTCAAACAGCCGTGGGAACAAGATTACGGCAAGCCGGAACACATTTCCTCGCCGCTGACATCATGATTGGAGGTCCCATGGCGGTGCGCGGCGTTCAACAACGAATCTGGGCCGTCCGAACCTCTCGGGCCACTTCCGCACTTTTGAGAGAAGTTTGACGGTCAGTCTGCGGCTACCACAAACCGATTATGATTGCCGGCGGCCTGGGCAGCATTCAGCGCAGCAGACGCATAAAGACGAAATCCCCGAAGGCGCGCGTGCTGATCCAACTGGGCGGCCCGGGCATGCTTACCGGCTTGGGCGGCGGCGCGGCTTCTTCGATGAATACCGGTGCACAACGACGCCTCTTGACTCTCAATCTCCGTACAACGCGGCAACCCTGAAATCGAACGTCGCGCGCAGGAAGTGATCGACCGCCGCTGGCAGCTTGGCGACAAAAACCCGATTATCTCCATCCACGACGTCGGCGCGGGCGGCTCTGTCCAACGCCTTCCCCGAACTCGTCAACGATGCCGGACGCGGCGCGGTATTCAAACCGCGCGACGTGCCGCCGAAGAACACGGTCTCAACCCGCTGTAAAATCTGGTGCAACGAATCGCAAGAGCGTTATGTGTTGTCGATTTTAGGAAAAAGATTTGGACATCTTCCGCGCCATCTGCGAACGCGGAACGCTGCCCGTTTGCCGTGGTCGGCACGGCGACCGACGACGGCCATTTGCCAGTGCGCGACGACTTGTTCTCCAACAATCCCGCTCGATTTGCCGCTGAACGTCTTGCGCCAAACCGCCCAAAACTACACGCAGCGACAAAAACCGTAAGGTCGTCTGAAAACCGTTTAACGCGGGCAATATCGACATCACCGAAGCCGCTCTACCGCGTTCTGCGCCTGCCTACCGTAGCCGCCAAAACTTCCTGATTACCATCGGCGACCGCAGCGTCGGCGGCATGACCCACCGCGACCAAAATGGTCGGCAAAATACCAAACTCCGTAGCCGACTGTGCCGTGACCATGATGGGGCTCAACACCTATCGCGGCGAAGCGATGTCTGCGGCGAAAAACCGACCGTCGCCCTGTTTGACGCGCCTGGCCTCGGGCAGAATGTGCGTCGGCGAAGCCATCACCAACATCGCGAGCGGTCAACATCGGCAACATCGGCAACATCAAACTTTCCGCCAACTGGATGGCGGCGTGCGGCAACGAAGGCGAAGACGAAAACCTACTCGCACCGTCGAAGCCGTTTCCAAAAGCTTGTCAGGCATTGATTTGAGCATTCCCGTGGGCAAAGACAGCCTGTCGATGAAAAACCGTTTGGCAGGACGGCGAAGAGAAAAACATCCGTCGTTTCGCCGTTGAGCCTGATTATCTCCGCGTTCGCGCCAGTTCAAGACGTGCGCAAAACCGTTACGCCTGAGTTGAAAACGTCGGAGAGCAGCGTACTGTTGCTTATCGATTTGGGATTCGGCAAAGCGCGCATGGCGGCTCGCGTTCGGTCAGGTATACAACAACTACGAGCGGCGAAGCGCCCGATTTGGACGATACAGGTCGTCTGAAAGCGTTTTACAACGTGATTCAGAGCTTGTCGCCGAAGACAAACTCTGGCTATCACGACCGCAGCGACGGCGGTTTGTTTGCGACGCTGGTGGAAATGGCGTTTGCGGGGGCGTTGCAGGCTGAATGTGGATTTGACTTCACTGGTTGCCAACCAAGCCGACGTCAACGAAGCCAGCATCCGCGCATTGTTCAGAACCGCGCAGTGATTCCAAATTAGCAAAACAAGATGTTGCGGCAGTGAAGCCTTCATTTAAAGCAGCAACGCTGCCCTTTGCATACCGTCTGCCACCATCGGTTCCGACGAAAAATCGTTATCCGCAATCAGGCGAAGCACTCTAGTTTCGAACAAACCCGCGCCGACCTGCAACGCGTATGGCAGGAAACCAGCCACGCCATCCAACGCCTGCGTGACAACCCCGCTTGCGCCGACAGCGAGTTCGCCCTGATTGGCGACAATGAACGCAGCGCATTGTTTGCCGACGGAAGTTTGACGTGAACGAAGACATCGCCGCGCCGTTCGTTAACAGCGGCGCGAAACCCAAAAATCGCCATCCTGCGCGAACAGGGCGTAAACGGGCACATCGAAATGGCCGCCGCGTTCACCCGCGCTGGATCTCGATGCCTACGACGTCATATGTCCGACCTGATGGCAGGCCGCGTCCACCTTGCCGACTTCAAAATGCTGGCGGCGTGCGGCGGCTTCAGCTACGGCGACGTACTCGGTGCGGGCGCGCCGGGCGAACCATCCCTGTTCCACCCTCGCCTTAGCGCGACCAGTTCGCCGCCTTCTTCGTCGACCGAGCACGCTGACATTGGGCGTGTGCAACGGCCGCCAAAATGGTCAGCAACCTCGCGAAAATCATCCCCGGCACTGCAGGCTGGCCGTTCAAACGCAACCTGAGCGAACAGTTCGAAGCGCGCCTGAGCATGGTTCACGTCCCCAAATCAGCCTCCCTGATTCTGGAACGAAATGCAAGGTTCCAGCCTGCCCGTCGTCGTCAGCCACGGCGAAGGCCGCGCCGATTTCGCGCTTCACGGCGGCAAAATTTCAGATGACCTCGGCATCGCGCTGCAATACGTCGACGGATCGAAAAACCAAGTCACCCAAAACCTACCCGCGTCAACCCCAACGGCTCGCCGCGCAGGCATCGCCGGCGCTACCAACACCGACGGCCGCGTTACCATCATGATGCTCCACCCCGAACGCGCGTACCGCGCCGCACAAATGAGCTGGAAACCGGAAAACTGACGGAATTGTCAGCTGGTACGCCTCTTCGCCGGAGCAAGGAAGGCGTTGTTAAATCGTATCTTGATTGATTGATTTTGAAAGAAAGGCCGTCTGAAAACAGGTATATCGGACTTTCGCTCCAACCTGTTTCAGACGGCCTTTACGTTTATGCGTATATTGCGGAACATAAAACAACCGACTGCCGTCATTCCCGCGCAGGCGGGAATCCAGACCCTCTATATTTCAGAAATATTTAAAGATTGCTGTAAATCCAAACTTTCGGATTCTCGCCTGCGCGGGAATGACGGTTGGCGGTATGACGCATTATCTTAATAATCGGTTTTTTACAAATAACCGGCCAGGGCGGGCAGGAAACATTCCACTGCTCCAGTGTTTCGTTTTTGTCTTTGGAAAAACGAACGGCGGGACCAATTGCGCATTTTGCACCGATGGGAGCGGGATGCCTTCGAGGGCGGCAAATTCCAGCGGCGAACGCTGCCAGTCTCGCACTTTCGGCAAACAGGCGTTCGCCCAACGGGCGGCTGCCGCAGTCGAGCATCTGCCGCCAATAGCCGGACGACGGCAGGCACTGGCTGCGTGCCCAAACGACGGGTTCGCCATTGAGGCAGAGTTCGACGTCGCGGCAGAAGTATGATTTGCCCGGTCCGCCGCCGTCGAGCAGGAGGCTGCCGTCCCGCCAGGCCCAGGTGCAGCAGGCGGACGGAGAATTCGCGAGGGCAGGGCGCGCAAGGCGGCGGTCAGCGACGGGCTTTGCAACAGGCCGAGCCAGTTTTTCGAGACGGCCTGAGGGTGGCGGGCAGGCGGGTTTGCCAAAGCGGGGCGGAAGGGATTCATGCGGAAGGTCATTTGTGTTGGTAAAAATGGCTGGCGAAATAGACCTGCGAACCTTCGCGCAGCAGCACCAGGCAGATGGCGGCCAGCGGCAGGCCGATCAGCATGCCGACAAAGCCCATCAGTTGGCCGAACGCCATTAAAGAGAAAAATCACCCAAAACGGCGACAGGCCGATGCGGTCGCCGACGATTTTCGGCGTAACGAGGAAGCTTTCCAGCAGTTGACCGACGACAAATACCAGCCATACCCATATCAGCCCCCTGCCACGAGCCGAATTGGAGCAGGGGCGGCGATGGTGGCCAGCAGCAGGCCGGTAAACGCGCCCAAATAGGGAATGAAGACCAAAGGCCGGCAATCATGCCGATGGCGAAGCCCGAGTCGAGGCCGGTCAGCATCAGGCCGACGCCGTATACCACGCCCATAATCAGCATCACCATCAGCTGCCCGCGCAAAATTCGCCCAATAGCTTCGTCGATTTCGCCGCCGATACGGGTGTAGGCATCGATAAAGCGGCGCGGCATCAGGGCGCGTATGCCGTGCGACCAACGCTGCCAGTCGTATAGGAAGTAATACAGGAAGGCGGCGGAGGGGCGAGGTTGCCTAAGCCGGAAGCAAGCGCGCCGCCTTGTTCCATCAGGTTGGGGGCGATTTTCGACGCGGTGTTTTGCAGCGTGCCCGGTGTGGCTTTGCAGCCAGTTCAGCAGGGTTTCCTTATTCAGCGGGATATGCGTGCCGAAATGGCTGTTAAAACCAAAGGCAATGCTTTGTTTTGAACGAAGTCAATCAGCTGCGGCGAGACGGTTGGTCAGGGTTTTCGAAACCGTGTCAGCAGCATCGGTATCAGAATCAGCAGCAATGCCAGCAGTATGAGCAGGGCGAACATCATCGACCAACATCGATGCGGGGCGCGCGATACGCCTTTATCGCGCAGCTCCACCAGCGGATTGAGGGATGTAGGCCAAAAACGGCGGCGACGATAAACGGGGTCAGAATATCGCGCAATGCCAGCACCAGCCAGCTTGCGGCGATAAAAACATACCGCGCAGGGCAGCCAGGGCGACAGACCGCGTTTTCTTCGTATACATAATGGATTGCCCTAAAGGGGAAATAAAGCGCCGAAGCATAACACGGAGAAGCACGGGCTGCATCCTTCAGGCCGTCTGAAAAACTTTTAAGGTATATAAAAACCGCTGCCAAGCCCGACAAAACGGGCGGAAATAGGGTAAAATGCCGCCGATTTTTCCCAACCTTGTTTACAAAAACCGAGAAAGCTGACAAAATGAGCGAATCCTTAAGCTACCGCGACGCAGGCTGGACATCGACGCAGGCGACCAACTGGTCGAAAACATCAAACCTTTTTGCCAAACGCACCATGCGTCCCGAAGTGTTGGCGATTCGGGCGGCTTCGGCGCATTGGTCGAAATCAGCAAAAATACAAAAATCCCTGTCCTCGTCAGCGGCACCGACGCCGTAGGGCACCAAAGCTTAAACTCGCCTTCGATTGGGACAAACACGACACTCGTCGGCATCGACCTCGTCGCCATGAGCGTCAACGCATATTTTTGGTTCAAGGCGCAGAACCTTTGTTCTTCCTCGACTATTTCGCCTGCGGCAAACTCGACGTCGCCTGCGCCACCGACGGATTAAAGGCATCGCCCATGCTGCGAAGAATCGGGCTGCGCCCTCATCGGCGGCGAAAACCGCCGAAATGCCCGGCATGTATCCCGAAGGCGAATACGACTTGGCGGGCTTCGCCGTCGGCGTGGCGAAAAAGAGCGCGTCATCAACGGCCGCAGCATCAAAGCGGGCGACATCGTGTTGGGCTTGGCTTCCAACGGCGCGCATTCCAACGGCTACCCTCGTCCGCAAAAATCATTGCCCGCGACAATCCCGATTTGGACGCCGAGTTCGACAACGGCAAAACCCTGCGCGAAACCATCATCGCCCCGACCCGCCTGTATGTGAAAACCCATTCTCGCCGCTGGCAAACGTCACCGTCAACAGGCATGGCGCACATCACCGGCGGCGGCATCACCGAAAACGTGCCGCGCATCCTGCCCTGAAAACACCGTCGCCCAAATCGACGCCGAAAAGCATGGGAATTGCCCGCTGTTCCAATGGCTGCAACAGGCAGGCAATGGGAAACGCAAGAAATGTACCGCACTTTCAACTGCGGCATCGGCATGGTGGTTGTGATTGCCGAAGAAGATGCTGACGCGGTGCAGGCATTCTTAACCGAACACAGGCGAAACCGTTTACCGTTTGGGCGTTATCCAGCGAACGCAGCGGCGACGAACACCAAAACCCAAGTTGTCTGACACCGACGGAGGCCGTCTGAAAACGCCGATGGAGGCACGTGACGGCCTTTTTCCCGTATGCACGCCATGTTAGAATCGTGCATTTGCAAATCTCGCGGGCCGTCTGAACCGGCAGCGTTTTCAGACGGCCTGCATCCCAAACCCTTCCAGGAGAAAACAGCATGGATGATTTAATCAAAGCGCGCACTGCGCTTTCACGAATACCCCAATCCCGGCAAAATCCAAGTCGCGCCCACCCAGCCGCTGGGCACTCAATATGACCTGTCGCTGGCCTATTCTGCCGGGGCGTGGCCGCACCGTGCGTGGAAATCCACGCCGATCCGCTGAACGCCTACAAATATACCGCCAAAGGCAATCTTGTGGCCGTCATTTCCAACGGCACCGCGGTTTTGAGTTTGGGCAACATCGGCGCATTGGCAGGGTAAAACCCGTGATGGAAGGCGGGCGTGATTGTTTAAAAATTCGCCAACATCGACGTTTTCGACATCGAAGTCAATGAAACCGACCCCGACAAACTGGTTGAAATCATCGCATCGCCGGAACCCACTTTCGGCGGCATCAATCTCGAAGACATCAGCACCCGAGTGTTTTTATATTGAGAAAAATTGCGCGAACGCTGCAACATCCTCGTTTTCCACGACGACCAACACGGTACGGCCATCATCACCGCCGCCGCCGTGCATTGAACGCCCCTGCGCGTGGTGAGCGCGATATCGGCCAAGTCAAACTCGTCTGCTCCGGCGCGGGTGCAGCCGCCATCGCCCTGCCCTAGACTTGCTGGTTGCTTTGGGCATGCAAGCGCGAAAACATCACCGTTTGCGACTCCAAAGGCGTGATTTACCAAACCCGAAGACCGTGAGCGCATGGACGAGAAGCAGTGCTACGCCATCACCGACAACGGCCAGCGCGTATTGGCCGATGCGGTAAACGGCAAAGACATCTTCTTGGACTCTCCGGTCCCCCAACGTATAAGTCCCGAAATGCTGAAAACCATGGCTGTCAGCCCCATCGTATTGGCACTGGCCAACCCGCAGCCCGAAATCTGGCCGCCTGAAGCCAAAGAAGCTCGCCCCGACGTAATTATCGGCACCGGCCGTTCCGACTTCCCGAACCAGGTAAACAACGTCCTGTGCTTCCCGTTCATCTTCCGCGGCGCGCTGGACGTGGGTGCGACCACCATCAACGAAGAAATGAAACTGGCCTGCGTGCGTGCGATTGCCGATTTGGCGATGGCCGAATCCAGCGCGGAAGTAGCCGGCGCATATGGCGATGCGGAATTGACTTTCGGTCCCGGAATACCTGATTCCCAAACCGTTCGACCCGCGCCTGATTGCCCGCATCGCCCCGGCGGTCGCCAAAGCCGCGATGGACTCCGGCGTGGCCACCCGTCCGATTACCGATTTGGATGCCTACGCGGAAAAACTGACCGAGTTTGTTTACAAAACCAGCCTGTTCATGCGTCCGGTGTTCAACCAGGCGCGCAAAGACATCAAAGCGCATCGTGCTGACCGAAGGCGAAGACGAACGCGTATTGCATGCCGCGCAACAAGTCGTGTCGCAGAAAACTGGCCTTCCTGATTTTGGTGGGCGATGCCAAAGCTCATCGAAGAACGCCTGCACAGCCAAGGGCCTGACCATCCAGCCGGGCAAAGCGATTTCGAACTGATTGAAATCAAAAACAGCCCTTATTACGAAGCAAGCTGGAAGGAATATTACAATCTGCGCAAACGGAGAGGCGTAACCGAAGAAATGGCGCGCCGCCGTCTGAAAGCGAAACACCACGCTGGTGGGCGCGCTCTGGTTCGCCTCGGCCATGCGGATCGGCCTGGTGTGCGGCACGATGGGGCGTTTCCACGACCACTTTGCCGTGATGGAAGAAGTAATCGGCTATAACAATCCCGAAAAAGAAGCCTTCACCATGAACGCGCTGATTTCCAACAAGGGCAATTTCTTCATCGCCGATACCTACATCAACGAAAAACCCGACCGCCGAACAATTGGCCAACGGTACGCTGATGTGCGCCGCCGAAATGAAACGCATCGGCCTGAAAGCCGAAAGTCGCGCTGGTGTCCAACCCCAACTACGGCAGCCATTGCAGCCCCGATACCCGCAAAATGCAGCGTGCGCTGGAAATCATCCGCGAACTTGATCCGACTTTGGAAATCGACGGCGAAAATGCAGGCCGATGTGGCTTTGGACGAAACCATGCGCAAGAGCATCTTCCCCGAAACCACACTGAGCGGCGCGGCCAACCTGCTGGTGATGCCGAATGTGGAAGCGGCCAACATCAGCTACAACCTGCTGCGCGTGAACGCCACCAACGGCATCACCGTCGGCCCCATCCTGATGGGCTTGAACAAACCGGTGCAGATCGTTACGCCGATTTCCACCGTCCGCCGCATCGTAAACATGATTGCCCTGGCCGTCGTGGACGCGCAACGCCAATAAACGGCATGCGTTAAACGGGAAAAGGCCGTCTGAAATTGCCGCAGTTGGTTTTCAGACGGCCTTTTTATGCCGATAAACGGTTTTTCAGACGGCCTCTGTTCCCAAACAGGCCGTCTGAAAAGTTTGAACGGCCCTATCGTAAAGCCCTGCCTCCTGCGTCTTCCGATTGTTTTACGGGTACAATGGCGGCTTTCCGTTTGGAGATGTTTCATGAACTGCCCCATCTGTACCGCCGACAACGAAGAAATCCTGTGGCGGAACGACAAGCTGCGGAGTTATCGCCGTGCTGCACAACGAAGCCAACGCGCCGGCCTTCTGCCGCGTGATTTGGCAAAACCATGTGGCGGAAATGACCGATTTGGATGCGGCTGAGCGCGCCGAACTGATGGAAACCGTTTATCGTGTGGAAAGCGCGATGCGGCGGGTGTTCAAGCCCGCCAAAATCAATCTGGCCAGCTTGGGCAACGTCGTACCGCACCTGCACTGGCACGTTATCGCCCGCTTTGCCGACGATGCCAATTTCCCCGCCCGATTTGGGCGGCGGCGCAAAGGCCGTCCGGCAACCGTGCTGCATGCCGATTGGCCGCAGCAGGTAAGGGCAGTGTTGCAGAAAGAGGCCGTCTGAAAACACGGCTCCCCGTTTTACGGCCAATCCCATTGAAGCGGCAGGGAAGCTTTCCCTTATCCGCCATGTATTCATACCATGCCGTCTGAAAGGATATACAAGATGACTGGCTCACATCCCGACGCAACCTGTTCCGCACCTCCGCCGCCGTGGCTGGCGCAGGCATACTCCAGGCCTGTAGCGGCACGCAGACCGTCCCGTCAAACCGAACACACAGGCCGCACCGTCGCAGCCAGAACCGCAAACAAACATCAGGAAACAACGTGTTACGCATTATCGCTCTTCAGGCTTCGCCCCCGATCCGCACGGGCGCAGACCGGCATTTCCCGCCTCAGGCGGCGGATTCACCGTGAGCAACGAACAGGCGGTGTTCCGCCGTTACCAGCGTTTTGCCGGCAGCGATGCCGAGCGGATTGCCGACGTTCAAGACGTGGCTTCCGGCCGCGTGCCCACGCCGAAAGTGCTGATGGGGATGCGCGGCGGCTGTAGCGCGCACCGGCTGCTGCCGCACATCGATTTTGCCTCGTTGGGCGCGCGGATGCGCGAACACGGCACATTGTTTTTCGGCTTCAGCGATGTTTGCACTCCTGCTAACTGGCCTTGCTGGCGCGGGGCAGCTGGCTCAGTTTCGCCGGCCCCATGGTGTACAGCGAGTTCGGCAAACCCGTGCCGAGTACCTACACCATGGATTCGTTTCATCCAATGCACCACCTCTGGCAGTTACAGCGTCAGCGTGCCCGCCTTCCAAAGCCGCGACGTGAACTTGGAGGGCATCCTTTGGGTGGCAACCTCAGCGTTTTGGCGGCATTGGCCGGCAGCCCCTACATGCCCGACATCTCCGGCGGCATCCTGTTTTTGGAAGACGTGGGCGAGCAGCCCCTATCGCATCGAGCGCATGCTGCAAACCCTGCTGCTGGCCGGCATCCTGCAAAAACAGCAGCCGTCATCCTCGGCGATTTTCAGCATGGGCAACATCCGCGACGTATACGACAGCAGCTACGATTTGTCGGCCGTTTCCCGCCGCCATCAGCCGTGCGGCGCGGATTCCGGTGCTGACCAGCTTCCCGTTCGGCCACATCAGCAACAAAACCACCTTCCCGTTGGGGAGCGCAGGCCAAAGTCCGCGGCAACGGTAACGGCGGTTACTCCGTCACCTTTCAGCGGCTATCCGACGCTGGACAAATCCGGCCTCTATCTCGACAGCCTCCTTCCGCAGCCGGACTTTTATCGAAGGGAATCGTAACGGCAACGCCGGAAGACAAAAACCGATTTGGAATAGCGGCCGCCTTTTCAGACGGCCTCAGCCGCATCTGCTAAAATCCGCCCCGCCAGTCCGCCGATTGGAGCCAACCCGCCATGCTGCAAATCTTCAACATTACCGCGCCGATCTTTCCTCATCATCGGTTTGGGCTACGGTGCGGTGCGGTTTTGGCGTATTCCGGTTTGAAGAACTGCGTGGCACGGCGAAATTCGTGATGAAGGTCACGCCTGCCCGCCTTGGTGTTTTTGCCATTGCCGCCAAACCGGTAAACGAAGTATTCGATGCGGTCTACCTGGCAGGCTGTGCGGTGGCGACACTGGCGGCTTTCTATCGGCTGGCTGTTCGGCAGACTGCGCGGCGGCGATCGCGGCTGGCGGCGCTGAGCGGCTTTTTCCATGTCGTTTTTCCAATACCGGCTTCATCGGCTATCCGCTGCTGTCTATGGTCATCGGCGATGCGGCGGGCAGCTATTTCGCCATGAACGTGCTGGTGGAAAAACATGTTGCTGATTCCGCTGTTTTTCATCTTGGCGGATTCGGCGGACGGCGATGGAGGCCGTCTGAAAAACCTCGCGGCAGTATTGAAGAACCTGCTGAAAAACCCGATTATCCTCGCACAGTTTGCCGCCGTGCCGTTCGCCTTCGGCTGGCTGCATGCCAGCCGCACTGCTGAAAACCGCCGGGCGTATTGTCTCGCCGGTTCGGGGCCGGTGGCCTTGTTCGTGATTGGCGGCAGCCTGGTCGGCCTGCGTTTGGGCGGCAGACTGGCTCGATATTTTCCTGCTGACGGCGGGTAAGCTGCTGTTGTTCCCGCTGCTGGTCGTCGGCCTGCTGCTGCTGTTCGGCGCACCGCGCGACATGCTTTTTGCGGGTGCATTGCTGGCTTGCGTGCCCATGGCCAGCATGGTGGCCATCATCCATGCCCAATACGGCCACGAACAGCGGGGCGCGGCGATTATGCTGCTGACCACGGTATTATCGTTTGCCAGCATTTCGCTGGTTTTGCTGTTCGGCCGCTGCTGAACACACATCGAAAGAAAGAAGGAAACCGACATGAAACACCCGCTGCCGACGAAATCCGCGTCCGTTCAGGCCGAGCCGCTGGGGTTGGTATACGGCGGCGAAACCTTCGACCCTGCCGGTACCGAGTTTTTGCGCGTCTATTCACCCAGCGCGGAAGTGCTAGAGGCCACGCGCCCCGGACAGGAAGTGCTGCAAACCGGTAAAAAGGCGTGCTACCCATCAGCGATATCGAACTTGTCGGGCAATACGCCTTGAAAATTGTGTTTCAGACGGCCACGACAGCGGTTTTAGTACGACTGGGCCTATCTGCACAAACCGGCACACGACTACGATGCGCTGTGGGCGGATTACCTGCGCCGCATGCGAGCTGGCGGGCGCGTCGCGCTCCCGTCTGCCGACGATTCGCAAGCCGGGACGAAATCCGGCCATGCCTGCGGCAGCGGCGGTTGCGGCGGGCGGCATTGAGGAAGAGGCCGTCTGAAAAACATGGAACTGCAATTTTTAGGCACCGGCGCGGGTTCGCCGTCGAAAGCGCGCAACGTTACCCGTACCGCCCTGAAAACAGGCGGGAAAAGTAACGAAAGTTTCGGCTGTTTGACTGCGGCGAGGCTACGCGGCACCAAATCCTGCGTACCAACATCCGGCCGGGCAAAATCAGGCGGATTTTCATCACGCACCCTGCACGGCGACCATCTTCGGCCTGCCCGGCCTGCTCAGCAGCCGCTCGTTTTTGGGCGGGGCGGACGAGCCGCTGTGCCTGTACGGCCCCGCCGGTATCCGCCGTTTTGTCGAAACGCGCTGGAAGTTTCGCAAACGCAGTTGAGCTATCCGATAAATTTCCAGGAATTCGTTTCAGACGGCTCTCATATTGGACGACGGGGAATTTACCGTCCGTGCTTTCGGACTGGCGCACAGCCTGCCGTCCTTCGCCTACCGCATCGAAGAAAAAGAACGCGCGGGCGGCTTGCAGAATGGACCGTCTGCGCGAACTCGGCGTCCCGTCCGGCCCGTTGCTCGGCCGTCTGAAAAACGGCGAAACCGTAACCTTGGACGACGGGCGACTGATTGACGGTAAAGAATACCTTTCGCCGCCGCGAAAGGGGCGGATAATCGCCGTGCTTCGGCGACACCAAGCTACGCGCGTCCGCACCGGCGGCGGCCAGAAGGGGCGGATGTATTGGTGCATGAAGCGACTTTGCCGCCGGAGACGAAGCAATGGCGGAAAAAGTTTTCATTCCACCGTGTCCGATGCCGCAAAACCTGGCCGCCGAAGCCGGTGTCAAGCGATTCTACCTGACCCACATCAGAGCGCGTTATGCCGATGAGGAGCAACGGCAGATGCTGGAGCGGCAGGCGCAAAACATATTTCCTGCGTCGAAAGTGGTTGGCGATTTTCGACGTATTCGATATCGAATCCGCATTATTTCTAAAAAGGCAGGCAACATGAGCGACTCATAAAACCCATTTCGGTTTCAGCACCGTAGATGAGAACGAAAAAGCCGAGCAAAGTAGCCGAAGTGATTCCACTCTGGTAGCGAAAAACTACTGACATCATGAACGACGTGATGTCCGGGCGGCTCTGCACCGCGTTTGGAAACACTTTCACCATCAACACCGCGCGTCTGAAAAAGGCGACAAAGTGCTCGACATCGCCGGCGGCACGGGCGACTTTGTCGCGCGGCTGGGCCAAGCGCGTGGGCAAAGAGGGCGAAGTTTGGCCGACCGACATCAATCCGTCGATGCTGACCGTCGGCCGCGACCGCCTGCTCAACGAAGGCCTGATTCTGCCCGTGTCGCTGGCCGACGCGGAAAAGCTGCCGTTTCCCGACAACTACTTTCAATCTGGTTTCCGTCGCTTTTCGGCCTGCGCAAAATATGACGCACAAAAGATGCCGCGCTGAAAGAGATGTACCGCGTGTTGAAACCGGGCGGCACGCTGTTGGTATCGAGTTTTCCAAAGTTTACAAACCGCTGGAAGGCGTGTACGACCTGTATTCGTTCAAAGCTGCTGCCGGTCATGGGCAAACTGATTGCGAAAGATGCCGACAGCTATCAATATCTGGCCGAGTCCATCCGTATGCACCCGACCAGGAAACTTTGAAGCAGATGATGCTCGATGCGGGTTTCGACAGCGTGGATTATCACAACATGAGCGCGGGCATTGTGGCGTTGCACAAAGGCGTGCAGTTCTGATTACGCAACGATGAAAGGCCGTCTGAAAATATTTTTCAGACGGCCTTTTAGTCTCAGACGGCCTCTTCCAGCAGTTCGGGCCGTTCGCGGTAGAGCGTGTCCAAGTCGGCCAATCACGAGGTCCATAAAATAATCTTTTCATCCGCGCCGCCGGTGATGATGCCGCTGGCTTCGTCAAAACACATCCTCGCCGAATTGTTCTTCGATTTCGAACAGTTTGTCCATGCGCCGTTCGTCGGTCCAGGGACAATCCCCGCTCGAAATAGGCTATGGCCGAATGTAGGGCGGCATAAGTTTTCGGCAGTTTCGAAACGCTGAAGGCCGTCCAATGCCGACAAGGCGAAACTCGCCCGACACTGTTGAAAAAGAACCGGCTGAGCGAGCCGTTGTTGCATTCGGCTTCCAGCCACCATAGAGCAACGGCCTGCTGCTCTTGAGGCAGCAGGCGGCGATGCCGTCGGCGAAATTGTCTTCCGCCCATTCCCAGCGTTTTTCCAGCTTCGGCCAAACGGCTTCGTGACAAACGATTCATTCCGGTTTCTGCGGGTTTTACAGGCCGAGCTGCTGTTCCAATTCGATCCACCAGTTTGTCGTCCAGATTCAGAGCCTGCGCCAGTTGGGCAAGCGAAGACGATTTTCATGTTCCAAATCGCCGCACACCATGCGCGCGGCCAGATAGGTTTCGCGGCAAGCGCTGGTCGCGCCGACCGCTTGGCGATTTCGCCGACGGTGGCCGGGCGGGCATGTTCTGCTGCGAGCCATTGCTGCGCTTGTGCATCGGCACGGCTTTTCTTTGGCTATCATTTGTTTTTCAGCCTCGTCAATCAGGCCGTCTGGAAGAGGCGGCGGCAATCATGGTGCGCAGGATGATGCGGCTGTGGTCTTCGGCGATTTGTCCGACGGGTGCGAACGCGCTTTGCGGTTGGGCTTCGTGCCCGATTGCCCTGCCAGTTTCCAGGTAGCTTTCGTAGGCGAGCGATGCCCAGTGCGGCCATCGAACCGGCTTTTTACCAGCGAGCCGCCGCCTTTCTTTTTCAGCAGCATGGAGGCCAGGCTGCCGACGAGCGCCGCCGCCGCCGAAGGAGTTTCAACGGGTTGCCGTCTTTTTGCCGGACAGTGCGCTGTTGCCGCTTTTGCACGGTATCCAAAACTTGATTGAGCAGATTATTGAAATCATGGGGTTTCCTTTCTTAAAGAGGGTGAGGCGGTGGGTTTATTTTTCAGACGGCCTGTCCGTCTGCCCAACAGGAAAGCCAGCGGCACAGGCCAAAAGTGCGGCTGCCGCGCCGCCGCCCATCAGCCAGTTTCGCTGTGCAGACAGTACGGGGTTGTCGAGCATATTGACGGAGTAGTGGAAGCCGGCGATGAGCCACCGGCCGTTTTGGCGGACGATGGTCGCGCTCCATTGCGCTTGACTTCCAGTGTTTCACCGCCGGTCAGCTCGTAGCGGTCGTTGTTGCGGTCGAAGGCGACGGCGGTGTTGCCGCCGTCGATAGAGGTGGGAGAGTTTGTCGGCTTCAAATTGGGCGGTGATGGTTTTGACGACGGGTTGGCTGCCGCCGAGCATCGTGAGTAGCCGCGCACTTGTTCTTTTGCCGATGACGCGGTCACTGTTCATGGTGGTGAAGACGACGTCGTCGGTCAGCTTGTCCAAAAAGGGCATCCAAATCGCGATTGTTCAAGGCGGTTTGCATGTGGTCGCGCAGCTGGCGGAGTTCCTGATGCTGGGTTTCTTCGCTGAGTCGGGTGTCCGGGGTCTCGGCAGCGGAGCTCCTGTTTCGGTGCGGAAGCGGCGTTTTCGCGTGAGTTCTATAGCATGGGGTAGGCTTTAGCGGGGCGGCGGCGAGCACAGAGGGTGAGCGGATGGTGTGCAGTAATTTTCTTCACCGGTATTTCCTTATCGGTTTTATAGTGGATTAAATTTAAATCAGGACAAGGCAGACGAAGCCGCAGATCAGTACAGATAGTACGGCAAGGCGAGGCAACGCCGTACTGGTTTAAATTTAATCCACTCTCTTCAGACGGCCTGAAAGCCTTGTCATTCGGGAAAGGTCGGCGAAATTTAGGGCCATTCGTTTTCAATGTACTCGGCCACGGCTGCATGTCGCTTTTCGGATGCTTCGTAATATTCGCCGTCGAGTTCTTTCAAAGATGCCGTAGCGGCGGCGGATGTCTTCCAGGCCGCTTCCCTTGTCCGCCAATTCTTCGATTTCCGCGCCGTAGCGCTGATAAAGCGTCTTTGGCTTGGCCGAGGATTTTCGGCGTGAGTTTGATTTTCCAGCGGCGAAGGCTGTCGGCCAGCGGGTTGGCGAAGACGTAGTCGCCGTAGCCTGTGGCAATCAGTTGCAGAAAAGCCGCCTTCCCGTGCACCAGCTGTCGAGGAAGACGTAGGCCATGAGGGTGTGTTGTTCGTCGGTCAGTTCGCCTGCGTCTTCGCCGTGCCGTTCGAGATAGGCGAAGCAGCGGTCGCCAGGTGTAGACGAAATCTGTTCGTCGGATTCGGATTCGTAGCGCGGTATGGGGTCCATAGGTTTTTCTCGGTTAAAGTGTTCAGACGGCCTTTGTCTGCCGTCAGGCTATGGAATGCGGTCTCAGACGGCCTGATGTGTATGGAGGTCGTCTGAAAGCGGTGGTTTATGCGCCTGCGGTTTCGCTGCCTCGTTTTGATTTTCCTCCATCCAGCTGGCATATTTCGATGCGGTCCGGTGTGAGGTTTCCCATTTGTTGCAGGCGGGGCAGTGCCAGAAGAAAAACCTGCGATTTGAAGTGGCAGTTGCGGCAGCGGTACATCCAGCTTTTTGCAGTTGGCGGCCGACAACGCCGCGTATCATGTCGGCGTCTGCCTTCCATGCGGGGTTCAGGCCGCTGATTTGCACGCCCAGCAGGCGGTAAACGCCGTTGAGGTCGGGCTTGGCGCGCCAGTTCGGCAATGGTTTCGTTGGCTTTTTGTTCGCCGTGAAGCAGCAGGGATTTTTCGTAAATGACGTTCAACAGGTCGAGCTGCGGGAAGGTCTGCATATAGCCGATCAGCACGGTCAGGCCTTCTTCCGGCTGTTTCAGGCCGTCGTAGGCGTCGTATAGGCGTTCGCCCACCATGTTCAAATAGGCGTGGTTTTGCTTTTCGATGGCCGTGTAGGCGGCCACGGCGGCGGCATAGTTGCCTTGTTTGAGTTCCAGGTCGCCCAAAGATGATGTTGGCCCGGCAGCATTTCCCGTTGGCGGATAAGGCCGTCTGAATATGGCTGCGGGCGGTTTCGATGTCGGATTTGAACAGGCCGCCTGTGCGATTTCGCAATGGAATTGGGCGATTTCGAATTGGTAGGTCTGTTCGTCGTGGCTGAGCAGTTGCGCCGTTTCGACTGCTTTTTCCCAGTCGCGGTCCTGCTGGTAGATGTGGAGCAGGTGTTCGCGCGCGCCTTGGCCATGTTGCCGTTTTGCAGGGAGAGGAAGATTTGTTCGGCACGGTCGACCAGACCCGCGCTTTGGTAGGTTTTCCCCAGCTCAAAGAGGGCGCGCTGTTTTTGTCGCCGACGGTGTCGGGCAGTTCGCTCAGGGCTTTTCAGCAGGCGGATGGCTTTGTCGTTTTCACCGCGCGAACGGTAGAGCTTTCCCAGAGTGAGGTTCAGGTCGTAAGACTGCGGCTGCAAATCGGCGACTTCCGCCAGCTCGTGTGCGGCTTTGCCTGTGTTAGCGGTCTACCAGGGCTTCCAGGCTGGCGTAAAAACCGGTCGGGATGCTTTTGGCCCGCTTTCCAGTACAGTTTTCATGTCGATGCGGGCGGCAACCCAGCCCAAGGCGAAGCAGATAAAGGGCAGCAGGGCAATCAGCACCCACCATGCCGGAATATCGGTTTCCATGCTGGGTTAGTCTTTCTTGGCGGTTTCGGCGGCTGGGACGGGAGTCTGGGCCGGAGCCGGAACGGGGCGGCGGTCGGGGCGGCGATGTCGGTGTTGTTCAGGCGGGCGGCCTTTTTCACTTCGGCACGCAGGCGGCCGTTTTTCCGCACGCAGGCGCAGCAGGCGGCCGAACAGGGCGAAAATGCCGAACAGTGCGCCGATGACGAACATGCCGAACAGCAATACGATGAGCGGCGCGTTCACGCTTTGTTCGGGCAGGTAGTTGAATTGCACAGCCTGTCTGTTGATGACGGCCAATACTAGGAAAATCAGCAGGATAAATACTTTGATAATCAGGGAAACTGTTTTTCATTGACGGCTCCGTAAGAAAGTTTTCAGACGGCCTCCGCATCGGGCGGGGCTCGGTTAGGGCGGACAAACAGCCGCTAGTGTAAAACGATTTGGCCTGCGTTTGCATTTCGTGATTCGGCTGCGCGCTACGCCAAATATGGACTTGAAGGCGTATCTTTACGTTTTTCGAAATCCGGTTGAGAGTATCCATCATGAGCAGACCCGTACCCGCCGTGTTCGGCAGCGTTTTCCACGCCCAAATGCCCGTTATCGCCTATAAGGACGGCAAATGGCAGCCGACCGAATGGCAAAAACTTCCGCAGACCTCACCCTCGCGCCCGGCGCGCATGCCCTGCATTACGGCAGCGAATGCTTTGAAGGCTTGAAAGCCTTCCGTCAGGCGAACGGCAAAATCGTCTTGTTCCGCCCGACGGCAAACATCGCCCGCATGCAGCAAAGCGCGGATATTTTGCACCTGCCGCGTCCCGAAAACCGAAGCTCATGAAATGCCTTGATCGAATTGGTCAAACGCGCCGCCGACGAAATTCCCGACGCGCCTGCCGCACTCTATTTGCGCCCGACGCTCATCGGTAGCCGACCCCGTTATCGGCAAAGCCGGTTCGCCGTCTGAAACTGCATTGTCTCTATATCCTCGCTTCTCCGGTCGGCGATTATTTCAAAGCCGGTTCGCCCGTGAAAATTTTGGTTGAAACCGAACACATCCGTTGCGCACCGCACATAGGCCGCGTCAAATGCGGCGGCAACTACGCTTCTGCCATGCCTTGGGTACTAAGCAAAAGCCGAACACGGCGCAAAACCAAGTCCTGTTCTGCCCGAACGGCGACGTACAGGAAACCGGCGCGTCCAACTTTATCCTGATTAAAGGCAGCGAAATCATCACCAAACCGCTGACCGACGAATTTCTCCACGGCGTTACCCGCGATTCCGTGCTGACCGTCGCCAAAGACTTGGGCTACACCGTCAGCGAACGCAATTTCACTGTGGACGAACTCAAAGCCGCAGTCGAAGAGGGCGCAGAAGCGATTCTGACCGGTACTGCCGCCGTCATCTCGCCCGTTACTTCTTTCGTTATCGACGGCAAAGAAATCGAAGTGAAAAGCCAAGAGCCGCGGCTACGCTTTGCGCAAAGCCTTGACCGACATCCAATACGGCTCGGCGGAGGACAAATACGGCTGGTTGGTCGAAGTTTGCCGCTAAAACGCCCGTCCACAATGGCAGGCCGTCTGAAAACCGTCCGTTGCGTTATAATCCGGCCTTTTTCAGACGGCCTTTCCGCGTCAAAATCCCCATGAAACTCAATCCACAGCAAATCGAAGCCGTCCGCTACCTCGGCGGGCCTTTGCTTGTCTCAGCCGGCGCCGGCAGCGGCAAAACCGGCGTGATTACGCAAAAATCAAGCATTTGATTGTCAATGTCGGCTATCTGCCGCATACCGTCGCCGCGATTACCTTCACCAACAAAGCCGCTACGGAAATGCAGGAGCGCGTCGCCAAAATGCTGCCCAAATCGCAAACACGCGGGCTGACGATTTGCACCTTCCACTCTTTAGGCATGAAGATTCTGCGAGAAGAGGCGAACCATATCGGTTACAAAAAAAACTTCTCCATCCTCGATTCCACCGACAGCGCGAAAATCCTCGGCGAACTTTTGGGCGGTACGGGAAAAGAAGCCTTATTCAGCGCAGCACCAGATTTCCCTGTGGAAAAACGATTTGAAAACGCCCGAAGACGTGCTCAGACGGCCTCCAACGCATGGGAAGAACAAATCGCGCGCGTGTATGCAAGCTATCAAGAAACCCTGCAAAGCTATCAGGCGGTGGACTTCGACGACTTAATCCGCCTGCCCGCCGTGCTGTTGCAGCAAAACAGCGAAGTGCGCAACAAATGGCAGCGGCGGTTGCGTTATCTGTTGGTTGACGAATGTCAGGACACCAATACCCGCCAATTTACGCTGATGAAACTCTTGACCGGTGCGGAAGGCATGTTTACCGCCGTCGGCGATGACGATCAGTCCATCTACGCATGGCGCGGTGCGAACATGGAAAACCTGCGCAAAATGCAGGAAGACTATCCGCAAATGAAAGTCATCAAACTGGAGCAAAACTACCGCTCCACCGCGCGCATTCTCAAAATCGCCAACAAAGTGATTGAAAACAACCCCAAGCTGTTCACCAAAAAAACTTTGGTCGCAGTTTGGCGAAGGCGAAATCGTCAAAGTCGTTGCCTGCCAAAAACGAGCAACACGAAGCCGACCTGGGTCGTCAGCCAAATCGTCAAACAGAAAGCTGGTCGGCGGCGATAAAACCCAATACGCCGATTTCGCCGTGTTATACCGCGGCAACCATCAAGCGCGAGTTTTGAAGAAGCCTTGCGCAGCGTGCGCGTTCCTTACCAACTCTCCGGTGGGCAGAGTTTTTCGACAAAGCCGAAATCAAAGACGTTTTGTCCTATTTGCGCCTGCTTGCCAATCCCAACGACGATCCCGCCTTCCTGCGCGCCGTTACCACGCCCAAACGCGGCATCGGCGATGTAACGCTGGGCAAGCTCAACACCTACGCACACGAACACGAATGCAGCCTGTAGTGAAGCCGCGCAAAGCCGAAGAAGCCCTCGCGTTACTGAACAATACCAACCGCCAACACCTGCAAGCCTTTATGGATATGTTCGGCAGCTACCGCGCCAAAGCCGAAACCAGCGAAGCGGGCGAACTCATCAACAGCCTGCTCAAAGAAATCGACTACGAAAACCACCTGCTTGCCAGCGAAGAAGGCAAAGCCGGCGAAATCAAATGGCGCAACGTCGAGCGACCCTGACCGGCTGGCTAGAGCGCAAAGCGAACAGAGACGGCAAAAACATCATCGAACTTGCCCAAACCGTCGCCTCTGATGACGCTCTTGAGGGCAAAGCGAAGAAGAAGTCGATGCCGTCAAACTCTCGACCCTGCACGCCTCCAAAGGCTTGAATACCCTACGTTTTCCTCGTCGGCTGCGAAGAGGGCATCCTGCCGCACAACGACAGCATCGAAGAAGACAATGTCGAAGAAGAGCGCCGCCTGATGTACGTCGGCATTACCTGCGCCAAACGCCAGCTTACGCTGACCCACTGCGTCAAACGCAAAAACAAGGTACATGGCAGTTCCCCGAACCCAGCCGCTTCATAGACGAAAATGCCGCAGGAAGACATCAAGATTTTTAGGACGTAAAGGCGGCGAGCCGATTGTGAGCAAGGAAGAGGGCAGAAGCCATCTGGCGGGGATGCTGGATATGTTGGCGGCGAAAGGCAGGAGAAAATATAAGCGGCACGACCGCAGAGGCGGTTTGCTGCTCGAAAAATCCCCGGCTTTGCGGGAATATCTTCCGCTTACAGTAGATGCCGTCTGACGGTCGGTATATAAAAAGGCCGTCTGAAACTGATTGATTTGAGGTTTTTCAGACGGCCTTTCCTTTCAAAACCGATACTTCAAGCTCAACAGCCATTCGTTTTGGCGGTAGCGGTAATACACCGCGTTGCTGCGCGCGATTGTGCGGCGGAAGCGCAGTTCGGGGTATACGCCTTTGATATTCCATTGCGGAAAACCCGCCGCTGCCATCATGATGTATTGCTTGTCGAGCCGCCGCCTGTTGTCGCTGACGAAACTTGCCGCGTCATACAGGCTGCGGCGGTGAGAGCAGGATGGCGTTTGATAGTACCGCCCTGAAAACAGCCGGTATACGCTCCCAGCCGTGCCGTATATTCTTTGCTGGAAGAGGATTTTTTTCAGGATAGGCTTTGCGTGCGGCATCGAAAGTTGGCGAACAGGCCGCTTTTTCGGCGTGATGGAAAAATTCCGCCCCGCGCCCAGTTCGTATTGTTTGTAGTCGGCAAAATAAGTTTTGCTTTGTCCGCCGTATCCGGTCTTTTTCGCTCCGGCACGGGCATTGACACGCCAGCGCGGGGAGAGTGTGCGCGACCAGTCGGCATCCGCACCCCATGCGCGGTAGTGGGTGTGGCGGTTGGAAGTCGTATTCGAAATAGGCAGCAGGGAAAAGGAGGAGCGTGCGTCGGCATAGGCATATCCCGCGTACAGCGAACTGTTGTGATAGCCGTAATCCGGCATGGCTGCCGAATCTTTGTCTTTTTCCGTGTAGCGGTTGCCGTACAGCACACCGCGCACCTGTACGCCGTGATGCCCTTTGAGCGGGACGCGTTTTTCGGCGGTCGCGCTATAGGATGAGAAGGTCGAATCCGTTGGCGCGGGCAGGGTGCGCTCCATCAGGCACATGCCTGAGATTTCCCACACGCATTGGTTGATGCCGTTGCCTTGGTTTACATTGCTATTGTAGCCGTAGCCGAGGCTGATTTGACCGTGCCAGCGGCGGCGTTTGCCCAGTTCGGACGAAAGTAGTTTTTCCACGATGGGGCGGGTTTCTGCGGAATATCCGTTTTTCAGAACTTTCTCAAACGCGGCGGCGGACTCTTTTGTTTTGGTTGTCTTCGGCATAAAACCGCCCCGCTTCGAGCAGCAGGCGGGGGTTGTCGGGTTCTGCTGCCAAGGCCGTCTGAAAACTGTTCCCCGCCGCGCGGAAATCCCTTCGTCCCGTTTTTTTGCAGCGCATCGGCCAAATGAATCAGCGCGGGTTTGTGCCGGGGCAGTTTGGCGTAGCGGGCGGCGAACTGCCGCACCTTGTGCCACTGCCGCGCGTTGAGGGCGTGGTAAATCGCGCTTTCCAGTTCTTCCGCCGTGTCGCCGACTTCGGTAGACTGCACCGTCTATCGCGATGTAGCCGTCGTTTTCCCTACTTTCCCCGCGTGCTGCTCCGTGTCCAGCCAACCGCTTTCGCGGTATTGCTGCGTTTGGCGGCTGCCCTCGTCCAGCAGGCGGCGGCGTTCGTCGGCGGCATCGTCGGACGGGGCGGCAAGGCAGACCGTACAGAGCGGCAGGAAAAGCAGGCAGAGGCGGTGGGTCATGCGGATGGGGTCCTTTGGGCGGGGAGGCCGTCTGAAAGAAGTCGGATTCGATAAAACCAAAGCGGGATGCAGACTACGGTCAAGCTGCATCCCGTTGTATTCTTGATAATTGGGGCTTATTGTCTGCGGCCACCGAAGGCTACGTCTTTATCCGCACCTGCGCGATTCACGATACCGGCCAAGGCTTCCGCACCATTGCCGTAGAAGCGGCCGCGATTTTATCGCGGCATGTTCTCCGTTATTAAAACGTACCGCGGTGGTCAATCCCAGTACCTCGGCAAAGTTCACGCTGTCGCCGGGCGGGAGATGCTGCCTGCCAGCGAGCCAGAACCCGCGCTGTAGTTGGTGAGCACGCGGTGTAGAAGTCGCTGTGCTGGGGTGTGCTGGTTCACGCCTACCACGTTGTAGCGGGTATTAACCAATCTCGGCATGTTTTGGTGGGCTTTTCGCCCACATACCAACGGTGCGCTATTGCTGCCCATGTTCAACCGGTGCTGCTGTCGGGCGCGGTGTTGTTTTGCGCGGCGCCCATCTGCCGAAGAACACATTGCTCTCGCGCGGCATACCCGGCACTTTGGTGCGAACCGCTTCAGGCCGCCGAACGGGGATTTTGGCGGCAATGCTGACAGCTCAGCTCGGCCATCTGGCGCACGCTGTATACACTTCGGTGTTGCTGTGGCGTTTTTCATACCATACCTGGCCGAGCGGTCACAGCGGACAAACAGCGATAGCGGAATGGTTTGGCAGCGCGCAGGTGCTGCGGATTCCGCGCGTGCCGTCGGCATTGGCGTACCAGTTGTTGTGGCTGCTGATCGGGGTGCCGCTGAATTTGCGGTTGATTTTGGTTTACGCCGTCACCCAACGTAGAACGAGAAAGCATTGCCGTCGTTGCTGAGGTCAAGCCGGGATCGCCGCTGCCGAACGGCATTATATCCGATCTCGTCCCCACACGCGCCTGGTTGGACGTGAAAGAGCCGCCCGCATTACCGGCGAGGCAATGCTGGAAGGAAGCCAAAAAGAACGGTGGCGAGCATGGTTTCCGTATAATTTTGGTCATTTTAAAAGGTCAGAATTACGGCTGGGGTGGCAACAGCCGGAATCCGGCTGTTGCCGAACAGCCCGATATTTCCGCTGGGCGTATTGTAATACTGGTAATAGGAAATATCAAGAACAATCTGGCACATCAAAATAACTATATTATATATTTAATCTACGATAAATATTTTAAAATCCTAGCCTTGATGCCGAGGCGCGGTACGGCTAGGCCAGTACGCGCTCATCGGGTCGAGGCAGTAGCGCCGCGAGGCGTTCACGGAGAATTTAATGAAATTGCGTTTATCGCAGAAGCGTTGTGAGGCATCAACAAACTGCGCGACGGCCGCCAATGGTAGCGCGTGCCGCTGCTTTGCACCCGTTTGAGTGAGAGCCCTTTGCGTATCAGTTCGTTGTATTGGTGTCATCGAGCTGGCTGGTACCGCGCACGAGCTCCAGCTGTTCGCCCAACAGGCGGGTGCCAGGATCGAAATTGAGCGAATACGGCTGAACGTTTGAAAGCCGCGCGTGGAACCGTAGCCGCCCTCGATGCAGCGGCAGCCCCATGTTGCTGAAGGCCGAACGATTGTGGTGTCGCGGTCGCAGATTTCTGCTTGAGACGGTAGAGCCGCGCCGCCGAGAGGCAGTACGGCGTCGAAACGGTTTGCAGCTCGATCCCGGCGGTAAGTTTTTTGCGGCGGTCGTATTGGGTGATGCGGAAGTGCAGTAGTCGCAGGTTTTGACTTCAGTTTTTGATGCTGTTGCGGTAGTAGGTGAGGCGGATATTGCCGGCGCGCAGTTTGTTCCAATAGGGGAGAAATCGAGTTAAAGCCGACTTTGAAGCCGGTGGCTTTTTCCGGCCTCAGCTCGAAGCAGCGGGCGGTGGGGGTGGAGATGGTTGATGGGTCGCTATAAATGGAGCCGACTTCGCGTAGATGCTGGGAAGCGTGGCCCGGGCACAGCGCGCGGCGAACAGGGCGCTGGTTGTCGGTCAGGTCGCAGCTGACGGCGATAGTGGGAAGTTTCAGGCATGAGCCTTGATGGTTTCTGGCCGCGCCCAGCGCCGCTCTTCGGTGGTTCCGGATTTTCCCGGCCCGCCCGCCGATAACCTCCGGTGTCGCACCAGGCCAAATCGGTACGCGCGTACCCCTTCAGGGTGCAGCCCTGATGGTGCCGCTGGTGCACGGGCCCAGTCCAGCAGGCTGCCTATTTCAAACAGATAGTGGTTGAAGCGTGGCTGCGCTGCCCTGCGGGTTCTGCACCTGTTCGAAAATCGGACTTTAAGCGTAGGCGGCATCGAAGGCGCGGGCTGTCGAGCCATGCCGTTGCGGAAGCGACGAAAACCGGCACCACCTGGCAGGACGGCGTTGATGCCGTAGTAATTCACATTCCCTGCTCATCCGCATACTGCAACATCTATAGCGGCGGTAAGGAGTCCGCCACAACGGATAATCGAAACGTCTCCAAATGCGCATTTTCCAAATCATGGTAAACGGTTCTTATCATCTGCGCCGGATCGCGGCCAGCTTTACTCCCCATACCAGCCGCGCCGCCTGCACCTCTGTCCCAGCTGGCATTCTCGCCAACTGCCATTAGGGAACGTAGAGGTCGGTTAGTTGTTGGAGCCTTCCGCCGGCCTGATAGAGCGGTTTCCGCGGCGGCCTGCGGCCAGCGCGGTATCCTGTGCGCGCTGAAATTGCGGTAGCGAGGCCGGCGGAAATTTTCAGGCGGTCGGTGGCCTGCCAGTCGAACACCAGGTTGGTGCCCCATTCGCGCTGCTTCACGCCGCGCGGCCGGCTACAGGCTGGCGTTGCGAGTGGCCGCGCAGGTTGAGCAGGTCTTCGAATTGGTGATCCTGCTCTTTCGCCCAGCGTTTCGCGCTGGTAGTCGGCGGCAAGGGTGAGGCTGAGTTTGTCGGAAAGGCGGAAGCGGTTGCTGAGGTTGAAGCCGTTGCGGACGACGTCGGTACGCTGCCGCGCGCCGGGAACGATGATGCGGTCGGGATGTTCGATGTAGTAGCGTTCCTGATTCAGCTGCTGCTCAGTTCGGCCAGGTTCATCAGCTTGCGATTTGGCTGGTCTGGTCGGTCAGCATATTTTATCGGCGGGCGTGATGGAGCAGTAGCCGCCCGTATGCCCCATCCAGCGGTCGGTAATCGCACGGTTTTTCATCGTGCTGGGCCAGCCTGCGGGCGATTTTTGTCGGGCGTGTCTTCATCATGCGCAGCACTTCTTCATGGGTTCGCGCCGAACCGTAGGCGTTCCACGTCATCGCGTCTCGCGCTCCGTTCCAAGACCGGAGATCGCCGTTTTGCGTATGTTGCACCAGTACCAGATGTCGTAGTCCATGTCGGGCGGTTACGCCGACGACGGGGCCGCCGCTCTGATGGCGGTTGCTGTCGGTCTTCACCCGCCACATATCGGCCTGAAAATCTATCCATTTGTTGTCCTGCGGCTTCCATTCGTAGCCGATTTTGTAGGTTTTGCTGTCGATTTTCGTCCCTATGCCCGGTGCCTGCTGCGCGCAGGGGTCATTTAGGATTGTTCGCTGAAACCGAGTATCCATGCCGTTATCAGGGGGTTGATTTCGCCGAAGCCGATTTTTGTTGTCCATATATTGCAGGCTGATTTTCTGATTGCCCGGCAGATACCAGTTGTTTTTCAGCAGCAGGGCTTTGGTGTCGGTGTGGCTGTTCATGATTTTCTTCGCCCGTACCGGAACAGGACGGCCATATTCGGCACCAGGCTGGCGGAAGATTTGCAGAGGTATGTTCTTTTTCCCGCTGCGATTTGTCGGGATACTGGTCGTAACAGGCATCCGCACCGTAAATGGGGTTGTTGAGGTAGCTCGATAGCCGCGTTTGCCCGCGTAGTAGTTGCCTTTTTGGCGGTGGCTGTATGCGGCAAGGCCGTCTGTAATGTCGGTTTTGAAGGCGGCGGACAACATCAGCTGCCTGTCGTCTTTGAAGTTGGTGTGGCTTTTGCCGCGCGTATTTTGGTGTCGGCTATGCCTTCGTCCAACAACAGGGCGGTGGGGAGAGTTTGCCGGCAGAGCCGGTCAGCACGTCAGCCATACCCTGGTGTGCCGTCCGCCGTCGCGCCTATGGGCGAGAGGGTGCGTAGTAGTCGCGCTCAAGAATTGGCGCAAGTCGTTTTTCTGCGCCACGGTGTTGCCGGAAAATTCGGTTTTGACTTCGATTCCCCAGTTTTTGCCTTCGGGGATGATGTCGGCGGGTTCGATGGTGCGGATGGACATCGCGCCGCCGACACCCGATTTCACGCCGCGCGTCATGGCGGGGCTTTTTTCCACGGCTATGCTGCGGAACAGGGCGGGGTCGAGGTAGTTGCGGTCGCCCACGCCGTAGTTGTTGAGCCAGACATCGATGGTTTGCTCCGTACCGTCCACGCGTAACCGGGGATGCGGCCCTTGCCGGTGATGCCGCGTATATTGGGCGTAATCGCGCCGCCGGCGGTGCGGGTGTTCATGTTGTACACGCCGTTTCAGGCCTTTGAGCACGTCGCCGGCGGATTGGACGCGGTAGCGTTCGAGGTATTCTTTGCCGACGTAGGCGTTGGAGACGTTTTTGTAATACACGTCGTCCGCGCCTTTTTGGTCGGCACTGCGTTTCTGCCGGTAACGGTCAGCGCTTCGATGTTGCTGCTTTCGGTTACTTCGGCGGGCGGGTTGTCGGCGGCATAGGCGGGCAGGGCGATGAGGATGCCTGCGAGGCTGACGGCGAGGATTTTCGGCCGTGAGGGGAATTTGGATTGTTTCTCGGATATTTCTGCAACCTTTCTGTAATCCTTTGTAATGGGATGTGAAGGTTGCGATGTTAATACAAATGATAGTGCGCATCAATCATTAAAATAATGATGGAAAAAGGTGCCGAAAAACTAAAAATAGTTTAAAATTTTTATTTTGTTTCAGATGCATCTTTGTTATTTTATATTTTGCTTGATGTTCAAAACGGCATATAACCCTAAGCTACGATTGTTTCAAAAGATGTATCAATGGCGGAGCGCAGCCAACAACAGCTTAACCCAAACCGCGGTTTACGTTACAATACACGCCGATTTCCCCTTCTCATTTACTCAGGAATAACGAAGCATGACAAAAGAAACCGCCTTGGGTGCGGCACTGAAAACCGCAGTGCAGACCATGAGCAAAAAGAAGCAAACCGATATGATTGCCGACTATATCTACGGCAAATTTGATGTTTTCAAACGCTTTTAAGCCTTTTGGCATTGGGCATTGACCAGATTTAATCGCGGCCATGCCGCACATGATTCTGCCCTGATTATGCGCGCGTGCTGGCCAATCACCGCCGCCGTCCGCGCTATTTGAAGCGCATGGCACGCGGCGGCAAACGTTTTGATTTGAACAACCGATTCAAAGGCGAAGTAACGCCGGAAGAGCAGGCTGTTGCCGCGCAAAAATCCGATGGTGAAAGAAATGTTGGAAAAACAGGCGGTACGCTGTGCAGAGGCGGAGGCGGCAAAGGAAGAGGGCGGTGAAACGCAGTCTGCCGAAGCCGTTGGGGCTGCTGTGCAGGAAGCGGCTCCCGATACTTCAGCCGAATAAACGGCAGGCCGTCTGAAAAGTCAAATCAGGTTTTCAGACGGCCTTTTTCTCTTTGTGTGAAATCTTGGAGTGCATCATGAACGATTTCGAACGGATTTACCGCGATTGGCACGAATACGCGAAAAACCGCGATACCGAAGCGTTAATCGGGCTGTATGCGGACGATGCCGTGCTGGAAAGCCCGCTTGTCCCTGTTATCTTAAATATTGAGAGCGGGATTCTGAATGGGAAAGCCGAAATCCTGCGTTTTTAGAGGAAGGCGCGCGGCGGCGGCCGAATGAATTGGTACGCTGGTATCGCGACGGCAGCCGTTTTATTTCAGGGATACGCTGATTTGGGAATATCCGCGCCAAACGCCCGACGGCAATCAGGTCGATATTCTTGAAGTGATGCGGATCGGGCAGGGAAAAAATCCGGCATCATCGGATTTATTGGGGCTGGTTCGGAAACGCAAATGCTGATGCGTTCGGCATCCGGCAAAGCATAAGTGATAAATCAGCGTCCGCAAAGGCCGTCTGAACAGCCCGTTTCGGGCAAATCGGGTATAATTACCCTGTTCTCCAACAACCAACGGCTTTTTCATTATGGCCACAGAACCATCCCGCAGCGGCATGGAACCGCCGCAGCCTGCGGCAGAACAGCATCTATGTGCTGCCCAATTCCTTTACCATCGCCGCCCTGTTTTCCGCTTTTTACGCCATCACCCAGGCCATGCACGGTTACTACGAAACCGCCGCCATCGCCGTTTTCATTTCGATGCTGCTTGACGGCATGGACGGGCCGTGTCGCACGCTGGACGAACAGCCAAAGCGCGTTCGGCGAACAGCCTGACAGTTTGGCGGACATGGTCAGCTTCGGCGTCGCCCCCGCACTGATTGCCTACAAATGGCAGCTTTTCCACTTCGGCAAAATCGGCTATACCGTCGCCTTTTATCTATTGCGCCTGCGCCGCCCTGCGCCTGGCCCTGTTCAATACTTTGATCGGAACCGGCAAAGCGGACAAACGCTGGTTTGTCGGCGTGCCCAGCCCGACGGCAGCCGCCTTGATTGTCGGCTTGATTTGGGGTAAAACCACAGCGTGGAAAAATTTTGCCGGTGAGAAATGGTGGGCATTGTTCATCACCCTGTTTGCCGGGCTTTCCATGGTGGTTCAGATTCCGTTTTGGAGTTTCAAGGAAATCAACGTCCACCGGAAAGTGCCGTTTTTCGTGATGATTTTAGTCATGCTCGGCCTGTTGATATTGGCCTTGAAACCCGCGCTTGTCCTGTTTTTATTCTTCCTCGGCTACAGCCTGTCCGGTTATGTGATGTACGGCTGGCGGTTTTGGAAAAAAACGGCAGCGCAAACAGGCCGCACCTCCTACCGCATCCCGATAAACTGTTTCGGTACCGTCTGAAAAGACGGCCTCCCTCATCCGATTACAACAACGAAAAACGATAATTTGACATGAACACATCCGACACCCCATCGTTACCGACATCGACCGCCCTGTCCTCGTCCCGCCCGGCGGCCATAAAAAAGTCCTGCTGCATTCCTGCTGCGCCCGTGCAGCGGCGAAGTGATGGAAGCCCTGCTCGCCAGCGGCATCGACTACACCATCTACTTCTACAACCCCAACATCCACCCGCTCAAAGAATACATGTTGCGCAAAGAAGAAAACATGCGCTTCGCCGACAAATTCGGCATCCCCTTCATCGACAAAGACGACGACTACGAAAACGACCGCAAAGAATGGTTCGCCAAAGCCAAAAGGCATGGAATTCGAACCCGAACGCGGCATCCGCTGCACCATGTGTTTCGACATGCGTTTCGAAAAAAGCCGCCCAATACGCCCACGAAAAACGGCTTCCCGTCTTCACCAGCTCTCTGGGCATTTCCCGCTGGAAAGACATGAAGCAAATCAACGGCTGCGGCCACCGCGCCGCCGAGCCTTATGACGATTTGGTTTACTGGGATTTCAACTGGCGCAAAGGCGGCGGCAGCGCGCGCATGATCGAAATCAGCAAACGCG
>BNJS01002965.1_pt1 | contig 111023 bp, 149 predicted proteins | sample 8540461 | NCBI WGS metagenome assembly BNJS01 (sample SAMD00202454, study PRJDB9452) | human saliva metagenome | isolation source: human saliva | place: Japan | reverse complement strand
CTGAGGCACTGTCGAGAAAGAAAAGAGACAACTGCCTGCTGAGCTTTGTGCCCAGCGAACGGTTGTCTCTTTTAAGAATCGCTGATAAAAACAGTCCCTTGGATTGGTGCAGAGATGTCCTGTCAAGGAGACAAACCGGACGCATAGTAGAGGCTATGTGGAGGATTTGTCGACACAGACAGGGCGAAAGAAAAGATGTACTAAGACGACGGTGCTGAATTTGATCAGTGCTTCCTTAAGTAAATTTGACAAAGTAGATTGCACGTAGTACATTGTAGTCAACAAAGGAGGGATCACAATGAGTTTTTCTGATCCGACTGACAGACACAGAGAAGGCTCTCGCGGAGAGCTATGCGAAGCTGCACGCGATCTCCTCGGCGAGGGCATTCAAGCAGGCACTCTTTGAAAAGATCGAGGATGAGTACGATATTGCCCTTGCCGAGGAGGCGTATGCGGAGTATCTAAAGGGTGGCAAGCGCAAAAGCCGATTGAGGCGTTGTGGAAGGAACTAGATCTTGAAGATGTACGAGGTACAGACAACTGCCGCGTTTGATCGGGATTTTAAGAAGCTGGATCGCTATACACAGCGTATCCTTCGTGGCTGGATTACAAAAAATCTTATCCATTGTGAGAATCCACGTGCATTTGGCAAGGCTCTCGCGGCGAACCGAAAGGGGCAGTGGCGTTACCGCATCGGCGACTCATCGCTTGATCTGTGCCATCGAGGATGATCGCCTTGTCATCCTTGCGCTTGCCATCGGGCATCGACGGGAAATATACTAACGGGTTACCCCTCTATGGGAAAATAATCTGCCGGAACAGGGGCGAGGATGCCGACAAAGATAAAGTCCTCTGTGCCCGTATTCTTCATGCCGTGGCACATCCCCTTCGCTGAGACAATGACGTCGCCCACTGCGATGGGGCGTTCCTCGCCCGGCGTGGGATAAAAGACACCTTCTCCTTGGATGCAGATCCATATATCGTCCGCTTTCGCGTGCCCGTGCGGCTTGATCTCTTGTCCGGGCTTCAGCACCCAGACAACGCCGCTCGTCGATGCTGTTCCGTAGATTGGTGTGCGCGTTGTTGTATCACCCGATGCCACGACATCGGAGAGACGATAGCGGCGCGTCTCAAAATCATTTGTTACCTCTGTGGTCATAAAAATTCTCCTCTCGTATATGCGATAACACATGCACATCTGACGCAGCTGGGTGTATCAATCATCGAAAATGATCGTCGTCATACCCCTCGCCGTAGTCGTGCCAGTCATTGTGGAGGATGTCCTCATCCTCGTCACTGCCCGCCGTACGGGGCGCTGCCGCCGTAGGGTATCGGCGTACGCATCGTCGTCCGGTGTGTCTCGGGGATCCTCTGAAATATCCTCCTCGTCCTCTTCGTATGCGCGGCGGTACGGCAGCTCGTTGTCATAGGCATCGCTCGTCGATGCCGTATCGCGCGACGTGGAGGGATACTGACATGGGGCAGGGAAGGAATGAGGATGCCGAACAGCTTTTCGGCGAGATATGCGCCAAAGACGGCAAGCAGGATTTTTTGCCACCATGACAGCGCTTTTTGCGATTGACGCGGTACGGCGTTTTTCGGTGCGTCAGGCATTTTTCTTCACCTTCTTCCATTGCGCGTTCGCGCGTGCAGAATGGAGCATGGAGGCGAAATTATCCGCGAGCTCTTTCTCCATGGCGGCGGTGTCGTACTTGTCTCCTGATGATGGAGCTTGTTGACTAGCGTCCCATTCCAGTCATCGCTCCACAGCGTGAAGAAGGTCAGCTCGATCGCTTTCGTCCGATCCGTCTCCGCCTTCGGCAGATAGTAGAACGTAATATCCCGGCCGTGAGTGCGGACGGAACGACGCCATTTCTTCGGGGCGTAGAGATGGTGGATCTCACGGAGCGCATTGACCATCTCCTCGGGCTTCGTATCTTCGTCGGCAAAGATAAAAATCTCCGCCCCTGAAAAGCGATACCTCGTCATTCGCCCCGCTGGGCGTTTCACCTGCTGTCCGTCAGCGCCGCCGCCTCCTCCGTTGTCGCTGCGTACAGTCCATGCTGCGCAGCGACGTCTCCGATGCGTGGATTCAGATGAACGGCGTACGCTGCGGCATAGGCGTGATCGGCATCCGCGTCGCGCTGTGCAAACGGCTGCGGAACGGGGAGTGTGCAGTGACGGACATAGGCCGTGCAGGAAAAAGGTGAAGTCTATTCGCCTCGTCATGCAGCACGTATGTGTTCCGCGCATGGGGCGGGCTTCTCTGTCTCCGACGACCGCAGGACGATGTGCGGCCGTGGTCGGCGAACGTCTCCTCCAGCATTCCGATGACATCATCCGGCGTGTAGGGTGCGCCGTGCTCCGTCGTCACGAGGAGTGAACAGCCCGAGAGGAGAGAGTGCACGCCGTCAGCAGAGCGGCGAGCATACGGGAGAGTCTATGTGCCAGGCAAGCTCCTGTCGCTGTGTGAATTGCTGTAATCGTTTGAGGATATTATAACATAGCTCGTAGAATATTGGCAAAACTAACTATAAGAGTACTCCCTCGTGTATCACCATGATGCGAAAAACGGGCTTGATGAGAATGTCCCATCAAGCTCGTTCTTCTTGTACTCAGTAGCAGCCGCAGCCCGCGTGCACGCGATGCACGGCTGTTGTTGCAGTACGCACCGCCGTCGTAGCAGTTACTGCGGTCGTCGCAGTATGCGCTGCCGTTGCTTCCCGCCGTAGCAGTACGCCTGATTCTCGCGCTCCGGAACGGTGCACGTATCGTTGTCGCAGACGTAGGCGAGTGCCTGTGCGCCCGTGGCAAGGATCATGCCGGCGACCAGTCCCATCAGTACCTTTTTCATTGACATTCCCCCTTCCATTTCTGTATAGTATAGCATACATGTCAAGAGCAGACTCGTTCTTATATAAATGATAAATATAGATAAATTGATATATGAAGATAATATACCATGTACTCGCTTTATCTTTTCCTGTTGGAAGAAGAAAGGAATATAACCTGATTCGTTTATAAAAACCTGCATTTTAATTGAGAAAAAGAATATACATATAAATTATAGAGTTCATATTCACTAGAAAATTATGAACGAAATTCATAATTAAAATTTATGATTATGTAAAAATATCTATTGATTTTTGCACGCTGTTACGCTATGATATAAGTGAATCGAGAAAAAGCATATTCACATAAAGGAATACAGTATGAAGAATGAAAACAGCAGTGATATATCCTCGCGCACGGGGAATACGAAGCGGGTGGCGGAGCATCTGGCGGAGGCACTTGGCGCGTCCTGCCACAGCGTCGCGGATGCCTCTGCCGTATCGGAGCAGGCAACGCCTGCATCGGTACGTGGATTGACCGCGGACAGCAGACGCGGCGGCGCGAAAGTACATCGAGGGGTCTGCGCGGGCGCCGCATCTTTCTTCGGCACGCTCGGCGCGGAGCCGGACTCGGAGCACGGTGCGAAGTGCATCGCAAACATCCGCGCACTCTGCGACGCGTCGAATGAGATCCTCGGTGCGATTCTCGTGCAGGGGGCAATCGATCCGATGCTGATCGAGATGTTCAAGAGTATGCCGAAGGATAATGTGCACGCCTATACGGAGGAGAGTGCAGCACGCTATGCAGCGGCGGCGCGTCACCCCGATGCAGCGGATTTTGCCCGCGTGATTGCGGCGGCGAGGGAGGGTATTGGCATGAGTATACTGCAGGAGAAAATTCAACGCACTTCCCATCGAGGAACGTGCTGGCTGCTCGGCACGAAGTCGGAGAACCCGCTCGGCTGTGCCTTCGCCAAAAGCGTGTGGTACACCCCGGTGCAGGCGGCAAGCGTATGGTGATGGACAAGGAGGAGCAGACACGTATCTGGGCGAATCTGATGGCACAGACACCGAATCCTGCCGACGAGCGTGCGGTCTACATCCATATTCCGTTCTGTGACAAAAAATGCAGCTACTGCGGTTTTTTCAGAACTTCACGCGGGAAGAAGCGGCGCATCACTACGTCGATGTGCCCTCGATGAGCTGGATGCGGCGGCGGATACACCCTACGTGCAGGGAGCACCCTTTCAGGCGGTGTTCTTCGGCGGCGGTACGCCGACAGCGCTGAGCGATGCGGATATTGCGCGTCTCGTACGGGCGGTGCGTGCGCGTCTGCCGCTCACGAGTGACTGCGAGATCACACTTGAGGGGCGCATCCACGATCTCACAGAGAGCAAGCGTTGAGGCGGCAATGAACGCGGGCATCAACCGGTTCTCCCTCGGCGTGCAGTCCTTTGACACACGCGTCCGTCAGGCGATTGGGCGCATTGACGACGGCGAAACGGTCATCGCGACACTGCGCCGCATGGTGGAGCAGCAGGGGGCTGTCGTCATCGCAGACCTCATCTACGGGCTGCCCTACCAGTCGATGGAGGTCTGGGAAAACGACGTGCGCACGCAGTTCGAGATCGGCATCGCGGGCGGCGACCTCTATCAGCTCAATGTGTTCCCGTCGAGCGAACTGGCACGGCGCGTCGCATCGGGCGATCTGCCGATGCTGCCGACGACGGAGGAGCAGGCAGAGTATTTCCGGCGCGGCATTGACATCGTCATGGAGTACCCGATGGTGCGCCGCATCGACACAACCCACTGGGCGACGGATCACCGTGAGCGCAGTATCTATAATACGCTCGCCAAGCGCGGCTGTGACGTCCTCGCCTTTGGCTCGGGCGCAGGCGGCTTTATCGGTCAGATGATGTGGCGCAATCACGGTGCACTCGCGCCGTATGAGAAGATGGTCGAGGAGGGAGCGAAGCCCTTCCAGTTCATGGGCGAACAGGCAGATGCACACCGCATGCAGAGCGAGATCGGCGACCAGATCGAGCACGGCTATCTCTATGCGCCGTTTTTCACGAAAAAATACGGTGTCGATCTCCTCACCGAGATGGAGCCGCTTCTCGCCGCATGGGCGGAGAACGGGCTGGTCACGCGCACGGAGACAGGGATTCCGCCTGACGCGTGCGGGCGAGTTCTGGCATGACAACCTCATTCAGGGCTTCCTCGAGGCGTATGCCCTCACACAGGAGGATACGGTGAAGCTCCGCAAGGAAAACGTCGCTGTGCAGGACATGATACCGAAATCCGTGCGCTCCATGCTGGAGGCGATGTTCCCCGATGGGATGCCCTGCACAGATGGCGGCGGCACTCGCAGGAAAGCCGTCGCCGGAGATGGAGAACCATCCGCACATGCAGATGCTGAAGGAGCTCATTCGCAAAAGAGCGTGAAAAGGAACGCGCTGCGAGGGCAGATCATGACCTCAATACGGTCATGCGCACCCAGTCGCGTGACCTTGGCAAAGGCTGTGTAATGTATAGAAAGCCCCCGTCAGGATGCGTCGGCATCTTGACGGGGGGCTATTGTCTCTTATTGCGGCGTAAAATATCCAAACGCCGCAGGGATGCTGTACGTCTCGGCGAGTTCCGCGCGGCGCACCCAGAGGAGGCTGGACGGCGCGTCCGATGCGGTCTCGGCGACCAGCGAGCGGCGGCTCGTTCTTTTCCGCGACCGTGACCGCCCAGCCCGTGAGCTCCCTATCTCGATATGGCTGAAGATGTGACGCGCGGGCGGGAGTGGGTCGATGGAGAGGATGCGAAAACCCTCGTCCTCGAGATGTGCACGCACGGCACGCTTTGACTGCTTTCCGTCGAGATGTGGATATTCCCAGAGACCTGCGAGGAGTCCCTTCGTGGGTCTTTTTCGTATGGCGATGCGGTCACCGCAGGATAGGACGAGGACGGTGTTTTTCCTGCGCCGTGCTTTGGCGGCGGACTTTACGGGATAGTCCTGTTCTGTGCCGCGATCATGGGCAAGGCAGAGCTGCGCGGCGGGGCAGCTGTGACAGAGCGGCGCGCCGTGCGGCAGACATATTGTCGCGCCGAGATCCATGAATGCCTCGTTCAAGAGACCTGCATCACGCCCCTCGGGGTAGGAGACAGAGAGCGCAGCTTCAAGAGAACGCTTTGTGCTGTCTTTTCCGATGTCGATGGGATTCGCCGTGATGCGTGCCGCGACGCGGAGAAAGTTGCCGTCAACAGCAGGGCGCGGCTGTCCGTAGGCAAACGACGCGATGGCACTCGCCGTGTAGCGTCCGATGCCGGGGAGCTTGAGGAGGGCATCGAAGTCGTTCGGGAGGTCGCCGCCGTGCTCTTTGACGATCACCTGTGCCGCGCGCTTGAGGTTGCGCGCACGGCTGTAGTAGCCGAGCCCCTGCCACAGCTTCATGAGTGCGTCGTCGTTCACGGCGGCGAGGTCATGGACGCTCGGCAGTACCGTGAGAAAACGCAGGTAGTAGGCGCGTACGACGGCGGCGCGCGTCTGCTGGAGCATGATCTCCGAGATCCAGACGTGGTACGGTGTCGGTTCGTCGCGCCACGGCAGGTCGCGCGTGTCGGGCGCGGACTTGCGCCATGTGAGCAGGGCACGGCAGAGGGCGGGAAAGACGTCTGCGCCCGCCCAAGGCTGTATATTCATAGATGGTTCTCCATTTCGTGTTAGGGAAAATACGGATAAATTCCGTTACAGTTTATTTCCCGTGATGCCTATATTTTATCACGGATGTTTCACCCTTTACAAATGGAGCGATTTTTTGACTCTGTGATAATGGGAAATTGCCCGAAGAGCGGCTTTTGCTTTTTGCGTCCTGTGTATGCTAAAATAACAGGAAATAAAGGATATCTACAATATGATGGAGTGATTGTCAATGTTGGATATGAAGTTTGTGCGTGAGAACCTGCCCGCTGTGCAGGAGATGCTGAAGCATCGCTGCAATACGCTCGACCTTCCGCCGTTCACGGAGCTCGAGGAGCGCCGCCGCAGGATCCTGCAGGATGTGAGGAGAAGAAGGCGCGCCGCAACGCCGTCTCGAAGGGAGGTCGGCGCGCGCAAGAAGGCGGGCGAGAACGCGGATGAGATCGTTGCGGAGATGCGCACGCTCGGCGACGAGATCGCGGCACTCGATGAGGAGCTGCGCGACGTGGAGCTGAGTCTGCGCGGCCTCCCTGCTCCAGATTCCGAATATGCCGAAAGGCGGATGCCGATCGGCAAGGACGAGACGGAGAACCCCGAGGTGCGCCGCTGCGGCACGCCGCGCACGTTTCGACTTTACCCCAAAGGCGCACTGGGATATCGGCGACGCACTCGGCATCCTCGATGCAGAGCGCGCGGCGAAGGTCACGGGCGCACGCTTTACGTTCTACAAGGGGCTCGGCGCACGCCTTGAGCGCGCCTGCATTAACTTCATGATGGATCTCCACGCCGAAAAGCACGGCTACACAGAGATGCTTGCCCCCTATATCGTGAACGAGGCAAGCATGATCGGCACAGGGCAGCTGCCAAAATTTGCCGAGGATATGTTCAAACTCGAGGGGCTCGACTACTACCTCGTGCCGACGGCGGAGGTGCCGACGACAAACTACCATCGCGATGAGATCCTCGACGCGGAGCAGCTGCCGGAGTACTACACGTCCCTATACGGCGTGCTTCCGCGCAGAGGCGGGCAGCGCGGGGCGCGACACGCGCGGGCTCATCCGTCAGCACCAGTTCAACAAGGTGGAGCTGATCAAATTCGTCACGCCGGAGACGAGCTGGGACGAGCTTGAGAGCATGGTGACGGCGGCAGAGGACGTGTTGAAGATCCTCGAGCTGCCGTATCGCGTCATCCAGCTCTGCACGGGCGACATGAGCTTCACCTCGGCAAAGACCTACGACATCGAGGTCTGGATGCCCGCACAGGACAAGTACCGTGAGATCTCGTCCTGCTCGAACTGCACGGACTATCAGGCGCGCCGCGCGAACATCAAATACCGTCCCGCACGCGGGGCAAAGCCGACGTTCCTCCATACGCTGAACGGCTCGGGACTCGCCGTCGGACGCACGGTGGCGGCAATCCTCGAAAACAATCAGCAGGAGGACGGCTCGGTCATCGTGCCGAAGGCGCTGGTTCCGTACATGCACGGGGTCACGGTCATTCGATGAAAAAGTCATCGTCGGCATCACGGGGGCGAGCGGCAGCTGTTATGCCCTCCGCCTCATCGAGGTGCTCGCGGAACGCGGCATCGAGGTGCACGCTGTCGTCACAGAGAGCGGTATGCGCGTGCTGGACTATGAGTGCGGCGTATCGGCGAAGGAACTGGCGCGGCGCGTGACCGTGCTCTATCCGAATGAGGACGTGGGGGCAGCGATCGCGAGCGGCTCGTTCCGCATGGATGCGATGATCGTCGTGCCCTGCTCGATGAAGACCGCAGGAGCCATCGCGCACGGCGTGACGGACGATCTCCTCTCGCGCGCAGCGGATGTGACGCTGAAGGAGGGGCGGCGGCTCCTCCTCGTACCGCGTGAGACGCCGATGCACGAGATCCATCTGGAGAATTTGCTGCGTCTGGCGCGGGCGGGGCGATCATCATGCCCGCCGCGCCGGGATTTTATCATCGCCCGGAGACACTCGACGACCTCGTCGACATGATGGTGGGGAAGATCCTCGACCGCCTCGGCATCGAGGCGGAGCTCTATACGCGTTGGAGGTAGTATCGTGAAAAAGATGTATGCAGCCGCACTCCTGACGGCAGGGGGCACTTTGCCTGACGAGTGCCGTCAGTGCCGCGCCGTCGCAGACGGCAGCGCAGGAGACGGTAAAGACCCCGCTGCAGCAGATGCACATGGGGACAAGCGAGGAGAAGGACCGCCGAGCGGAGATTCAGGTGGATTATTTCCAGCATCGCGGTGAGCGCCGTTACATCAATCTCTACAATCTGCACGTGTTCCGCCAGTACAAGGAGATGCACGGCATGTCGCTCCACTGGGGACTGACCGTCACGCGCCCCGTCGGCTCGTGGGCGGAGAAGGATGCGCCGGATGTGCGTCTTGACTCGGGGGCGGTCGGCGTCGGCCCATCCTATATGGTGCGCTGGACGAAGCCCCTCGGAAAAATGGGAGGCGTCTCTCGACCTCACGGGCGGCCTCATGGTCTACAACAAGGTGCATCCCGCGCATACGCGGAACTATGACTTCATGTGGCGCATCGGCCCGCGCCTCACGTATAATTTCAACGATCGGAATGCGCTCAGCATCGCCTATCTCGGACATCACGTGTCCAACGGGCAGCGTACGAAAAATCCCGGCTACAACGGCGTCGGCGTTTCGATCGGCTATCGGCACACCTACTGATGGCAAAGAAATTTTATGCGGTAAAGCGCGGGCGCAAAACGGGGCTCTTCACCGTCTGGGCAGAGTGCGCGGCACAGGTGAAAGGCTTTCAGGGAGCCGTCTACAAGGGCTTTATGACGGAGGAGGAGGCGCGGGCATGGCTCGGCGGTGCGGACGCACGGACGGAGCAGCCCCGTGCCGCTGCGGAGATGGCAGCGCCCTCCGCCCCTGATGCGGACTACATCATCCACACGGACGGCTCGTGCCTTCGTAACCCGGGCGGTGCGGGCGGCTGGGCTGCCGTCATCGAGACGGCAGCGACGGGCGCGGTCGAGGAGAAGAGCGGCGGCGCCCCCGAGACGACGAACAACCGCATGGAGCTGACAGCGGCACTGATGGCACTCAGCGCCGTGCCGGAGGGGGCGCGCGTTGCGCTCTATACGGACAGTCAGTATCTGAAGAACGCCTTTACAAAAGTTTTGGCTGCCCGCGTGGAAGAAGCGCGGGTGGAAGAAGGCGGACGGTGAGCCCGTGCTGAATCAGGATCTCTGGGTGCAGCTCGATGCGGCGTTTGCCGCGCGGCAGGTGCAGTTCCACTGGGTCAAGGGGCATGCGGGCAACCCGCGCAACGAGCGGTGCGATGAGCTTGCGCGTGCGGAGGCGGAGAAGTTTTTAGGACAGTGGCGCATATCGTCTCAGACACGGTGCACGTTCCGCGCGAACGCCTCGTTTGCAGTGGTCGCGCTTATCTGCTCAAATACCTGCGCATTGCGAAACGCGCTTCGCTTGAACGACGCAATCCGCAGGGGCAGAACGCGCACTCCTCCACTTGCGCCACTAGGTTCGCTTAGGAACATTGCGCCACCGTCCTTTGTGGGTGGAGAATAGCAATATCGAGATGAGAGGAGGAACGCCGTGCAGCACATATTGGAAGCCATTGGGGCGTTCGTCCTCACGCATCTCGCGAATATCGGGCGCATCGCGCTCCTGTACGGGGAGACGATGCGGCAGGTGACGCGCCGTCTGCGCGTGCGGAGCATCGTCTACCAGATGGCGCATCTCGCGCGGACTCCTCCTCATCGTCGGGCTGACCCTCCTCTTTACGGGCATTGTGCTCACTCTGCAGATCGCCCATGAGTTCATCCGCTACGGTGCACAGAGCACGATCGGCGCGGTCATTGCGATCGGCATCGGGCGCGAGCTGGGCCCGTCCTCGTCGGCGTCGTTCTGCGCGGGGCGCGTGGGGGCGGCGATTACGGCGGAGGTCTCGACGATGAAGGTCACGGAGCAGATCGACGCCCTGCGCGTCATGGCGGTCAGCCCGGTGAACTATCTCATCGTCCCGCGCATGCTTGCGTGCATGGTCGTCGTGCCGATTCTCACCGTCTTTGGCGACGTGATCGGCGTTCTCGGCGGCTACTTCACGGCGGTGTACTACTCGGGCATCTCGGGCTACACCTTCCTGCACTCCATCACGCAGTATGCGCTCCTCTACGACATGACCGGCGGACTCATCAAGGCAATCTTCTTCGGCAACGTTATCGCCGTCCTCGGCTGCTACTACGGCCTCCACGCGCCGCAGCGGGGCGGAGGGCGTCGGTACGGCGACGATGCAGACCGTCGTCACCTCCATCATCGTGATCTTTATCCTGAACGCCGTGCTGACGTTCTTCCTCTTTTGACAAGGCGGTGGCGCAATGATACGACTTGAACACGTCACCAAGCGTTTTGGAACCAAGGAAGCTCTGAAGGACATCACGCTCACGATCAACGAGGGGGAGACGCTCGCCATCATCGGCGGCTCGGGCTCGGGCAAATCGACCCTCCTGCGGCTGATGATCGGACTTGACCGGCCGACGAGCGGGGCGATCTATATCGGCGCGGACGACATCGCAGCGATGGACGAGGCGGCACTCGACCGCGTGCGCCTGCGCATGGGCATGGTGTTCCAGTACTCCGCCCTCTTTGACCTCGATGAGCGTCGGCGAGAACGTCGCCTTCGGGCTGCGTGAGCACACGGATAAGAGCGACGCCGAGATCCGCAGCATCGTCGCGGAGAAACTCGCCCTCGTCGGACTGCCCGATGCGGCAGAGATGATGCCGCAGGAACTTTCGGGCGGCATGAAAAAACGCGTGGGGCTCGCGCGTGCGATTGCGACCGACCCCGCCATTATCTTCTATGACGAGCCGAGTTCGGGGCTCGACCCCATCATGACGGCGAAGATCGACGAACTCATCATTAGTATGCAGAAAAAACTTGGCGTGACCTCTGTCGTCGTCACGCACGACATGGCAAGTGCGTGCCGCATCGCCGACCGCATCGCCATGATCTACGACGGGGCGCTCATTGCCGTGGACACGACGGAGCGTTTTCAGGACATCAAAGACGAGCGCGTACAGGCATTTTTCCCGTACGATGCATCACCGCAAGGAGGCAGGAGCATGAGTGCAGAGGCAAAGGTGGGGGCGTTTACCCTCGGAGGCGTGATCCTCCTGATCGCTGTCGTCGTATTCTTCGGCGGACTGCGCCTCGGCAGCAGCAGCGATTACACACTGTACGCGGGATTTCACCGCGCCGTCGGGCTGAACCCGGAGGCACAGGTGCTCCTCTCGGGCGTGCCCGTCGGGCATGTGCAGGACGTTGTGAGCGACGGGACGGGCGTCACCGTCTCCATGGTCATAGAGCGTGGGGTGAAGATCCCGCGCGGCTCGCCGTCACCATCGGGCAGCCCGGCATCATGGGGGATAAATTCATCATCATCACGCCGAACGGGAACAGCGACACCTACGCAAACGGCGACTATCTCTACGGCACGGATGAGATGGGGATGGACACGATGTTCGTCGAGCTGAACAAGATGATCGTCCTCGTGCAGGAGATGCTCACCTCCGTCAACGCCATCGTGGGTGCACCGGGCTTCCAGACCTCCGTCGTGCAGCTCGCCGTCAACATGGAGCACATCACGGCGAACCTCGACGGGCTCACGGCGACGCTGGAGCAGATGGCGGCGGAGAATCGCGGCGACCTGCGCGGCATCCTCGTGAATATGAACACCATGACGGCGAACCTCGCGCAGAGCACGGCGAGCGTCGAGCGCATCATGGCGAACCTAGAGAGCGTCGGAGCAGACCCCGCGACGGCGGAGAACCTGCGTCAGACGCTCGCGAATATCACCGATGCCTCGGGGCGCATCGCACGCATCGCCGCAGGCATCGAGGCGGTGGCGGGCGACCCGCAGACACAGGAGGATGCACGTGCCCTCATTCACAACGCGCGCACGATGACGGACAAGGCGGGCGGACTGATGGGACGGCTCAGCAGCATTAAGGTCACACCGAAGGTGGACATTATGTATAGCGGCAAGGCGGATGACTGGCGGACGAATTTTAATCTCGATGTCGGCGCGCAGCAGGGCATGTACGCCTCCTTCGGCGTGGACGACATCGGCGGTGGGGACAAGGTGAGCGCCCAGCTCGGCAAAGCGCGGCAGCTCGTTCGGTGCGCGTGCGGGCGTGATCGGCGGCGCAGCAGGTGTCGGGGTCGACGCCTACGCGGGGGACAAATTCAAATTCTCCGCCGATGCCTATAACCCGAACGACCTTACCGTGCGTCTGCGCAGCCAGTATCAGATCAGCGGCGGCACCTACCTATTCGGCGAGTGGAATGCGGTGAACGACCGCGGGCGCAGCGCCTTCTATACGGGCATCCGACAGGAATTTTGAACGTACAGATTGACGCGCAGTAAAATATGTATATAATGTAGTTATCATGGTTGGACTGTTCTTTGCGTAGACGGAGGATGGGGAAATGATCGATCTGTATTTGTCCGATGGTACGGCACATGGTCGACGCCTGTCGACCATATAAAATGAAAACAAACGCTCTATAGCAGAAAGGGAGACTGCTGTAGAGTATTTTTTTATCGAAAAATAAACGGATCGATACGCCTTTTTTTATGGGTTCTTTTCTTTTATAAAAAATAGTTATAAATTTAACTTGACATCGGGAGAAAAAAACGTATATCTTATTAGGACGATGGAACTATGGGAAGGTCAAAGGACGGTGGGAAGGAGGGAGAGGTTCATGCGAGGGAAAGGTAAAAGGGGACGACATTTAGCGCGCTATGTGTCGATTTTTGTTGTCCGGAGGATATACGCTTCCCTCGCTTCTGCCGGTGTATGCCGCGCCCGTGACGGGACAAAGCGTCACGGTCGATGCCTCGCATCCCTGCCGTGACGAGTTTGATCCGGACCAATACGCCGACGGCGGGAGAGCCGACGCATCTTGCCGTGGCGGCCGGCGACGCCCCTGCGGGAAATGTCGGGGATGTCACCGGCAACAGCCTGACCATTCAGGGCGACCTCGGCATCGACGATGTCGGGCATCCTGAATCTCTATGCGGGCAGGACGCTTGGTACGGGGGAATGCGAACAACAACACGCTGACGATCGACGGCAGGTATTCTTTTCCTGCGCTGATTCCGAACGTGACGAATCCGACCTGGCCCGGTTATCCGCCGCTCCTCTACGCCGGCTATACGCGAAATGGAAATGCGGACGGCAACACCGTCATCATCCGGAATGTGGTCGACACAGGAGCCAACCAACCAAACCCCTATGCGTATACGGGACTGACCTACAGCGGAACGGTCTACGCCGGCTATACGGCGGGCGGCGGCACGGCGCACGGGAATCGCGTCGTGCTGCACAATGCGCAGGCGCTCGGCAACGTCAAGATATACGGCGGCAACAATCCGGCCGATCGCACGAGCAACAATGTGCTGCAGATCACGTCGAAGAACAACCGTGTTGGGGGCATCTACGGCTTTAAGACGATGGAGTTCGTCCTCGACAACAGCCTGAAGGCGGCGGACAGCATCTGGTCGAACGCCCATCTGGTCGCCGACTACATGCTCTACGTAAAAGATAACACGATGCAGAGTTTCGATTGGGATCAGATTGTCGTCAAGAACTATCAGGCGTGGTTCGACCATCAGATCGCGCTGGGGAAAAAGCGTCCCGTCCTCTATCTCTATTTTCCTTCGGCAATGACGGTCTGGGGCTACGCGCCGACGCTTCTACAACAACGGCGACTACGAGTACGGCAAGACCGCGACCTCCTACACGAATGGGCGGGCATCCAGAACCCCACGGAGATCTGCGCAGCATCGACAGTTCCGCCTGCTGGGGCTTCGCTATAAGAATGCAACGGAGACGCTGACGGCGCAAACGCCGCAGCTTCACGAGTCATCCCCGAAGGGGTCGTATGCGGGCGTCTCCATCTACGGCAATACGACGGAGAACAATAGGGCTCACGATCACGGCGGGCACGCATACGGCGGCGCGCGCCGGCTATACGATTGCCAAAGAAACGGCAGCACGAAGAACAATACGCTCACGATCACGGGCGGCACGGTCGGGGAGGCATACGGCGGCTGGACGGAGGGGAAGAACCTCCTCGCGAGCACGACCGTGGACGAGACGCATCCGGTCGCGGTGAATACGGGCGCGAACGCCGAGGCGGAGGTCAACAAGCTCAACCTCTCGGGCGGCACAATCGGCGCGAACGGCAAGATCGCGGGCGGCTATATCGCAAAGTATACGCTGCATCAGACGCATCCCGTATCGGCGGGCGACGTGAAGACGAACAAAGTCAATATCTCGGGCGGCACGATCGGGAACAATACGGCAATCTATGGCGGCTATACCGAGGGCTCGGGGCACGCGACGGATAACGAGGTCACGATCTCGGACGGTACGTTCGGCAACGGCGCCAAAATCCATGGCGGCGGCACGGCGGGACGAGATGCGGCGGAGTGCCGTGACGGCAGCGAGCAAGGCGACAGGCAACACCGTCACGATCACGGGCGGCACGTTCGGCACAGGGCATGGACATCTACGGCGGCAATACCGGCGGCACGGGCGCGGCGACGGGAAATACGATCACGCTCGGGAGCAAATGATCTCGCGATGGGCGGCGTATTTCTGCACGGCGGCTATGGCGCTGCTGCGAGCGATGTCATGACGGACAACACGCTGAACGTCAAGGGGAAGAATATCACCGTGCGTGGCGTGGAAAACTTCGGCAAGGCGAATTTCGACCTTGTGAACAAGACGGTCGGCGACACCCCTGCTCAAGATCACGGGCGGCGCGACGAATCAAGATGGACTGGGCGGGCGTCGAGGTCGTGCAGTGCCGACCTACAGCTTTACGCCGAAGTCCTACGATAAGCGTCTCTTTACCCTCATGGACAATGAGGACGGCATCAACTTTATGAAGGGAACGACGGACACCTATGCGACCATCGGGGCGAAGGAGCGCACGTTTGGCAACTACGAGTTCGTCATCGACACGGATAACCACACGGGTCATGCGACGCGCTATGTCTATGCCGATGGGTTTCAGTTCAAGGACAATACTGCCGCGACCTATACGTCGGCGGAGGGGACGCACGATGCCGCGTGGGCAGGGGCGCACCGCGACCGGCAACAAGGTCGAGGGAAACAAACTCACCGTCACGGGTGGGTCTGTTACGAATGCCTACGGCGGCTTCGTCGTGAACAACAAGCGCGACGCATCGGGCAACCCGCTCACGACGGGCGACGCGGAGAGCAATACGCTGGTCATCGCGCGCGAGGAGCAAAACCCATTGACGCCGCTCGTCCCACCGTCTGCCCCCGCCAACATCACGGGCAGCGCCTACGGTGCGCTCGTCAAGACGAAGGCGGGCAGCGCGACGAACAACAAGGTGGACTTCTCGGCGGGGCATGTCGCGGGCAGCCTCTACGGCGGTGCGCTTACGGCGACGGGTGCGACGGGCGCGGCGACGGGCAACACGATCACCATCACGGGCGCGGCGACGGTCGGCGGCGATGTCTACGGCGGCTATACGACGGGCACGGGGGCGACGACGGGCAACACGGTGAACCTCGGCGACGGCACGGAGGCGGGGAAACTCACCACGCCCGCAGGGGTCGGCGACGGTGGCGGGCACGATCTACGGCGGCAGCGGCACGGCGACGACGGGCAACGTCCTCAATGTCAACGGCAATGCCACGGTCGGCAACATCAAGAACTTTGCCGCAGTGAACTTCCATTACGACCAAAGATACGACGAGCGCGGCAGCCCCCATGCTGAAGATTACGGACGGCGTGGCGACGGCCTTTGATTGGAGTACCTTCGGCTATACGGGCGGCATCCCGATGGGCGGGAAGCTCACCCTCATGCAGAACGACGCGAATATCAGTGTGGCGAACTATACGGGGGCGCGCGATCTTGCGAGTGCAAGCGCGAACAGCGAGATTGCCATCGACACGGAAAACCACACGGCAACGTCCAAGAAGATCGTCATCGACGGCCTCACCTTCCGCTATGCCACGGTCACGCCGAGGGAGAACACGGTCGGCGCGGATGAAAAGGACGTATGGGCAGGACGCTCCATTCTCGGCAACACGACGACGCATAACGTACTGACAATCGATAAGGGCACGGAGCATCGCGACGCCTATGGCGGCTGGACGGCGGGCACGGGCACGACGCGCACGGCGAAAAAAAGGACAGCACGGAAAACACCGTGAACCTCGTCGATGGCAAGGTGCGCAACCTCTACGGCGGCTTCACTGCGAGCACGGGCGGCAGTGCAGCGGACAATGTGGTCAAGGTCTCGGGCGGCACGGTTGCGGCGGATGCATCCGGCGTCGGCGGAAACGTCTACGGCGGGTTTATTTCGCATACCGGTGCGGGAAATGCCACGGGCAATGCGGTCACCATCACGGGCGGCACGATGAAAGATGTCTACGGCGGCTATACGAATGGCACTGGTCAGGCGACAGGCAAATACCGTCACCATCGGGCGATGGGACGCACGCCCTTCCACAGGGACACAGATTGCCGGCTACCTCTACGGCGGCAACAAGGCCGTCGACACGGGCAACAAGCTCGTGGTCAATACTGCGGTCAGCGTCAAGAACATCAAGCATTTTGAGAAACTCAGCTTTAACCTCAGTCACATCTCCAATGCGACAACGCCGCTCCTCACGCTCACCGACGGCGTGCAGACGGGCGGGCTTGACTGGGATAAAGTGGAAGTTACGGGCGCGAACGATTTCGTGCCGAGTACGTATCGAACGCGTCTTGCGACACTCATGCACAACGACCAAGGGATCGACTTTACGAAAGCGGGCACCAATACCTACAACCCCATTCGTGCGAAGAATCGCGTGAGTGGCGATCTTGAGTATACGATTGACACGGATAACCATACGGTGACGGCGGCGAAAGAGGTCTACGTGGACGGTTTCCGCTTCCGCCACAACAAGGGCGTGGACGGAAAGGGAGCAAAGTACCTCGCTTCGGATGGCACGCACACAGAAGCGTGGTCGGGGCGCACGGGCGTCGGCAACAAGGTCGAGGACAATGTGCTCGTGGTCTCCGGCGGCACGCTGACAACAGCGGCATACGGCGGCCTGGTCGAGAATAAGGTGCGCGACGCATCGGGCAATCTGCTCACGACGGGCGATGCCGAAGGTAATACGCTGCGCATCACGGGCGGCACGGTCGCGGACGCCTACGGCGCGAACGTTACGGTAAAAGACGGTGCGGCGCAGGATAATGCGGCAGAGATCTCAGGTGGCACGGTGACGGGCAACGTCTACGGTGGTGCGCTCACAGCAGTGGGGGCGACAAAGAATGCCACGGGAGGCAGTGCACACATCACGGGCGGCTCGGTTGGAGGAAATGTTTACGGCGGCGCCATTACGGACGCGGGTGCGATCGGGAATGTGACGGGAAGCTCTGTCGCTATCGCGGGCGGTACGGTCACAGGTACGGTCTACGGCGGGCATAATGCCGGAACGGGCACAGCGACGGGCGGCACCGTCACCATCACGGGCGGTCACATGGGCGCGGTCTACGGCGGCTATACGGCGGGCACGGGGGCGCGACCACGGGCAATACCATAAACCTCGGCACGGCGGACACCGTCACGCCGGCAGGAACGGTTACGGCAGCGGGCACGCCCGTTGCGGCGGGCACCTCCATCGGCAATATCTACGGCGGCAATCAGAGTGCCGTCACGAATAATATCCTAAACGTCTAGCAGCGCGGCCACGGCGGCGAATGTGGACAAGTTTGAGCGCGTGAATTTCAACGTCACCTCGAACGTCACGGCGGGGAGCACGATGCTCACCCTAACGGACGGCGCAGCGTCCCATATCGACTGGGCGAAGATGCAGCTGACGAATCTCAATGCGCTCATCCCGAGCAATACGACGGGGCATCTGCTGACGCTTGTCGCGGGCACGAACCCCATTTCCTTTGATAACTATGGCGGCATTGGCGCCATTGAGAAACGGCAGGACGGCGACTACGAGTACGTCCTTGACACGGATACCCACAGTGCATCCGCGCAGCGGGCGACCGTGACAGGCTACCGCTTCCAGAACAGCACAAAGGGGCACTACCGTGCGGGCACGGCGACAGAGGCGTGGGGCGGCCGCTCGACCATCGGCAACAAGGTGCAGAACAATGCGCTGCTCGTCACGGGCGGCACGCTTGGCGCGGCGTATGGCGGTGTCATCGAGAACTATGAGCACCTCTCCGGTGGCGCGGAGAAACCGACGGGCGATGCGGCGACGAATTATCTCACCGTGCGCGGCGGGACGATTTCGCGTGCATACGGTGCGGATGTCCGCACGAGGGGACGGCTCGGTGACGGACAGCCATGCCACGATGGCGGGTGGCTCGGTTACGGGCAGCCTCTACGGCGGTGCGCTGACCCACGCAGGTGCGACGGGCACGGCGACAGGAAACTCGGTCACCATCACGGGCGGCACGGTCGGCGGCGATGTCTATGCAGCCTATACGACGGGTACGGGCGCGACCACAGGCAACAAGGTGTTCCTCGGCGACGGCGAAAGTGCCATCGCGGCGGGCACGCGCGTCACGGGCACGATCTACGGCGGCAGCGGCACAAATGCAACCGACAACGAACTGCAGGTGCAGGGCGCGGGCGTCACAGCGGGCAGCATCGCACATTTTTTTCCAAGGTGCATTTCGCGCTCAACGACTACGTGCCGGACGGCGCAAACGTTCTTCGCTCACGCAAAACACGGCGCTTCCCTTCGCCACAGTCACGGAGCCAACCCATGCGGAGCTGTCGGGATGGCTCAGGGGACGCGATGGAAAAAGAGCGCCCACCTCTTTCAGATGCAGGGCAGTGCGCTTACCCTCAATGGCTATACGCCGGGGAACCGTCTGCGACGCTCGGGTGATATTGAGTACGTATTCGGAACGGACAACGATGCGGGGACAACAACGGGCTCGCTCGATCTTTCGCGTCTACCGTTGGCGCCACGACACGACAGATATCACAGGGACGATGCCCCATATCTTTGGCGGAAAGAGCCGTGCGCGGTGCGACGGGTGAGACGCTGCGCAACCGCCTGAGGCTCAAAGCGGGGGCATACGTCTACACGGGCCATCGGCGGTGACACACAGACACCGAGCGGCATGGCGCAGGGAAAAATACCATCACGATTGAGGCAGGTGCACAGATTACGCAGTCCGCCATCGGCGGAAAGACGCGCGGCGGGCTTGCGGAGAAAAATGCCGTTATCGTTACGGGCGGGCAGGTTCAGGGCAATGTTTACGGTGCGGACTCTGCAGGCGCGGCGACGAGGAACGGTGTGTTTGTCACGGGCGGCACGGTCGGTGCGAGACCTCTTTGGCGCAAGGGCGACAGGGCTCGCACGGGAAAATGAGGTGCAGATCGAATCTGCGGTCACGGGCGCGGTCACGGGCGCAAGCTCGACGGGGGCGTCCGCTGTGGAGAACGCCGTTGTCGTTCGTGCGGATGTCGCGGGAAGTGTCACGGGCGGCGCTGCTCTCTACAGTGCCTCGGCGAACCGCGTCGAAATCACAGGCGCCGTCATTGCGGGCGATGTCACAGGCGGCTCCGGGGCGCAGACGGACGATAATCAGATTCTCCTCTCCGGCGCGACGGTCACGGGTGATGTCGTCGGCGGCACGAGCGCAGGCGGTACGGGCAACACGCTTGCCATCTACCCCGGTCAGTCGGCCATCCACGATTTTTCCGGTGTGCAGAAGCTCCGCTTCTACCTGCCGGATGCAGCGCAGGCGAGCCATACGCCCATGCTGCAGCTCGGCGTTGCGACGAAGGATATCCGCAATCTCAATATCGGTGTTGGTGTCAACGGGCGTGCGCCCGTGCTGCACGGAAACGATGTAATCAGCCTCATGAAGACACTGCCGGGTGGAACTCTGCTGACTGATGCGGATATCACGAAATCAGATCGAGGGCACGCAGGGCGTTACGATGCGCTATCAGTTCGCACTTCAAAAGCGCGGCACCGATGAGCTCGTTCTCACCCTTATCGGCGCTACGATGAACGACCAGACAAAGTCCCTCGTCGAGACGCGCTGTGGGGCGACGGACTTCATCAATCGCGGGGCCGACCTACTGGCGGCGTCGGGCATTTCCTCGGCGGCGAAGGAGGGCGGTCGGACGGAGGACGACGAAAAGCGCGGCTACCACCTCTGGGCGGCGATGAGTCAGGGCACGATGCGTGCGAGACGGGCTCCTACGTTACGACGACCGGCTACAACCTCAGCGTCGGCTGGGCAAAGGAGGGGAAGCTCAGGGCGGCAAAGACGCTCTTTACCCCCTTCGTGGAGTACGGCAGGGGCACCTACCACTCCTATCTCGACGACGGTACGCGCGGCAGCGGAAAGATCAGCTATTTCGGCGCGGGCCTCATGGGGCGCATCGAACGCCCCGATGGACACTGGCTGGAGGCGGCACTGCATGGCGGAAGGGTACAAAGCAGCTATAGCGGTGATGTCTCTGTCGGGACGGTCTCGACCTACGACAGTGGAAATACCTACTATGCGGCGCATATCGGCATCGGAAAGACGCGGCTGCTCCGCACGGGTGATACACTGAATACCTACCTGCGATACTTCTATTCACGGCAGGACGGTACGAGCGCAGAGCTCAATACGGGCGAAATATATGATTTTGATGCGGTTGCGTCGCATCGTATGAGAGTCGGATTCACCTTCTTGCACCACGAGGATACGAGCAAGGAGATCTATGCGGGGCTTGCCTACGAGTACGAGTTTGACGGCGAGGGGGCGGCATCCTATCAGGGGCTTGCCACCGATAGTCCTGCCCTGCGCGGCGGCAGTACGATGGTCGAGCTGGGCTATCGCTTTATCCCGCCGGACAGCCGTCTATCTTGGCACATCCACATGGCGGGCTGGCAGGGAACGCGGCGCGGCATGACGGGGAACATCCAGGTCAGCTGGGCACTTTGATTCAGCGCAATATGGGACTGCTGCACGTGCGGCAGTCCCTCTTTTGTCTCCTTGTCAAGGACGCTCGAAAATGATAGAATAAATAGGATGCAATTCTGCATCAGCGAAGGGGAGCGTATGCATCTGAAAATCCGTATTCTTGACAAGTATATATTTCGTGAGGTCTTTCTGTCCTTTCTCTTTGCCATTTGTGCGTTCTCGGCAGTTTTCATCGGCTCGGGTACGCTTTTTCGCATTGCACAGTACATCACGGACTACGGGGCATCCCTGCCGTCCGTCATAAAGATATTCGTGTTCAGTCTGCCCGGGGTCGTCATGTGGACGTTCCCCGATGTCGATGCTCCTTGCGAGCCTTCTGACGTTTGGCCGGCTTTCCTCGTCGAGCGAGATCACGGCAATGAAGTCCTGCGGCATCGGCTTTGGCCGTATTGCTGCGCCCGCGATCCCTGCTTGGCTTTCTCGTGAGCGTCGGTGCGATCCTCTTCAACGAGCACGTCGTTCCGCGCGCGAATACGGCGTATCGCAACGTGATCTACTACGAGATCGAGGGCAACTCGGGCATGAAGTCGCAGGAGCACGTCATCATCAAGGAGATCGAGGGCGGCAAGATCAAGCGTCTCGTCTACGCGCGTTCCTACAATGCCGAACAGCAGCAGCTGACGGGGGTCAGCCTGCAGATCTTCGGCGCGGACGGCAAGGTCTCGCACGTCGAGAACGCCGAGTACGCCGAGTGGACGGGCAGCGAGTGGATCATGCACAAGGGGGATGTCTACGACATCGCAGACGAACATCTCGAGCGGCGGATGCGCTTTGAGACGCAGGTGCTCCCCGTGGAGAAGGATCCGCGCCAGATCATCCGCGAGCAGAAAGCCCCCGAGGAAATGACGATGCGCGAGTTGCGCCATCAGATCGCGCTCATGCAGACGCAGTACGTCAACACGAGCAAGCTCGAGGCGGAGCTCTATCAGCGCGTCTCCGTCCCCATGGCGAGCCTGATCTTTACGCTGATCGGCGTGCCGCTCGGGCTCCAGCCGACGCGCAACTCGTCCTCGGCAGGGTTTGCGATGAGCGTCATCATCATCTTTATCTACTACGCGCTGATGACCATGGGAAATGCCTTTTGCACGCGGCGAGGTGCTTCCGCCGATGCTTGCCGTATGGATTCCGAACATCGTCGGCATCATCGCGGGCATCATTCTCCTGCGGCGCGCATCGCGCTGAGGTTCGCTGCCGCTCTTGTCTGACGCATGAAGGAGGTGACGTCATGTACGGTGTTACGCTGATTCTCGTGCTCGCTGTCGTCGGCGGCGTCATCGCCGTCATCGGCGACCGCCTCGGCACGCGCATCGGAAAGAAAAAAACTTACGCTCTTTGGGCTGCGCCCTGCGCCATACGGCGGTGGTCGTCACGATCTTTACGGGCGTCTGCATCACGACGGTGACCTTCGGCATCCTCGCGGCGGCATCGGAGAATGTGCGGACAGCGCTCTTGGCATGGATCGGCTGAACGCCATGATCGCGGATACGCGTGCGGCACTCGATGCGACGGCATCGGCACTCACCTCGGCGGAGGATGCAAAGCAGCAGGCGGATGCGGAACTCGCGAAGTCCGAGGAGGAGATCGCGGACTGCGCAGTGAGCAGGACGATCTGCGCGCAGAGTCGGATCGCCCCTCGGCGGGCAACCGTGCGCTCATGATGGAAAAGGAAGGGCTGATCTCGCTCAATGGCCGGCTCTCGGGCGAGAACGCCAAGCTCCTGACGGACATCGACGAGCTCGGCGTGCGTGCCAATGTCCTGCGTGAGAACATCGTGAACCTGCGCGAGGGCAACATCGTCTATCAGGCGGGGGAGATCATCGCGAGCGGAACGATTCCTGCGGGGCTGACGCGTGACGAGGTGGAGCGCGGGCTGGAGGGCATTGCGCAGCTCGGCACGCGCAACGCCTCGACGCGCCTCGGCGAGAACCACACGGATCAGGATATATGGATCTACGGGCCGGAGTATGAATCGGCGGTTCAGACCATCATGAACAGCCCCGTGGACATGGTCGTGCGCATCGTCGCTGCGGGCAATCTCGTGCGCGGCGATGAGATCCGCGCGACCATCCAGCTGTATCCGAACCGCATCATCTATCGCGGCGGTGAGCTGATCGCCGCGCGTGTCTACGCACCGGAGGGACAGGGACCAGCCGCGGAGCAGGCCGTCGTCTCCTTCCTGCGCGACGTGAACGAGGCGGCGTCGGCAAAGGGGATTCTCCCCGATCCGATCCGCGGGACGGTCGGCGTGATCGAGGGCGCGGAGTTCTATGGCCTCGTGCAGGAGCTGATGGCGCATACGGGGAACGTCGTCCTCTCCGCCTACGCGGCGGCCGATACGGATGCGATGGGCCCCTGCGCCTGCGCTTCAAGGTCGAAAGTGAGAGCGGCAGTTGAGCGCCGCAGTTCTCGCCGTTGACCCCGGGCGCGAGAAATGCGGCGTCGCTGTCCTCGCGGCGGACGGCACAGTGCTCCTGCAGGAGGTTGTGCCGACGGCGCAGCTCGCAGCGACGGCGGCGCGTCTCATCCATACGTACGCACCGACGGTGATCATGGGCAACGGAACGACGAGTGCAGCGGCAAGGGCTCGCATTGAGGAACTCGGCACGGAGGTCACCCTTGTCGATGAGTATCGTACGACGGACGCGGCAAAGGCGGCTCTACTGGACGGCGCACCCGCCGCGCGGCTGGCGGCGGCTCATACCGCGTGGGATGCTCGTGCCGCCCGTGCCGGTAGACGATTTCGTCGCCGTGATACTCGCACAGCGATATTTGACAGAAGGGTCGCAATAAAGTAAGATGAAACTATATACATCTTTAAGGAGAGCAATCATTCATGCCCGATAATGTCTTAGCCTTTCTGGTCGCGCTCGGCGTGGCACTCCTGCTGACCCCCGCTGTGATCGCCTTTGCGCGCCGCACGGGGGCACTCGACAAGCCCGATGCGCGCAAGGTGCACGTGCGCCCCATCCCGCGCATCGGCGGCATCGGCATCTATGCGGCGTTCATGGTGTCGATTCTCGTCCAGCTCACCTTCGTCGACCTCGCGCCCGAGTACATGACGAGTCTCATCGGCCTCATGGTCGGCGGCACGATCATCGTCGCCATCGGCATCATCGACGACTACTGCGACCCTGCCGGCAAAGCGTGAAGCTGCTCGGGACAGATCATCGCGGCGGCCGTGGTCGTCATCGGATTCGATGTACGCATCGACGTCATCACCGACCCGCTCGGCGACTATATCTACCTTGAGTTCCTTGCGATTCCGGCGACGATTTTCTGGATCGTTGGGCTGACGAATACCGTCAACCTCATCGACGGACTGGACGGGCTGGCGGCGGGGTGTCCTCCATCGCGGCGCTGACGATCTTCCCTCGTCGCCATGGAGGAGGGCATCCCGCCCGTCGCCATGGTTACCATTGCACTCGCGGGGGCTGCGATGGGCTTCCTCTACTACAACTTCAACCCTGCGCGCATCTTTATGGGCGACACGGGGAGTATGTTCCTCGGCTTCATGCTCGCGGGCATCTCCGTCGTCGGTGCGGTCAAGAGCGCGGCGACCATCGCCCTCATCGTGCCGATTCTCGCGCTCGGCTTGCCGATCCTTGACACAACGTTTGCCATTGTGCGGCGCGCGCGCAACCACCGCCCGATCTTCAAGCCCGACAAGGGACATCTGCACCACCGCCTTCTCGCACACGGCTTCAGTCAGAAACAGGCGGTGCTGCTCATGTACGTCGTCAGCGCGCTGTTCGGCCTATGTGCACTCGCTCTGACGGCGGTCAGCATCCAAGCGGCGGCACTCATCATACTGCTCGTCGCGGCGGCGGTATTCGTCGGCGCGCGCAAGCTCGGCATCCTCGGCATGGATGCGCCGCAGAAGTAGCGTATAAGAGAAAAGAGAACTATGTGTCCCCAAGTGAACCTTAGTGAAGCAAGTGAGTAAAGTGCGCGGTACGCCCCGACGGACTTCTTTTCGTTCAAGCGAAGCGCGTTTAAGAAGTTCGTCGGTATTTAAGCGTACAAGCGCACGATCACTTGTGGAACGAGGCGTTCACGGGGGACACATACGACAATTTTTATCCGTGCTGCTATTCGCAGAGAGGAGCAGAGGAGAATGACCGGCAAAATCAAAGTCATGTCGATCTTTGGGACGCGCCCGGAGGCGATCAAGATGGCGCCCGTCGTCATGGAGCTGGCGCGCCATCCAGAGGAGATTGAGACACAGACGCTCGTGACGGCACAGCATCGGGAGATGCTCGATCAGGTGCTCCATCTCTTTCACATCGTTCCCCGACTACGATCTCAACATCATGGCGGCGGGGCAGACCCTCTTTGACATCACCACGCGCGCCATGCAGGGCATCAACGAGGTGTTCCAGAAGGATCGCCCCGACCTCGTCCTCGTCCACGGCGATACGACGACGACCTTTGCGGGGGCACTCGCCGCGTTCTATCATCAGATCCCCGTCGGACACGTTGAGGCGGGACTGCGGACGCACGACATCTACTCCCCGTTCCCCGAGGAGATGAACCGCCGCCTGACGGGCGGCATCGCGACCCTGCACTTTGCCCCGACGCCGACGGCACACGATAATCTAGCGGCAGAGGGCGTGCCCGAGCGGCGCATCTTCGTCACGGGCAATACCGTCATCGACGCACTGCATCATACCGTACGCCCCGACTACGTCCTCCCGCCGGAGCTTTCGCAGGTGGACTTTGAGCATCACCGCGTCCTCCTCGTGACGACGCATCGCCGTGAGAACCTCGGTGAGCCGATGCGCCACGTCTATCGTGCCATTCACGACATCGTGGACGAGATGGGGGACGTGGAGGTCGTCTTCCCCGTACACCGCAATCCGAAAGTACGCGAGATCGTACGTGAGGAGCTGGGCGGGCTGGCGCACGTCCACCTCATCGACCCACTGGAGTACGAACCGTTCGCCAATCTCATGGCACGCGTGGACATCGTGCTCACGGACTCGGGCGGGATTCAGGAGGAGGCACCTGCGCTCGGCAAGCCTGTCCTCGTCCTGCGCGACACGACGGAGCGCCCCGAGGCGGTGACGGCGGGCACGGTGCATCTCATCGGCACGGCGCAGGAGCGCGTCTACGCCGAGACCAAGCGTCTCCTCACCGATCAGGCGGCGTACGCGGCAATGGCGGAGGCGGTCAATCCCATACGGCGATGGGGAGGCGGCACGCCGCATCATCGAGGCGATTCTCTATCACGCGGGACACATCCACACGCCGCCGGAGCCCTTTCGCGGCGCGTGACAGATCGGCGAGAGAGGAGGGGACGCCGATGCAGGAAAAGAAGCCAATGCCGTCGGGGATGGCAGATGCCATGCGCGCCTTTGGGCTGCCTCGGGGGTCGGCATCTACTTTGTCGTCTTTCTCGGCATCTTCCTCTTTCTCGGCCAATGCGCCGATGATTTTCTCGGGACGGGGCGCGTCTGCACCATCACGGGCATCCTCCTCGGCTTTCCCGCTGCGATCTACTCACTCTATCGGCAGCTGGAAGTATTTCAAGCTGGTGTAATGGGGGCACGCCCCCATCGGCTCGCTGTGCTTGCCACTTCCCCGTTGGCGGTCAACGTCAACCAATCACACATCGCTGAGCGCTCGTGTTCTTGGGACGTTTTCCCCATACGACCTGTTTCCGAATCAGCTGCGCCCATTGGGGCTTGCTTTTTCGACAGGTCAGCAACGGGGAAGCTATTAGTGCCGTTACTTCTCGCGAAGCCTTCCCTGTTATAGTGGGGAAGGGGGACCGCGTGAGCGGTGGAAGGGGCACAAACGTGACCACGTATTCAAGACGGCGACGGGCACGCATCTGCTCGAGACGATCTATCTGTAAAGGAGTGTGGACAATGGATGTTGTTATGGATGTCAATGTTTCTCTAGACCGCGATGTGAAAAGAACGGAGCGAGGCGCTGTATGGATGAACTTGGCGTGGATCTGACGACAGCAATCAATGTATTTCTTCGTCAGTCACTTCGATGTCGGAGGATTTCCGTTCGAGGTACGTATGGATGTTCCGAACAATGAAACTTCCGCAGCACTGATGGAAGCAGAACATCTTTTGCACGATCCATCAGTCAGCGATACTCCGATGTTGAGGAAGCGTTGAGGTCACTCAAAGCATGAAGAACCTCGATATCGTATGGACAAGTCAGTTTAAGAAAGACTATAAAGGCGGCGATGAAACGCCGTCTACCCATAGAGACTTCTTGATGATGTGATTCGCGGCTTGGCTCGCGGAGAGCTTCTTCCAGATGGAATAGAGATCATGCTCTGCTCGGACGATGGCGTGGTTATCGTAATGCCACATTCAGCCCGATTGGCTGCTCATCTATCGTGTTGAAGATGACTATGCTGATGTTGACGCTTGCACGAATGGGTACCCATAGCGATCTGTTTGGTGCTTGAGATACATTAAGGAATTGCTAAAAAAACGATGAAAATGCCCCGCAGGAGCTGACCTGCGGGGCGTTGCTGTATACTGGCTGTATCTCGGTTGTTCTCTCAGTTCTGCTCTGTCATGGCGGCGGCGAGTGCCGCGCCGAGTGCGGAGCCGGCGTTTTCGAGGATGATCTGGACGTTGACTGCCTCGTCGAGGAGAAGCTTATCGAGTGCGCCGCGCAGATGGTGCGCGACGAGGGGCATCTTCTCGTAGACCGAGCCGTCCACGGCGATGAACTGGTTCTCTGCCTTTGTCTCACCCGCGCGGTGACGGATGATGCCTGCGTAGGTCGCAGCGACGATGTGCGCGGAGCGCTGGATCACCGTCCCCGCGAGATCCCTGCATGAGGGCACGGTCGGCGGCGGAAAAGGTCACGCCCGTCTTGGCCTCGATGATCGCGCCCGCGGCATGGCGGTCGAGGAAGGCATCTGCCACGATGGCAGAGAGCTCGATGCTCGTGAAGGGATACGAGGCTCCCTCCTCGTCGAGGAGATCGGCGAGTGCCGAGCCGTAGAGCATCCCGAGGTAGCGTCCCGATACCATTTTTTCGAGTCGCTGTGCACCGGGCTGCTCAGAGCAGGCGTCGATGGCATCATCGTATTTCGAGAAGGGGAGGCGGTTGAAGCCGCCCGACTCCATGTTGATGACCATTGGCTTCTCGCCGCCGTCCGCGAAGTTCTCGAAGTAGCAGGTGTTCTGCCCCGTGGCGTAGATCGAGCCGATGTAGGTGTGCTCGCGCTTGTACGCCGCCGCGAGGAGCACGGCAACCGTGTCGTTGATGACGGCGACGGGCACGACGTTCTTCATGCCGCGCCGCATGAGTGCATCCTCGAGGAGATCGTTTACGACCTTGCCCTCGACGCCCTGCGTGGCGAACTCCTTCGTCCATGTGATGAGCCGCGCGTTGCAGAGATTCGTCTGCTCCGAGGGGAAGGAGAAGGTGTGTCCGAGCAGATACTTGGTCTCGTGGTCACCCTCGATTGCTTCGTCGATGATCTCGGCGAGGAAGTCGAACATCTCGTCTGCCGTTGCGTCTGCGCAGACGTAGTCATACACGCCGGGAAGGGTGAGGGGCTTGGCGACCTTGCTTTCGACCTTATACTTGCCGCTGCCGTCGAGGCGGAGGCGGAGGGCGCGGACGTTCGTCCCGCCGAAAGTCAAGCGCGAGGAATGTGCCGGTCTCCTTACCCGTCGGCAGCCCTCGCGAAACGTGCGGAGCATCCGCAGGCTCGCACCCTTTTCGTGCGCAAGCCCTGCGTGCATCTCGGCGCGAAAATCATCGGCGATGTGCTGCAGCGTATCGTCGTCCAAGGTAAAGGCTGCCTTGATTTCCTTAAATTTCTTATGATCCAGTTCCATGATTTTCCCCCCTCGTATCAGCAAAAATGATCGAGCATCGCACCGACGCTCGGGAATACCGCGCGCGCCTGTTCCTGAATCGCAGGGGCGCGCCGTAGTCAGTGAAAACCCGTCAAATGCCTTCAGCATAGGGCAGGTCATTCGTCTCATCGCCGATGGCGTAGATCTCCGCATCATCCCAGCCCATGACGCGGAGGAGGGTACGGATGCCCTCGTCCTTGCCGATGCCGGCGGGCGTGATGTCGAGGCTGCACGCGTTCGGAAAGGCGTGGATGAGGTCGCCGAGCTTCGCGTTCAGCACCTCTGCGCACGCGTTGGACTGCTCCGGCTCCGGAAAGCCGAGGGAGAACTGATGGATCTTCGTCAGCCCCGCGATGTCGGATTCCTCAATGTAGGTGATGGGGAAGTCCCACTCCTTTGCCTCGCGTTCGATCCACGAGCCCTTCGGAATGGTGGCAGAGGTAGGTTGTATCTGCCGCCGAGAAGGCGAAGTGAAACGATTTCTGCGCCGTCGGCTCGGCGGCGATTGCCGTCAGCGCGCGCGGTGCGATCTCCGCCTGAAAGCGTACCGCGTCGTCCGTGCCGCGGATGATGCCGCCGTTGTTGCAGACCGTGTAGTCGAATTCAACGCCGTAGGCGCGCAGCTGCGGGACGAGCATCCCGTAGTCACGCCCCGAGACGACGCCGAATTTATGCCCCGCCGCGCGCCAGCGGGCGATGCCCTCCTTCGTCTCGGCGTCGATTTTGCCGCCGCGCAGGAGTGTCCCATCATAGTCGCTTGCCGCTACTTTCATCCGATTTCCTCCTCATAGACGATGGCTTCGAGCGGGCGCAGCGCGTACAGCGGCGCATCCGCATAGTTTCCGATGAGGCGCGTTCCGCGCTGCAGCTCTGCGGGGAGCGCTGCCTGCTCTGTCGTAAAGTTGACCGCTGTGACCGTGCGGCGGTTTCCTCCGATCCGCGCAAACGCATAGATCTGTTCGCTGTCCTTCAGCAGTTCCTCATACTTGCCGCGCAGCAGAAGTGGATGTTCCGTCCGCAGGCGGATGAGCTTCTTGTAGTAGGCGAGAACGGAGTTCGCATCCTTTTTCCTCTGCCGCCGCATTGACGGCAGGATAGTTCTCGTTGACGGGCAGCCATGGCGTGCCCGTCGTAAAGCCCGCATGCGCGGTATCATCCCACTGCATCGGCGTGCGCGCTTGTCGCGGCTGTTGAAATGAACGAAGGACAGTGCCTCAGTGGGAGAGTATCCCTCCGCGCGCGCCAGTTCGTACTGTCCGTGCGAGGAGATGTCGTCGTAGTCGGAGATGCTGTCCCATGCGACGTTCGTCATGCCGAGCTCCTCGCCCTCGTAGATGAAGGGCGTGCCGCGCAGGGTGAGCAGCACCGTGGCGAGTGCCTTTGCTCCGAGGACGGGGTCGGCGTCCTTCGGGAGAAAGTAGTTCACCGAGCGCGCGCGGTCGTGGTTCTCAAAGTAGATCGGGCACCAGCCCTCGCGAGCGACCCCCGCCTGACTTGCGGAGAGCGCCGCCTTGAGCTTTGTCAGCTTCCACGGCTGCATTTTGCACCATGTCTCGCCGCTTTCGTAGGGGACGAGGACGTGGGCAAACTCAAAGAGCATGGAGAATACGCCGTTTTCGCCGACCCAGTCGGGGAGCTCTGCGGGCTGACGCCGTTCGCCCTCACCGACGGTGAAGATGTCGTGCCCGTCAAAGACCTCGCGGCGGAACTCATGGAGGAAGTCCAAGATGCCGGGCGTATTGACCGTCATCGTGTGGACGCTTACCATGCCGTCTGCCGCATCGGGCGTGCCGTCGGTGAAGACGGCGGGTTTCTTGATGTAGGTGATCGCGTCGATGCGGAATCCGCCGACGCCCTTGTCGAGCCAGAAGTTTGCGGCGCGGTAGAGAGCGGCGCGTACCTCCGGATTCTCCCAGTTGAGATCGGGCTGCGCCTCGGCAAAGGTGTGCAGGTAGTACCGCCCGCGCTCGGGGCAGTATGTCCACGCAGAGCCGCCGAAGATGCCGCGCCAGTTCGTCGGCGCACTGCCGTCCTCCTTCGGGTCGCGCCAGATGTACCAGTCGCTCTTTTCGTTGGTGCGGCTGGAGCGCGACTTCAGGAACCACGGATGCTGATCGGAGCTGTGGTTGTAGACGAGATCCATGATGACGCGGATGCCGCGCTCCTTTGCGCCCGCGATCAGCTCCTCCATCTGGTGCATCGAGCCAAAGTCGTGGTTGATGTCCGTGTAGTCGCTGATGTCATAGCCGTTGTCGATCATGGGGGACGGGTAAACGGGGGTGAGCCAGACCGCGCCGACACCGAGCTCCCTTCCAGATAGTCGAGCTTTTTCCGTGATGCCGCGCAGGTCGCCCGTACCGCTGCCCGTCGTGTCGTTGAAACTCTTCGGGTAGATCTGGTAGACGGCGGTGTTCTGCCACCATTTGTACTCGTTCATCGCAGACCCTTTCCTTTCCCTATTTTTTTCCTATTATCGAGACGCTATGTTGACCGTATAGAACCGTGAATAGTTGTGTAAAGCCCGCAAGCGAAGCCCTTCCTCGTCAGAACGGGAGGAGGCTTTATGGAATACGGTATAGCTTCCCCGCCGGTGCGGGGGAAGTGGCGAGCATAGCGAGCCGATGGGGGCGCCGTGCACGCAGACGAAGATCTTTCGTCACAAGGGATAAAGTGCCCCCACCACCGCAGCGGTCTCCCTCCCCCGTCAGAACGGGGGAGGCTGAATGCTTCTCAGAACGTCAGCACGGGTCGTCTCGCCTGCCTTTGCATCCATGCCCGTCGTCTCTTCATCAGCGGATACCGCCGGAGTTCGTCACCGCCATGATGACCGTATCCCTGATAGCCCGCCCCGTGGATTACCGTGCGGTCAAACGTCACGAGCGGCGTTCCTGCTTTCACGCGGTCGCCCATCGCGACGTGCATCTCAAATCCCTTTGCCCTCGAGCTTCACCGTATCCACGCCGATGTGGATGAGCATCTCTGCGCCGTTGTCCATGCGCAGACCCACCGCATGACGGCTGTCCTCCATGACCATCGTCACCTCGGCATCCGCCGGTGCAACGACGACACCTTCCGTCGGCTCGACGGCAACGCCGTCGCCCATCATCTTCTGCGAGAACATCTCATCCTTGACCTCGCTCATATCGATGACATGTCCCGTCGTGACCGCGTTGATCGCGACGGATTTCTCCGTGCCGACCGCCGTCTCGGCCGCATCCGATGCGGGGGCGGTGAGCAGTGCCTCAAAAGCGCTCGCGGATCTGCGGCACCGAGAGTCCGACAATGACTTGAATGCGTGACCGTTGCGCACCAGACCGTGTGCGCCTGCATCCGTAAAGGCAACCCGCCGGGGCAACGCGCTCGGGGTCGCTGACCGTGACGCGCAGACGCGTTGCACAGTTCGTCACGTCGACGATGTTCGACGGACCGCCGAGACCCTTCGAGGAATGCCTTTGCCTTTACATCGCGCTCATCGAGCTTCATGCTCGGCGCAGCGGCACCGTCCGCAGCGATGCACCCGCCTGTTTTGCCTTGTAGTCCGCCTTCGTAAAGAGCTTGTCATCCACCGTCATCATCCGTGCGTCCGGGCGTCTTGTAGTCCTTGAGCAGGATGACCCAGCGGAAGACAAAGAAGTAGATGGCGGTGAAGCACAGTCCGATGACGATCTGCGTGATGTATCTCGCATAGTGATACGGGAAGAGCGGATCCAGTTCTGCACGAAGCAGTCGATCAGACCGCCGCCGAAGTTCCCCGAGAGTCCGAAGGAGTAGAGCGTTGCCGACAGCGTCGCCGAGAGCAGCGCGTGAATCAGATAGAGCAGAGGCGCGACAAAGAGGAAGGTGAACTCCAGCGGCTCCGTGATGCCGCAGAGCATCGCCGTGATCGTCGCGGGGATGAGGAGCGCCGCCGTCTTTTCTTCTTCTCGGGCTTTGGCACAGACATAGATCGCGAGAGCCGCACCCGGCAGACCGAACACCTTGTTGCTGCCGTGGAGGGCAAAGCCGCCCTCGGGGAAGAGGTCACGCAGACTCTGCGTGCTCGTCATGAAGTCATTGATATGTCCGAGCCAGTAGGCTTGAATGCCGCCGTCCACAATCGCGAGGACCGTAGATGAAGGGCAGATAGATGAAGTGATGCAGACCGGCGGGCAGGAGGATTTTCTCCGAGAACGTATAGCCCAGACGCCGACGATGCCGCTGGTCTTGAGGAAAAACTGAAAGTGCTCGATGGCGTGCTGAACGGCAGGCCAGACAAAGCAGAAAGATGAGTGCCATCGGGATCATCACGACGAAGCCGATCGCGACGACGAAGGCAGGTCCCTTGAAGATGCCGAGCCAGTCGGGGATGTCCGTGTCATAGAAGTGATTGTGCAGGAACGCCGTGCAGCAGGCGATAAAGATCGCACCGAGCATGCCCATGTCCAGCGTCTTGATGTTGGCGATCATCGCGAGTCCCCTGTGCCGGGACCCGCTGCCTGACTGTAGTCCACACCGAACATATCCGCATGGAGGGTGAGGAAACCGGCGATGAAGTAGTTGAACAGCATATAGATGACGAACGACTCCATCGCACAGCGTGCCGGCTCCTTCTTTGCGAAGCCGATCGGCACGGCAATGGCGAAGAGGATCGGCATCTGTGCGAAGACCGTCCACGCACCCTGTTCGACCACGTACCAGAAATCGTACCATACTGTACCCTGCGCGGCGATACTGCCGAGCAGCCCTCGTTTTTACATACGATGGACACCGCCACCGTGAGACCGAAGAACGCGAAACAGAATGACGGGCGTATACATCGCGCCGCCGAACCGCTGCATGTTCTGCATGATGACATCCTTGCTGAGTGCCATGTGCTTTTTCCTCCTTAACCCATTCCGCAACGACATTGGATCAGCCATAATCCGTTATGTCTACGATAATGCAAAAACGCCGCGAAAGCAATAGCTTCGCGGCATTCGGGAGCGATATACAGAGGTCGTACCGAAGTACATGGTGTGAAATTTGTTACATCCCGGCGCATTCCTCCGCATAGAGCCGATAGTGGACGTACCAGATCTCGAGCAGGAGGAAATAGGCGAGCATGGACTTGAACTGGAGACGCGCCTCGTTCTCGGGGAGATTGAACTCTGCGGGCATGACGTAGAGGTTCTCCGTGGAGCGGCTCGCGAGCGTGTTGTGCCGCATCTCCGTGATGGAGAGGACGGGGATGCCCTTCAGGTTCAGCTGCTCCGCAAACTCCACTGTGCGCGCCGACTCGCCCGAGAGCGAGATGAAGATAAAGAGATCGTCCGGCCCCGCCGCCTGATAGACGGAGTAGAACTCCTCGCGCCCCGCGATCTCATAGATGAAAGATATTGTCATAGAAAAAGAGCCGTTTCAGCTCCTGCATCACGTTCGTCTGCACGTAGCCCGAAGCGTAGCCAAAGACGCGGTGCGCCCCGTTCATCAGGCGGCTCGCCCGCGTGTAGTCGCGCTGCATCAGCGCACGCCACGTCTGATCGTAGAAACTGCTGAGCGCCGTGCGGACATCCTGCGGCGGCACAGCGGCAGGAGCACCCTCCATGCGCATGACCGCCTTCATCTCGCCGAACCCGTCAAAGCCGAGCTTTTGCGCAAAGCGTACGACCGATGCACTTGAGACGGCGCACGCCCGTGCCAGCTCATGGATGGAGGCACGGCTTGCTGCCGCACGGTTGACGTCGATGTAACGCCAGATGCAGCGATCCGCCTCACTCAGTTCACGCAGGTGCGCATTGATTCGCTCCGTGAGCATGGCGCATCCCCTTTCATCTCATACATTTCTTTCATTATAGCACAAATTTCGTTCACGGGCATGGTGACAGAAAAGAATGACTTCATGACATTTGTCATGAAAAAAACCTGAAAAGAGGTGACATATCTCAGATGACATTATTTATCGCAGTAATTATAATATGAAAAAAAGTAATCATCTGCTTTCTAAGATCAAGGGGGATTTCATCATGGAGATCGCATTCTGCCGCATCGACGACCGTCTGATCCACGGACAGGTCGCAACGGTCTGGACAAAGATGACGGGCTGCAACCGCATCATGTGCGTCAACGACGATGTGGCGCAGGACGAGATGCGCAAGAAGCTGCTCATTCAGGTTGCCCCTCCGGGCATCAAGGCGTATGTCGTTCCTGTGGACAAGGCTGTTGCTGCGTACAAGGATCCGAAGTACGATTCCTTCAAGACGCTCTTTCTCTTCACGAATCCTGCGGACGTTGTGCGTGCGGTGAAGGGCGGCATTCCGTTCAAGTCCGTCAACCTCGGCGGCAAGTGCTTCAAGGATGGCGACACACTCATCTCACAGGCGGTTGCCGTCAATGCTGAGGATGTCAAGGCCATCCGGGAGCTCCTCGATATGGGGATTGAGGTGGAGATTCGTAAGCTGTGGAATGAGCCGAAGGGCGACGTCATGGAGGCGCTCAAGGCAAAGGGGCTTGTTTAGCCAAGATTGGACATAGGAGGTAACGTATATGGATACAGTACAGTTTGTCCTGCTCATCGCCGTTGCGGCGCTCACAGGCATGGCAAGTGTGCTCGATGAGGCGCAGTTTCACCGTCCGCTAATTGCCTGCACGCTCGTCGGACTTGTGCTCGGCGATGTCACCACCGGCGTCATTCTCGGTGGAACGCTCGAACTCATGGCACTCGGATGGATGAACGTTGGTGCAGCAATGGCTCCGGATGCGGCTCTTGCGTCCGTGGTTGCGACCATCCTCGTCATCGTCGGACATCAGGATATTGCCGCGGGTATTGCGCTTGCGGTTCCGCTTGCGGCGGCCGGTCAGGTGCTCACGATCTTCGTTCGTACGATCACCGTCTTCTTCCAGCATCTTGCGGATAAATTTGCCGATACGGGCAATACCTTCGGTATTGAGATGTGCCACGTTGCAGGTCTTCTTCTGCAGGCCATCCGCGTTGCTGTTCCCGCTGCACTCGTTGCACTCATTGCGGGCACGGATACGGTCAGTGCCATGCTCAATTCGATTCCCGAGGTCGTGACGCGCGGTCTGCAGGTTGCCGGCGGGATTCATCGTTGTCGTCGGCTACGCGATGGTCATCAACATGATGAATGCAAAGTCGCTGATGCCGTACTTCTTCCTCGGTTTTCTGCTCGCCGTTTTCACGAACTTTAACCTCATCGGCTTTGGCGCGGTCGGCCTTCTCTGTGCGTTCTTCCACATCAAAGGACTGGAGCGTGAGGCACAGGCGGCTGCTGCATGTGCCGGCGGCGGTACGGGAAACCCCGTCGATGATGTTGATGATTCAGATCTGATGTGAGGAGACAGGGCAATGACTAAGACATTAAACAAGAAAGATCTTTTCTGGATCTTTTGTCCGTTCCAACTTCCTGCTCGGCTCCTTCAACTTCGAGCGTATGCAGGCGATGGGGTTCTGCGTTTCGCTGATTCCTGCGCTCAAGAAGCTCTATCAGGGCGATGAGCTCAAGGCGGCACTCAAGCGCCATCTCGAATTTTTCAACACGCAGCCGTTCCTTGCTGCTGCCATCATGGGCATCATCGCCGCGATGGAGGAGAAACGTGCGAACGGTGCAGACATCAGTCAGCAGACCCTCTCCGGTGTCAAGGTCGGTCTTATCGGACCGCTCGCCGGCGTCGGCGATCCGATCTTCTGGGGCACGCTGCGGCCTGTTCTTGCTGCACTCGGCGCAGGCATTGCACTCACGGGCAGCATTCTTGGACCGATCATCTTCTTTGTCGCATTCAATGCCCTGCGCCTTCTGACCCATTGGTACGGTGTTATGTATGGCTACTCCAAGGGCACGGAGCTCGTCGAGGGCATCGGCGGCAACAAGATGCGCTATCTCACGGAGGGCTCATCCGTGCTTGGACTTCTCGTCATGGGCGCACTCGTTGCGAAGTGGACGACGGTCAATATGCCGCTCGTGCTTTCGGAATATGTGAACGCAAAGGGCGAGGTCGTTGTGACGACAGTGCAGTCGATTCTCGACAGCCTCATGCCCGGGATTGTTCCGCTTCTCATGACGTTCGCCTGCATGTATCTCCTGCGGAAGGGGCGTCAATCCGCTCATCATCATTCTTGGACTCTTTGCCATCGGCATTGTCGGTTATGCCATCGGCCTGCTTGCCTAAACAGTTTGGGGGTTGCTCTGCGAAGAAAAATTCGTGCGGCAGCCCTTTTTGATATATAATGGAGGACAGATGGATAACGGGCATGACGGCTGTGCAGCATCATGCCTTGATGAGAGGAAGCACTGAACAGGAGCCGCATCATGCAGAAAGGATTGTCATGGCGATGGGGACTGCTTCTCGTCGTCCTTCTCACGGGACTCGCCTGTGCCCAGTTTGCCCGGACGGATCACTCCGCACGCGGGAACGAGATGCGCACGAAGTTCGGCGCCGTCTACATGACGACGAACAATCCCTTCTATGAGATCATTGATGAGGAGATCCGCACCGTGGTTGAGAACAACGGCGATGTCCTCATCTCGCGCGATCCTGCCCTCAATGCCGATCGGCAGATTGAGGAGATTCGTGCGCTCATTGCGGAGGGGGTGCGGGTACTCTTCATCAATCCCGTTGACGGTACGCGAATGAACGATGTGCTGCGTGACGCACGTGCCGCCGGCGTCATTGTTATCGCTATTGATACGAATATTGCAGCGGGGAGCGATGTTGCCGCAACTGTTGTATCGGACAATTACAATGCGGGGCGGCAGTGCGCCGCACATTTGCTTGCACATGCGGACGGCGCACGCATCGCTCTGCTTAAACACGCCGAAGCGCGCTCGGCGGAGCAGCGCATAGAAGGCTTTCGTGCGGAGATAGCAGAGCATCCGTCCTTTCAGATTGTCGCGGAGGCGGACTGCAGCGGACAACTGGAGCGCGCCATGCCCGCCATGGAGAAAATGCTCATGGAGCATCCCGAGATCGATACGGTCATGGCTCTGAACGATCCCGCTGCGCTTGGCGCGATTGCAGCACTGCAGAGTGCAGGGCGTATGCCGGGGGGTACGATGGTGTACGGTGTGGACGGCGTGCCGGAGAGTCGGGAGCTCATCCGCACAGGGCTGGATGACGGCGACCGCTGTGCAGTCGCCGCGCGGTATCGGCCGTATGGCGGCAGAGGAGGCATATCGCATCCTTTTCGGGGGAGTCGGCAGCTGATATCGACCTGCCGACACGTCTCCTGACACGCGCAAATATGAATGAAAATGACGACGGGGGTGGGACTGAATGGCGGCAGAGGAGGTTCTGCGCACCGTATATGGGCGCGTATTTGGCGAGATGCACGGACTGCTCTACGCATACAACGCTCTCGTTATCGCTCTGCTGAGCGCCTTTCTCTGTCTGACGCAGTATAAGATCTACACGTCCATGAGCGCATACGCGTTCTTGAAACAGGTGGAGGCACTTCCTCTCCCCCTCGTAGAGAGCTGCCTGCTGACGGCGCTGTCCTTTCTCATGCTCGTCCTGTTCGGCGGGCTCTACCGCATGGATCACTCGGATCGGCGGCCGCGTCTCTATCTCCTGCTCATGCTTGAGATTGCCGCGTGCATGGCACTGATGCGCGGCGTAAACTTTGCCTATGACGGCGTCGTCCTGCTTGTTGTCGCAGATCTGATGCAGCGTTATGAGGGACATCATCGAGCCTATTTCCTGATTGGCGCGCTCGTTGTTCTCTACCTCATCGCGAATGTCAATCTCGCACTCTACCAGACGAAGGTCATCCCCTTTGAGTCCTACGTCGCCTATTATAACAGCGAAACACAGAGCATCCTGCGCGCTCTTCGGAGCGCCTGTTCTTCGCTGAACACGATCCTCTTTATCTCCTACATCGTCCTGCTCATCCGGCACAAGAATGAGGAGCGTGCACGCATTCGTCTGCTCAATGAGAAGCTTGAGGAGGCAAACCAGCGCCTTCGCGCCTATGCCATCCATGCGGCACACATGGCGGAGACGCGTGAGCGCAACCGCCTCGCGCGGGAAATCCACGATACGCTTGGACATGCACTGACGGGGATCACTGCAGGGCTGGACGCCTGCATGGTGACGCTGGACTCGTCTCCCGCATTCACGCGTGCGCAGCTTGCGCGCATCCGTGATGCGGCGCAGCATGGCATTACGGACGTGCGCCGCTCGATGAAGAAGCTGCGCCCCGATGCGATGGAGAAGCTGCCCTTTCAGGAGGCGATCACTGCCATGACGCACGATTATGCACAGACGTCGGGCATGGAGGTTTCGCTCGATGTACAGAAGTGGCCGGCGAATCTGCGTGAGGATCAGGAGGATGTCATCTACCGCGTCCTGCAGGAGAGCTTGACGAATGCCCACCGGCACGGACAGGCGAAACACGTGCACATCACCATCGGGGAGCAGACGGGGATGCTCTGCATCTGCATTGCCGACGACGGTGTGGGCTGTCCAAAGGTGATACCGGGCTTCGGCCTGCGTCACATGCAGGAGCGCCTCTGTCTCCTGCATGGCACGGCGGCGTATCGGAGCGGAGCGGGATTTACCGTGGATGTCACGATACCGCTCAGCGGGGGAGGAGAGACTGTATGATCCGCGTCATGATAGCTGACGATCAGGAACTGATACGGGAGAGCCTTAAGATCGTACTTGAGATGAATGAGGATATGGAGGTTGCGGCGATGGCGTCGAATGGGCGCGAGGCGCTTGCTGCTCTCGCGAAGATGCCCATCGATATTATCCTCATGGATATACGCATGCCGGAGCTTGACGGTGTGCTCTGCACGAAAGCGGTCAAGGAGCGATATCCCGACGTGCGCATTATTATCCTCACGACGTTTGATGATGACGACTACGTTTACTCCGCACTGAAATACGGGGCGAGCGGATATCTGCTCAAGGGCGGGAGCGTGCAGGAGCTGGCGGATGCGATCCGCATCGTTGTCTCCGGTGGGAATATCCTCAATCCCGACGTTACGAACAAAGTGGTGAAACTCTTTAGCCAGATGGCTCATGGCTCCTATGTCACGGAGACGGATCTACAGGGCCTGCAGGATCTCAGTCACACGGAGCGCAGCATTGCCCAGCTCGTCGGGCGTGGCCTCTCGAACAAGGAGATCTCTGCTGCGCTTTCACTTTCGGAAGGCACCGTCCGCAACAGCCTCAGCACAGCACTCTCAAAGCTGAATCTGCGCGACCGCACACAGCTTGCACTCTGGGCCGTGCAGATCGGACTCTCGCAGATGAAGGAGGGCGGGGATGGGTGAGATTCACGCGCAGCGAAAAATCGCTTTCGTCCTTCTCGTGCTCCTCATTGCTGCGCTCCTTGTCACATGGCTGGTACAGCGCAGCAGCCCCGTCCTGACCGTCGGCATCTTTGCGGGCAGCAATTGGGGCGTGCCGCAGGGCGAACCGTATGCCGTCATTGATCGGGCGATTGAAAAGTTCGAGGAGAGGCATCCGGGCGTTCGTGTCGTTTACGTGAGCGGCATACGCCGCGAGGACTATCCGGAGTGGCTTGCCGCGCAGTTCTTGAAAGGAGAGGAACCCGATGTTTTCCTCCTGCCGACCGAGGACTTCGAACTCTACGCGGAGCGTGGTGCACTTATGGAGATCACTCCCTTTGTGGAGGGCGATGCGGAGTTTTCCCCAGAGCTCTATGATCGTGCGGCATTTCAGAATGGACAGAAGGATGGACGCTCCTACGCACTGCCCTGCGAGAACATGATTACCCTCATGTTCGTCAACAAGACACTGCTCGCACATGAGGGGCTCGCCATGCCGCCGCTGGACTGGACGTGGGCGGATTTCTGCGCACTCTCACGCCAACTTACGAAGGATACGGACGGCGACGGTGTGCCCGATCAGTTTGGCTATTACGACTACACATGGGAGCAGGCGGCCGTGGCGAACGGCGTCCGTCTCTTTCGGGAGGATGGAAAGGCTTCGTATTTCGCCGATCCGCGCATGGAGGAGACGGTGCGCTTCATCAAGGAGCTTGAGGGAACACACGCGGGGTATAAGGTCACGGCGCATGACTTTGATATGGGGCGTGTCGCGTTTCGCCCGTTTACCTTTGCCGAGTATCGTACGTACAAGCCCTATCCATGGCGCGTGAAGAAGTACAGCTCGTTCGAGTGGGACTGCATCCCGCTTCCTGCAGGACCATCGGGCGGCAATATCACCACAATGGACAGCCTGCTCGTGGGGATGAGCGCACGTACGCAGCGGCAGGAACTCGCCTGGTCGTTGATGAAGATCCTGACCTCCGATCCGGAGATACAGGCGATGGTGCTTGAGAAGTCGCACGCCCTGCCGGCGCGGCGTGATGTCATTCGGTCGCGTGCAGCAGAGGAAATTTTTCTCTGGGATGCAGGGGAGAATGCGATGACGGCGACCGATGTGAGCGATGCTATGAGTGCTGCTGTCACCCCGTACCGCTTCGAGCGGCGTGCGGAGGCAATGCTCTATGCCGACCGCGAAATCACGGCGATGATCGAGAAGCCGCCGCCGTTTCACAACGCGCTCAACCGCCTGCAAAAGGAGATCAATGCAATTTTGCAGCAGTGAAGTAAGGAAGCGTGAATAGGGGAGAATGTATGGACTATAAAATCGTTTTCTCGGATATTGACGGCACGGTGCTCACCTCCGACCACCATGTTCTTCCGCGCACAGCGGCAGCGATACGGGAGATCACGGCAAAGGGCGTTCCATTCGCGCTGGTCTCAGCACGGATGCCCGAGGCCATCGCTCCGGTCGTGGAGGAGATCGGGGTGCGCACTGCTGTGATCAGTTACAACGGGGCTCTCGTCATCACACCGGACGGGACGGAGATCCACGATGAACGCATGACGCGCGCGCATACGGAGGCCGTTCTGCACCGCGTTACTGCGCAGTATCCTGCGGCATCCATGAATTACTATGCGGGACATACATGGTACGTGCGTAATCGCGATGACCCCGAGGTGCGCAGAGAGGAGGGGATTACAACGGTCACGTCCGTTACTGCGGATTTTGCGGCATTGACGGCGGCCGGGGTTCTGCCGAACAAACTCTTTGCCATGGGGGCGCCCGCGCTGATCGAGCGCATGGAGCGGGAGCTTTCGGAGACCTTCCCGGAGCTTTCTATCATGCGCTCCCTGCCGCATCTCTTGGAGATCATCGAACGCTGCGTATCAAAGGCGGCGGGGATCGAGGTGCTGCTCAAGCATTACGGGATTGACCGCACGGAGGCGCTTGCCTTCGGCGACAATTACAACGACGTTTCGATGCTGCGCTGCGTCGGACACGGCGTCGCGATGGGCAATGCCCCCGAAGAAGTCAAGGGGATTGCCGCAAGCGTTACGGAGGCGAATGATGCCGACGGCATCTATCACTTCCTGAAGAAAATTGATATGGTGGATTGAGAGGGGTATGCAAGATGTTTGGAATCATTGTTGGAACGCATGGGAAGTTTTCCGAGGAAATCGTGACGTCCTGCGAGATGATCTGCGGGCCGCAGCCGAATGTGCGCGCGGTGACGCTCGTGCCGGGCGAGGGACCCGACGATGTCGTGAAGAAATATGAGGAGGCGATTGCGGACCCTTGATTGTGCGGACGGAGTCATTTTCCTCAACGATCTCTTTGGCGGGAGTCCCTACAACGCCGCCTGCCGTCTCGCAGCAAACAATGAAGCGTATGGCATTGTCACCGGCGTCAATCTCCCCATGCTGATCGAGATGGTCAGCGCGCAGCTTGTCGGCGGAGCGTACAATATCCTCGCTCTCATGGAACAGGCGGCAGAGGCGGGAAAGAACGGAACGCAGCTCTTCCATGCCTCAACGATGGGCGATGATGAGGATGACGATCTCTAAAAAAAGATGCACTGAGTTGGCGGAGCTGAACGGGGCTGTGCTTCTCGGGGGCGTTTGTATGAGGCTGTATCAGCACATACAGACGCCCCCTTTTTTATTGCGCGAAAAATGGTTCTTTGTTATAATGAGAACATTGTATCGAACGGGAGAGGGGCGATGATGTGATACGGCTGATTTTTCAGATATGGATGGAACGCTCTTGGATGAGAACGGGCGGCTGCCGGAGGAGTTCGGCGATCTCTATGCGCGGCTGAAGGAGCGCGGCATCCGCTTTGCACCCGCCTCGGGACGGCAGTACGCATCGCTCCGGCGGACGTTCGCCCCGTGGAAGGACGAGCTGATCTTCGTCGCGGAGAACGGGACGATGGTGATGGAGGGCGGCAGGGAGATCTTTTCGAGCGGGATTGAGCGGACGCTTGCGCTCGATGCACTGCGGACGGGCATGGAGCTCCCCGGCGTGCACATGGTCATGTGCGGGAAAAAGAGCGGCTACATGTTGTCACGCGACAATGTACCGGCATTTCGTCATGAGCTGGATCAGTACGTTACAGTGTCGTCGGTCGTAGAGGACTTCGCCGGCGTAGAAGATGTCCTGATAAAAATCTCGCTCTGCGATCTCACAGGACACGCCGAGACCTCTATCCTGCCGACGATGCAGCAGTACAGAGACCGCCTGCAGGTCACGCTCTCGAGTACGAAGTGGATCGATCTCTTTAACCTCGGTGTCAGCAAGGGGACGGCCGTCGCGCAGATTCAGCGGCAGCTCGGTATTGCGCCCGAGGAGTGTGCGGCGTTTGGCGACTACGACAACGACCTTGAGCTGATGGATGCCGTGCACTACAGCTTTGCGATGGAGAACGCCCTGCCCGCTGTCAAGGAGCGTGCGCGCTATCGTGCGCCGAGCAATCGCGAGCACGGCGTGATGGAGGTCTGCGAGCGCATTCTCGCGGGGGAGTTTGACTGAGGTGTAATATGCGTTTTGACTATCACATGCATCTTGAGTACGGCTCGTACGATGAGGACTATGCGGAGGGATTCTTCCGTGCGGCAGAGCAGCGCGGTGTCTATGAGATCGGCTTTTTCGGAGCACTCCCATACCTTTCCCGGAGTTCGAGCAGCTCTACTATGACGATCTTATCTTGGACGACAGTGCTGTGGGGCAGTTTCAGCGGAAATGGCTGAAAAAGAACAAGTTCAAGTATACGCTTGACGAGTATTTTTTTCCTTTTATTGAAAAAGCTGCGGAAAAAGCACAAGGTGCGCGCGGGCATCGAGGTCTGCAATTTCCGCGATCAGGCAGCGGTCGCAAAGATCCTCGCCGCCTCATCCGTTTGACTACGTGATCGGCTCGGTGCACTTCCTGCACGGCTGGGCGTACGATACAGAGGCGATCGTGGCGGAGTGGGACAACCATCCGCTGACGGAGATCTACGCGTGGTACGCGGAGGAGGCGGAGCATCTCGCGGCGGCACATCTCTACGACGTGCTCGGGCATCCGTTCAACATCCGCCTGTACCGTCACTTTCCGACGTTCGATGTGACGCCGTATCTTGAGCGCGTGGCGGTGGCGATGGCGGCGGCGGACATGATCGTCGATCTCAACACGGGGACGTACTATCGCTATCCGGTGCACGAGTTTTCGCCGTATCCGGATTTTATGCGCGCGGCGCATGCGCACGGCCTGCCGCTCATCACGACCTCGGATGCGCACAAGCCCGAGGACTGTGCGCGCTATAATGAGGAGGCAGTGCAGTATGCCCGCTCCTTTGGCTATACGGAGCAGATTCACTTTACGGGCGGGCGCACGCGTGAGAGCGTCCCGCTGAGATGATGCACAGCGTCGAGAGAGGAGAGCAACGGATGAATGCAGTGAGATCGTTTTGGCTGGGGGCGGCGACGCTCCTCCTTTCCCTGCTCATGTTCTGCCCTGCGGTGCTTGCCGACGAGGGGCAGACGTGGGTCTGGCTGAGCTCGAACGACAAGTACTCGAAATACTATGCGCCCGCCTCCGTCCACACCGCCCAGAGCGTGACGACGAGCGACGGCAGGGCGGTGGCGACGGAGATCGAGGCGGAGATCAAGACCTCGTTCAGCTACGAGGGCGCGGAGGAGACCATCCGCAACTACAAGATCGACCACGTTATCTCCAATCCCGCGCAGCTCTCGTACTCCGTTGCGCAGGTGCGCGTTGTGCCGCAGAACCGCACGCTGCAGTACCTCGGCGAGACGTTCTACGACAGCGCCGGCAAGGTGCTCTGGTCGAAGGGCGAGGGCAAGGAAAAGGAGATGAACTCCCAGCAGTTCGATGAGGAGTTCTATGCTGCCATCATCGACACGGTGTTCCATCAGGGGGAGATGCAGCGCCTGCGTGCGGATGACCGCTGGATCCTGCTCTGGTCGGATGAAACATCCGGGGTCAAAACGCAGGTGACGGCAGATACCTCGACCATGCGCCGCATGGGGGACAATCTCGTCTTCTGGGCATGGACGGAGGTGCGTGGTGCCGACGGCAAAGCGATGGAGATCAAGTTCGACAAGCGCGCGGTCAACCTGCCGCAGGGGACGGAGCGCATCGTCACGGGACGCTACTGGTCGCCGCAGGGGGGCTGGCAGGCACTCGACGACGGCTATGAGGGGGCGTACCGCATGATCAATCGTGACGCACCCGAGGAGCGCGGGCTCGTCCGCCTGCGTGCCTTTGCCGACGGCTACAGCACGTGGGTTACGCGCTATCAGGTTCGCTAATGTCCATGGGAAGGGAAAGAAATATGCCGATTAAGATACCCAACAATTTGCCCGCCGCGAATGTTCTCGAGGGGGAGAACATCTTCGTCATGAACGCGGCGCGCGCGTACAGTCAGGACATCCGTCCGCTGCGGCTGCTCATCCTGAACCTCATGCCGATCAAGGAGGTGACGGAGACGCAGCTCCTGCGCCTCCTCGGCAATACGCCGCTGCAGGTGGAGGCGGACTTCATCTATACGGAGTCATACGTCCCGACGCATACGTCCCAGCGCCTATCTCTCGGAGTTCTACGGGACGTTTGCCGAGGTGCGCCATAAAAAGTACGACGGCTTTCATCATCACGGGGCGCGCCGGTCGAGCAGTATGCCTTTGAGGAGGTCGCCTACTGGGATGAGGTCGCGGAGATCATGCAGTGGAGCAAGAAGCACGCCTTCTCGACGTTCCACATCTGCTGGGGCGCGCAGGCGGGGCTCTACTATCACTACGGCATCCCGAAGCACTGGACGGAGAAGAAGATCTTCGGCGTCTATGAGCACCATCGCTGTGTGCAGCACGAGAGCCTCCTGCGCGGCTTTGACGATATTTTCTACGTGCCGCACTCGCGCCATACGGAGACGCGCCGCGCCGACGTCGACGCCGTGCCCGAGCTGACCGTTCTCGCCGAGGGTGATGCGGGCGTCTACATCATCGCGAATCTGCGGCGGCGGCAGTTCTTCATCACGGGGCACGCCGAGTACGATCCGCTGACGCTGAAGGCGGAGTATGACCGCGACCATGCAGCGGGGATGAACCCCGATATCCCGCTGAACTACTATCCCAACGACGACCCGAGCCGTCCGCCCGTCGTGCGCTGGCGCAGCGTCGCACATCTGCTCTTTGCGAACTGGCTGAACTACTACGTCTATCAGGGGACGCCATACGAGCTGGACAGCCTTGACAACGCGGAGGACTGAGGAACGGCGAAATATTGCAGCAGCCGGAATGTTCAGCGAAAATTCAGCTTTTGGTACTACCATAGTATTTCGTTGATAGAACAATACGATGGGAGCGATCGATTTTGCAGAAACGATGGGGTGCAGTGCTGGCCGCCCTGTGCCGTCCTGCTCATGGGCGTCCGTCCCGCCGATGCGGCGGAGGCGATTCCCAAAACACATCTACGAATGGGTGCAGTCCACAGCGCGGCAGGGCTACTACTTCAACAAGGAATACATCCAGTATGCCGCCGATGCGCACGGCTACATCGACCTCACGAAGATCCTCGTGCCGACGCTGCGCGTCTACGATAATATCCAGATTCAGGATGTCGTCTCAAAACGCCGCTGGCGGATGCTCCCGCTCGATGGGTACGGTGATCTCTCTGGGGCAGCGGAGTATCTCCTGATCGACCTGCGCGCGGGCACGGTTCGCGTGACGGCGCATGAGGATCTGGACAGTGCGTGGGGGACGATCTCGCGCGAGGAGAATGCGAAGGAGTTTACCCTCGCCTCCCTCTCGGACAAGGACGTGGAGAAAAAAATTTTTTTAATGCAATTATTTCCTACGCCGCGGCTCATCAGGAGGCACTGATCCGCCGCTCGAAGGGGATACTGAGCGATGCTGACCGCAAAATACTGGCGGAACAGCAGGCAAAAGGCGGCGAAAGAACAGAAAAAGCCGCCAAGCATCCATAAAGCAAGATAAAACAATAAAAGATGGAGCGTCCCACTGATGTCAAGGGAGGACGCTTCTTTTTATTTGGGAGTCTCTAGCTTATTTTTTGAAAACAAAGTATAATAGGGATGAAACCACTAGGAGGAGGATGTGACGCGCATGACAGACAAGGAATGGATGCAGCACGAACTGAATCGCATGGTGAAGGCCGAGGGCGGAAAGGTCAGCGTGGAGCGCATGACCGAGATCGTCTCTGAGCTCAGCCAGCGTCTGCGTGAGAACCCCAATCTGCCGCGTGAGATGAATACGCTCACGCCGGATGAGCTGATTGCACGCGCACGCAAGGCGTCGGGCGAGGAGCGCTACCGCATCATCAAGCGCGTCCTGCGCATCGAGCCGGAGAACATCACGGCGGCGTGTATGCGCGTCGAGTATCTGGCACAGAATGCCGATGACCGCGTCCACCACTACGAAGATCTGACGCGCAAGGCAACAGCGCGTCTCACGGAGGAGGGGCTCTTTGCCGAGGAGAACATCGGCAAGTTCTGGTCGATGCCCCAGACAAAGCCCCTATATGTTCCTCCGTCTCTCCTATCTGGAGTCGCTGCTCGCGGCACGCAAGTTCCGCCTTGCGGCGAAGGAGTGCAAGGAGATGCTGCGGCTCTCGGAGCACGATGGACTCGGGCGCCGCTACCAGCTCGCGTTCATCTACGCCGCGATGGAGGAGGGCGATGCAGCGATTGAGCTGTATCAGCGCTACGAGGAGGGCGTGGCGATGATGTACCTGCCCCTCGCAATGCTCTTCTACCGCCTCGGCAAGATGAAGATGGCGCGCAACTTCCTGAAGGAGCTCGCCGCCGTCAACCTCGATACGGAGGAGTTCTTCGAGCGCGGCGTGCGCGGCGATCTGCCGAAGCGCGCACCGGGACGCTATGCCGGTTCCTTCGCCATCGGTACGATGGAGGAGTTCGGCGAGGCGGTGACGGACAATGCCTTTGCTTTTGTCGGGATGGACGCATTCTTCGCCTGGGGGCTGAGCGAGTTGCGTGAGGGTGCGGAGGAGAGCGCATAGCACAGGAGTACGTATCGACCGGCGTTCTGCTTCTCACGGCGGAGCGCGCTGCGGCAGTGCAGGGATGAGCGGTGCACATGGGGGTGTGCACATCTCGTCCCCGGACTGCTGCAGTGCCGGCATAGCGATTTGTTTTGGCGGAACAGATGCAGGGGGGCATCGTTCCGCCGTGCCGATGTAGCAGTGACAAAAGGGGAGGAAATCACGCAAGTCAAGTTCTCATCGCAGATCTGGAGTGTTTGGGGAGGCGCGGACGTATAGCCGTGTCACTGCGATGTACGCGGTACCGCGGCGATCGATATGCGGATGCATATTGGCTTTATTGCTCCGGCATCATTGGGAATTACGGGTGACCTCAGCATCGTTTGCTGCACATCTTATCCGCAATTTCTACGTATATGGGGACGATGCCCTCAGCAGAGGGTGAATATGGAGGGACAATGGGACTCTTTGATGGATTTAAAGGCGGTGAGCCGGTCGACATGGGCATTCGCAGTGCCATCAAGGCCGAGCTCGATCGCCGTGAATGGAGTTATGAGGAAAGTGAGGAGAGCGACGAGACGCGCAAGGAAGCCTACTTCTATATGCGCAACGAGCTCGAGAATGACGAGCCCGTCACCGTCGTCATCGCCGTGCGCGAGTACAATCACGCGGACGGATTTCATCAAGATCAAGATTTATGACATCGCCTATCTCGAGGCAAACGGGAACCGCGCGGAGCTGCTCGCGAAGATCAATGAATGGAACGCCGAGTACCGCTTTGTGAAGTTCTGCCTCGACGGCGATCAGGGATGTGGTCGTCGATATCGACCTGCCGCTCGATCTCCACAGCGGTGAGTTCAAACCGGATGCCGTCATCGCGATGATGGCGATTGGGATGCGCGTTGTGGAGCAGGTTCATGAAAGTCTGATGGGACTGTGCGAACGGGGGCACCGCCCGCATGCACAGGCATCGGAATGATACGCACATTGAACGGAGGATTATCTGTATGGGACTTTTTGACGGCTTCAGCGGCAGCGAAGAAGGGCTCAGAAATAGTGCATACGAGGCGATCAAGGCAGAATTTGACAAGCAGGGGCTGAACTACGGCGAGGATACCTCCGAGGATGGTGAGGATCATATCCTGCGGATGCGTCAGCAGCTGGATAATGGCAGTGTCGTGAGCATTGCTATCGTGGTAACGGAGAACGGCGACACGAACGACTTCATCAAGATCAAGTACTTTTGGCATGGTACGGCTCGATGAGAAGGCGGACCCGACGGTCTTTCATGAAAAACTCAACGAGTGGAACAGCGAGTACCGCTATGTGAAGTTCGTGGTGGACGACGATCAGGATGTCGTGGTGGACATCGATCTGCCGCTCGATCTGCACGTCGGTGTTTTCCAGGTGGAGAGCTTCATGTCGATGGTCGGCGTCGGACTCCAAGTGATCGAGGAGGTCTACCCGGAGCTCGTGAAGCTGCGGTGGACGTGAGCGCGGCAGATGCGGCACGAATCGCCGCATCCGTGGACAGCAAAAAGAGCTGTAACGCGAAGGATTTCCTTCTTGTTACAGCTCTTTTCTTATGTCTCTCAGCCCCGCTTGGTATGGTCGATCTGCGGTACTTTTAGCCCCTTGCGCAGGTAGCTTTGCTGCAGCTGGTAGATGCTCTGGACGAGACGCTCGCGCTCGCGCGGCGTCAGGGCGGTGAACTCGACGCCGATGTGGTACGTCATGCCGAGGTTCGTCTCGATGGGCGTGGAGCGGCGGATTGCGCCCTCCGTTTCGAGTGTGCCGATATGTGGCAGGTCGGGCACCCGTACGACGACGGGTGCGTTTTTCGAGCAGCTCCTCCTCGTGGACGAAGCAGAGCCCGCCGCCGCTGATGTCGATGAGGTGCATCTCGCGGAAGTTCTTGAGACTGCCGTGGTCACCTGCCAGCTTTACCTCGATGCTCATCGGGATGGGGACACGGACGAAGTCGCGCAGCTGGATGCGCTCGGCACTTTCGGGGAGGTCGAGGTACCAGATGGTGTCGGGCAGCTGCGATGCCGAACGATAGGCGACGGTGAAGTGATAGACGCAGCCCGGGCCCGTGAGGTGGCATGGGAAGAGATGTCCCGTCTCAGGGGTGTTGACGAACTTTCCAACGGGAATATTGAGACGTACGCTGAGTGCTCCATCGGGTGCGCCGGCTGCCTGCTCCTCCTCGCTGAGTTCGAGTGATCCGTAGTAATCGATGTCCGTTTCGGGATCAATGATATGGATGGAAGCGTCGTGCTTTAACAGTGCAGTGAGCTTTTCTCCTTCGAGTGTCATGGTGTCTGTCCTTTCTGTCGTTCATTCCATTATCATATCGAAAGCGGATTGCACTTCCTTAAGGCGTTTTTCATGCTTTGACTTTGATGCGGGTTCAGGCTATAATAATTATGGAAGTTTATCCCCATTTGGTAGGGGAATGGGAACGCGGTCGTAACTCCGTGGATGGGGGACGCGCGCACCATGACAAAGGGAATGGGTGAGTGCCATGGCAATGAAGATAGACAGCACGATTTCGCAGAGTACGTCCATGACGATGCCGCGCGCGGCAAGTGATGTGGGCGTGCGCGGCGCAGCGGCGGATTTCGGTACGGAGTTGGCGGATCAAAAGTCCTCCATGTCACGTGAGGCGATGGATCGACTGCTCGAAAAGATCGACGAGCAGGGGGCACGGCTCTCTAAGTCGCCGACCTATGAGGAGCTGCGCTCCTATCGTGCGCTCATACAGAGCTTTATCGGCGAGGCTGTCGACGGCATGTACGAGCTGCATACGCAGGCGGGCTGGGATCGTCTCGGCCGGCAGAAGGTCTATACCTCCGTGCGCAAAATCGACAAGAAGCTCGAAGAGATGGCGGAGAAGATACGCCTCGGTCAGGCGGATCAGCTGAGCATCATCGCGAGCCACGACGCCATACGCGGGCTGCTCGTCGATCTCTATATGTGATGGCAAAGACGAAGGAAATCCCCGCCGCAGCGGAGGAACGTGAGCCGTTCCCCCGCGACTGGTCGGACATCCGCGGTCATGCGGCGGTCATCGCCCGCCTGCGTCATCTCGCGGCGGACGGACGCCTGCCGCACGCCCTGATGCTTACGGGGACGGAGGGCGTCGGCAAACGCCGCACGGCACGCGTACTCGCGCGGACATTGCTCTGTACGGCAGGGGGAGATGCGCCCTGCGGGCACTGCGATTCCTGCCGTACGATGGCGGCGGGCGTGCATCCCAGACTACTTCGAGGTGAGCCCTGAGTCACGCGGCAAGAGTGCGGCCATGATCCGTGCCGACGCGGTGCGCGACATCCTCATCGCGGCGAGTGAGTCGCCGCGGAGTGCGGATCGCCGTATCATCCTCATCGACGATGCGCACTGCATGAATGAGGTTGCGGCGAACCGCCTGCTCAAGACGCTTGAGGAGCCACCCGCGACGGTACTCTTTCTGCTCGTGACGAGCGCATGGGATGCTGTCCTACCGACCATTCGCTCCCGTGCGGTGCGTATTGCCTTCGGCACTGTGCCGCGTGCGGAGATCGAAGCGGAGCTGCAGGGAGCGCGGCATAGAGGATGCAGAGACCATCGCCGCCCCTCGCGGACGGCAGCATCGGGCGTGCCGAGCGGCTCGCGGCGGAGGGTCTCTCCCTGCGCGACGATGCGCTCGCCTTTCTCACCTCCCTCAGCGCACTGCGCGTCGAGGAGCTGTGGACGCGCGCGGAGGAGCTCGGCGCGCGTCCCCATGAGGAGCGCAGTGCGTGGCTCGGCTATCTGCAAAATCGAGCTGCGCGACCTGCTCGTCCTGCGTGAGGATGCGGGCGCGGAGCTGTACCACGGAGACCGCCGCGCCGACCTGACGTCACTCCTCCCCGCGATGCCGCGGACGCGCGTCCTCGCGCTCATGGAGGAGGCGGGGACGCTCCTGCGCCGCTTCGGTGCGAACGTGAACCCGCCCCTGCAGGCGGAGGCGTTCTTTCTGCGTGCACGGCAGGTGATGGGGTAATGCAGCGGGGGCGGATAAAGGCACATGAAGTTCGTGATGTCTAACGACATACAGTCCTTTTTACATAGATATACCTAGGGAGGAACACTTGCAAACGGTTGTTTGGTGTCCGCTTCAAGTCGGCGGGCAAAAATCTATACATTTGGACAGGGACGGCTCTCGCTCGCCGAGGGCGACTACGTCATCGTGGAGACCACGCGCGGCATGGAGTGCGGCAAAGGTCGTCGTCGCGCCCCACGATGTCCCCGATGAGGCGGTGCCGCCGCATCTGCGCGTCGTACATCGCCGCGCCGATGCCTCCGACCGCGCCCGCGTCGAGGAGAACCGCGCGCGAGAGATCGAGGCGCGTACGGTCTGTGAGGAGAAGATTCGGCAGCTCGGCCTCAAGATGAAACTCGTGAGCGTCGAGCTGACCTTTGACCTCCAAGATGCTCTTTTACTTCACGGCGGACGGACGTGTGGACTTCCGTCAGCTCGTGCGCGAACTGGCGAGCGTCTTCCGCACGCGCATCGAGCTGCGTCAGATCGGCGTGCGCGATGAGGCAAAGATGATGGGCGGCATGGGCTGCTGCGGGCGACCGCTCTGCTGTGCCACCTTCCTCGACGACTTCGTGCCCGTCTCCATCCGCATGGCGAAGGAACAGAACCTCTCCCTCAACCCGACGAAGATCTCGGGGATCTGCGGACGGCTCATGTGCTGCCTGAAATACGAGAGCGAGGGGCTACGGCTGCGGCGGCTGTATGCGCATGAAAAAGAAAGAGGAGTATGTCCCCGCGCAGAACGACCGCGTCGTCGCCGACGAGGGCGAGGGACGTGTCGTCTCGGTGCATGAGCAGCGGCGGACGGCGACCATCCTCCTCGACGACGGCAAGACACTCGTCTCCGCCTGGGAGGACATCGTCCGCGTGGAGGAGGATGACGAGGGCACGATGCACCTCATGCCCGCCGCGCGCGCAGAGCGCCCGCCGCGTGAGCGCGGAGAGCGCAGGCAGCGTCCGGCAAATCGCCGCCGTGAGCGCGGCGAACGCGGAGAGCGCAGTGACCGCCCGCCGCGTCCGTCGGCGAAGGGAGAGGGCGGAAAGCGGCGGCCGCAGAGCGGACGCCGCCCCCGCCCACAGCAGCGTTCGTCTCGCCCGAACACCTTCTCGGATGAGTGAGCTGCGGCACCCGCAGGAGCGGCTGGACGATCTCTGTACGGGCGGACGGCGCATCATCCAGCGCACGGATCGGTTCTGCTTCTCCATGGACGCCGTCCTTCTCGCACACTTTCCGACACTCACGGGGCGCGAGCGCGTACTCGACCTCGGTACGGGAACGGGCATCATCCCGCTCCTCATTGCCGACCATGCGGCGGCAGTGACGGCGGTCGAGATCGACCCCGTACAGGCGGAGCTCGCCGCACGCAATGCGGCACTAAACGAACTCACAGAGAAAAATCACCGTGCGGGAGGGCGACTATCGCGACCCTGCCGCACTTTTTTCGTATGCGGCATACGATATCGTCTTTTGCGAATCCGCCCTACCGCCCGTCGGGCGCGGCGCACTCAGCATGGGCGCGCGTGCGGCGGCACGGCATGAGCTCACGGCGACGCTCGCCGACGTCGTCCGTGCGGCGGCGTTTGCCCTGCGCCATGGCGGCAGACTGGCGATGGTACACCTCCCGAGCGGCTCGGCGAGATCATCCCCGCGCTTCATGCGGCGGGACTTGCCATGAAGCGTCTGCGCATGGTACAGCCGCGCGCCGACCGCCCGCCGAACCTCCTCCTCATGGAGGCGGTGCGCGGCGCATCGCCCGCAGGACTGCGCCACGAGCCGGCACTCATCGTCCGCGACGCGAGGGGACACTACACGGACGAGATTCGCGCCATCTACGGGCAGGGAGATGTGAAAAGAATGGGGTGTCACGAATGGAGTGCATTGACTTTTGATCGTTATGAACAGAATGATCGTATGTACGGCGGGCTTTCCGGAGCAAAAATTGGAATCTGCTATCATGGTGCAAACTATATCCTGAAATATCCGCAGAACCTCAAAGAGCGTCACTTTAACAACGTCGCAATGAGCTATTCGACATCGCCGATTTCTGAGTATTTGGGGTCGCACATCTACGAGCTTTTTGATCTTCCTGTACATGAAACTTTACTCGGAATGCGTCGAGGGAAAACCTGTCGTTGCGTGTCGGGATTTTCTTGGTCAGGGGGATCGTCTCTTTGAGTTTCGCGAAATAAAAACAACATTTGAATCGCCGGGAGGGGAAATCAGCGGCAGTGAGACGAGTGGGAGCGGTGTCGAGCTGTGTGACATCCTGCGGGTCATTGATGAGCATCCTCTGCTTCGCAGGATATCGGGCGTCAAAGAGCGCTTCTGGCAGATGTTTGTCGTCGATGCTTACATCGGTAACATGGATCGAAACAATGGAAACTGGGGTGTGATCTCCCGCTATGACGGACGGATCGAATTAGCACCTGTCTACGATAATGGTGCCTGTCTGAACAACAAATGGGATGAAGTACGGATTCAGTCGATTTTGGGCGATGCGTCAAAAATGCGTGCGCAGGCATATCGTGGTGTCGTCAATATCTTTGAACAGAACGGGAAAGAGAATCAATCCATTCCAATATATTGCCGAGATGCGCAACGAGGACTGTGCGCGTGCTGTTGCTCTGCTCGTGCCGAAGATGCAGATGCACGATACAGAGATCCATGCATTGATCGACGAGGTGCCGGTACTTACGTCTGTGCAGAGATTCCCCTGCATCGCATTCTCTCGCTGCGCCTGCATGAATCACTCGTTCCTGTATATGAGCAGATCACGAAGGGGGAAGATGGGCATGTACATTGACGACACGATTTCTTTGCCGGAACATCTGCCCCGCTATCTGCTTCGTGACGTAGAAGTCTTGCAGGAATACTATGACAGTGGAAATGATGCCTACTTTTATCCCTATCTTGATGCGTTTGAGGCGGGGGTACATCAGTGCTATGCAGATCGACAGATCACAGAAGAGGAGGCGCATCGACTCTTGCGTCGCTACGGTATAGGATAAATAGTATTACAACAACGGCAAAAAAATCTCCGCGTGGCTGTTGGCCAAAGCGGAGATTTTTCTATTATTCTTCCCCTCTGCCTTTGCCATAAACTTCTGGACAGCAACGGCAAAGCGCGTGTGCGTTCCTGCGCCGATCTCCTCGCGTGCATCGTACGCCGTGACCTTCAGCGTGACGGCGCGTCCGTCCACCGCCGTCACCTCGGCGACAGCGCGCACGTCAAGCCCCACGGGGGTCGCTGCCTTGTGCTGGATCGCGATCTCGGTGCCGACCGTCGTCCACCCCTCGGGGCATCCCGCCGCACACAGCTCCGCCGCCGCACGCTCCATCAGCGCCGCCATTGCGGGCGTTGCATGAGACCGCGAGCGAGCCGCTCCCGACCGTCGCCGCCGTATTCTCCTCTGTGACCGCACCGTGTACCTCATGCGTTGCCCCAACGTGAACTTTTCTCGTTGAACTCCATAGCGAACCTCTCTTTCTGAGACCATATTATAACCATCTGCGCTGTCGTTGTCGATAGGGTAAAGGAAGCACTGATAAATTCAGCACCGCCATCTTAGCGCATCTTTTTGCCCGCTTTTTGTCGGCAAATCCTCCACATAGCTTTTGGCTATGCGTCCGGCTTGCCTCCTCAATCGGACGAAAAATCTACGCCAATCTGACGGACTTCATTTTATCAGCGATTCCTAAAGAATACTATTGCGAACAGAGTGTCGAAGATTAAGAATAGATATACAACAACAAGACGACCGTTAGGAAATACCTTGCTATATAAAAATATTCGGTGTATAATTCAAAGTTAAGGGAGTGGACTTAGTCCGACCTAGACGAAAGAAACAGAACATGCGTTTACTATGTCGGTCGAAGTGTTTTATGAGGAGGAACTGTGATGACAGGATTGAAGGATCGGCAGAGACTGGCGCTCTATGTAGCGCTCGGCCTCTCCGCAGGAAGCGGGCTCACGCTCGACGCATCGACGGCGTATGCGCATGATTTGTCCATTCCGGCGGATGATGAGGCAACAACGACACCGCTGTACGCGAACGGCGTCGCTATGGGGGCAACCAACGACAATAAACTCACCATCGGTGCGGCAGGCGGTGATCCGACAGCTGCCACACCGATGGAGCATCCTGTCATTGGCAAGGACGTCGTCGGTGGTATCGCGAATGACGCATACGGGAACGATATTATCATCGCAAGCATCAAGGCAGTCGATGCGGGCTATGGTCGTGTCTACGGCGCGCATGCGGCAGGGACAGTCGAAGGTAACCGCATCGAGTTTAATGGCGGCGTGGTCAATGAACTGATCGGCGCAGAGAGCACCTCAACTGGTACTGCGGGCACACATGGTGCACAGCGCAATACTGTTACTGTCACGGGCGGTACGGTTCACGGCAATGTGACCGGCGGTATCGGTGGTACGTATTCCAGTGTCAATCATAACATAGTATCGATCTCAGGCAGCACGATTGACGGTCAGGTCAATGGCGGTGCGGGCGGCGATAATGCCGTTGTCACCGGCAACGAAGTTACAATTTCGGTGGCAATCTGACGACCGTCAACGGTGGTATCGGCAAGAACGGCTCGACGGTCAACGATAATACCGTCACCGTCACGGGCGGTACCTTTGGAGCGGGTAGCAGGGATTGTCGGCGGCGAAACGGGAACGACCTCTACAAAATCGAATGCGAATAAGATTATCCTCGGCTCGGAGGAGGGTGCGTATACGGCACATCTGGATAACGCTGAAATCTGGGGCTCCCGTTACGATACGGTTGGTGTGATTGCAGGAAGTGACGTCGACGAGCGCATCAAGGAAAAATACGCTCACCGTCAACGCACCAGAATGTCGCCGTCGATAAGGTGCGCAACTTCGAGAAGTATAAGTTCAACCTCAATAGCAGGGCGTGGCGAGAGATGCGTCCATGCTGAGCCGTTGCGGATGCCGATGGTTTTGGTACAGGAGCAAATGTAGCGTGGAGCAACATTGAGTTCAGTGCCAAGAACTGGACGGATGTCAAAAACGGAGACGGTTCACATACACATTATGGCAAGAGTGGCGTTCAGACGCTTATCAAGACGTCGGACGGGAATCAACATCTGGTTATTCATAACAGAAACGGCTTCATCGCTGACCCGTACGGATCTGAGCGGCGACTTTGAGTATCAGACTCGCGACGGATAATGCTGCTGCTGTGTCGACGGCAGGCGGGTCTGTTTCGGTTGCGAAGGTGACGGCGAGCGGTCAACCGCATCCAGAATGCGAACGCAGTTTATGATGCAACGGGACGCCCTGCTGACTGCAGACAATGCTGTTCGCGGTGGCTACTCGGCGTATGACAATACAGTTAAGGATAACTCTCTGCGTGTCACGAACCTCCCACCGGTGGGCTGGATGCCGCATACGGCGGAGAGGTAGCGGGACCCCAGGAGAGGTGTTCGGGAACAATCCCTTCTCGTTACGGGGACGAATGATCATGAAAGCCCCTCTGCAACACAGACACTGACGAATGCCTACGGCGGCGCCATCACGAATGCCAATAATGCGGTGCGGTTGGCAGTTCTGAGAACGTCAATCGCGTAACCGTCAACGGTGAGCGAGGTGACGAATGTCTACGCCGGCTACACGGTGGTGCGTCGGGCAACGTGCAGGGCAACATGTTGCAAACGGCAATCCGCGATGCGAAATCCTATGGCAGCATATACCATTGGGACAGGCACCGTTCAGCAAAAATGCGGTATATGTTGCAGGTGGTACGGTGACAGATGCCACGGCGGTGCTTCCGAAACTAGCAGTTACGGAAAATGTCGTTGTCGGTGAATGGCGGCACAGCGGGCAATGCTTATGGCGGCTACACGCACGGACGTGAGCAGAAATCGTTGATAATCGTGCTTGAGTCAGGGTGCGCACAGCCACAGGTACGCTCTCACGGCGCAAAAGACGGCGAGCGGCAATGCGGACGATAACAAGGTGTTTGTTCGTAAAGGAACAGTGCAAAAGATGTTGTTGGCGCAGAGACGACGACGGGGGAATGTCAGGGGCAGCCGTGTTACGATTACAGGTGCAACGGTTGGTACAGGCACGTCACTTTGCTACGATCACGGGTGCTCAGAGTGTGGACGGGATCGCTGCAGCACAACGGTGTAACACTCACGGGCGTGGCGTCCTTTCGTGCCAATGTCTCATGCGGCACGTACGACAGGAAACGGCGCAGCATCAGAACACATATCAGCCTCGGTCGATGACGATGACCATCGCGATTTTGACGGCTTCTGCGGCGATTGGACTTTTCTGGATGTTAATCTTTCGAGCACGAACATACATAATCCATCGACAACCCTGGCGACACGATCTCGAAGGTCTACGCGAAGAACGTCGCGGTACATCTTGTTAGCGGATTTGATAACGCTACCGCTGATATTGCGCGCGGCATCACGACGGCGCAGATGCTGACGGTTACCCGGACGGATTTGGCGATGTGATCGATGGCAGCCGCATCAAAATCGAGAACAAAGAAAAACTCATGGAGAAGGGTAACCCTGGCGGGCAGATTACGCTTATGCAGGGGATGCGGCGAACCCACTGACGATTCACAAATAACAGCAATAAGCGCGTTGATCGACAAATACAGATGGGCTACAAAAACATCGAGTATATTGTTGAACTTCATCCGGCTACGCTTGATGAGACGACAGAGGCAGGTGTATCGAGGCTCGAGCGCACTGCTCCTCGACGTATGCGAAAGTTCAAGGACAACGTCTGGAGTATGACACTCACGCAGGATCCCAGCGAGAGAAAATGATATTTGCGGTATTTCCTATTACACAGCATGACACCGACACAATACAGCTCACGGTAGACGGGTCAAAGAAAGGATCTTGCAGCGGCATACGGCGGCAAGACAAACGGTCTTGCGAAATGCGAAGAACAACCATGTCATCGATTCAAACAGCACCAACTACACACTGTGCCCGGTGCACCCGGGAAAGATCACAAAAGGTCATCGCGTTATACACGAAACAAGTACATCGTTCAGTAACTGATGTTGAGACAGCAGGTGTCGCCGCAGGAAAGTGAAGCTGTTGTCTACGGTGGAACGGTGTCCGAAGGTCTTTATGGCGGCTACGCTAAGGGCGATAAGGGCAAGGCACGGAGCAACAAGGCGATCGTTGGCGGCGGCAGCGTCGCGACTGTCTACGGCGGCATCGCCACGGAGAATGGCGGCGAGGCGACCGAGAACAAAGCCGAGATCTATGGCGGCACGGTGACGGATGTCTACGGCGGTGCTGTGGACAAGGTGGATGCTGCGGCGACGAAGAACAAAGTTCAGGTGCGCGGCGGCACGGTGACGGGTACGGATCAGCAGGTGCGCGTGCGGTGTACGATACGACGCCCGCGGCAACGCATACGTACTCGAACGGAAATAATGCTAATGCTCAGGCTCGGAGGAGCCGACCCGCGCATTGCGCCATGGACGTTGCACGCGCGTCCATCTACGGACGGATTACCGTGACGTGACGCCGAGCGTGGCAGGAACACCGGAGCTGACCTTTGACAGCGCCAGCGACCAGATCAAAGATAACGAGCTGACTCGTCACGACGACGGGAGTATCTGCGAAGAAGGTTCGCAACTTTCGATTCGTATACCTTTGTCCTCGGCGACAATTTCGAGAACAAAGATACGATGCTCACGCTCACCGAGGCGGGCGGGTTTGGTACAGCCTCGAATGCAGCATCGAACCCTGCTGTGAAGGTTGACTGGCGAAAGGTCAAGGCAAATACCTCCAAGCTGACGGATCGGCGTGGCGGGGGCATCCACGGCAGAAATACCACTTCACACTGATGCGGGAAGCCGTACCGGGCACAGGAACAGCGATCTACCCATCCCGAAGAGCTCGCCTTCGCGAACTATACAGACACGGCGGGGATCGCAGAGATCGACGCGCGTCTACGAGAAAAAGATGACGGCAGATGGCACATCCGCTGCAGGCTCGACGGATACGTCGGCAAACAAGGTACTGCTTAGAGCTGAACTGTTTCCGCAGCGATGAGGTGACACATAGGAACGGAGGCGCAGACGCCCACCGAGGTATGACGGCGGCTACTCCGGCTACGATCATACGGAGAAAGGACAAGGTGGCGGGCTCGACAGCACGTCGGCACGACAACCGAGAGCATATACTGAACATCATAGGCGTTGCCAGCATGGTACGCATGATCTCAAAAGCATTCAGGGCGGTTATTCGGCGGGTGCTCATGGCGGTTCAGTGAACACACATTGTCATGTCGATGTGGATGAACTGCCCAATCATGTGGCGTCAGGAGAGCTGTACTCTGTTTTATGGCGGCTATGCAAAAGGCGCAAATGCCGGCATTATATCTGGCAACACGGTGCGTTTCTCGCAGGGCGCAACCCTCAAAGACCTCATGGGCGGCTACATTGATTCGACAAATCTGCCTGCCGGGACGACCCCACCGACATCGGATGTCGTCGATAACCGTATGTGATTATCACAGCGCTGGCACGGTCGGCGGATCGTATCCTCATGGTACCAGCGGTGCAGCGGTCGACTATGTTGGAAGTGTCGTGGCGGACGCACAGATGGCACGGGCGATGCCCATCATAATATTGTTTATGTCAATTCGCCTGTCGTGATGAATGCAGCGACGCCCACAGAGCAGGATGCGACAATTATTAGTTGACAAAATGGTCGGCGGCTATGGTGCCACGGCGACAAACAACGAGGTCATCAGATTCTTTTCGGGCACAGTTCGGCACGGTCTGCGGCGGCTGCGCAGCGACGGCAGGAACGCCGGCAACGACGGGGGCATCGCCGACGGCGGAGGTCTCTGCCCTGAGCAACAACTCCGTTACGATTGGAGATAAGGCAGAAATCAAAGGCGATGTCTACGGAGCCTATGCTGCGGCGGATGCGTCGAACATGACGGCAGCGACGGACAGCAATACGATTGATCTCTACAAGGCTGTGATTGACGGCACAATCTACGGCGGCATGGCAAAGGATAATACGACAGGAAATGATGTCGTCAGCGGCAAGAACAATACGCTCGCGGTCTGTGCACGCGGCGCAAAGGCAGATGATTTTGTCGGTGTGCAGAATCTCCACTTCTACGTCCCTGCAGGAACGACGGCGGCAGATCAGGAGATCGATGCTGATCGCCGGACAATGTCGCCGCTCCGCCGCTCCCGCGGCGGGAGCACCGACCACGAAGGATCTCAGCCATGTCAATGTCGGCGTGAAGCTCGCGGGCAACCGCCCGAGCCTCAAGGTCGGCGACGCGGTCAGCCTGATGAAGGTGTACGAAGGCAATACGATCGACGCGACACGTGCCGTGGCGATCACCTCGGATACGCCGCTCGTCAACAGGACGACGGGCGTAGGGAAGTCAGCCTGCGCTACAACTTCGACCTGCTTACGCGCGAGGGCGCGAGGCGGGCTCCGGCAAGAACAACGAGGCTCTATGCGACGGTCACATCCGCATCGGTCAACCCCGATACGAAGTCGCTTGCTGAGACGCGTGCGGCATCGCTCGCGTTCCTGACCAGCGGCTCCGATCTCCCGACGGATGCCGCGATGACGGCGGCGATGGAGGTTGCGGCAACGCCTCGCCTCCGAGTCGCAGGCAGGGACGCGCCCGTGTCGACAGCGCACCGAAGGAGTACCGTATGTGGGCGGTGCAGAGATGTCTCGTCCATGCGCCTCAACTCCGGCTCGCACGTCGATGCAAAGGGCTGGGGGCTCAACCTCGGCTTTTGCAAAAGCAGCGTGTGGCGGGACGCAATACGCTCACCTATGGTCTGTTCGTCGAGTACGGCAGCTCGTACGACTCCTATCTGGACGACGAGCCTGCACGGCAGCGGCAAACTATGGACTATCTCGGTGTGGGCGTTATGGCAAAGTCGCAGAGCGAAAAACGGTGCGTACGTTGAGGGCAGTGTCCGCGTCGGCCGCGTAAAGAGCGACTATGCCGGCACCATCGACAATACGCATACGACGTACGACAGCAGCACCACTACTACGCCGGACATCTCGGTGTCGGACAGGGAGAAGCAGCTGAAGAACGGCAATACGATTGAGACGTACGCGAAGTACTTCTTCACGCATCAGGGCGGCGATACGGCGAAGCTCTCGACGGGCGAGGTCTACGACTTTGACGCAGCAGATTCGCACCGCATCCGCTTTCGGTACGCGCTACACCTCGAAGAAGGGCGACGCATCGTTCTCACACAGGGCTTGCCTATGAGCACGAGTTCGGCAAACGATATTGCAGCCTCCTTTGAGGGGCTGGCTAATCACGCCGAGCCCGAGCCTCACGGGCGGCACGGGCATCCTCGAGCTGGGCTATCGCTTTACCCCCGCAGAACGGCTGTGCAACGTACGGCATCCAGCTGATGGGTCGACGGGCAAGCGTCGGGGCATCTCCGGCGGTGTCAGATGCACTGGGCGTTCTAAGGAATCACTGATAAAATGAGGTCTGCCAGATTGGCGTAGATCGTCCGAACGAGGTGGAAAAGCCGGACGCAGAGTGGTGCTCTGTGGAGGATTTTTCCGCCGAAGTGCGAGCATAAGCTCGCGTCAAAGATGGATATGTCAGGTGTCAGTGCTTCCCTAATCCGTTAAACCATATCGACACAATAAACGAGGGCGGTGAGGCGATTTCATATCACTGCCCTCGATAACTGTTGACAGTTTCCTTCATACTGTGCCGCCGCTTCCTTTTTGGTAGAGTGCGGTGGGTGCATCCTGCGAGCACCTTGGAGACGTTGAGTCTGCTCGGCTTGAAGGTGTTTCAGCCATGCAAGGATGGTGAGATTCTTGCGGATGGATTTGCTGCCGTACTTGCGGCATGAGGCATCCATATCGAGGGGAGAAGACGACAGATCCCTCACCCATCTCTCGGGATCTGGGGTGTAGATAACTCTCAATGCGGCTCGCGGGCAGGCGCTTTTCCGTCCTCCAGCTCGCCGAGCGCACCAGCCGTCTTTGCGTCCTCGCCCATTGCAATTGCCTCAGAGGAGTTGCCGCCGGAGACTGGCCGGGAAGATCAGGGACAACGACAGCACCATCTTCTTCATCTACATAAAAAATTGCGGGTATCTAGGATTTCTGTGATAGTCTCTCCTTTACTCCACGATATTGGGGTCTAATACCTGCACCTTTCAAGATGTTTCTTTACGATAGCTGCTGCTCCTGCGGGATGATTTGGAACGGTGAGCGTTTTTAAAGACGATGATCCAATTCGATACGTGCGTCACCACACTCCATCTATATTATAAGCACAATGCGCATGACTGTCCAGAGGCATGGGGGCTTTGCGGAGGGAGGGAATTGGCAGCGATATTATTACATGAAAAGAATTTAATGTTTATCGGTTCACATTTTGATAAAATTTCAAAAATAACGGAGATAATTAGAAAAAACCGTTGACAATGATAAACGTCCTCATGTGTATCCTAGGATAGAATTGGTCTCAGTCTGTAGATACAAGGACCTGCAACAGAAATTCCGTGATAGGATTGTTCGCGTGAGCGTTGGAGAACAAATGTTCAACTTGGGTTAAAGGCGAGAAAACGGCAGTTGGCGTTGTATGTCACTTGGGTTGTCCACTGAGGACTGCTGTTCTCTGGAACGCCTGCGTATGCGACAGATGTGACGATTTCGTCGGGTATTACGTCGTGTCGGTATCGTGGCATCAATGGCAAAACCATTACACGCTCAGTGGAATTAGGGGATGAATTACGGTCGGTGAAGCTGGAAAGAGGTTCTTCAATATCAGTAATGGAGATGTGGACGGTTGCAGGTGATGCGTATGAACTCAACGGAGACGTACGGATAATACGCTCATCATACGGAGCATTCAGGTCCAATGGCGGTGTATATGGCGGTCAGGTCGTCAGGGAAGATCACGGGAAACACTGTCGAGTTCCGGTGGAGGTACTGTCGTACGGTCGATTTATGGCGGCTATACGGACAATGGCTCAATGCGAATTCTACCCGGGAAACAGGATCGACTTTAGCAGCGGAACCGTAAACGGTCAGCTCTTTGGCGCCGCTACGCGAATCCGGAGCGTTGACGGACAATCTGTCGTTGTGCGCGGCGGTATCGTTAAGAGAGACGCAATTTTCCACGAACATTTTCGCAGGGATCGGGCGGGTCAGCGAATACGGCAACACTCAGCAGTGGATCGTGGTAAAGAATCTGGTGGGAGGTGCTCAGACGAGGTCACGTAACGGGGACACGCCTCCACAATCAGCGGCGGAACTGCCGGCATACTGGCTGGCGGCTATTCTTCGAATGCGGGAAACGCCACAGGGAATACGGTCACCGTCATCGGTGGAACGGTGACGCGTGGGCGAGTATCGGTAACCCGTGGCACTGCACGCGGAGCGGCAAACGGGCAACACGAGAACCTTTGGTGACGGCATGTCCGGCACCGTTCAAATCGAGGGACGAACCTCACGGGCGCGGATATTCTCGGCGGCAACAAGACAGATGTAACGGGTAATACGCTGAATGTCTATGTAAAGGACGCAAGCGTGAAGTCTGTCGCCAACTTTGAAAACTACAAGTTCAAACTGAACAGCGCGACCACATTTGGCGATACGATGCTGACCGTCACCAATGCGGGTGACTTCGCAGGAACGGGGCGTTAAAGCTGAACAAGATCACCGTCGACAGCACGGGGCTGTCGACAGACTACCTCAGGACGCAGCACGGCATCAAGCGCATGACCTTGTGAAGCGCGGCAATGATACCGATACGTTGACGTTCCAGAACTATGCGGCACGTGAGGCGGCGACGGCGACCGAGACGCATGAGTTCAGATTTGTCACGAATAATGGCACAGGTACGGCGAACGCCCTCATGCTGGAGGCGAGCCGATTCAAGGGCAGTCATGTCACCTATGACGGTACAACACCGACCTTCGACGGCGAGGTCTACGGCGGACCTCTCCGCTTTGGTCATACGACGACGGGCAACACGCTGACGGTGAAAGGAAAGCCCATATCGGGCACACCGCTCTCCTAGTGCCTACAGCGGAAAGAACGAGGGAGCAACAAATGATGTCAAAGACAATACGACGACGCTCGAACTCCCCACCAACACTTCCGCGATCAAGGATATTTACGGCGGTAAAATCCTAGAACATGCACCAATGCGAGACGGGTTCCGGGCAATATCGTCAATATGAAGCAGGGCAAGGTGGAGTATGCGGTCGGCGGGGCAGACCGACGGTACAGGTGCGGCGAAGAACAATACGGTCAATCTCACAGGCGGCACGGTGACGAGAGAGATCTATGGCGGTCTCAGCGACAAGGGGGCGGCGACGGGCAACACAGTCACGATCTCGGGCGGCACGGTCGGCAGCTATACCCCTGCCGATGTCTACGGCGGCAAAAGACGACGAATGCCGGCGGCAGCACCTCAGAAAATACGGTGAATCTCGGTGCAGAGGACGGCACCTATACGGCAGACCTCACCAAGGCAAATATTCACGGCGACAACTCCACAGATGGTGCGGTGAACAACAATACGCTGAACGTCCGCAGCAAGAATATCACGGTCAACAGATGTGGATAATTTTGACAAATAAGTTCACGCTGAACAACAACATCAAAAGACAGCGACACGATGCTGACGCTGAAGAACGACAGCTTTGGCGAGAAATCGACTTCGCGAACAATTTCGGACTGGATACATCGAAACCGACGGGAAAACCGACCGCGCCTAGTACTCTTGTCCAGTGCGACGACGCTGACAAGTTCAAGTCAGGCTATCAGCCGCGCGCGATCTCGGTAGCACGGACAATGCGTCGACGTACTTCGTCGGCACCGACACGGGGAAACGTGAAGGCTCCTCCGTCATCATGGGGTACAATATCTTCAAGGAAATACAGTGGACGTACGACGAGCACGAATCCGCCGAATGCGAAGGAACTGTTCCGGCGGGGTCTCCTACAACAACCATACATGACGGAGAGCAATACGCTCACGATCGGCACTACCTGCGCAGATCCGGTTACGCCTATGGCGGAAAGACGGCAAGGCCCTCACGGGCGGCGCAAAGTGCGAACCGTCTCCATCGCGAGAATACGGCGGCAGGGGCTGGGATCACATTGCCCACGGTGGCGCGCGCGGCCACGAATAAGAAGAACGCTGCGGGCACGGTGACGGGCAACAGTGTCATTACGCTGAAAAATGGTCGTACTAGCACGGTCTACGGGCGGCCATACGCGGGGCAAGCGGCGCGGTCGGCGGCAGGTGCGGACGGCGATGCGGGCACGCGGTGACGTCGCTGAGAATGGCACGGCGGGCGATGTCTACGGCGGTGCCATCGACAATGCGGGACAGACGGCCGCCGTCACGGGCAAATAAGGTCCACGATCCAAAACGGTACATACAACCGACTCTATGGCGGTCGCTACCAGCAAGGGCGCGGCGCAGAACAATGACAGGGTCACGATCTCGGGCGGCTACGAGCGAGCGATGATGTCCACGGCGGCTGCTACAGCGAAGCGGCGGCGCGGCGACGAGCAGCTATGAGAGACGTTGACGGGCGCGGCGTCGTTGACGTGCGGTCTACGGCGATGCGTATACACACACGGCGGCGATGCCACGGGCAACACGGTGACGCCTCACGGGCGGCAATAAGGTGACGGATAAGGTCTACGCCGGATACGCGGACGGCGGCGCGGCGACGGGCAGCACGGTAAATCTCGGCAAATGGAACGGGTTTCTCTGCGGGTGCCGATTTTCGCACCTCCATTTACGGCGGCAATCGGAGCGATGTGACGGGCAACACGCTGGCTCCCACGTCAAGAGGTAGGAATATGACCGCCGAAGACGGCGGGCAAATTCCGGAGAGACTACCGTACTTCTCTGTTGGGGAATGATGTACGACGGCGATACCCCGCTGACGCTCGCAGGCAGGCGGGCGGATTTGACGGTGATGACGCAGGACTGGTCGAAAATCAACCTCGACGCGGATACGCTCCACGCATGGAGTACGGGAAGCAGCGCACTTTAGTCGCGTCCACACCTCTCTCTGCGGCGGGCAAGGACATCTCACGGGTGCGGGCGAATCAGCGGCTCGCTCGCGGTAAGCGACGCACGGCATGGAGTACGCGTGCAGACGGATAACGTCGGCAATGCGACGGCAAATAAAGATCTACCTCGATGCAAACCGTTTCAAGCGACGGCGTGGTTGACTTTACCGTCGCGACGACGGGCGAGCGCACTGCATGGCGGCATTTCTCATTTTGCAACGTACGACGGAGAGTACGGCCCGACGGTCAAGAGTCTCGCACGCAGGTGCGCGCTAGTGCCTACGGCGGCAAGACGATGGGCGCGGCAGGCGACTCCGATCAAGAATACGGCCACGGTCACGGGGACGGGCGCGTAAAGCTGACGAACGTCTACGGCGGCTGGCGTTGATAAGGCTGCGAACAACGGCGATGTGACGGGCAACACGGGCAGACGTTCGCGGGCGGCAAGCGTTACGGGCACGGCCCACGGCGGCTACACGAATGGCGGCGGTAAGACTACAAACAATACCGTCAACATCGGCGCTGATCCGACGACACTGCGTCAGGGCGATGCCTCGACGCTCGCGGCGGGGACGAATTTTTACGGCCGCCGAGCTCTATGGCGGCAACAAGTCCGATGATGTGGACGGGCAGTACGCTGGAATGTAACGGTAAAGGATGCTGCGGCGAAGAAGGCGCAGAACTTCGATAAGTGATATCGCCCCATCTGACAAACTCTGCTGCGACGAACAGATGTCGTCCAGCGGCACGCTCGATGATACCACCACACCACGAGCCGCGGCACGATGCCGCTGACACTCTGCGAATGGGCTCGACAGCGGGCAGACGGCGGAATCTGGAAACAAGGTTACGATCGATACGTCGAAGCTCTCCGCCGACAAGACGCTCCGCGCAGTATCACGCTGGATGAAGAGACAGCGGCGAGAACAAGCTGGAAGTTCTCGAACCATGTGGCGAAGAATCATGGCGGTGAGCGGCGACTATATGAGGTCGTTCAGCGCACGGATACCACATACGGGCGAGGGCGAACGCTGTCCCCATTGACGTGAACCGCTTCCGTAACGGTGAGGTCTCGTTTATGACGGGGTCAATCTGAACGCCAAGACCTGGCCGCCGGCGCTCTCCTACGGCGGCAAATGATGGCAGCGAAGAATGCGATGACGCTCACAGCGTGCCTCGGGCAAGACGGTCAAGCATCTCGGGTGGACGGCACCGGAGGGGGCTGCGTTGCAGCGGTAAACAGCACCGTAAACTCGTCGGCTTTGCGGGCGCGGGTACGCTGGAAGAGGTGTGGCGGCGGCTATATCGGCAAGACAACGAACTCCTGCGAATGCGACCGGCAACACGGTCAGCATCGCGGGCGGCACGGCTGGAATGTCTCAGTGGCGGCTACACGAACGGCACAGCGGGCAAGGACACACGCAGGGCAACATCGTCGAATATCGGCTATACCTGACAAGAACGGTGCATTCCATGCGGTCGCGGATGGAACGAAAGTCAGCGCACAATCTACGGCGCGCAGCAAGTCCGATGATGTGACGGACAACACGCTGAATAGTGCGCGCGGCGCGATTGCGGCGGGGCAGATTGCAAAGCTTTGAGAAGCTGAACTTCGCCGTGAACATAGGATACAGCAGGGCAGACACACTGCGCTGAATGGCGGTGCGCAGCACCACGCCGCTGACTGCGAAGGTAGCAACGGCGACGGTCGATCCTACGAACATGACGGTGAGCAGCGCTACGGCGCGTCGCGCATCACGCTGATGGCGAATGCGAACGGCATTGACTCTGGTGCGACCCATCACGGCGCAAGGGTGAGACGCGCGATGTGTCTCGAGGTTCGTTACCGAGGCAAGGAACTAACAACGGTGTCTATACGGACACCTATCGCTCTCGCGGGCAACAGAAAGTTCCTATGCGGCGTCGGACAATACGCACGACTGCGCGCGCCGCTCGGAGTCGGCAACGTGGTCGTGGTCGAGAATTACGCCTCACGATGACTGGGCGGTGAAATTACAGGTACGGCGTACGGCGGCACATCGCGTACGAACGCAGCGAAAGAAGAACACGCGTGTCCTGCGGGTGCGGCTTCCGCGGGCGAACTTGTCGGCGGCTTCGGCACGACCGCGACGGACAACACGGTCGACATCTTCGGCGGCGGGGTGACGGGCGAAGTGTCTCACGGCGGACGAGCAACAAACGGCACAGCGTTGAACAATACGGGTGAATCTCTATCACGGTGTCGCTAATCGGCGGCGTGATCCACGGCGGCGCAGGGAATACGTGACAGCACGAACAACACATCTGCGCGGTGCGTCTCGTTCGGCACGACGGCGAAGGATTTTGACAATGTGCAGAATCTCCATTTCTACCTGCCGGCGGGAACAACGTCCTCGGAGACGCGGACGATGCTGACGCTTTCCGCCGAATGCGCAGCCGGGCGACATCAGTACGTTGAACCTCGGTGTGTGGCTGCGGTTGCGGCGGATGCGCGTGCGTTCCGTCGGGCGATGCGGTGAGCCTGTTTGGCGTAGAACGGCATGCTGACGACGACGGCGGAGCTAGAAGAATACGTGGGCGATGCGCAGACGATGAAGCGCGACGCAGAGCGGCATCGACTCGCTATACGATGCGCCTCGAAAAGCAAGCGGGAGAATGAGCTGGTGACGACAGTCGACCGCGTTGATAGTGAACGATCGGAGCAAGTCGCCGGTCGAGACGCGCGTGGCGGCGAGCGCACTGCTGAACGCAAGGTGCAGACCTCCTCTCGAATGTCGGATAACGCACCGCGGGCGTCTGTGAGGCGGCGGCTGTGATCTCGGCGGGGACTGCTCGCATCGCTTCCTCCCGCCGAGGGCGTGCGGAACACGGATGCAGTGGACTTGCGGGCTCAGCGGGTACTGCAGGCATCTGCCGGGTGCAAAATGCGTCGGCGGCGGTCACCGCGTGCACATTCCGCCGCGGGCGGCAAGGCGGCTCGTCTCGTGCGGCTCAATTTCCGGCCTCCCCATGTGGATGCAAGGGGTGGAATCTCAACGTCGGCTGCCCGTACGAATGAGATGGGCGGATGCGAAGCTGACCTACCACTCAGATTTGTCGAATACGGGCGCGGTAACGCATGACTCCCTATCTGGACGAAGGTACGCACGGCAGCGGAGGACGCACCACATCGGCGGCGGTGTACGGCGAAGATGGCGCAGGACAGCGGTCTGTATGTCGAGGAAGCCTGCGCGCGGACGCGTCTCGCGACTATACGGGCAGCGACGATGCGCGGAGCTGAGCTACGATAATGCAGCACGTACTTCGCAGGATACGTCGGTGCCGGTCAGAGTGGAAGCTCGCGAACGGCAACAAGATTGAAGGCTATGCAAAGTATTTCTACTCGCATCAGGCGGGCGATACGGTGAAGCTGCGTTCGGGCGGAATCCTCGAGTTCGGCGATGTGGACTCGCACCGTCTTCGCGTCGGCGCACGCTATACGCATGCGGTCGGCGGCGGTGGAGAGCTCTATGCGGGGATTTGCGTACGAGCACGAGTTTGGCGGTGATGCAAACGGCGATCGCATCAGGGCTACTCCACACCGAGCCCCTCGCTCGGCGGCGGCACGGGCATCCTCGAACTCGGCTACCGTTTCGCACCGAAGGACGGCCGCGTCAGCTACGGCGTGAACCTCATGGGCATGACCGGTCAGCGCGAGGGTATCGCGGGCGGTGCACAGGTAACGTGGGCGTTCTAAGGGTATATTGATTTTGAGAGAGGCGGCTGATGTCGCCCTTTCTGTATACAGAATTATTTTCATTGGGCGGTTGCGTGTCTGGTGGAATCGTTCTATAATAAGACACGCCCGATAGGGCAGGATATATCCAAGGGGCTCAACGATAAAACGGATTTATCGTTGGCGAACATAAGAGGTGATATGTGTGGAGATGATACAGCGTCGCCATCAGTGCGGCGATGCTCCGGTTCGGATTGATTACGATGGCAGTGCGCATCGTGCGGAGTGTTCATCTTGCTGATGAAAAGGGCGCACGGCGGTGGAGGAGTTCTCGCCAAAGACCATGAGGTCGAGGTGCCGGCGAAGACGCTGATGGATTTTACACAGGAGACAATCACGCCGCTCGCAGACAAGGAGAGCCTGACGCCTGCGCTGACGCGTCTGTGGAATGATACGGCGTACAGGTGGACTGGTCGCGGCCGGGTGGACTACGTAAAGGAACATCCGCATCACTAATTGGCTGTAGATTCTATGCCGTCGGGGGACGGCGAGGGAGGAAAATATGATTCGCGTTGGTATTCTGGGCTATGGCACTCCGGACGCGGCGTGGAGTACGCCGTCGAGGCAAATCCTGACATGGAGCTGGTCGCTGTCTTTACGCGGCGCGATCCCGCATCGGTGAAGCTGCGCACGCAGGTGCCGGTGGTGGCGGCCTCGAAGGCGGCAGAGGAAGGACAAGGTGGACGTGCTCATTCTCTGCGGGGATCTGCGACCGATCTGCCGAAGCAGACGCCGGAGTTTGCGAAGCTTTTCAATGTGGTGGATAGCTTTGATACGCATGCCAATATCCCGACGCACTATGCGGACGGTGGATGCAGCGCAAAGGCGGCAGGGCATGTCGGCGTGATCTCGGTCGGCTGATCCTGGCATGTTCTCGCTCGCGCGCGTCTATGCGAAATGCAGTGCTCACGAATGGTGCAGACTACACGTTCTGGGGCGCGGTGTCAGCTGGGACACTCGGATGCGATCCGCCGTATCCCGTGAGGGATGCCACAGTACACTGCTGCCTGTCCCTGCGGCACTCGAGGCCGTCGCAGCGGCTCGAATCCGACGCTCACAACGCGCGAGAAGCATACGCGTGAGTGCTATGTCGTGCCTCGAGGAGGGCGCGGATGCGGGCGGCGGTCGAGAAGGCGATCGTGACGATGCCGAACTACTCCGACTATGATACGACGGTGCACTTCATCAGTGAGGAGGAGCTGCAGCGCGACCATGCAGGCTTAGACGTACGGCGGTTTCGTCATCCGCTCGGGCGCGACGGGGAGAACAATGCGCATAAGCGTAGTGATCGAGTTCAGCCTGAAGCTCGACTCGAACCCCGAGTTCACGGCATGTGTCCTTGCTGCATACGCGCGTGCAGCATATCGCCTCGCCGCTGAGGGCGCAAAGGGCTGCAAGACGGTGCTCGACATCGCACCGTGCTATCTCACGGTGCAGACGGATGCGGAGCTGCGCGCGGCGTTGTTGTAAAATCCTGCGCCCCGTGCATTTTGCACGGGCATCTGTAGTATGCCCGGCGGCGCACGTTTCTAACCGATGAAAGATCGGAGTCTGCCCGGTAGCGGGAAAGACATAGCCAAAGACAAGGGTGTTCGTCGCGAGGCGAAATCTGAAGGAAGTCGGCGGCAAACCTCCGGCCTGACGAACAGGAACCGCATAGGAGGCTATCGTTGGGGATAAGGCCGCTATCGTGTTGAAGTCCCAAAAGCTCACACGGAACCAACGGTGGTAAATGCGGCAGGTAGATGGAGGGAAAAAGAAACGTGTGTACCGGGGAGGTCTGCATAAACGCTCGAAAAGGGGCAACCTACAGCCGTGCAGTGAATAAGTAGAAGTCAGCAGAGGCCATAGTAGCCAGAGGAGAAGGGTCGAATTGCAGGAGAGCATCCAAGTACAACCGGGAAAGGAGGAGCCGACTGGAAATGGCAGAAAACCGGAAAGTGCAGGCTGCCTACAAAAGGATCGTGCGGAAACACGAAGAATATGCGGGAGCGTCAAGGCCGTTCCGTCGGATATGGAGGAAAGGAACTTAGATGGTGGCGGAGCCTTGGAGAAGATAATGATAGGGAGAACCTGAACAGAGCTTTCAAGAGAGTGAAGGCAAACAAAGGAGTCATGGGAGTCGATGGCATGACCATCGAAGAAACGCAGGCACACTTTGAAGGAAGGAAACCATGCGAAAGCACTAGTGGAACGAATCCTTTGGGGAAAAATATACGCACAGCCGGTGCGAAGCGTGGGAATCCTGAAGCCGGACGGAGGAGAGGAAACTCGGCATCCCCACCGTCATAGACCGTACCATACAATCGCATAGACGAATTGAACCAATGGCTGTACCACCGCGTAAGGATGTGTATCTGGAAGCGCTGGAAGAAGCCGAGGACGAAGATCTCGTAATTTATGTGTTGGGGAGTTCCCCTGAAACAGCCACAAAGCAGGAAAACTGCCGGAGAGGTTGTTGGTGACAAAGCAACACGGTGGCGGTCAAGACGGCAATGATTAAAGAAAGACTGATACGCTTCGGCTTTTCGCGACGTAGCTCGAGGCATATCGTCTGTACACGCAACTCATTGAAACCGCCGTGTACCGAACGGTATGCACGGTGGTGTGAGAGGACGGCGGCTAATCACCGCCTCCTACTCGATTGGATGGTCTTCGGCGGTTCGTCATATCGGCGGCATTGTCTTAGGGAATCACTGATAAAATGAAGCCCGTCAGATTGGCGTAGATTTTTCGTCCGAACAAGGTGGAAAACCGGACGCAGAGTGGTGCTCTGTGGAGGATTTTCCGCCGAAGTACGAGGGCAAAAAGATGCGTCAAGATGATGGTGCTGAATTTATCAGTGATTCCTTAGATGAAATATCGTTCGCAGAGCGCCTTGTACGCCGCCGCCCCCGTATCGGTCAGCAGATAGTAGCGGCCCGCGCGATGGAGGAGGTGCTGATCGATCAGCTCGCGGCTGACGCGGCGCACCTTCGACGCACTCCATTTCAGATGGTCGCCAATCTCGTTCGCGTGGTTTTCTGCACTCTCAACGCGTTCTGCCGTGTGTCTGCCGATGTGGAGCAGGAAGAGGTCGCGCTGCATCTGCTGCATACTTCTTTTGCGGCGGATGTAAGTCGTGACTGCCCCTTTCGGTCCCATGAGCAGGGCAAGCAGGTAGACAAGCATATTTATGACCGCGCACAGCCCTGCAATCGAGGCGTTCGTATGCACGGCAAGCGCGTAGCCGAGCGCGGAGTTTGCCATGCTGACGAGGAGGGCGAGAAGGAGTGTGTGCGACAGGTGCTTTGTAAGAGCAGAGCCGCCGCACCGGGGCGATGAAAAACGAGATGACGAGAATCGCACCGACCGCGTCGAATGCCGCGACCGTTGTGAGCGAGGTGAGCGACATAAAGGCGTAGAAGAGGATGCCCGTCGGTACACCGATGAGCCGTGCGTATTCGCCGTCAAACGCGGAGACCTTGAGCTCCTTGTAGAACACGGTGATAAACACTGCAATCAGGAGGGCGAGCCCGCCCATCTCTGAGCGCGGCAGCGGAATCTCACGCCGCCGATCCCGACCGTGTTCAGCCCTGCATAGATGACTTCGCCCATGAGCACCATGTCGGTATCGAGGTGGGGCATTCCCGCATATTTGCTGATGAGAATGACGGCGAGCGCAAAAAGCAGGGGAAAGATGACACCGATCGCATCGTCGTATTTGACAAGGCGCGTTTTGCCGAGCAGCTCTGACGAGGACACCGTGACAACACCCATGAGCGCCGCCCCGAAGAGCAGCCACGGCGAACCGAGATCATGCGTTACGAAGAAAGCAAGCACGATGCCGAGCAGTACCGTGTGACTGATCGCGTCCGCCATCATGGAGAGACGGCGCAGGATGAGGAATACGCCGAGCGGTGCGCACGCCGCCGCCGTCAGCAGGAGTACGAGCAGTGCGTCATCCATGTGAGTGCCTCCGTTTCAACACGCTGCCGAGGATGCCCTTTGTCCCGAAAACAATGGAAAAAAAGGCGATCAGCGAGGCAACGAGGATGATGGACGGCCCCGTCGACATGCCCTGCTCGAGCGTGCTGATGTACGTTCCGACGAGCGCGGAGACGGCACCGATGAGACTGCTCAGCAGGGAGCACGCGTGCAAAGTTGTTCGACCACTGATTTGCCGCAACGCAGGGGATAATGAGGAAAGGAGCTGATGAGGATTGCGCCGACCGCCTTGATCCGATGCCGATGACGGCAATCGTCATGACGAGCAGGGAGGAGGTTCAGCGAGACGGCAGGGCAGATCCAGACCACCTCGCATACTCCGCGTCAAAGACGAAGAGTTTCAGCTCCTTGTAAAAGAGCAGCGGGAGTGTGAGCACGAGGGGCGGAGATGGCGGCGATCAGCGGGACATCCCGCCTCGAGCATGTACGCCGCCTGTCCGAAGATGTACGTCGAGTCCCGCCTGTGACGCGCCCGCGTAGTCAGGGATTTCCTTGGATAAAACTCTTGAGTGCCATACCAAGACCGAAGAAGCCCGAGAGGAAGATTGCGAGATTTGCATCGAGCCCCAGACGCTTGTCCTGCTGTGCGCGAGCTGGATGAGCGCGTAGCTTGCCGCACCTGCCAAAATTGCTCCGCGAGGAGGATGACGGGGCTGCGTGTCGCGAATGCCATGTGAGGCAGGATGATGCCGGGGAAGGTCGAGTGCCTGATCGCATCGCCGATGAGGCTCTGCCCTTGTAGACGCTGAATGCGCCGACAGGGGGCGGCGGCGACTGGCGAGGAGAACGCTGCCGAGCGCGACGATCTGAAAGGTGTAGTTCGTCAGAATGTCCATCGCTCACTCCTTCACGCGGTAGCGCGCGCGAGTGCCGCCTCCTTATCGATGCCTGCGAGATAGCCCGATGCCTTTACCGTGCGGTTCAGCACGACGAGATAGTCGAAATGGGCATCGAGCGTGCTGAGATCGTGGTGGACGGCGATGACCGTGCGCACTGCTTTCTGTAAATCCATAAACTTGTCCATGATGATGCGTTCCGTCGTCTCATCAACGCCCGCAAGCAGCTCATCCATGATGTAGAGCTGTGCGTCCTGCGCGAGTGCGCGCGATGAAGACCCGCTGCTTCTGCCCCGAGAGCTCCGAGATCTGACGGTCGGCGAAGTCTGCCATCTTCATCTTGTCGAGTGCCTCCATCGCAAGCGCGCGATCCTCCTTGCCGGGGCGGTGAACGAGCCCCAGATGGGCATAGCGTCCCATGAGCACAACATCGAAGACCGTCGTTGGGAAGTCCCAGTGCACCGAGCCGCGCTGCGCATGTAGGCGATCTGTTTGTGCACGGCGAGAGACGGCTTTCCCCAGAGCAGCTGCACCCGAGACGGGCTTAAGGAGCCGAGGATCCCCTTCAGCAGGGGTGGATTTGCCCGCGCCGTTCGGCTCTGCGATCGCACAGCGCACGCACTCCGGCACGTCGAGGTCGATGTCCCAGAGCACGGGGGTATCGCGGTATGCCATTGTGAGATCTTCGATATGTATGACGCTGTTCGTTCCTTCCATTCTGCGTCCTTCCAGCGATGTTTTATTTCCAGGTGCTGAAACAATCAGATCGATGTTGCTGCGGTACATCGTGATATAGGTATCGCCCTTCTGGCACTCGGGTGCAAGAGAATCCGAGAAGAGCTCATTGCCCTCACCGCCAACAATCTCGACATCGAAGCCCTTCGTCCTGCAGACCTCCTGCAGCTTCTTCATGCGCTCTGGGTTCGTCGTACTCTCGGCGAATACCGCCTTGACCTTGTGCTCGACAATGTAGTTTGCCGTCTTCTCGATGTCGGCATTCGCAACCTCGGAGTCCGTGCTGACCCCCTGCGGCGCGATGACATTCCCACGTGGTAGCGGTGGGAGAAGTAGTTGAACGCATCGTGCGGCGTGACGAGATTGCGCTGCCCCTCGGGAATCTGTAGCGATCTTCTGCGTGATCTCGGCATCGAGCGCGTCGAGGTCTGCAAGATACTTCTTCAGATTCGCCTGAATCTCCCTTTTCATGCGTGGGGAGCAGCTGATTGAGCTGCGCTGCCGCCTCCTCCGTTGCCTGCTTGTCAGAGTGCGACATCAAACCAGAAATGCGGATCGACAATCTTCTTGCCGTCCTCCTCCATGTAGTTGATGTTTGCATCCGCGAAGTTCTTTGTCACGGCGATGCCCTTCTTCTCAAGCACCTCTGCCATCTTGCCCTCGAAGTGCAGGGCCGTGGTAGAGGAGGAGATCTGCCTCTTGATCTTCTCAAGGTCGGCTGGCTGTGCGACGTAGAGATGCGGATCCTCACCTGCGAGGGATAATCAGCTCGATGTTCACATAATCGCCCGCGAGCTGCTTTGTCATATCCTGCAAAAATGAGGTTGTGACCGTCACGGTTTTTCTTCGTGTTGACCGCCTTGTCGCCGCCTGTGCTTCCTCCGCCGCAGACCGACGGCAGACCAGTGCCGTAAGGGCGAGAGCGAGGGTGAGTAGGAGACGCACATACATTTTTGCGTGACGCAGCGTTGCACCATCCTTTCCATGTCTCTGAGAATATCACAAAAGATTCCAGCATGTAAATGAGGAAAATATCAATAAAGAAGAACTTGTTTTATGAAACATGAAAACGCCCCTGCAAAAAATTCGCAGGGGGCATTGATGAGTTCTCGTGTTATCTAGTGAGTAATTTTTCTTTCAGTGCGCGATAGGCGATGGTCTCGTGTGCACCGATCTGAGACTCGGGATAGTCGCTGCCAGTAGGCGCGGCCGCTGACGGAGAGGAGGGGCGGCGACTGGATCCGCTTCGGCGACGGCCGTACCCGATAGATGCCCCACCGGTGTTCGAGGTCGGCGGTGAAGTCCTCTGCCGTGGGGAAGTAGGGTCTTGACGAGCCCTTTCGCAGCCGATATAGAGCCTCAGGTCGTCGTCCGCATGGTGTTGAGGATGTCACTCGGTTCCGATCCGCCTCGACGAAGGCGCGGGAAGAGGTAGTCGTGATACGGATAGCGGATGGGGTCGCCGTGCCCTCGTCCACGTTCTGCGCGTCGGAGAGCTCCGCACTCGGCACGATGTCGATGATGCCCTGCGGGATGGTCTCGCGCCCATAGACGTGCTCGTTCGGTAGCGTGCGAGGTCATAGACCTGATATTTCCAGAGATCGGCGAGCGCACAGAGGAAGCCCGCGAGGTCACCGTAGAGAGATGCACTTTTAGCCGACGGTGGTCTCCGCCTTGTTCCCGTTGCAGGTAAAGCCGGCGCCCCATGCGGCAGCATCGTCGGGACGCGGGCCGCTGCGGTTGCGCGCCTGCCATGTCTCGCGGACGAAGCAGGAGATTGCCAGGCGCTCACCGGGAGCCCTGGCTGCCCCTCGATGGGGATCTCCTGAGCTGTTTTGCCGTGCGGACGCTCTCCTCGATGGGGACGATCAGCGGCGGCAGCCAAGATTCTTTGCACGAGCTGGGCGGCAAGCCCTTTGTCGTCGCGGGTTGAACTTGCTCGACAGATGACGTCAGCAGCCGATGGCGTCGACGTAGAGTGCGGCGGCAACGGCGGGCCGATGCCGCCGAGATACCAATGACGACGCGCTTCAGTGGATGCGCGCGAGGAATTTCCGTACGGCGTAGCGGAGCGTGCGGTAGATGGGCGCAATGGCAGGCTCTGCGGGTCTGTCGCTGGTGCGGGAGCGCCGCCGTGTCGACGATGGTCACGCCGTCCTGTAGGCGGGCGTGATGAGAGCACGCGCACCGTCGCGCGGAATGCCTGTGCACTGCCCGCAAAAGGTGTAGACGGTCTTTCCCTTGTCCTGAAGGCCGAGCGCATTGACGTAGAGGAGCACGGCACGCTGTTCCTGTGCTGTCTTGGCGAGGGTGCGCGCCTCAAAAGCAGAGCGGGAAGGGGCTGGCGTCGGCGGCGAGGATCACATGCGCTCCCGGCAGCTCGTAAAGGAGCGGGGAGAATCGCGTGCCCGCACCATGGAGCGGACGGCGTGCGACCTCGCGCAGGACGCCGTCGCGCGCGGTGCAGGAGAGTGCGCGAGTCACAGCAACCCTCCCCACCTGCGACGACGTTGCCGAAAAATGACAGTGATGCCATCTGCCGCGCGGCGATCTCCCTCGGCGTAGGCGTAGCGGTCGCACGAAGGACGGCTGCTTCCATACGCTGCCGAGAAAGAGGCCTGAGAGACTGAGCGCAGGGAGAGGGCGAGCTCCGCGTGGGCGTCCTTCGCTCACGGATGCGCTCCGCCATGGTCGCAGCGTTGAGATCCGGGCGGTCAGGGGATAATCTCCATGGAGATCAGTGCAATTTTCATCGGATTCTTCCTTTCAAATGTCTATGTTTGCTTTTTCTTCCCCCACAATGGTATAATCAGACACGGTGAGTGAAATGGCAAAAGAAAGCGCAAAAAGACGAGATGCGGCGCGGATTTTGGACAGGCTCGGCATCGACTATGAGCTGCTGACCTATCCGTCGATGAGAACGATCTCTCGGCGAATCACGTCGCGGAGGTGACAGGCATTCCGCCCGGAGCGCATCTATAAGACGTCGTTGTGCGCGGTGACCGCACGGGCGTGTTCATGGCGGTCATCCCGGGCGCGGGGAGCTTGACCTGAAGAGCTGCCGCCGCCGCGAAGCGGCAGCAAGCGTGCCGGAGATGGTGCACCTGAAGGAGGTCTTTGACCTCACGGGCTACAGTGCGCGGCGGGTGTTCTCCGCTCGGCGCGAGAAAAGCTATCCCGTCTACTGCGACGAAAGCGCGATGCGGCAGGAGCGCATCTGTGTGAGCGCGGGACGGCGCGGTGAGCGCCTCGCTCCCGCCCGCCGATCTCATCCGTGCGGCCGAGGCACAGACGGCACATCTCGCACGCTAAGGAATCACTGATAAAACAGTCTCTCAGATTGGCGTAGATTTTTCTCGTCCGAACGAGGTGGAAAACCGGACGCAGAGTGGTGCTCTGTGGAGGATTTTTCCGCCGAGTCGGGCAAAAAGATGCGTCAAGATAGTTGTACCGAATTTATCAGTGCTTCCCTAAAGCACGACAACATCGCCCAAAAACACGAATCATAGTATAGCACAGATGCAGGGCAATGCCCAAATGAAAGGATGTGACAATGGATTACTTTCCCAGCACGCGCGGAGGCGCGGAGCGTGTTTCCTGCTGCGGCGATTCTCAAGGGGCTTGCCTCGGACGGCGGGCTGTTTGTGCCTGCGTCATTCCCGCAGATGCCGCTTTCCGCCATCGAGGAACTGGCGGCCTCTCATACGAGGAGCGTGCCGTACGCATCCTGCGCCTTTTTGACGGACTATACAGAGGAGGAGCTCACGGGATGCGTGCGCCGCGCCTATGGGCAGACGTTTGACGATGTGCGCCGTGCCCCTGTGACGTCGGTCGGTGATCCTCGAGGTGCTCGAACTCTGGCATGGCTCCGACGAGTGCCTTTTAAGGATATGGCACTCCAGCTCTCCCACAGCTGATGAGCACGGCGCGCGTGAAACAGGGAGAGAAGGACACGATTCTCATCCTGGTCGCCACCTCGGGCGATACGGGCAAGGCGGCACTCGAGGGGCTTCGCCGATGCCGAGGGAATCCGCATCATGGTGTTCTACCCCGACGGCGGCGTCAGCCCCATCCAGCGACTCCAGATGGTGACGCAGGCGGGGGACAATGTACGCGTCGTGGCCGTGCGCGGCAACTTTGACGATGCCCAGCGCGGCGTGAAGGAGATCTTCGGCGATGCGGCGATGGCAGCGGAGCTCGCCGCCGCCCATACCAAGCTCTCCTCAGCGAACTCCATCAACTGGGGGCGGCTCGTGCCGCAGATTGTCTACTATTTCAGCGCTTACGCCGATCTCCTCGCGGCACAGAAGATTCAGGCGGGCGACACGGTGAACTTCACCGTGCCGACAGGGAACTTCGGCAATATCCTCGCGGGCTACTATGCAAAACGCATGGGGCTGCCCGTGGGGAAACTCGTCTGTGCATCAAACGAGAACAATGTGCTCACGGATTTCCTGCGTCGCGGCATCTATGATCGCCGCCGTCCCTTCTATCAGACAATGTCGCCGTCCATGGACATCCTCGTCTCGAGCAATCTCGAGCGCCTGCTCTATCATCTGACGGAGGATACGGCACAGGTCGCCGCGTGGATGAGATCCCTCACGGAGGAGGGATCGTATGACGCGAGCATGATTCTCTCTGCGCTCCGTGAGAATTTCTGGGCGGCATTCTCAAGCGATATGATGACGGAGGAGAAATCCGTATCGTCTGCGAGCGGACAAGCTACACCCTCGACACGCATACAGCGGTTGCCTATCGTGTGGCGGAAGACTATCGACGCGAGACGGGGGACATGCGACCGATGATCGTTCTTTCGACGGCAAGTCCGTACAAATTCGGCGCGAGTGTGCTTCAGGCACTGGGCAAGGATACGGACGGGCTGGATGAGTTCACGTTGATGGAGTGCCTGCATGAGCGCAGCGGTGTGCCGATTCCGCCGCGCCTTGCCGCACTGCGCACGGCACCTGTCCGTCACAAGGAGGTCTGTGAAAAGGATGGGATGCGCGACGCCGTGCTGGACTTTGCACGTAGATAGAGTTTGGGAAGCACTGATAAATTCAGGTACAACCATCTTGACGCATCTGCTCCGCACTTCGGCGGAAAAATCCTCCACAGAGCACCACTCTGCGTCCGGTTTTCCGCCTCGTTCGGACGAAAAAATCTACGCCAATCTGGCAGACCTCATTTTATCAGTGATTCCTTTGAATCGCGGAATTTTTCACAATAAAAGAGGGTTTTTCCTATTCATGTAGAAATGTGACAGAGTGTGGGAATAAGAGACGAAAAGTCACGCATTCCGCATCCATTGACACCGATCTTTTGGAAGGAAGAGGCAACTATGGCAAATATTGATCTGACACAATACGGCATCACGGGGACGACGGAGATTGTCCACAATCCGGACTACGATCAGCTGTTCCGCGAGGAACTGCGCCCCGATCTCGAGGGCTATGAGCGCGGACAGGTCACGAATATGAAGGACGCCGTCAACGTCATGACGGGCATCTACACGGGACGTTCGCCGAAGGACAAGTACATCGTGGACGATGAGACCTCGCATGACACGGTGTGGTGGACGTCCGACGCCTACAAGAACGACAACCACCGCGCCTCGCAGAAAGCGTGGAACTCCGTGCGCGAGATCGCGATCCGCGAGCTCTGCAACAAGCGCCCTCTTTGTCGTCGATGCCTTCTGCGGAGCCAATGAAAAATACCCGCATGGCCGTCCGCTTCATCGTCGAAGTGCCGTGGCAGGCGCATTTTGTGACGAATATGTTCATTCGTCCGACGGCAGAGGAGCTCGAGAACTTCAAGCCCGATTTTGTGGTCTACAATGCGGCGAAGGCACGCGTCATGCATTTCGGCGATCTCGGTCTGAACTCCGAGACGGCGGTCATGTTCAACCTCACGAGCCGTGAGCAGATCATCGTCAATACGTGGTATGGCGGCGAGATGAAAAAGGGTATGTTCTCGATGATGAACTACTATCTCCCGCTGAAGGGCATTGCCTCTATGCACTGCTCGGCAAATACGGATATGAACGGCGAGAATACGACGCTGTTCTTCGGCCTTTCCGGCACGGGCAAGACGACGCTCTCAACGGATTCGGAGTGCCTCCTGATCGGTGACGACGAGCACGGCTGGGACGATGAGGCATCTTCAACTATGAGGGCGGCTGCTACGCGAAGGTCATCAACCTTGACCCCGAGGCGGAGCCCGACATCTACAACGCCATTCGCCGTGACGCACTCCTCGAGAATGTGACGGTCGATCTTGCGGGGCGTGTGGATTTTGCAGATAAGACGGTGACGGAGAACACGCGTCTCCCTATCCGATTGATCACATCGAGCACATCGTGCTGGGCAAGGTTGCGAAGAAGTCGGCGGGCCCGCATGCAAAAGCATGTCATTTTCCTCTCTGCCGATGCATTCGGCGTGCCGCCCGTCTCGATCCTGACGCCGGAGCAGACGAAGTACTACTTCCTCTCGGGCTTCACGTCGAAAACTCGCGGGTACGGAGCGCGGCATCACCGAGCCGACGCCGACGTTCTCTGCGTGCTTCGGACAGGCGTTCCTCGAACTCCATCCGGCAAAGTATGCGCATGAGCTCGTCCGCAAGATGCAGTGAGCACGGCTCGCGTGCTTACCTCGTCAATACGAGGGTGGAACGGGACGGGCAAGCGCATCTCCATTCAGGATACGCGCGGCATCATCCACGCGATCCAGAACGGTGCGATTGACAGTGCGCCGACGAAGAAGCTCCCGTACTTCGACTTCGAGATCCCGACGGAGCTGCCGGGCGTCGATCCGAAGATTCTCGACCCGCGTGACACCTATGCAAGCCGCGTGGAGTGGGAGGAGAAGGCAAAGGATCTGGCGCACGCTTCATCAAGAACTTTGACAAGTATGCGGGCAACGAGGACGCAGATGCGCTTGTTGCCGCAGGCCCTCAGCTCTGATGATTGATTAGGTATAAATGGAGGCTGTCGCAGAAATGCGGCAGCCTTTTTGAAAGGAGGAAGCGCGTGAAGCTGACGGACAGTGTGAATGCCGTGCGCGGCGTCGGTGTCAAGAAGGCGGCCCTCTTGGCGCGGCTCGGTGTACGGACGGTGTACGATCTTCTGACGTTCTATCCGCGCGCCTATGAGGATCAGAGCCGCATCACGCGCATCATGGATCTTGCGGCAGGGGACGCGCGCGACCGTGCTCGTCGTGATTCAGCAGGGTAGCGGAGCGGCAGACGCGGCGGCGCGGCCTCACCGTTCTCACGGCACTTGTCGGTGATGGGACAGGCTATGCGCAGGCGGTCTGGTTCAATCAGCGTTTTTTGAAAGGGAAGCTGCGTGCAGGACAGCGCATCCTCCTCACGGGGAAGGTGGATTATGCCTATGGCGGAGGCGGGCAGATGGCGTTCTCACCCGTTACGTCCTTTGCCCTGCTCGGCGCACAGGAGGACGCCGCGACGCATCTCGGCGTTCTGCCGGTCTATGCGGCAACGGAGGGGCTGACACAGAAACAGCTGCGGCAGATGACGGCGGATGTGCTCGCGCACGCGGGCGAGACGCTGACGGAGACCCTGCCGGAGCAGATTCGGGCGGAGTATCACCTCATCGGACGCGCGGCAGCATTTCGTCAGATTCACTTCCCAAAGGATACGGAGGAGCTCGCAGCGGCACGGCGGCGGCTCGCCTTTGAGGAGCTCTACCTCATCCAGTGTGGGCTGCTCGCGCTCAAAAAGCAGACGGCAGAGCATGAGGAGGGGATTGCCCATCGGGCGAACGGTGTGCTCATTGCGCGTGTACGCGATGCACTTCCCTTTGCCCCTGACCGAGGATCAGGAGAAGGTCTGGGCGGAGATCTCGCGTGATATGGAGGCTCCGCTGCCCATGCGGCGCCTTGTGCAGGGGGATGTTGGCTCGGGCAAGACGGCGATTGCGCTCCTTGCCCTCGTCAAGACGGTGGAGAGCGGCTGTCAGGGTGCGCTGATGGCACCGACGGAGATTCTTGCACGCCAACATTATGACGGCCTACGGGAGCTTCTGACGCCGCTCGGTATCCGCGTGGGCTTCCTCTCGGGGCGGCTCACAAAGAAGGAGCATACGGAGGTGCTGTTCGCTCTCGCCGCACATGAGATCGACATCGTCATCGGAACGCATGCGCTCATTCAGGAAGGGGTGGCGTTTGACCGCCTCGGACTCGTGGTGACGGATGAGCAGCATCGTTTCGGTGTGGCGCAGCGCTCCGCGCTCGAAAAAAAGAGCGAAGTCGTGCCCGATGTGCTCGTCATGACAGCGACGCCGATCCCACGGACGATGACGCTGACGGTCTACGGCGATCTGGATGTCTCGCGCATCGAACATTTGCCGCCGGGACGGCAGCCCATCCGTACATTCCCTGCGCGATGAGACGGCGCGGGCGAAGATCTACGCCTTCGTTCGCCGCGAGATCGAGCGCGGGCGGCAGGCGTATGTCGTCTGCCCCTCGATCGAGGCAAATGAGGAGAGCGATCTGCCGTCGGCAGAGGAGGTTTACGCGGAGCTCTCACGCAGCTCTTTTCGCGGCATCCGCTGTGGGCTTGTCCATGGCCGACTGAAGGCGGCGGATAAGGAGGCGGTGATGCGCGCTTCTACGCAGGGAGATCAAGCTGCTCGTGGCGACGACCGTGATCGAGGTGGGCGTCAATGTACCGAACGCGACGGTTCTCGTGGTCGAGCACGCGGAGCGGTTCCGGACTGGCACAGCTGCATCAGCTGCGCGGCCGCGTGGGGCGCGGCAGTGATGCGTCCTACTGCATCCTCATTGCGGGGCGGCAGGCCGCAGGGGCGGAGCGGCTGCGCGTGATCGAGGAGACGAGCGACGGGTTCCGTCTGGCGGAGGAGGATCTGCGGCTGCGTGGACCGGGGCAGTTCTTCGGTGCGATGCAGCATGGGCTGGGCGATTTGAAGATCGCCGACGTGCTCGCCGACATGGATCTGCTTCTCCTCGCGCGGCGTGCGGCGCTGGCGACCGTCGATGATCCTGCGGCACTCGATTTTGTCCGGCCGGCACTTTTGCAGCAGTATCGCGAGCAGTTTGAGCATATACGGGAGGTATGAGTGTATTCCTTGACAGCGGTGGATTCTCTGCGATAGAATAGGACAGATGATAACATAGGAGGGGATTGCCTTGACAAATGTTTTGGTCAACGGTGCCTGCGGACGCATGGGACGCGCCGTGCTGAAAGCCGTGATCGAGGATTCGGAGCTGACGCTTGTCGGTGCGGTGGACATCAACGCGTGCGGCGACAGCGGCGAACTCGCAGGGCTGACGAAGAACGGCGTGCTCGTGGAGACCGATCTCGCGGCAGCACTCGACCGTCTGCACCCGGACGTGATGATCGACTTTACGCGACCCGATGTCGTCTATCAGAATGTGCTGCTGGCACTCACACATAAGGTGTCACCCGTGGTTGGGACGACGGGCATCTCGGAGGAACAGCAGCGTGAGATCAAGGCGGCGGCAGAGAAGAATGATACGCCGGCGTTTATTGCACCGAATTTTGCCATCGGCGCGGTACTGATGATGCTGATGAGCCGCATGGCGGCGAAGTATGCGCCCGAGGTGGAGATCATCGAACTGCACCACGACAACAAGCTCGATGCGCCCTCAGGTACAGCCGTGCGGACGGCGGAGATGATCGCCGAGGTGCGTGAGGTACATGAGCAGGGGCATCCCTGCGAGAAGGAGACGTTCGATGGTGCACGCGGCGCGGACTTTGAGGGCATGCACATCCACAGCGTGCGCCTGCCGGGCTATGTCGCACATCAGGAGGTCATCTTCGGCGGGCTCGGGCAGACGCTCACGATCCGCCACGACTCGATCAACCGTGAGTCGTTCATGCCGGGCGTTGTACTCGCCGCGAAGAAGGTGCGCTCGCTCACGTCGCTCACGGTCGGATTGGATAAGCTGCTGTAAGGGGAAGAATATGAAGAAATATCGTGTCGCAATACTCGGCGCAACGGGAGCAGTCGGACAGGAATTCCTGACACTCATCGAGGAGCGAAAGTTCCCGTTTTCGGAGCTGCGTCTGCTCGCGTCCAGCCGCTCCGCAGGGAAGAAAAATCGCGTTTATGGGCAAGGAGTATACGGTGCAGGAGACGACGCCGGACTCCTTTGAGGGAATTGACATTGCGCTCTTTGCGGGCGGTGCGGCAAGCAAGGAGTTTGCTCCCCACGCCGTCAAGGCAGGGGCGATCGTCATCGACAACTCGAGTGCTTTCCGCATGGATCCCGGAGGTGCCGCTCGTCGTGCCCGAGGTCAATCCCGAGGCGATCAAGGCGCACAAGGGCATCATCGCGAACCCAAACTGCTCGACCATCATCATGGTGATGGGGCTGAAGCCGCTCTACGATATCGCGAAGATCCGCCGTATCGTCGTGTCGACCTATCAGGCGGTCTCCGGTGCGGGCAAGGAGGGGATGGCGGAGCTCGAGGAGCAGGGTCGCAGCCCTCGCCTCCGGCAAAGAGCCTGTGGCAAAGGTTCTGCCCGTCGGCAAACTGCCGAAGCACTATCAGATCGCGTTCAACCTCATTCCGCAGATCGACGTCTTCAAGGACAACCTCTACACCAAAGAGGAAATGAAGATGATCGACGAGACAAAGAAAATCATGGACGACGACCGTATGCGCATCACGGCGACGACGGTGCGCGTGCCCGTCTATCGCAGCCATGCTGAGTCCGTCAACGTCGAGTTTGAGGACAAGGTGACGCTTGAGGCGGCGCGTGCGGCGATTGCGGCGTTCCCGGGCATCATCCTGCGCGACAACCCTGCAGAGCAGGGAGTATCCGATGCCGCTCTTCACCTCGAACAAGTACGATGTGGAGATCGGCCGTCTGCGTTACGACGAGTCGCAGGAGAATACGCTGAACTTCTGGATCTGCGGCGACCAGATCCGCAAGGGCGCGGCACTCAATGCACTCAGATCGCAGAGTACATGATCGCACACGATCTCGTTTGAACGGTGCGTCATAGGTTAAATAGGGAAAGAGCACTTGCGAAATATCGTGAGTGCTTTTCTCATGGAAATCCATAAAGGGGAAAGGTTGTGAATCTCGTGCATTTAATCTGCTGGCTTGACAGAAGTATCTATGCGGTGGTTGAGCATGAGGTTCTCTCGGGGAATGTCATCCTTACCGATGAGCGAATCGAACACATCAAAGAACATCACCCGAACGATTACGAGCTGTTTATTCACTGTATTCCACAGGTGATTGAGGATCCAGACTATATCATCGCCTCCTCAAAGCCCCATACAGCTGTGGTTTTGAAAACGATTGAAGAAGGTGGGCACAGATTCAAAGTCATCTTGCGCCTGCGTGTGGAAGGTGATCCGTCACATTATCAGCACTCGATTATTTCGTTCTGGCGTATTGGTGATACTACATGGAGGAAAATTCTGAAGAACAAAGTCGTCCTTTACAGGCGGGACTGATATTGCTATAATACAGATAAGAAAAGGCGACTGGCTTTTGAGGTGAAAAAAGCGTCCTCACGCGCCGCATGCTTTATGCAATGGGCAAAAGAGATGTCGGGTGTGACGCTCCGACCAAAAGCAGTGCCTTTTTGGTATCTGAGAGCACTCTGCTAACAGCGGAGTGTTTTTATGCCCATTTCAACATGCGCCAACGACGTAGAAAAGTATGGTAGGAGGTAAGTCCTTTTTTATGCTGCACTCATTTCTGAGAAAAAAAGAAAGGAAATCCTTATATATCAAGGCTTACAGAAAAATTTCATCCATTGTATACCAAGAAAACCGAATGTGCGTTTTCTTGAAAAAATGCCTGTTTTTGCTATAACTGTAGATAAAAAGTGGTGGATTGTGGTGAATTGTGTCATATAGTGGCGATAGAATCCTGAAAGGTGGTGCGGCCAGATGTTCATGGGGGAGTACACCCACAGCATTGATGCCAAGGCCGCGTCATCCTGCCTGCCGATTTTCGACAGGAACTCGGAGTCTCGTTCATCATCACCAAGGGCCTCGACGGCAGTCTGTTCCTCTTTCCTCAGGCAGCGTGGGATGAGTTCACAGCGAAGCTGCGGACACTCTCGATTGCCGATCCGAATGCCCGCGCTTTTTGTGCGCTTTTTCATCGCGGGGCGCGGACGCTCGAATGCGATAAGCAGGGGCGTTTCCTCGTGCCCGCCAATCTGCGCGACTATGCGGACATCGGACTGAAGCAGGATGTGATCTCACGGGCGCGGATACGCGCATCGAGGTCTGGGCGAAGGAGAAGTGGGCACGCTATGCAGGTGAGGTCGATCCGAACATCACGGAGATCTCGACCCAGCTGGCGGGCTACGGGATTACGATATGACAGAATTTCACCATGTGAGCGTCCTGCCGGAGGAGACGGTGGCCGCGCTGAACGTCGTACCCGGCGGCATCTATGTGGACGCGACGCTCGGCGGCGCGGGGCATGCGCAGCGCATCGCCGCACAGCTGTCGGAGCAGGGGCGCCTGATCGGCATCGATCAGGACGAGACGGCGATTGTAGTTGCGCATGAGCGGCTGGCGGATGTACGCTGTCAGGTCTCCCTCGTGCGGGATAACTTCCGCCATCTCGCCGCGATCCTCGCGGCAGAGGGCGTTCCTCCCGTGGACGGCGTGCTCTTTGACCTCGGCGTATCGTCGCCGCAGATCGATACGCCGGAGCGAGGCTTCTCCTATATGCAGGACGCACCACTCGATATGCGCATGGATCAGAGAGCGCAGCGCAGCGCGTACGATGTAGTCAATACCTATACGGCGGAGCGACTCACGGAGATTTTCTACACCTATGGAGAGGAACGCTGGGCAAAGCGCATTGCTTCCTTTATTGAAAAGGAGCGCCAGACGCATCCCATCACGACGACAGGAGACCTCGTTGCCGTGATTGACCGCGCCGTGCCGAAGGAGGTGCGTGCGCGCGGTGGACATCCCGCCAAGCGAGTGTTTCAGGCACTCCGCATCGAGGTCAACGATGAACTCGGGATTTTGGAGGGGGCGCTGACAGCTGCCGTAGATGCCCTGAGGATAGGGGACGGCTCGCGGTCATCACCTTTCACTCCCTCGAGGATCGCATCGTAAAGAATACGCTGCGGCGGCTGGCGCAGGGCTGCATCTGTCCGCCGCATACGCCGATCTGTGTCTGCGGGCATACGCCCGAGGTGCGGCTGATCGGCAAGGCGCGTGCGGCGAGTGCCGCCGAGTGCCGTGCGAATACGCGCGCGCGCAGTGCAAAGCTGCGTGTGGCAGAAAAGATCAAGCGATAGGGAGGGGAGCGCACATGTTGGCGCAGAAAGAAGAGTATCTCAGTCGCGAGCCCGCGTCGGTTCCGGCAGAGATGATGGAGCCCCGAAGGAACCGCTGATTCGTCATGAACTGAATACGAATCTGCGGAACTGCCTGCGCGCCATTTTCTTCCTCATCGCATTCGGCGCCATGGTGGTGACGCTGCTCGGCGGCATCGGTGCACAGAGCGGCTACACCCTCCTGGAGACGCGCCAGAAGGCAGACCAACTGGAGCAGGAGAACGAGCGACTCAAGATCGAGATCGCCCAGCTGAAATCGCCGTCGCGCATCGAGTCGATTGCTGTCGACCGGCTCGGGATGCGCGTGCCGCGCAATACGTATTTTTCGCATGAAGGGGAATGAGGTTCTATGACGAAGCGTTTGGAGGAACTCGCCGCACTCCTGCCGGGAGCGCGCATCGTGGGGGATGCGCAGACGGAGATTACATCCATCGAGCGTGATTCGCGCAGGGCGAGGGAGGGCACATCTTTGCCTGCATCGTCGGCGCGCATGTTGACGCACACAGTTTCATACCGGATGTGGCGCGGGCAGGAGCCCGCGCTGTTTTGACAGAGCGGGCCTCGGTGGATGTTCCCGCAGGGTCGCCGTTCTCTACGTGCCAAATCTGGAGAAAGCATTGGACACGATTATCCCGTTCTTCTATGATTATCCGGCGCGCGCCATGCGTGTTGTCGGTATCACGGGGACGAACGGCAAGACGACGACAAGCTATCTCGTGCGCGCCATCCTGCGCCATGCGGGACGTCGTGTCGGGCTGATCGGGACGATTCAGGCGATGATCGAGGATGAGGTGCTGCCGACGGCGAATCACGACGCCCGACATCATCGTGCTTCAGCAGATGCTTGCCGAAAATGCGCACGCGCGGCATGGATACGGTCGTCATGAGGTGTCCTCTCACGCGCTTGCACTCGGGCGCGTGGCAGGGATCGAGTTCGATACGGCGGTCTTTACGAATCTGACGCAGGATCATCTTGACTTCCATAAAAACCATGGAGAACTATGCGCGCGCCAAGGCGCATCTCTTTGAGCTTGTGTCCGCTCCCGGTGCGAAGGAGGGCAAGACGGCGGTGCTCAATGCCGATGATGCGGCATCGAGACGATGCGCGCATATACGCGCTGCCCGATCATCACCTATGGCGTTGACCATCCTGCCGATCTGACGGCACAGGGATGTGCAGCTCGCGTGCGACGGCATGGAGCTGACGCTGATGCACGGCGGGAAACGCCTCTTCACCCTGCATACGGGCATCACGGGGCTGTTCAACGTACACAATGTGCTCGCTGCCGTCGGTGCGAGCCTCGCCGAGCAGGTGGCGGCGACGGATATTGCCGCCGCACTCACGGCGTTTACGGGCGTGCCGGGACGGTTTGAGCTCGTGCGCGAGGGACAGGATTTCGCTGTGATCGTGGACTATGCGCATACACCGGACGGGATGGAGAACGTCCTGCGCACGGCACGCGCGGTGACGAAGGGGCGCATCATCGCCGTCTTTGGCTGCGGCGGCGACCGTGATCGGACGAAACGCCCCATCATGGGACGCATCGGTGCGGAGATGGCGGATATCGCCATTCTGACCTCGGACAATCCGCGCACGGAGGATCCCGCCGCGATTGTGGATGAGGTGGAGCGCGGCGTCCTCCCCGTGATCGGAGATAAACCGTACGAAAAGATCGTGGATCGCCGTACGGCGATCTTCCATGCCATTGGGCGTGCACAGGCGGGGGACACGGTCGTCATCCTCGGCAAGGGACATGGACCTATCAGATCCTAAAGGACGGAACGATTCACTTCGACGACCGAGCAGGCGCGTGAGGCGATAAGGAGCAGGGGCATGAAAAACGGGCTGACATGGGACGAGATTTGCGCGGCGACGGGTGCGTCTGTTCGTCGTGGGGGCGTCGCAGGGGATACGGTTCTGCCCATTACGACGGACACGCGCAAGGTCGCGGCGGGCGATCTCGTCGCGCTGCGCGGGGAGAACTTTGACGGCACGGCGTTTGCAGCGGAGGCACTCGAACGCGGTGCGGCGGCAGTTCTCGTCGATCAGAAAACACCTGCGGTCGCACTGACGGCGCTCGATACGGCGCGTGGCGGTGTCCTCGTGGCGGAGGATACACTCCGCGCCTATCAGGACATCGCGCACGCATGGCGCATGAAGTTCGATATCCCCGTCGTTGCAATTACGGGCTCGAACGGCAAGACTACGACGAAGGACCCTCACGGCGGCGGTGCTCTCGGGGCGCGGCAAAGGTCTGCCGCACGGCGGCAAACTACAACAATGAGGTCGGCCTGCCGCTGACCCTGCTCGGCATCACGCCGGAGGACACAGCGGCGGTCGTGGAGATCGGGATGCGCGGGATGGGGCAGATCGCTGCGCTTGCACCGATCGCCGCACCCTCGATCGGCATGGTAACGAATGTCTGCGAGGTGCACATGGAGCTCCCTCGGCTCGATCGAGAAACATCGCCAAGGCAAAGGCGGAGCTGGTGACGGCGATTCCCGCCGGCGGCACGGTGATCCTCAATGCTGACGACCCACGTGTCGCGGCAATGCGCGACAGTGCGGCAGCTGGAGTGCGTGTCATGACGTATGGCATTTCCGCTGCTGCGGATGTGGCGTGCCGAGGCACTGCAGTGCATGGCAGACGGCTCGCGCTTCATGGTGACATGGGACGGCGAGCGTCATGAATACGCCATCCCTCTGCCGGGACGGCATAATGTCAGCAACGCACTGGCGGCACTCGCGGCGGGATTTGTCCTCGGCATGACGCCGCAGGAGATGCAGGAGGGGCTGACTCACCTCACGGCGGAGAAGATGCGCTATGAGGTGCATCAGGTCGGCGCGTGGACGCTGATCAATGATGCCTACAACGCCAGCCCCTCCTCGATGCGCGCGTCGCTTGAGACGACGGCGACTCTACCCGGGCGGCGCATTGCCGTGCTCGGGGATATGCTCGAGCTCGGAGCGGCGGCGGAGAAGGCCACATCAGGGCGTGGGCAGACGGGCGGCGGAGCTGGGGTTTGCCATGGTCGTGACCCCTGGCAAACAGGCGCAGTGGATGCATGAGACGGCAGAGGCGGCAGGCTGCCCGGCCTGTTATCATGCCGCCTCCCATGCCGATGCGGCGGCCTATCTGCGCAGCCATCTCATGGACGGCGACACCGTTCTCTTTGAAAGGGCTCGCGCGGGATGCGCATGGAGCAGATCATCACTGCATTGACGGGGGAGGGAGCGCACTGATGGAAGCCCTCCTCGAATCCCTGAGCCCGCAGCTGCGGCTCCTGCTGTCCGCCGTGACGGCACTCGCCATTGTGCTCTTCAGCGGTGTGTATTTTTCTGCCGCTCCTGCACCGCCTGAAATACGGGCAGAGCATCCGCGAGGAGGCGCGAGGCCATCAGCAGAAGAGCGGCACGCCGACGATGGGCGGCGTGATGATCGTACTCGCCGTGACCGCGGCGACGCTCCTCTTTGCACCGCTCACGGTGACGACACTGCTCGCGCTCTTTATCTTTCTCGGACATTTCCTGCTCGGCTTTGCGGACGACTATATCAAGGTGGTCAAGAAGCGCAACCTCGAGCTGCGTGCCTATCAGAAGCTGCTCAGACAGCTCGGTATCGCCCTTGTCACCATTCTCATCGGACGACATCTCCTCGGACATGATACGAGCGTCTGGGTGCCTGTCCTCGGAACGTCGCTCGATATCGGCGCGTGGTACTACGTTCTCGTCGTCTTTGTCCTCGTGGGAACGTCGAACGCGGTCAATTTGACGGACGGTCTCGATGGTCTGGCGGCGGGAACCGTGGCGGTCGCCGCACTCTTCTATGCAGTCCTCCTCTACGGACGGACAGCAGCCTGATGGCGTTTTCCGCCGCGATAATAGGGTGCATGCGTCGGCTTTTATGGTATAATCATCATCCGGCACGCATCTTTATGGGCGATACGGGCTCGCTTGCCCTCGGCGGTGCGCTCGCAGGCATAGCGATTCTCTCGCGGACGGAGGCACTCCTGCCCATCGTGGGCATCATCTTTGTCTGTGAGGCGCTCTCCGTCATTCTGCAGGTCGCATCGTTCAAGACGCGCGGCAAGCGGATCTTCGCATGAGCCCGATCCATCATCACTTCGAGCTCGGCGGCTGGCGCGAGACACGCGTGGTCTATACGTTCTGGGGCATCGGCGCCCTCGGCGCACTGCTTGCGTGGGTGCTTGTGCTCGTGTCGTAGTGCTCTGCGCTACGCAAACTTTTGAATGATTTACCAAGGGGAGATATCGGAATTGTCTCCATAATCAGTCGGCACTCGTCATCGGCGCGGGCATCAGCGGTTGCGGCGGCAAAGTATCTGGCGGCGCAGGGGCGCACGGGTGGTGCTCTCCGGACGCAAAGAGGATGAGACGGACGCCGAACGCGATCCGCTCACCCAGCAGCATATTGAGAATTTAAGGGGCGCAGGGCATCACCTGCGTCTTTGGTGCACTAAAGGGAGGAACTGCTCGGCGGGTGGATCTCTCGTCCTTTCCCTGCCGTGCCCGAGCGCATTCCCCTGTCAGGCGGCGCGCGCGCGCGCATCCGTAGTCACGACCGAGGTGGAGCTGGCGGGCGAGATCGCACGTGCACCGATCTGCGCCATCACGGGACGGGACGGCAAGACGACGACGACGAGCCCTGCTCGGCGAGCTTGCGTGCACATTTTCCTGTGGTCGGCGTGGCGGCAACATCGGCGTTCCCCTCATCGACGTAGTACAGGAGACGCCTGCCGAGGGGCGATTGCCGCTGGATCTCAAGCTATCAGATGGAAGCGACCACGCATTTTTCATGCATCGTCGCGGGGCTGAACATCACGCCGGATCATCATCGCGCCATGGCTCGATGGGAGATCTATCAGGCGATGAAGGAAAAGCTTTCGCCGCACGAGACAGCGGAGGACCACCTCGTACTGAACGCCGATGATCCGCATCACGCGCGGCATGGCGGAGCGCGCGGCGGGCGCGTCTGTCTGTTCAGCCGCAGGGAGGAATTGACGGAGGGCGCGGCGTCCGTGCGGACGGCAGATCGTCATCCGCTGGGACGGCGCGGGCATGTCCTGATTCCCGCCGATGAACTGGGCACCCCGTGCACATAACGTGGAAAAGCGTACTCGCGGCGACGGCGATGGCGCTCTTTGCCGGGGTGACGCCCGCAGAGATGCGCCCCCGTTCTGCGCGCTTTCAAGCGGCGTTGAGCACCGCAGTTGAGTTTGTGCGCGCGCTCGCGGGGTCAGCTACATACGACTCGAAGGCGACGAATACGGACTCGGCGATCAAGGCGCCCTGGGGCGTTCGATGGACACATCATCCTTATCGCGGGCGGCGACGACAAGCTGACCGATCTGGGCGAGTTTATGAACTCGTGCGCACGCGCGTCGATGAGGCTGATCCTCGTCGGTGATGCGGCAGAGCGAGTTTGCGGCGGAGCCGCGCGGGATGCGGGCATTCAGGCACAGATCCACCGCGTCGGCTACCACATGGAAAAGCCGTGCGGCTGGCGCGCAGGCTCGCTGTGGAGGGAGAATCGTCCTCATCGCCCGCCTGTGCGAGCTTTGATATGTCAACGGCGTACGAGGAGCGCGGGCGCGATTTCAAGAGGCTTGTGAACGAACTATGAACATCATCGTATCGGGCGGCGGCACGGGCGGTCATCTACCGCACTCACGATCATCCGCGCAGTCCAGCGGCGTGGAGCGTCGGCACGCATCCTCTACGTCGGGACGCCGCATGGATGAGGCCGGACATCGTGCCCGCGCGAAGGGCTGAACTTTGTGCCGTCGATCTCGCGGGCTTCGACGGCATCTCGTTCGAAGAATGTGCTGCCGGGCATGGCGTGCCGTGCCGTGCGCTGCGGGCACGCGGCATCGTGCACGTAACTGCATCGATATCGCCATCGGGACGGGCGGCTACGTCGCAGAGTAGAGATTCTCTCCTCTTGGCCAGGTCTCCTCGGGCGACACGACGCTCGTGCGGAGCACGGGCACGCCGTGGCAGGGTGGCGGCAGACCGCATCCTCTCCCGTTTTGCGACGGCGATCGCCGTCAGGATGGAGGATGCTGCGGCGCGTCTTCCAGCAGAAAAGACCTACGTCACGGGCAACATTTCGCCGAGGTTGCTCCACGGCAACGCGGCGGAGAGCGCAGCGGCGAGCGTTTGACTTTGATCCGTCGAAAAGACGGAGGGTGCTCGTCTCGAGGCGGCGGCCGTGGAGCGCGGCACGATCAACCGTGCCTGGTCGAGGGTGATCTGTCGCGCGGCGCGCACGAACTGAGAGTCAGTACCTCCACGTCACGGGCGCGGAGCAGTACGAGACACGTGCGCGCGCATTCGCGATGCGGGCGTCGATGTGTCGCGCAGTATCCGCATGCGCGTTGTGCCGTACCTCTACAATATGCGCAGGCGATGGCGATAGCGGACATTGCCGTTTTCGTGCAGGGGCGTCGGGGGCTGGCGGAACTCGCGGCACGGGGGTGCTGCGATCTCATTCCCCTATCCCTATGCGCGGAGAATCATCAGGGAGAAAGTGCACGTGCCATGGAGCAGCGGGCGCGAGCTGAGTGATCTCAACCGCAGTCTCGACGGCACGGTGCTGTCGGCGGCACTTCGACCGCCTGCTGGCGACGACGCGCGCAGGGATGCGATGGCGGCGCGATGAAAACGCCTCGGCGGGCAGCGGATTGCGCACTCGCGCTGCGTATCGGAAGAAGAGATAGACCACGTCTCAAGGAATTGAAGGATTCAGAATTCATTTTAGTCCGGAATCGGCGGGGCGGATGAGCCCTTCGCCAGATCCTTCCAGCTCGGCGCAGGTGTCCAGCTCGGACACGGGCAACTCTCCGCTCATCGGCGAGCTTGCCTCGTCTGGTGCGCATGTGGACGGACGGACAGCACGCGGGCACGTGCGCGCGGCAGATGCCCATCCTCGTCCACGCGATCCCGTACGCTAACCCGGTGATTGCGGCGTGGGATCTGCGCATCTCCAAAGCTCATCGTTCGGACATCAATGCGGCACCTCGTCAACGAATACGACGCAGCATCGCTGTCGCGGGCTCGCACGGCAAGACGACGACGACCTCGCAGATCCGCGTGACCCGTGACACGTCGGCGTATCGCCGACCATCATCGTCGGCGGTGAGGTGCCCGATCTCAGGACGATGCGAAGCGGCACGAGCCGCTACCTGTCTCGGGCGGACGAGCGCGTGGATCCTTCCTCAAGCTGCGTCCGCATATCGCCGTGGTGACCATCGAGGGACGACCACGGATCACTACGGCACGATGGAAGATCATCGCGGCGTTTCGTCAGTTCATCGAGCAGGTGGACGCAGACGGGACAACGGTGCTCTGTTTTGAAAGTGAAATCCCTGCGCAATATCGCACGCGAGACAGGCGCAACGTCGTTTCCTACGCCATCGACCATGGCGGATTACCGTGCATCGAACATCGAGACGCGCGCGCGCGTGATCGTTTACGTTCATAGGCGGGACGGGATGGGGCGCGTGCCGCTCAATGTTCGGGCGACACACCGTTCTCAACGCACCGCCTGTATCGCTGTTGCGCCTCGCGAACGTGGAGTTCCCTGCGATTTGTGACGCACTCGCCCAGTTCACGGTGCCGAGCGTCGATCCAGACCAAGGGCAGGAGCGCGGCGTTTTGGGTCGTGGACGACGCAGCATCATCCGACGGAGATTGCCGTCACCCTCGCGGCGCAGCAGACGAACTCCCGGACGGCTCATCTGCGTCTTTCAGCCGCATCGCTACTCGCGGACACAGCTCCTGCGCGGGAGTTCGGCAAATGCTTTCGTGGATGCGACCTGCTTCTGATCACGGACGTCTATGCGGCGGGGGAGACACCGATCCCGGGCATCGGCGGTGAGACCGTGATGGAGGAAGTCGTGACGTCGGACGGGACGGGACGCCGTCTATCTGCCGGGTCGTGCGGGATCTCGAACGCTATCTTCGCCCAGCGAGGTGCGTGCAGGCGACCTCGTCATTACGATGGTGCGGGCAACATCCTCGGGTCGGCGGGATATCGTCAGCGCAGCTGCGCGCAGGACGGCGGGATGCTTGAGTATGCGAGTCGGATGCGTATCCGATTGTCGTCGTCGTCATGGGCATCGCCTCCTCCGAGGCAGAGGTCTCGCCGCTCGGTGCTGCCATCCCTGCAGGCGCTCCGCGCCGCGCTATCCGTTGTCGGCGTGGGCTGGACCCGCGACCTTCGCCGAGGAAATTAGGGCGCTCCATCCCGCGATTGTGTTCAACGCCATGGAAAATACGGCGAGGACGGTCATCCTGCAGGGCACGCTGACATGCTCGGCATTCCGTATACGGGCTCGGGTGTGCGCGCCGCCGTACTGACCATGGATAAAATCACTGACAAAGCGCGTACTGGCGGCCGAGGACATCCCAACGCCGCGTGCACGTGAGCTATGCGAGCGAGGCGACAGCGAATGCCGCCGCGTGAGATACGGACGCGTTCTCTCGCCGCTTGTCGTCAAAGGCACAGAGCAGGGATCGAGCATCGCGGTCTACTATCGTCATGCAGGACGAGGAGCTCTCGCCTGCGCTCGATGCGGCGTTCTCCTACGGTGATGAGGTGCTCGTCGAGGAGTTCATCCTGGGGCGCGAGCTGACCGTCGCCGTCTGGGGGACTCCGCGCCGGGCGGAGGTCATGCCCGTCATCGGATCCAGTCTGCCTCGGGTCGTTATGACTACGACAGCAAAGTATAGCCCAGGGCATCGACGCATATCGTCCCGGCACCGCTCTCCGATGCGCTGCCAGCCGCGAGTCGAGCAGACTGGCGCGCCGTGCAGTACGTCGCCTGCGGCTGCAGGCGGCCTGCGCGCGTCGATCTCCTGCTGAGTGAGGAGAATCGTCCCTACGTCATTGGAGCTGAATGCCGTGCCGGGGATGACGGAGACCCGCTTGTCCCCGATGCGGCGCGTGCAGCTCGGCATCAGTTCCCGAGCTAGTGCAGGATCCTGCGCTGGCGGGGTATCGGCGATGGCTCTCGTCGCATTCTGCGCGGGGCGTTCTAGCCTCCTGTGTCGAGCGGCATTATCGCCGTCTCGTGTACTCGCCACTCTTTCACTTTTCAGCGACTCGTCGTCCATGGGCGTGCATCTCGATGAGAAGCAGCTCTGCTGAGATCGCACGGATCCACTACGGGCGCGGCTCTGAGCTAAAGACCGACGAGATGACGACAAACCTCCTGCGCGACCGCGCATCAGTCCGCTCGTCGTCCGCCGCCAGCTACCGCACAAGATCGAGATGGACATCGTCGAGCGCATTCCCGTCGCGACGGTCGCCTGCGACTACGGCTATCTCGACTTTACGACCGACAGGGCAAGGTGATTGCGAGCTATCGCTCGCTCAAGGGCGCAGACATCCCCATCATCACAGGCGTGAAGCTGCGCGACCTCACATCGGCGATGACAACAACGACCCTGCGGTCGCACAGGCGATCAGCTTCGCGCGCATCGATCCCGCGGACATCGGCGAGATCTCGGAGGGTCAGTCTCAGAAATCCGGATGCCGTCGTCGCCTCATACCAAGACGGCACTCCCTATCCGCCTCGGCCAGCTGACGGGGATTCCGGACAAGGCGGCACTGACACAGAGACTTTTCTGCGCGATCAGAAAACCACGGCGTACCGTTGAGTATGTGGATTTCAGCTATGATGCGCCGTTCATCAAACTGCAAGACAAAACAACAGAGGGAAATGATGGAACAATTCCGGCGGCGGCGGTCATCGCCCCGTCTGCATGTATTGATTGGATTTATGGTCGCCTGCAGTTCCGTACGGCGCAAGACGCGAAGGAAGCCTCTCAGCAGCGCATCGAGATCTCCGACCGTCTGCTCCAGACTGAGCACGAGCGCGACGAACTGAGTGAGGAACTGCACAAGATGCAGACAGCGGCGGTGAGTACGGACAATCAGCGGGATAAGGATCTCCTTCGCTATCGCGCGGCACTTGTGCCCTCGAGGGTGAGGCGTGATCGTGCGCATGGACGACGCACGACTGCCAGGCGAGGGAGAACCCGAATCTCTATGTCATCCATGACGACGATCTCCTGCGTGTCGTCAACGAACTGCGCGCCGCAACTCAGGAGCCATCGCCATCAATGGACAGCGCCTGACGGGACATCCGAAATCCGCTGTGCGGGTAGAGCCCTCTCCGTGAACAACGTGCGCTCGTCCGCACCGATTTGAGATTCGCGCCATCGGCGATAGAAGTCTCTCGAAAATGCCCTGCGCATGCGGCGGCGTGGCGGAGACGCTCGGCGTCTGGGGCATCCAGCTCGACATTAAGGCGAGCAACGATATCTATATCCCGCCGTATCGCGGCGAGCATACGGCAGTCCTATGCCCGTGAGACAGCAGAGCGTGAGGAGAAGCAAATGATCTACATCGTTATCGTCAGCGTTCTCCTCGGGCTCGTGATCGGCTACAGCAGCCCGCTCGTCATTCCCGTTGCGTATTCGAAGATCTTCTCCGTCGCCCTCGTCGCCGCCCTCGACGCCGCCTTCGGTGGACTGCGCGCCGTTGTCTCGAGCGGTTCGACAAGCGCGTCTTTCTGAGCAGGCTTCTTCTCGAACACCCTGCTCGCGGCGGCGTCGCATCTTTATCGGCGACCGCCTGGCATCGACCTGTACTACGTCGCCTCTGCTTGCGTTCGGTTTCCGTATGTTCAAGAACCTCGCCATGCTGCGCCGCTACCTCCTGCGCGACTATCGCAGCGGCGGACACAAGTCCATGCTGCGCAATCCCTGAACAGAGAGCGCATTCACATCGGTTTGTAAAAATTTTTCTACACTATAGAAATGTGGATTTCATGGTAAAATATACGAGGAAAAATACTGTCTGTTGATAGATTCTGTGATAAATCCTACATGGGCTGAGACTGTGTTCAGAAATGGATGATAACTTTCGAAGAGGCTCGCAAAAGATCATCGTCATCGGCGTCGGCGGCGGCGGCGATACCGATCAACAACATGATCGACTCCGGTCTGCAGGGGCGTTGAGTTTGTGGCGATCAGTGACAGTTCGCAGGCGCTGCTCAATCCGAGGCAGCCCACCCGTATCCAGATCGGCGAGAAGCGTACGCGCGGACTCGGTGCAGGTGCGCGCCCGGAGATCCGGCGAGGCGGCGGCGACAGAGAGCCGCAGCAGATCCTAGAGGCACTGCGCGGTGCGGACTATGAGTCTTTATCACGGCTGGCGTGGCGGCGGCACGGGAACAGGGGCAGCTCCGTCGTAGCAGGGTGTGCGCGTGAACTCATTGCGTGACCGTCGCCGTTGCTGACGCGTCACGCTTTTACCTACTACTGAGGGCGCCAGACGCGTGCGCGCAACACAGACTCAGGCATCGAGAACCTGCACGGCACGTTGATACCATCATCCATCCCGAACGACCGCTCTACGAAGTCATCGACAGACACGCGCCCGTCACCGGGGCGTTCAGCAAGGTGGATAACGTCCTCTGGCAGGGCGTCAAGGGGCATCACCGACCTCCTTGCAGTCAGGGCGTCATCAACCTCGACTTTTGCCGACTGTGCGTACGACCATAGCAGACGGCGGTGCTGCGATCCTGGGCATCGGCGAGGCGCGCGGCGAGGCGCATCCGTTGCGGCAGCAAGGCGGCGATCGAGTCGCCGCTCGCGAGACCAGCATCGAGGCGCGACCTCCGTCATCCTCAACTTTACAGGATCGAAGAACCTCAGCATGTTCCGAGTCTGCAGGGCTCCGAGTGGCTCCAGCAACGCTGATTACGAATGCGGCAAACGGCCGTCAGGCGAACATCATCTGGGAGTATCGGTGTCGATGACAGCTTGGAGGACAGCGTGCGTCACCGTTTGTGCGACAAGGCTGGTGCGAGTGCGGGGGCACACCCGAGCACAGCTGCGGCGCGGGAAGAGACGACGACAGGCATCTCCGAGACTGGATCCGCATGCCGGGACTCAGCGGTGCATCAGCGCACCAAAGAACCCGTCGTCCACACAGCCGCAGGCACAGGCGCGCCGCCGCTGCAATTGTTTCCGCCCTCCGGCGGACAGCGAAGCTACATGAACGTCGTCAGGCCGAACAGTGGCGCAGGGTGGCGGACATCATCGACATCGCGTGGATGCGCAAAGCGGTGAAAGGAATGGCGTGAGGAGGGGACTGTGCAAGGTGAAGCCGATGATTGTTATGGGGGCAGATCATGCCGGTTGGAGCATGAAGGTTCGCAAAGAAAAACTTCAAGAAGGATATACGATGATTGTTGACAAGAGACAGACGGTGAGGAATCCGTAGACTCGCATGACTATGCGGTCACAGTGGGGAGGAAGTCCAGCTGCGGCACAGGATAGACTTACGCATCTTGATCTGCGGCACTGGGCATCGGTATGTCGATGGCAGCCATGCAAAGATCAACGGCATCCGTGCTTCCTTGGTTTTCGATCACCACTCTGCACCATGGATGGCCACAGGAGCACAATGCGGCAAAGTATTCTTTGCCCTAGGTGCCCGTGTCATTGCGAAACTCAGATAGTGAGGAAATCACAAAAGGAGTCTGGATTTGGCATCAGAGCACGCTGAGCGGAAATGCTGCGAACACGCGTGACTGAAAATAATGGACTACGAGAAAACCAGAGCCTAAAGACCTTATGCGATTCGCGATAGAAAAGCGCAGTGCACTAACTACGCGCACTATATCTCTGGAAAAAGAGGGATTGCTTCAGAGTGCCTCTGCTGGCTTCACCTGTGTTATCTATTTCCGCATTTTATGGGAAAAGTGTCGAGACTGGAAATGAGGGTATTCTGTTTATAATAAAAATGTCAGGAGAGTGAGGCACTCTATGAAGTCAAAATGCACGTATCATCTCCCTGTTAAAAATTTTTCAGGAAAGAGTCAAATCTTGTAACAAAGCCATTATCTCGCGAGAAGGTACATGGCGTCAGCACAAAGAACAGTACGCAGTGATATCAAAAGAACTGAACAAACTTGAAAAAGTTCAGTGCCTCCATTGGTCAAAACACAGAGTCAAAGGCTATCGGATGCGGATCGATAATGTCAAAAGAATGCTGAGAAACCTCCGTCGGAAACTCATGGAATTGGCTATGTCTGGCTGAAAATATTGCCACAGGAGAAAGAACGACAGGATCTCGCCTCATCACTATTTATGCAACTCCCTCCACAAAAGGTGAAGGTCTTGCAGGAAGCCACTTGCGGACAGGCTCTTCTGTCAACAGACATTGTCCACATTGAAAAATGTCTGGGTGGGGATCCAAGAACAGTCTTGCTCGATTCGGACTGTCCCTCAGAAACAGATCGATTCACGGGTGTTCGCAGAGGCTGTCGGTGATGGGCGCGAAGGTCCGCTCTTCCGCATTTCAGATATGTGTTCAATCAGAGAATGATCTCGTGAGATTTGTCAAGAATCGTTCTTTGCGACCAATATTTCCCTCAGAAAGAACTTGGTGTTTCTTAAGGAAATTCTCACGGAAGTCGTTTTAGAGCATAATATTCACCTGACAGATGTTGCCTTCAGAATCATGCAGATCCATATCATTGTACACTGAACTTGAGCGGTATGTGGAAAATACGGTGAGAGTATAAAGCAAGAAGAGACAAAAGATTTAGAGAGATGCTCCAGTTTATTTTGCGTTGTGGTCAGAGGGTTGTTAGAGCGAGATCCCAAAGCAAAATTTGGGTGTGAATATTAAAATGAGATACTTTAGTACCTAACTTACTTTATGACATTTTATTACGAGTCATATGTGAGTCTGATCATGCGCTCTCTAATTGCCGTCCACTTTTAAATGAAGGATATTCAAGAAAAATCAAAGCAGGATCACTGGGTGGGCGTCAGAGGACGAGGAACTTATCTCTGGATTGACAATTCAGTCGCTTAGCTTGCGATCAATCGCCTACAAATTCAATATGAATATTCATAATAGAATTTTGGGGTGATGTCAAGATTATCCCTCCTGGCTTTTGAGAGTGGCTGTTTAGCGGGAGGAAGTCATTAAGAAAAGAAAAGCATGTGAAGTCAATGAGAAATGAGATCAGTGGCCATTTCATTTGGCGCTTCGTTGGAGAAGAAATCAATATACAATGAAGAAGGTGGAAAGACTGCCATAATTATCTGTGGTACGGGCTTGTCTACCTGCAAATGCTACTAAAAGCTAAGCTGCAGAGAACGTTTGGATCTTTAGTGCAGATTAAAAAGATGTGATGACAGAGTCATAAACTGACGCAGGATATAATGGACCAAAGTGGATTTTTGATCTTTTCCACCGAGTTTTCAATCAACAAGCTAATGTCGGATAAGATCATCTATATGTTGATTCGATTTTGACAAAAAGACTTGGCTTGGAATTTATCCAGTCTCGTATATGAGAAAGCCATTCTTACCATCGACTACATGAACAATTGATTAAACAGGAATTGTTTTTCAGAGACTCGATGCGGCTTCAGTCACCCGACGTGTGTTAGAGATTGTGACAAGTCACATGCAGTGGAAAAAGGATACATCGACCAGAAAACCAAGAGATCTATTTTTGAACAGGAACGTCTTTACTCGACTAGTATGGAAGGGATGGTTGCGGTACCTCCACGCAATGGAAAGAGTATATGGAAGATGCCGCTGTGAAGTACAGCAATTTAAAGTAATCGATCATGTGGCATCGCGTGAGACGTTCAAGTGTATTTCTACTCTCTGTACCGAAAGCATATTGCATAAAATGCTTGGGCCAGTTCTTTGGAAAATCTATGCGAAATTTAGCAAGAACAGGATGGGTTTTCATAGAGATAGAAAAGAAGCGGACATTTGAGGGCACTGATCGATTATCCTGCGAAGAACCGTGAATGAAAAACTAAATTAAATATCAAAACGCGTTCAAGCCAGTCGGGCCTATCTTTTGAAGGTGAATGAGAGGAGGAGGAACGATGTATGCAGGCGACGCTTTATGCTATGGAGATAGGAGGACAGTTCGTGGAGGAGATACGCAAAGCCGCCGTGTCAGGAGGATGGTCTGCTCAGGAAGTCCAGTCCGTGAGGGCTTTGACGCTCTGGATCTTCGAGGGAAAGCCTGATGACGGATTCAAGAGAAAGGGAGAGCTATCCACATATCTATGGACATGTAGGATTGCAGGGTTGTCGAGTGAGTGGCTCTTCTGAACTTGGGAATACCAAGTCGGAGAGCGACTGTATATCTATCCGGCAAGATCATTGTCTCCAGTGTAGACCCTGTCCGGAGCGGGCACGAGTGAAAGCTGTGGCACGTCAGGAAAGTGCCGACCGAGCAGCAGGTGGTTTTGCGGATTATGTTATTGTGGTCACGGCAAGACCAGATTTCACGAGATTCTGTTTTTCGACTGCCGGAGGGATCAGTGCTGGATGCTGCGTCACTGGGCGAGGCTTTCTTCTAGTTTATGCTTATCGGGAAAATAGTGATATTCAGTTGGGTGTGATTCATCGTCGTTGTAGTGGCGCTGGGTGGGTTAGTTGCTTTCCGCCACAACTTGCATGCGGAGCGCTGCGAATCGTAGTGAAATCAACCGAGTCGTCGCTTTAGAAACGACGAAGGAGTTCGACGCCGGATGCGCTGATCAACAACATCGAAGGAGGATGTTATCCAGCGCGGGTTAAAGGAGCTCTGCAAATGGAAGAGGGCCGGATAAAGGTGATCTCGCAAATCCTTCCGTTGAGGCTGGGCTGCAGAGCATATATCTTGCGCGGGACGCGGAATTGTCGTCTTTTTGGCACGGAGTGGCGAAGGGAGAAACTCTGCGCATTGGATGCGAGACTACGTCCATTATATCACAATCTCTGGCTCTATGGTCATTTTGGTGCATCGAGGCATACAGGTTCAACGAGCTTTTTGAACTCCGCGATTTCCAAAAGATTTTCCGGCGGAGAAGTTCGACTGCTCATCGAGCTTCCCCTCAGAAGGACATACAAGGGGATCGATTTAAGCCGAGCGGAGAAGCGATCAAAAGTGAATTCTTCATCCCAACACGCGAGAATACGGTTTCGGATGTACAACCGTTGCAGAAGGGATGGAATACGTCGTGATAAAAGAGTTTTAATTGCATGCGGCAGTAGGTTGCAACGTCAACCGTTGCACAAAGGCGCAGTCATTTTGGAGGAGGCCGGAATTCCTCTGCCAGAGCTATCTAGAGGGAAACCCTGACAGAGATTCCCATGTGAAACAAAATGGAGTTGATGTGATTTTCTGTGACATCCAACTATGATCAATAGAGCAACAAAGCCGATAATTAAGGTCTTTGGATTGATTTCCGGTGATTAACAAGGAGGATCAAGCAAATTAATGAAACTTGTATCGAGATGGAGAAAGCGAGTGATTTACCACTTGGATGCTTTGATGAGACATTGTGCAAACAATCCCACTCGGTATGGGGGTAATCGTTATTCTGGAATTATGATCTTTTTGACATGGGACTAGTCTTTCACATGTAGAACTGGGTGTGCCTCCCAAAGCAGGTCTTATGATCGTATCAGTTTCAAAGGAGTTCGCTGCTTGTCGATTGATCTGCTTATGAAATGTATCAAACCCGTCGTCAGCAAGTACTATCAGGATGGGAGTGGTTTTACGACAGTGCAGATATCGGTTAGCGCAGCTTTGGGGAGCGGCTTCGTGGACGGTGCCCTTTGCTCTGTGGTCGTTCCGCTCATTATCGTAGCGAATATTATCCTCTTAAAAGTAGGTCTGACAAAAGTCATGAATGTGGATATGTGGAACTTTATTCACTTCCTGATTCCCGGATCGCTGGCCTATGTGTTGTTTGACAGCGTTATCCTCGCATATCGTAGTGACAGTTGGTCTTTCTGCTTACTTAGCCTGACATGCTTCGGAGTTGCTCCTATTGGAAAAAGGTATTTCGCACATTTGGAGGAACGACTTGCACATGTCTTTCCTTTATCACCTATATGTGGCCGGTTGCCATCATTGTCAATAAAATTATAGATCGTATCCCCGGTCTGAATAAAATGGATCTGGATCTTAATAATTTGCAGACAAAGGTAGGCTTCTTTGGAAATCCGGCATTCATTGGGCTTATTGTCGGTATCCTGTTGGGTGTTATTACGCAGCAGCCGTTCACGACAATTACAATGATCGGCATGGGTCTTGCGGAGCGCTACTGCTTCTGATTCCACGCATGGTGGCGGTCATGATGGAAGGTCTTTCTCCGATTGGTACCGCTGCAAACGAGTTTATGCAAAAGCATGTCAATAAGGATACTCACATTTGGATCGGTATGGATGTTTGCCTCGGTCTCGGACATCCGGCATGTATTGTAGTGCGGCACTTTGCTATTCTGTTAAATCCTTCTGCGCGTTTATCATCCCAAATATGAGCTATTTTCCTATTGGATTGCTAACGTTGTTTGCTATGTCACAGTTATGATGTTGCCAGAGTAAAATATTGTCTCGCTCCTTGATTTGCTGCATGGCCAGTATGTTCTTGATTTACGTGAAGTAAAATCTTTTGCTAATGAGGGCGACTGCATTGATCAATGCTACGCAACTCAAAGTGGATGGACTGATTACCGATGGACTCTTTGGATTCAACCTTCCTGTTATTGCAGTCTGCATTCATCAAAGAACCTCTTGGATGCAATCGGAAGAGCTGCAGAGGTCTGTGCTATGAGTGAAAGAGCGTATATTGCCATGTTAGAAGGTCACGCAAGAGATTGGGAAGAAGCGATTCGCTTCATGGTGGCGATGAGGCTGATCAGAAATGCCTACAGGACAGGATTTTTTAAAACGCCTGCATTGACAGAAAAAAGTTTCCACTGGGCTGCCGAGCATTCCGTGGCTATTCCGCATGCTGCTTTAGTTAAAGGTGTGTTTCGAACGGCTGTCTGTGTGATGAGAATTAAGATGAATCCATTCCAGCATTCAGCGGATGGATGAACCTTCTGCATCCGTGGATGTGAAGTTGATTTTAATACTGCGATCAAAGTACATTTTAGTTTTGCAGAAACTGGTTGGACTGTGATGGATGAAAATCATCTCACAAAGGTATCTGAATTACTGAAAATCGAAGAAATACCGATTTACTTAGAGATGAAATAAAGTAATCTCAGCACAAAAGCAAGGATACATCCCATTTGTTTGTGGGGAGTGTGTATTCCGTATAATGTGGGAATGTATCATTATATTTGTTAAAGTGAATATTATGAGGTGATCCTCATGGCGAAAGAAGAAGAGGTTGTATTTACATAAGCTTCTGGATGAAGGGGCTAGTCAGCTCTCTGGAGGCAATATCTCATACCCGGCCGAGAGACAGGAAAACTCTACATCACGCCCTCAGGCAGAGAAATCCTCTCCGCCGAGATGATCGCTGTGATGGATGGGGACACACGCAGGTCAGCAGAGATTATTCAGTAGTACTTCCTGCCATCAGGCAGCCTTTGAAGTACGCCGTCGATTAATAATGTGATACTTATCTACGTTTCAATCAGCACGTTCGCCTGCGCTGTTCGACGACGTTTGGACTCCTGTTCGAGGATATCCCCTGTATCTACCATGCGGGCGAGCCGGGAACTCTTCGCGTTACGGCTGGCATCGAGGACGCGATGGCGGGCCGTGATCTCGTGGCACGGCAAATCACGGGTGCCTCACGGTGGGATGACGCTGGAAGCGGCGGTTGCGATTCTCGAGGCGGGGAGGGAGGTCAGCGAAGATCTATTCTCTAGCGAAATCGGTGCGTCAGAGATATTTCCGGGAGGGCATGGGAGCGCATGTGCAGCGAACATACAGGCGGTACGGAATCGACGCCATGACCTGTAAATCAGTAAATCTGTTCATCATAACCGAAAGCGTCGCTGTGAAAAACGGCTTTTCGTATCAGATGCGCCGGCGGCGCACGTTTCTAATACGATGAAAGATCAGGTCGCGGTAGCGGGAAGACGCAGCCAAAGACAAAGAATTGTTCGTCGAGGCTGGAATCTGGAAAAGTGGCGCCGGACTCGGCCCTGACGAACAGGAACCGCATAGGGCTATCGTTTCCCAGGATAAGGCCCATCGGGTTGAGTCCCAAGCTACCACACAGGACCAACGGTGTTAAATGCGGCAGGTAGATGGAGGGGAAAGAAACGTGTGGTACCCAGGGAGGTCTGGAAACGCTCGGAAAGAGGCAGCCACGGCCGCAGGGCTGTACTGGATAAGCAGAAGTCAGCCCAGGGCCATAGTGGCCAGGGAGAGGGTCAGATCAGTGGGAGTGTCAAGTACAGCCGGGAGGAGGCGACGATGGCAGAAACCGGAAGGGCTTACAAAGGATCATGCGGAACACAGAAAGATATGCAGGGCCTCAAGGTCGTTCCGTCGGATGGGAGAAGGAACCGTGTACGGGCAGACTCTTGGAAGATACTGAGCAGGGAGAACCTGAACAGAGCTTTTAGAGGTGAAGGCAAACAAAGGAGCCACTTGAGGTCCGATGGCATGACCATCAAGCGCAAGCACCGCCGAAGGAAGGAAACCGCCACGGCACTAGTGGAACCTTGATCCTTGGGGAAAATATACTGGCCGGTGCAGCCTGGGAATCGAAGCCGGACGGAGGAGAGAGAGCTCAGCATCCCCACCGTCATAGACCATGCCATACAACAGGCAATCGCTTTGTAGCTCAGCAACAATCTATGGCCGCTGTTCGCCGAAGGCTGCGTGCAGCCGGAAGAGTGCCAAGACGCCATACGAAAGGTGAAAAGAGGCCACGCAGAGCAGGGCTACACCTATGCGGTAGCACTGGACTTATCGAAATATTTTGACACCCTAGACCACGAAATTCGCTGATTACTGAGAAGAACATAAAGATGAGCGGGATTATCCAGCTCATCAGGGCCTCAAAGCGGAATCGCTTCAGAAAAAACAGTCCGAGAGAGGAAGAAAACCCTCTGGAAGAACCCTATACCATCGCCCCTATTAGCCAACACATCTATCTCAACGTTTGTGGAATATGCGAAAGAGGTCCGTGCATACGGTATGCGGGGCGACATCGTCCTGCTCATGAGCAGGCCCAGGCCGCCTGTGAATCTTGAATTAAGAGCACGGCGGCCTATCTTGAGGAAAACTGGAGCTGAAAGTCAGCAAGAGAAAAGTAGAACGGTCAATGACCCGCGGCAGGCATTCAAATATCTTGGATTCCACATAAGGAAAAACGGAAGCAGCGTATATGTACAGAACCACCCGCAAAGCGTAGGAAAGATAAATAAATGCACAAAGAGCCAGTGTCGCGGAGGAGGGTGCAAGGCTGCCAAACCTCTCTGGACAAGATAAAAAGAATATATACGAGAGTTGGTTGAACTACACGGGATGGCAGAGCATGAAGAATCCTTGAATGAAGTCTAAACCAATGGCTGTACCATCGCGTAAGGATGTATCGACAATGGAAGAAGCCGAGGACGAAGATTCGTAATTTACGCAAGTTGGGAGTTTCCCTTGAGAACAGCCTACAAAGGCAGAAACTGCAATATCGCTTC